>Ga0105252_10000128_pt1 | contig 61115 bp, 59 predicted proteins | sample EasRivMeERMZT100_FD_89675 | JGI IMG/M metagenome (GOLD analysis project Ga0105252, IMG submission 89675) | Soil microbial communities from meander-bound floodplain in the East River, Colorado, USA - East River MetaG ERMZT100 | ecosystem: Environmental > Terrestrial > Soil > Floodplain | place... | reverse complement strand
CCGCCCCAAGATTGATGTCCTTCACGCGCACCGTCCCGGCGTCGGTGCCGTCGCTCTTCCACAGCTCAAAGCCCGCGGTCGCGTCGAAGGCCCGGAAATACAGCGCCCCGTTGAAGACGGTGAATTCTTGCGGCACGGAGTGGCTCGCACCCGCACCCGGGTTGATGTCTTTCACGCGCACCGTCCCGGCGTCGGTGCCGTCGGTCTTCCATAGCTCGGTGCCCGCGGCCGCGTCGACGGCCCGAAAATACAGCGCCCCGTTGAAGACGGTCAACCCAAAGGGGGAGGCGGAGGCCGTCCCAGGATTGATGTCTTTCACCCGCACCGTCCCGGCGTCGGTGCCGTCGGTTTTCCACAGCTCGATGCCCGCGGCCGCGTCTTCGGCCGAGAAATACAGCGCCCCGTTGAAGACGGTCATGGAGGCGGGGGCGGAGTCGCCTATCCCAGGATTGATGTCTTTCACGCGCACCGTCCCGGCCTCGGTGCCGTCGGTCTTCCATAGCTCCTGGCCCCCCGCTGCCGGGTCGTAGCCCTGGAAATACAGCGCCCCGTTGAAGACGGTGAATTGCCCCGGGATGCCGCCATCCGCCCCAAGATTGATGTCCTTCACGCGCACCGTCCCGGCGTCGGTGCCGTCGCTCTTCCACAGCTCAAAGCCCGCGGTCGCGTCGAAGGCCCGGAAATACAGTGCCCCGTTGAAGACGGTGAATTCTTGAGGCTGGCTCCCACCCGCACCCGGGTTGATGTTTTTCACGCGCACCGTCCCAGCGTCGGTGCCGTCGGTCTTCCACAGCTCACGGCCCGCAGCGGCGTCGATTGCCGAAAAATACAGCGCTCCGTTGAAGACGGTGAAGCCGATCGGGTTGGAGTCGCCCGCACCCGGGTTGATGTTTTTCACGCGCGTCGTCCCGGCGTCGGTGCCGTCGGTCTTCCACAGCTCCTGGCCCGAGGAGCCGTCGTTGGCCGAAAAGAACACGAACAGCGCCGCGGCCGCGGCGGCTTCGCCATCGCCCCCGCCGCCTCCGCAGCCCACCATGGTCAGGGTGAGAAGGCCGAGCGCCGCAAGCGCACGCGCGGCCCGTCCGCGACGCCGCATGGATTCAACCGCCTTGAAAGTTCCGCTGATTTTACTTTCCATTCCGCCCTCCCTATTCGTGCCGTTCGCCAGCCGGCTGATTCTACGTGGATACTGTGACGTAGAATGCGCAACACTCATCTTTCCTGATCAGTTCTCGGCGCGAGCAGCATCTCCCCACCGCCCAGGATGAGGCGATTCCACGTCGGCGTGATCACGATCTCGTTCAGGCACACGTGCGCAGGCGACTCCGCGACGAAGCGCACGACGCGCCCCAGGTCTTCCATCTTGAGCATCTTGGCCTGGTCCTCGGGCGAAGGCGGCTTGGGCCGCGCGCGCTGCATCGGCGTGACCGTCTCTCCGGGGTGGATGACGCAGGCGCGGATGCCGTGCAGGCCTTCCTCGAGATTGAGCTGGTGGGTCATTGCAGTGAGCGCCTGCTTGCTCGCGTTGTACGCCGCCCCGCCGACGTAGCCGGGATAGCGGGCGAACCACGAGCCGATGTTGATGACCAGACCGTCGCGCCGCGCGCGCATCAAAGGCAGCACGGCGAGGGTGCAATAGAGCGCACCGTTGAGGTTGATATCGACCACACGGTCCCATTCGGTCGTCGCGAGGTCCTTGAAGAAGCGCTTGGGGATGTTGACCCCCGCGCAGTTGACCAGGATGTCAACGCGACCGTGGCGCGCGAGGATCGCCGCCGAGGCTCGCGCCACCGCCTCGCGATCGGTGATGTCGAGGACTTGTGTTTCCCCCGCGCCGCCCGCTCCCCTGATCAGACTCTCGGTCTCGGCGAGCGCCGAGTCCCTGCGTCCCGAGACGACGACGGTCGCCCCCGATCTTGCGAGCTCGACCGCGCCGGCCTGGCCGATGCCGCTGCCGCCGCCTGTGACCCACGCAACTTTTCCCTTGAGGATTGCCATGTGCGATTACGCAACGGTCTCCGCGGTTTCCAGAATAGGCGGCAAGGGCGTGTCGAGCGCGGCGCAAATCGCCCGCATCAGCTCACCCTCGGCGACGGTGAGTCTATCATCGGCCATAGCCGCCGCGAGGCAGGCCTTGATCAATAGCGGCTTCTTCAGCGGGAAGAGAAGCTTCAGTTCGCGAAACGCTCCCTCCACCGCCGCGATGCCGAGCTCCGCGGGCGCGCGCAGCACGCCGCCCGGGATCCCGAGGACGCTCATGCCCTTGTCGAAGGCGGCCATCCCGCCTCTGCCCGAATGCGCGAGCAGCGACAGCACGACGCCCGCCTCGCCGATGACCGCGGCTACGCTCCGGTGCCGTGCGGGCGGCGGCCGCTTCTCCTCTTTCTGGATGTGACTCCTGCACAGCGTGAGCAAAACGAACTCGCCGAGCGTGACTTTGCGATCAGCTTCCACAACAGCCTTGATCGTGTCGAGCAAGCTGTCGCGCTCGAGCCGCGGCACTCGCTTCAAAGTCGGGATCGCAAGCTCGAGCACGGGCAGGCGCGCGCGCGCGCCGAGCGGCTTCAGCGCGTCGGCAAAACGCGCGCTTCGCTCGGCGAGCTCCGCCCCGGTCGCTTCGCCGATGAGGGCAAGCTGCGCCTTGCGCAACTCGCCTTCGCCCAGCACCAGCGCAAAGAGCGCCGCTTTCGCGCCGTCTTCGCGCTCGACCGCGGCGCGGATCTCCCCGGGAAGGGCTTCGAGCATTTTGCGCGCGTAGTCGACGTGAGCGGCAGACGGCCTGCCTATGCTTTCGATCATCGAGCGCGCGAATCCTGCCGCGCCCGAAGCAGGCGCCGCCGGCCGCCGCGCATACAGCGGGCTCGAGAACTCGCTCACCACCGGGCTTCCTGCCGCGGCCTCGGCGCGCTCCAGGCGTTCGCGCAGCAGACGCTTCGCGCCGCGCCCCAGTATCCGCTCGATGCGCGCGTCGAGCGGGGGATGCGTGGCGAGAAAGGCGAACTCGAAATAGTCGCTGACCGGCGCGCCGATGCACATGTGAGACAGCTCCTCGGCGTGGAGCTGGACGATGGTGCTGCCGCGCTGGCCGATCTTGAAGAGCGCGCCGCCGATGCCGTCCGGGTTGCGGGTGAGCTGCACCGCGGAGGCGTCGGCAAGAAACTCGCGCTGGCGCGATATCACCGCCTTGATCAACCGACCGGCGAACACGCCGATCGATCCGATCAGCCACAACAGCAATCCGAGCAACAACAAGCGGAAGTCCGTTCCCACGCCGCGGTACTCGCCGCTTCCGCTCCTGCCTCCGGTCATCAGCGCGGCGCCCGTCGAGCCGATCAGCACGATGCCGGCCAGCACGCCGACCAGGTGAATGTTGAGCCGCATGTCGCCGTTCAGGATGTGGCTGAACTCGTGCGCCACGACGCCCTGCAACTCGTCACGGTTCAGGCGTTCCAGCGCCCCTTGCGTGACGATGATCGTGGCCTCGTGGGGAGAGTAGCCGGCGGCAAAGGCGTTGATCGTGCGCTGGCCGTCCAGGACGAACACCAGCGGCACCGCGATGCCGGAGGCAAGCGCCATCTCCTCGACGACGTTGAGCAGCCGGCGCTCCGACGGCTCGCCGGTGCCGCGCGCCACAGGGCGCGCCCCGACCAGGTCGGCGACGGCGATGCCGCCGCCGGAGAGCTGATAGAGCCGCCACGCGGTCCCTCCCGCGATCACGCAAAGGACGATCACGGTGGACCAGCCATAGACATGGCGGGGAACCGCCTCGAGCAGATGGCTCTCGTAGAGGAGCGGTGGATCGAACGCCAGGATGTATACGGCGGCGCCCACCAGGTTGAGCACCGCGACGATCGCCGCGACGGCGAGCGCGAACAGCAGCAGCATCAGCCCGGTACTGCGCCGCGCCCGGTGCTGGTGCTCGAAGAAGTTCATGGTCCTCGCGCGGCCTGCCGAGGGCCGGTCGATCAGTCGCGCTTATCGCTGATTACGACGGTCCCTGCGAGCTTGTCGTGCCAACCCTGCTTGCGCTTGTCGAAGGCGATCCAGAGGAACCCCAGGCACGCCGGAAAGAACGACACGAGATAGGCGAAGAAGCGCCCTGTAAGCTGCGCGGTAGAGGGTTTCCCGAACGTGCCCGCCCTGGCGATCCTCGCTTTGATCAGTATTTTTCCCGGCGTCGCGCCGCGGAATCGCCAAAACAGGATCGTCGCGACGATCAATGCGATTTGAACCCTGATGTCGAGCAGAGCGGCGATTGCGGAATCGGGCCGGCTGAGGACATTCAGTATTCTCGCGACGTCGGCGTTCGGATCGCCCGACGGGGTCAGTATGCCGGCGAGCTCTGCACCAAGCCGGTCGAAGTAGCCTCCACCGTAGAGCGCCATCATCAAAGGAAAGAGCACGACAACCATGACCAGGACGTCAATGAAGAACGCCAGAACGCGCTTCCAGAATCCGACGTACTCGGGCACGCGCTGCGTGTCGGCCATGGCGACCTCCTCGAAAGGCAGTGCATGGTAGCCCGACAATTGTGAGGGAGGCAACTCGCGCGCAGCCGACGCGCTCAACGAGCTCGTGAACCGCAAGATTCGCGGAAAGGTCGTGCTGATGGCTTGACTAGCGCCGCTTCTCAGTTCCCGGTGTGGACTGCGCCTGGAATGACCTGCATCCATTGCGACGGACAGGTGGCGACGTTCGGATAGTAGTCGCGGTAATCGGGACAGTAGTAACGCACCTCCGAACTCTGTTCGACATAAACGGGCGCCGGGACAGGGACGTAGAACGGATAGAAGAGCGGCGCGGTCACCACAACGGTACTGCCGAACACGACGCGGTTGTGGTGCCACCACCAGCCTGGACGAACGACCACGATGGAACGATGGTGATGGTGTCCATGGTGGACTCCCGGTCGTCCGTGACGCGGGCCATGCGCGCCCGCGAAACCTCCGCCCGCAGGACGCCCTGCGCTCGCCGCAGGACCCCCGGCCCTGGCGCCTTCACGCGCCACCGCGGGCTCTACATCCGCCAACAGGGCGAGCCCTATCAGGATCGCGATCCGTTTCATCTGAGCCTCCTCGTGCTTGGCACCGGAGGAAAGTCTAACGCCGCGCCTTTGACCGGGGTTCATCCTCTTACACCTTTTACACACCGTTACACCGGCGCCTGGCACTCGGACTCCCCGGGACGCGGCATGGGACGCGGAATAAAGCCGAAGCGGAGTGGAACCTCGGCGGCGCGAACCAGGGCGATCGTCACCGTCTTGCCGTGCAGCACGATGTCGGTCTCGGTTCCCCGCGCGACCTCCTCGAGGATCCTCTCGACCGGCCGCCCGCGCTCGTCGCTCAAGCGTTCGATCACGGCCGGCAGATCGCGGTCGAGGAGCACGCCTATACCGAGCTCGCTCTTGAGGAGCAGCGAACCCGAGTCGTCCAGAAACACCGCATCGATCTCGCGCGGCGCGGCGCCCCCATGCACGAGAAACCCGCTCCCCGCGTCGTCGAGTCGATACACCCACGGCGTGTAATCGAGCGCGATGAAGACTCTCTGCGGGCCGTTCTGGAAATACCAGCGATTCTCGGCGTCCTGCTCGTAGTTGCGGCCGATGAAGTCGACCACGGCCCGATTCGAGATGCGCTCGAACGAGGGCGCGCCATCGCGCTCGGCGCGCGATTTCACCAGCCAGTTTCCGCGCCGGTCCAGGCGCAGCCAGCCGTACACCGACGCCACATTGGGCCATCGGGCAATCGCGCGGATGACGATTTCGTCCATGGGCACCGGCGGGAACTGCTTTCGACGCGCGAGCCTTGTTGCACGGGGAAGTGCGTGGCAGTATAGGCTCAAAGCACCCGGCGCGGCACGCAACGCTTCTGAATGAATCGACAGGACTTCACCTTCATCCACCGCCTGCGGGTGCGCTGGGCGGAAGTGGACCGTCAGGACGTCGTCTTCAACGGCCATTACTTTCTCTATTTCGACGTCGCCATCTCGGAGTACTGGCGCGCGATCGGGTTCAACTACCCCGACGATATCGTCGAGAAATTCGGCACCGACATCTACGCGGTGAAAGCCATGGCCGAATACCACGGCTCGGCGACGTACGATGATACGATCGACATCGGCTGCCGGGTCGGCCGCATCGGTCGCTCCTCGATGCAGTTTGTGTTCGGCGTCTGGCGCGGCGCCGAGCGCATCACCAGCGGCGAACTCGTCTATGTCAACGCCGATCCGAAAACAAGAACGTCGGCGCCGTGGCCCGAACCGCTGAAACGCACTATCCTCGACTACGAGCGTACTCCGCCAGAAACGAAGCCCGCCTGACGCTTCTATAATAGCGGCTCTTCGGAAACGCTCTGCGAGACTTCATGCAAATACGCGACAAGCTCTACATCAACGGCCAGTGGACCGCGCCCGCCGGTTCGAAAGCGATCGATGTCCTGAGCGCCTCGACCGAGGCCGTCATCGGCCGCGTTCCCGAAGGCACGCCCGAGGACGCGGACGCCGCGGTGCGCGCCGCGCGCGCGGCGTTCGAGCCCTGGGCGGCGACGAGCGCGGCGGAGCGGGCACTCCACCTCTCGAGGATCCACGAGGGCCTGGAGGCGCGCGCCGAGGAAATCGGACGCACCATCGCCGGTGAAGTCGGCATGCCCTTGAAGCTCGCCACGCGCATTCAGGCAGGATCGCCCATCTTTACCTTCTCCATGTACGCGAAGATGCTCGCCGACTTCAAGTTCGAGGAAAGAATCGGCAACTCGATCGTGCTGCGCGAGCCCGCCGGGGTCGTCGCGGCGATCACGCCCTGGAACTACCCGCTGCACCAGATCGCCGCCAAGGTGGCGCCTGCGCTCGCGGCGGGCTGCACCGTGGTGCTGAAGCCTTCCGAAGTCGCGCCGCTCAACGCCTTCATCCTCGCCGAAGTGATCCACGCCGAAGGACTGCCGCGCGGCGTGTTCAACCTCGTCACCGGCTACGGTCCCGTGGTAGGCGAAGCCCTGGCGAAACACCCGCAGGTGGACATGATCTCCTTCACCGGTTCGGTGCGCGCCGGCAAGCGCGTGTCGGAGCTGGCGTCGCAAACCGTGAAACGCGTGACCCTGGAGCTCGGCGGCAAATCGGCCTCGGTGATTCTGGATGACGCCGACCTCGCGGCCGCAGTGAAAGGCACGGTCAACGCCTGTTTTCTCAACTCGGGCCAGACCTGCAGCGCGCACACGCGCATGCTCGTTCCGGAAGGCCGGCACGACGAAGCCGCGAGAATCGCGGTGGAGCTCGCCAAGACCTTCACCGTGGGCGATCCCTTCGGCGACAAGGCGAAGCTGGGTCCGCTCACTTCTGCGGCCCAGCGCGACCGCGTGCGCGGCTACATAAGGAAAGGCATCGAGGAAGGCGCGGTGCTGCTATGCGGCGGCCCCGACGCTCCGGAGGGAATGGACAAAGGCTATTACGTGAAACCGACGATATTCGGGCGCGTGAATCCGGAATCGACGATCGCGCAAGAGGAGATTTTCGGGCCTGTGCTCGCCATCATTCCCTACAAGAACGAAGACGACGCCGTGCGCATCGCGAACGGCACGGTATACGGCCTTGCGGGCGGCGTGTGGTCCGCCGACGAAGAGCGCGCCAAGCGCGTCGCGCGGAGACTTCGCACCGGGCAGGTGGACATCAACGGCGGACCCTTCAACATGCTCGCGCCCTTCGGCGGATACAAGCAATCGGGCAAGGGCCGCGAGCTCGGCCGCCCGGGGTTGGAAGAATATCTCGAGTACAAGGCGCTGCAGCTCAAGGCGAAGGCCTGAGCGCGCCGGGATCCGATCGGGCGCCCCCGGAACGCGCGCAGTATAGAATCAGCCCTTCACCCGTCCGGGAACCCGCCATGATCCGACGCTCGATCACCGATGTTCTTCTCCTCGTATTCGGGCTGACGATGGCCGCGTCGGCGGCCCATGCGCTTACGCTTCTGACCGAGGAGAACCCTCCGTTCAACTACACGGACGAGGGAAAGGTGGTCGGCATATCGACCGAGATCGTGTCCGAGCTCGGCAAGCGCAGCGGCATCGACCTGCAGATCCGGTCCATGCCCTGGGAAAAAGCCTATATTGCCGTGCAGGTCGACAAGGAAACCTGCCTGTATTCGACCGCGCGGCTGGAGAATCGCGAGCGGCTGTTCTTCTGGATCGGCCCGATTGCAACGAACAAGTGGGTGCTGATCAGCAAGAGCGATTTCGCCGGTACCGTAAAAAAAGTGGAGGACGCGCGCAGATACCGGGTGGGAGTCGTCGCCAAGGACGCCAAAATCGAGTTCCTCATGGGCAAGGGCGTCACCGATCTGCGCGAGGTGAGCGACGACAGCCTGAATCCCCCGCGGCTGGTGTTGAATCGGGACGATCCCAACCGCATCGACCTGTGGGCCACCAGCGCGTACGGGGCGCGTCGGACCGCTGCGCGCGCCAACGTGAAGGACATCAAACTGGTCCTGCCCCTGCGCGATGTCCCGCTCTATCTGGCCTGCGGCCGGAATACTTCGCCGCAGACAGTGCAGGCCCTCGGCCGGGCGTTCGAGCAGGTCAACAAGGACGGCACGCTCAAACGCATCACGGCGCGGCACGCCTTCTGAGACCTCATCCGGTGCGAGGGTTCGCGCCCTATTTTCCGATTGCGGAAAGCTCCGCTCCGAGGCGAGACCTGAGTTCCTGCTCCGCGCCGTCCTCCGTATAAGGCGCCGAGGCGATGAATGCCTCGATCATTCGGACATAGTCTCCACACCCCATGCCTTTCTCGGAGAGAGCGCCGATCCGATCGAGCTCGCGGGCAAGCCTCGCCTGCTGTTCGTAAAGGTGGTTGAACTGCGCGTCGCAGCGGGGAATCGGTGTGGGGTAGCTGCGGATCTCCTCGCCGATCAGTCCGCGTCGGCGATTGAGATCATCCATGACGTCCTTCCACAGCGACTTCAGCGTCGCCAGGTCTTCCTTGCGATCGATCGCTTGCGAAGACATTGCCGTCGTCATGGCTGACTTTGAAGGCGATTCTACACCGAAGGCCCCGATGGTCGAGGCGAACGTCAGGCGCGCACGCGCTGCCGGTACAGCTCCCGTCCGAGCAGCGCCGCGCCGAGCACGAGCCCGACGAGATCGGTAAGGATGGCGCCCGGGAATATGTCGGCGGGGATCAGCGTCAGAACACCGGCGACGATGAACAGCGCGCGCTCGAGCGGCGGAACGATGCGATAGAAATAGCCCACCACCCCTATCGTTCCGAGCCAGATGCCGAGCCCCGCGGTGAGCACCGCCCAGGCGATCGTCAGCGGGTGCCCCTGCATGAGCAGGCTCGGCGAAAGCGCGAACAGGAACGGCACGATGTACGCCGCCCAGCCGATGCGCGTTGCCGTCCAGCCGGTCTTGTCCACGTCGGCGCCGGCGATGTTCGCCGCGGCGAAAGCCGAGAGCGCCACCGGCGGCGTCACCATCGACATGATGCCGAAGTAGAGCAGGAACATGTGCGCCGCCATGGGCGCGACGCCCACCTTGACGAGCGCCGGCGCGATCAGCGTCGCCATGATGATGTACACGCCTACCGTGGGCAGGCCCAATCCGAGCACGATCGCCATCACCGCGGTGACGGCGAGCATCGCCGCCAGGCTCTCGCCGGTGATCGTCAGGAGTTGCAGGGTGAGGCCGAATGCGAGGCCGCTGATGTTGAGAATGCCGATGAACATGCCGGCGACCGCGCAGATCAGGATCAGGTCCACCACCGCGCCGCCCGTGGAGACCACTGCCTTCAGGATATCCTTCAGCGGAACGCGCGCGCCCTTGTAGCCGAAAGCGAGCGACAGCGTCACGAGCACGGCCGTGCCGAGCAGCGCCGCATACTCCGCCTGCCAGTTGAGCGCGACGAGCGCGTACACCAGCACCACAAACGGCAGCGGAAAGTACCAGCCGGCCTTCAGCACCGCCTTGAGCTGCGGGAGCCGGTCGGCCGGCTCTCCGGCGATACCGCGCTTGGCGGCCTCGACATCCACCTGGAAGAACAGCGCCAGGTAATAGAGGAAGGCCGGGATGATCGCCGCGATCATCACCTCGACATAGGGCACGCCGAGCACCTCGGCCATGAGGAAGGCCGCCGCGCCCATCACCGGCGGCATCAGCTGGCCGCCGGTCGAGCCGACTGCTTCGATCGCCGCGGCGATCTGCGCCGGAAAGCCCGAGCGCTTCATGAGGGGGATCGTGATCACGCCGACCGCCGCCACGTTGGCCACCGCGCTGCCCGAGATCATGCCGAAGAACGCCGAGCCGACGACCGCCACCTTTGCGGAGCCGCCGCGGTAGCGCCCCATCCAGGCGCGCGCGAGGTCGGTGAAGAACTCCGAACCGCCGCAGCGGCCGAGCACCTGGCCGAGCAGGATGAAGGGCACGACCACGATGATGCCGATCTGCAGCGAGACGCCGAGGAGCGCATTGGTGTCGAGATTGAGGTAGACGAGCAACCGCGTGAAGTCCACGGGCCTCGCCTGGAACACGCCCGGCAGGTGGTGCCCGAACATGGCGTAGAGCATGCCACCCAGGGTGAAGCCGACCAGCGAGAACCCGGCCATGCGCCGAGTTCCCTCCAGCACGAGGAGCGCGAGCAATGCCGAGGTGATGATGCCATCCAGCGGCCGCGAAGTGAGCTCGGTACTGAGCTGCGGGTAGCGCCAGGCGAGATAGCTGCAGAGAACGAGGCCCGAGGCCGCGGCGACGAAATTCAGGAACAACCGCGCCTTTGCCGTGATGAGGAAGCAGATGGCGATGCTCACTCCCAGCACCGCAAGCAGCATCTGCTCGGTGTAGAGGTTGAGCTTGAGGACGCTGCGCTGCAGGTCCAGGACCCACGCCACTACGATGGCGATGAGCAGGGCCTGGAGGAAGAGCAGGGTCCGCCCCCAGGGGCGCGGACCCTTCGCCTGAGGGTTCTCGATGAACTCCTCAGACATTCTTTACTTCGCGATGCCCTTCTCTTTGTAGAACTTCATCGAACCCGGGTGAAAGGGCGCCGGCATCTTCTTGCCCATGCCGTCGGGGTTGAAGCTGCGGAAGGCGCCCAGACTCTCGATGAGCTTGGGCTTGTTCTCGTACATCGCCTTGGCAATGCGGTAGACCACGTCGTCCTTCACGTGCGCGCCCACCGTGACCAGGTAGTCGTAGGCCATGAGCTTGGTCGGCACATCCACGCCGGCGAACGCCGGGCTGGGCTTCACATCGATAACGTAGGCGTAGGACATGTGCTTCTGCATTTCGGCGACCGCCTTCGGGTCGTCGGAGAGCGGCAGGTAGCGAATACCGTTAGTGGACTTGTGCACCTCCAAAACCTTGGCCGCGCCCAGCGCGAAAAAGCCGCCGTCGATCTTGCCCTCGACGAAGTCATCGGCGCCGCGGATCACGTTCGGCACCAGCACCGGCACGATGTCCTTGCGCGACACGCCGCCGTTGGCAAGCACCGCATCGATGATGCGGTCGAGCGTCACTTGCGCAGAAAAGCCGGCGGGAATGCGCTTGCCCTTCAAGTCGGCGAGCGACTTGATAGGCGAGTCCTTGCGCACGAAGATGCTCGAGTACAGCGGGAAGATCACGCCCAGCACGCGCAGGTTGGCTTGCTTGCGGCCCTGGTACGGACCCTCGCCCGCCGCCGCCTCCTGCGCCTCGAGCACGTTGCACACCGCGAGGTCCAGTTCGCCCGAACTGACCAGCGGCAGCACCGCGCTCGATCCCGAGTAGGGCTGGACCCGGCTCTGCACATTTGCGCTCTCGGCCATCACCTTGGCGATCGCCGAACTCATGTTGTAGCCGATCGAGCCCTGCGGCGCGCTGCCGAATCCGAGAACCTGTGCCTGCGCGCCCGAGGCGAGCAATGCAGCGGCGACCGTGGTCAGAATGCGTTTCATGGTGTCCCTCCTTTTAGGTAGTCCGGGCAATGTAGCAAACGACCCTGCCCGAGGCAATCGCCGCCGTGCACACGGTGGGCACCGCGGTGGGCGCCTTGAATCGCGTCCGGCCGTCGCGAGCCTAGTAGCGCTTTCCCGCGCTGAACTCCACCTTGAGGCGCGCGACCTGCTTGCGCATGGCCTCGAGCTCGGCGCGGGCCGCCTTGAACTTGAGCACGCTCTCCTCGTCGGGTGTGCCCCCACCGTTCGCGGAAGACTGGGACGACAAGGCAGCTTCGGCGTCCCGGTAGCGCTCGCTGGCCGCTTTCCACCGCTCGACCAGTTGCTGCTCCTGCTCCCGCCATGCTCTTCGCTTGTCCATAACCCGCTATTTTCCTTCTTTTCCGCGAACAGCACAAAAAAAAGCCCGGGAGCCCCGGGCCTTGTTGCCGCCGATGCCGCTCTAGGCGATCGGCTTGATGTTCACGGCCTGGTCGCCCTTGGGACCGGTGGTGACGTCAAAGGTCACCTTTTGGTTCTCCTTCAGGGTCTTGAAGCCGCTACCCTGGATCGCCGAGAAATGCGCGAAAAGATCCTTGCCCCCGCCGTCGGGAGTGATGAAGCCGAAGCCCTTCGAGTCGTTGAACCACTTAACCGTGCCTGTACTCATGTGTTGTCTATTTCCCAAAAAATTGTAAGAGGGCGTCAGCCCGGAGCGCGGGAACTTCAAGGGGAGAAGAAAAGCGACCTGATGAGATGAGTGCCAACGGACTAGACTGTCTCGGCTTGGAGAATCCTGCGCGTTTCTTATACACGCGCGATACGAGCGGGTCAAGCGAATTCGGACTGAGCAATTGCGCGCAGAAGTTTCATGCCGCCCGGGCGTATCGAACGAAGCGGCGAGCGCGCTCCGCCGACCCGCCACGCGCGGCGCAAGCCGCGCGTGGCGGTTTCCGCGACCTGTTCTATGAACCTGCGACCCTAGAGCTGCCGCCAGCCGAGCTTGCGGTCGAGCGACCACGGGCCGCCGCCGCGCAGCGCCACCGCGAGCATGATCAGGCCCCACATCAGCGGATACTCGTAGCCCGGAGCGGTCCATCCGAATTTGGGCAGATGGTGGTAGACGATGACGCACATCTCGATGGTGACGGCCGCCGCGAAAAAGCGCGTGAACAGGCCGAGCGCAATGCACAGGCCGCCTAAGGTTTCCAAGGTGATGAGAGCGATGGCAAGCGGCTCGGCGGGAGCGATGCCGCGCTTCACCAGCGCCATCTGCGCGGTCGCGCCCACGCCCATCATCAGCTTGGGCCAGCCGTGCGGGATGAGCATCAGGCCCACGGTCAGCCGGATGAGCGGCCAGGTGAGCGGCTCGACCCAGTTGTAGAACCCCCTCAGGCCCGGAAACAGCAGCCTCGTTTCGCCATTCGACATTGCAAGTCCTCCTCTGTTGTCGGGCCTTTGGGCCCGGAAACCCTCTCTCCGCGCGTAGTCTAGCCGAAATCACCGTCGTCAAGCCGCGGGCGGCGCCTGCCACCACAGGAAAGCCGCGCAGATCGCGAGCGTCGCCAACGTCACCGGCACCCCGGCGCGCGCGTGGCGCTTCCAGTCGATGCGGATGCCGCGCCGCGCGGCGGCGCCCACCACGATGATGTTCGCGATGCTGCCCACGATGAAAAGGTTTCCGGAGAAGGTGCTGACGAGCGCGAGCGTAGGGCCGGCGAGCGCGTGCTCGGCGACGGGAAGGAGGAGCATCACCGCAGGCACGTTGGACACCACGTTCGAGAGCACCAGCGTTGCGGCAAAAAACGGCGCGGGCTCTTCCAGGTTCGCGCCCGAGGCCGCGAGGTCGGCGACGATGCCGGCGGCGATCCCGGTCTGCTGCAGGGCATGGTTCACGACGAAGAGCCCGATGAAGAGGATGAGCAGCTCCCAGTCGACGAGGCCCAGCATCTTGTTGGAATGCAGTTTGCGGCTCATCAACAGCAGTCCCGCGCCGGCAAGCGCCGCCACGTCGCGGGGCCATGATGGTACGAAAAGAAAGACCGCCAGGAGCGCCGCGGCAACCGAGAGACCCTTCGCCGTCTGCCAGCAGTCGAGAGGCGCGTCCTCGCGACGTTCCGGTTCCGCCTGAGCCGCGGCGTCCGCCGCGATCCAGCGGCCACGAGTCTGCCAGGCGATGAGGCCCCAGGTCACGGCGAGCCCGAGCAGCACTGGAGCGATCGCCTGCGCCATGTACCCGCCGAACGAGAGCTTGAGCGTCTCGCCGATCAGCATGTTCTGCGGATTGCCGATGAGGGTTGCGGCGGAGCCGACGTTGGCCGCGCAAGCGAGCGCGAGCAGGTAGGGCACCGGGTCGAGCCGGCGGGCGAGGCAGACCTCGATCAGCACCGGGGCGACCGCGAGGCAGACGACGTCGTTGCTGAACACCGCCGAGAGCGCCCCGATCGCGAAGATCAGCGCCGCAAGCAGCGCCGGCGGCGAGAGCGGCAGCGCAGCGAGCGAGCGCGTCACCCAGCCGTAGAAGCCGCCCAGGCGCATTTGCGCCGAAACCACCATGAAGGAGAAGAGCAGGATCAGCGTCGGCAGGTGGATCGATCGCGCCGCCTCCTCAGGCGTGACGGCCTCGAGCCCGATCAGCGCGATCGCTCCGAGGAGGGCGACCCCGGTGCGGTCGAGCTGCAGGAACGGCAGCCCGCCGAGAATCATGCCGAGATAGACGACGCAGAAGATGATGAAGATCGTCGCGGTCATGGAGGATCACCTTCGAGCGGACCTACCGGTAGCGCTGCGCCGCCTCGCGCGTTCTGGTCGCGAGCTCTTCTCCGGTCGCCTTTCCCGAGGAGAGGGCAAACGAGCCGACGATTTTTCCGCCCTTCTTTTCGATGCGCTCGCTCATTTTCTTGATTGCCCCGGCGGCATCGTCGCTGCCCATCGTCATGAAGAGGACCACCTCTTTCCCGCTGAAGTCTGCCTTGGCGATAAAGGCATTGATCGGCGTCGAAGGACTCCCTCCCCATACCGGAGAGCCGACGAAGACGCGGTCGTATCCCTGGAAGCCGGTGTCGATGGGCTTTATTTCGGATTCCACCCCGCGCATCGCGGCAAACCCGCCCCGGACGATGAACCACCAGGAAACGTCGGGCCTCTCGACGTCTTCCACCCGCCGCAGGTCCGCGCCGAACTCTTTCGCCAGCGTTTGCGCCACGACCTGCGTTTTTCCCGTCAGCGAGTAGTACACGACGAGGGTCTTCATGGTCCGTGGTCCTTGAGCGCCGGGACCCTGCACGGCGGCGATTCCCGCGATGACGCAGCAAAGGAAGAAAAGCAGCTTCCGCAGCCGGCCCGGGTGTGTGCTCACATGCACTCCCTGAGCGCGCTATCTTGCGCCTGGGCCTATCGGCCCGGCTACCGACGCATCGATCTGTCCCTCTGGGCGCGCTTGAATTCCGCCGCGCACGCCTTGTCGAGATCCGACTCCCGGCCTTTCAGGCAGGACAGGATGCGTCCGTCCCCGGCTGGAATACCCTTGCAGTATTTCTCCGCGTCGGACTTGCATGCCTTGGCGAACCTGTCGAATTTCTCGTTGAGTGCCTTCATCGCATCCCGGCACGCGGGTGCGAGCTCCGCTTGATGGCTCATCATGCAATTGTAGATTCTGCCGTCCCCCGGTTGCACGTTGTAGCAGAACTTCTTGGCGTCCGCGGCGCAAGGTCCTCTGCCTTCGGCACCCACTGCAATTCCGGTGGTGAACAGCGCGAATACCAATGCGACAAGTACGTTTTTGATCGGCATGGTGCCTCCTTGGAAATGTGTCATTGTCTCAAGCTTCCTTCCGCACCCGGTTAACGAGCACCCCGATCGCGTCGTTGACCACCTCGACGAGATCTCCGTCTTTGAGCGCGGGCTCGGTCGGCCCGTCGCATCCGAACCAGATGATATCGTCGGGATAGAGCGTCACGTAGCGCGACATGCGCGAGATGTACTGCGCCACGCCGAAGATCATCCCGGAGGTGTTGTAGCTCGACACCGTGCGGCCGTTGACGCGCACCGCTATCACCTGGTTCATGGGATCGATCCCCGAGACGATCTTCGGTCCCATCGGCTTGAAGGTGTCGGCGCTCTTCGCGCGCCACAGCGTGCGGTCCGTCTTCTGCCAGGAGCGCTCGCTGACGTCGTTGCCGAGCGTGTAGCCGCGCACGCAGTCGAGCGCCTTCTCTTCCGGGACGTTCCTCGCCTTGCGCCCGATCACCGCGACCAGCTCGCCTTCGTACTCGACCGGCCCGGGCGAGTCCGCCGGGACCACGATGTCCTCGCCGCTACCGATCAGCGCGCTGGACGCACGGTAGCCGATGTCGGGCTGCGCCGGCACCTTGTGGCTCGCGCCGCGGCTGTTCGCCCACTCGATGTGCGCGCGGTAATTGAGCCCGGCGGCGTAGAAAGTGCGGGGGACGACGGGAGGGGGAAGTTTGTCCATTCGCTCGTACTCGTTGTTACCTGCCCCAGTGTGCGCTCACATCCGCTCCACGAGCGAGTGCAGGCGCGCGTGCATCTCCTCCGCCGGCAGCCAGGTGCTCCCGCCGTGCCCGGGGAGCACCCATTCGAAACGGTATCCGGCGAGCGTCGCAAGAGAGCTCTTCTGCTCGCTCCAGGAATACCAGCAGACGTCGCGAAACGCGACCAAGTCCTTGCGCTCGCGGCTCCAGGCGAGCGAATCGCCGCTGAAGCAATAAGTCTCCTCGAGAAGATACACAACGCTCCCCTTGGTGTGTCCCGGGACGGGGATCGCGAGAAGCCCCTCGCGGATCTCCTTCGGCTCGCCGCCCTTCAGCACATCCGAAGCGTACGGCGCGGCGCGCTTGTCGTCCTCATGGATCCAGACCCGCGCCTTGAAATGCTTCGCATAACGGCCGGCGTCGGCGACGTCGTCCTGGTGCGAGAGCAGGATATCGCTCACCCCGCCTAAACCTTCCAGCTTCTGAACGAGCTTGCCGACATAGCGCGGCGAGTCCACGAGTAGATTGCCCTCGGCGCGCCTCACGAAATAGGAATGCGCCCCGAAAGAAGATTCCGCGTTGTAGCCGCAGCGATAGACACCCGGTGCGAGCTCCTCCGGAAAAAGATCGCTCGGCTGCGCCCGGTGGCTTTCGGTGCCGACCGAAGCCGTCGGACAGACCAGCACCGCGCGCCATGCCGCGCGCTCCTCCTCCTCGTTCGCGGGCTGCCGCGCGAACACCGACTTCCCCTTGCGGTGGACCACGAGGCCGGGCGCGACGTCGCGCGACGCGCCACAGTCGATGCAGCGGTTGTCGATGTACCAGTCACCCGGCGCCGAGGCCCGATTGCGTTCCGAGAGCTTTGCCATGCAGCGTCTTCAGGGGATCCACTGCCTGAGCTCGATGTGATAGCCGTTGGGATCGCGTATCTCGGCGCGTGCGTACTTCTCGCGGAACACCGGGCCCCAGACCGGATCGATTCCCTTCGTCTTCAGGTATTCGAGCGTCTTTCGCATGTCATCCACCTCCAGCGCCATCATGCGGTAGCCGAGTTGCAGCTTCTGCGGCGCGGGCTCAGCCGGCACGCCCTCGTAGGTCAGCAGCTCGATCGCCGTGCCGCCGAGGTCGAGGTACACAATGCCGAGAGAGGCGCCCGCGTCAGTCAGCGGGACACGGTCGCGGAATTTCAATTTGAAGCCGAGCACACCGGTGTAGAACACGACACTGCGGTCCGGCTCGTTGGTCACAATCTCGACGTGGTCTATCTTCTTGAACATGGAGCTCCGCGTCGTGGTGTTTGGCTTTTCGTCGGCGGCTCGGTCTTCTAGCTACGACTTAGCCACCGACTTCAGGCACGGAAAGACCTCGACAGATCTTCCGCGCCAGTTGGTTCGAGATTTCGTTGTGACGCGGGACGGCCTCGACCGCGCCCCTTCGGGGATTTGTCCAGAGGGAGTGGGACCCGCCCTCGCGCTTGAGATAACAGCCGTGCTGCCGAAGATGCGACAACAGCGAACTGCGCTTCACGGCAAGACAATAGTCTCGCGCTCGGCCTCCGGCGGCACGCCGCGCAGCCCGTCTTCACGACGATCTTCAAGAATGAGCGCAATGGCGCCCGCCAGGCTTTCCCGGGCCTCTGCCTTGGTTCGGCCCTGGCCATTGGCCCCGGGGATTTCCGGGCAATAGGCGATATACCACTCGCCATCGCGTTCGATTACCGCGGTAAATTCGTTTCGCATATGTAAATAAGAATACGCTACGTGTTGAGCCGAATATACGCCTTGCACCTGGTTTCTGTCCATTTGCCAGCCACCGATGCAACCGGAATTTCCTTCAGCACCGCGCCTGCCTGGCCTCGCCCTGCCCGGTAGGTTCGATTGCGATCAGATCCTTCACTTGGCCCGACTGCGTCGGAGTTGAAGTTGCGATATGCGTTTGCGGTTTCTTGGCGTCATCCATCATCCGCGCATGGATAAGCATATCCCGAAGAACCTGCTCTGACTTGATTTGTTCTAGTATCCCTTGGACAAACCTAACGTGGGCCTTGTCGGCACAAGCCTCAGCGCAAAGTTCAGCGAGTAGATCAATTCGCCGGTTCAATGGCTCGATGAGCGAAGTATCGATCTTTCGCGCAACGTGGTTATCGATGAGTGAACGAATTGAGGAGTCGATCGTGAACTCAATCATTGCCCACGAGCGGACGATATGACCAAGCAGAACGATAGCCTCCGGCTTGAGATTCATGGCCCAAGCCAAGTTGCCTGTAGGCAACATCGGTTGAGAGTGTCCGCCTTGAATCATGGGCTTTTTCTTAGCGCCCGGAATCAAACCGCATCTGATGAAGGCATTTACGATCAATGACTCTACGAAGCAGGCCAATGATCGCAAATAGTTTCCTATCACGGTTGCAGATGCGTTACTGCTCCTCCTCCACCGGCTGCTTGTGCTTGCTCACCAACTGCGCCTGGGTATGCGGCGGCACCGGCGCGTAGTGCGAAAAATCGATCGAATACGACCCCTGCCCGCCGGTCACCGACTTCAACCGCGTCTGGTAGTCAGACAGCTCCGACAGCGGCGCGACGCCCTTGATGGTGGTGAGCTCCCCGCCCGCGTTGTCGGTGCCGGTGACCTGCCCGCGCTTGCCGGACAGGTCGGAGGTCAGATCCCCCATGAACTTGTCCGGCGCGTTGATTTCGATGTTGACGATGGGCTCGAGCACGATCGCCCCGGCCTTGGAAAAAGCGTCGATGATGGCCTTGCGACCGGCCGACACGAACGCGACTTCCTTGGAATCGACCGCGTGGTGCTTGCCATCGTATACAGTCACCCGGAGGTCGTGCACCGGGTAGCCGGCGATCACGCCCAAGTCCAGCGCCATGCGCACGCCCTTCTCCACCGCCGGGATGAAGTTGCTCGGGATCACGCCGCCCTTCACCTTGTCCACGAATTCGTAGCCCTTGCCGCGCGGCAGCGGCTCGACCCGAAGAAAAACCTCCCCGAACTGCCCGGCGCCGCCGGTCTGCTTCTTGTGGCGGCAATGCCCCTCGGCGACCCGCGTGATGGTTTCGCGGTACGGAATCTTGGGCGGCTTGGTGGAAAGCTCCATCTTGTACTGCTGGGCGAGCTTGTCGAGCTTGACGCGCATGTGCAGCTCGCCCAGGCCCCGGATGACGGTTTCGTTGGTGGTCGCGTGCCGCTCGAGCTTGAAGCACGGATCTTCCATCTCGAGCTTGTGCAGCACTTCGAACAGGCGCTGCTCGTCGCCCTTTTTCTTCGTCTCCACCGCGATGCCGTGCATGGGCGTGGGGAACTCGAGCGGGCGCAGGTGGATGTGATCCTCATCGTGGGAGTCGTGCAGCACGGCGTCGAACTCGATCTCGTCCACCTTGGTCACCGCGCCGATGTCCCCGGGCACGAGCGCATCGGTTTCGACCGTGTCCTTGCCCTGTATCGTAAACAGGTGGCCCACCTTGAAGGGGCGCCTGCCGTCTCCGGCGAAGAGCTGCGAGTTCGGCGTGATCGTGCCCTGGTGCACGCGAAAGATCCCGATCTTCCCGACGAAGGGGTCCATGACGACCTTGAAGACGTGCGCGAGCACGTGCGCCTTGGGGCCGGGCACGGCGTAGAACTCCACCGCCTTGTCGCCCTCGCCCTTCAAGAACGGCGGCGGGTTGCCCTCGGTCGCGTTCGGCGCGAGGTTCGCGAAGATGTCGAGCAGCGCCTCGACCCCGACGCCGTTCTTCGCCGAGGTAAAGCACACCGGGATAAGGTGCCCATCGCGCAGCGCCTTTTCAAACGGCGCGTGCAACTGCTCGGGCGCCACCTCGCCCTGCTCGAGGTACTTCGCCATCAAGGCCTCGTCGACTTCCACCACCTGATCGACGAGCGCCGAATGCGCTTCCTTGACCGAAGAAAAATCCGCCTCGCCATCCGGATTGAAGAAGCAGTCCACCACGGCCGTCCCGCCTTTCGCCGGCAGGTTGATCGGCAGGCATTCCCTGCCGACCGATTGCCGGATGCGCTCGAGCAGCGCCGGGAGATCGGCGTTCTCGGCGTCGATGCGGTTGACCACGATCATGCGGCACAGGCCGCGCTTTGCCGCCCCTTTCAGCATCCTGTCGGTCGCGAGTTGGATCCCGGTCTCGGCGTTCACCACGATCACCGCGGTCTCCACCGCGGCGAGCGCGCCCAGCGCCTGCCCCATGAAATCGGGCGAGCCCGGCGTGTCGATCAGGTGGATGTGGGTGTTCTTCCAGGTGAGATTGACGATCGCAGAGTTGAGCGAATGCTTGTAAGTTTTTTCAAGCGGGTCGAAATCGCAGACGGTGTTGCCTTTTTCGACGCTGCCGGGCGCCGGGATCGCTCCGGCCCTGGCGAGCAGCGCTTCGGCGAGCGTCGTCTTGCCGGCGCCGGTATGGCCCACCAGCGCCACGGTACGAATGGATTCCGTTGAATATTTCGCCATACGGACTTTCCTCCTCCCGGCAGAGCCGTTCGTGGTGGGTTTTCCGCCCTACTCTACCCGCGCGGCGGCGGGCCCGTCAAAACCGTCCGCCCAAGCCGAACATGCCTATGGTGAAGCGCGCCAGCCCGTAGCCGATCCATATCGGTATGCGCCGCCACAGGGGCATCCTGAACCAGCGCGTCTTCGCCACGACGCGCGCCCCCTTTTCCATGTCCTCGCGCAGCCGGCCGCGCAGCTCGGCGGCGAAGGTCCGGTCATCGACCACGATGTTCGCCTCCCGGGCGAGCAGCAGGCTGAAAGGATCGATGTTGGAGGAGCCCACCGTGGCCCAGCGCTCGTCGATGACCGCGACCTTGGCGTGCATGAAGCTCCGGTGGTACTCGTAGATCTGCACGCCGGCCTCGAGCAGCGTCCCGTAGAGCGCGCGCGAGGCGTAATGCAGCAGCACGTACTCGACCCGCCCCTGCAGGAGCAGGATCACCCGCACGCCGCGCGCGGCGGCGGCGGCGAGCGCACGGCGAAAGCGTATCCCGGGGAAGAAGTAGGCGTTCGCGATGACGATCTCTTCCTTCGCCGATCTGATCGCTGTGAGATAGGCCTCCTCGATGTCGCGGCGGTGGCGGAGGTTGTCGCGTACGACGAGCGCCGCCCGCTGGCCGCCCGGGCGCGACGCGTGGTGCGGAATCGAGTGGCCTCCGGTGCGCGCCGTGCGCGGCCGGATCGGATGGCTGACGCGCCAGCTGTGCTCGAGATTTGCGCGCGCGATCCGGTTCCACAGCCGAACTGCCGCGTCCTGGATCGTTGCGACCAACGGCCCTTCGACTTTCACGGCGTAATCGTAGCGCGGCGGAGTGTGCCGCGGCGTGTGCATGTCGTCGATGATGTTGATTCCGCCGACGAAGGCGACGCGGGCGTCGGCAACCGCGAGCTTGCGGTGCAAGCGCCGCAGGCGGTCGCGCCGGAAGCGGGACCGCCAGATCTCGGGACGGAACACGAGCAGCCGCACGCCCGCCTCGATCAGTTCGTTCTGCAGCGCCTCCGGCATGTCATTCGAGCCGAAGCCGTCCACCAGCACGCGCACCACGGCGCCGCGCCGCGCGGCCTCGCACAGCGCCTGCGCGATGCGCTTACCCGTGTGGTCGCCCTCGAAAATGTAGGTTTCTAGGAAAACCTCGCGCCTGGCTTCGCCGATCGCCGCTTCGAGCGCGGGGAAATACTCGACGCCCGAGCGCAGCAGCGTCAGGCGGTTGCCGGGCAGGAACCGGGTCGCCATGGCCGAACGCTCATTCGAGCTGCAGGTGCGCGGACAGCGCCGCGTGGTCCGAAAGGCGCGACCACATCGACCCGTGATGCACGTGCGTGTGCCGCACGCGGAAGCCGCGCGTGTAGATGCGGTCCAGGCGCAGCACGGGAAAGGCGCTCGGGAAGCTGCGCGCGGGCCTCCCCCAGTGGTCGGCAAGTGCTTCGCGCAAGCCGAGATCCCCGGCAAGGCGCTTGCCGGCAAGGTTGCGCCAGTCGTTGAAATCGCCCGCGACAACGATCGGCGCGCGGTCGGGCACCTCACGCTGCAGCCGCTCGATCAGCGCGCCGACCTGGTGCCTGCGGCCGCGCTCGTGCAGCGCGAGATGCACACAGATGCAATGCAGGTGTTGCCCCTTCCCGGGTAGCTCGATCTCGCAGTGAAGCAGGCCGCGGCGTTCAAAGGCGTGGTGAGAGACATCCTGGTTCTCGGCGCGGACGATGGGGTAGCGGCTGAGGATGGCGTTGCCGTGGTGGCCGTGGTCGTACACGGCGTTGCGCCCGTAGGCGTAGTCGTTCCACACTTGGTCTGCGAGGAATTCGTATTGCGGCTCCTTGGGCCAGTCCTCGAAACTGGAAGCGTGGTGATGGTGCTCGCCCTGCACTTCCTGCAGGAAGATGATATCCGCGGCGATCAGCTGCAAGCGCTCGCGCAGCTCGCGGACCATCATGCGGCGGTTGAACTGGGAGAAACCCTTGTGGATGTTGTAAGTGGCGACGTGCAGCCGCAGCGACCTCGCCCCCGTTTCCACCGTCTTTTTCTCTGTATCCATTATGTACACATGCGATTGTAGCTGGCCGGTGCCATTCATCAAGGAACAGCAACGATGCAGCAATCACCGTTCATTCGTGGTCAATGTTTTCTCAAAGGAAGCATACGCCCTAACACGGACTTCTCTGCTGACGTTCCGTGATGCAACGCTCCGGTGACATGGAGAACAATCAGCGCCAATAAAGCCCAGGAGCTGGAGCCATGGATACTGGTGAACAATTCATGCAAAGCCGTGCTTTTCCAGCCCCAGTCCGGCAAGGGGATGCCCCAGAACCTGGTCCTGAGGCCACTCAATGATGAAGCGATGTAACCAGAAACGGGTTGTACGAACATCAGGAGATAGAGCAGGTGATGTGTCGCTTCGGCCAATCTGCGTTTCCAGCGTTCTATCGTCTCGGGCAGGGCCGGCGGGGTGTGCTGCAGGCGCCAGATCACGCGCGCTATCACCAATAAGGCCGCGGTCAGTCCTACCGACACGTGCAGTTCAAGAAACCGGGTCCGAACCGGGTTGCCCTTGGGGAATTCGGTCATATACCAGCCGAGTCCGAAGAGCACGAATATCAGCAGCACCATCAGCCAGTGCAGCACCATGGCCTCAACACTGTATTTTTCAGGCAGGTGCATGCTGATGATCCCGGTCGGACAGCAATGGCTGTTATGCAAGGATTCCGGCGAGAAAGTGTGGTCCCGGTTTTCCCGGCGGGCTCATGCCTTTCGAGATCAACGGAGCTGAACCTCATTCATCATATCAGCCGCGCGAGGTACTAGTACCGGCCGCGGCAGTTGGAGAAAAGCGCTTTTTCCGCTAAGCTTGCGTGCCTCCGGGTTTGCGGATCCGGAAATTTTCGACACTTTCCGAAGGAGTCCGGCACGAGCGAACCCAGGTACGTTGGTCGGGACGGGCAGGAAACGGGGAGGACGTCTTGGGCGAAAGCCCGATACGAACCCGGCTGATCGAGCAGCCCGGAAACACCGAAGTCGTAACAGGATTTTTTTCCCACCACGAAAGGACGCTCCACATGAAAAAGCTTCTGATTGCATCCGCAGTTTCCGCCGCATTCGCGGTGCCTACGACAGCCTGGGCTCAAGCCAAAGCGCCCACCCTCGCACAAGTGCTCGACGCATCGGGCATTGGCGTCAATGGCTATATCGACGCCGCGTACTCCTACGCGAACAGGAACATCGAAGCCTCGAGCGGCGGGTTTTCCAATCGGGTGTTCGATTCGCAAAACAACTCTTTCGCATTGCGCCAGTTCGGCCTGATAGTCCTCAAGCAGCCCAAAGAGGGCTTCGGCGGCGTGGTCAATCTCACCGTAGGCTCGGACGCCCAGCTCATTCACTCCTTCCCCGAGACGAGCGCATCCACATTCGACCTCACCCAGGCCTACGGGCAGTACGCAACCGGCTCGCTCACCCTGATGGCGGGAAAGTTCGTCACGCTTTCGGGGACCGAGGTGATCTGGAGCCCGAGCAACACCACTTTCTCGCGCTCGATGCTCTTCGGCGCGGTGCCGTTTACCCACACCGGCGTCCGGGCGGCCTACGCCGTGGGCGACCAGCTTACGCTTTACGGCGGGCTCAACAACGGCTGGGATCAGCTCACCGACGGAAACCGGGGCAAGACAGTTGAGCTCGGCGCGACCTACACCCCGATCAAGCCGCTGACCCTCATCGCCTCCGCCTACTCCGGCAAGGAATCGGCGACGGCGACGGGAGCGCAAACCGGCACGGGTCCCCAGGACACGCGCAACAGCCTCGACTTCGTCGCGACCTGGACCATCACCAACGCCATGAGCCTCGGCGGAGAGATCCTGTACGTCTCCCAGGATAGACCCGCAGGCGGGGCCGCGAAGTACAACGGCGCCGCCGTGTACTTCACGTACCTGTTCACCCCGCAGTGGCGCGTCGTGACGCGCGGCGAATTGTTCGACGACAAGCAGAACTTCCACTTCGCCGCTCCCGGCGTGACGGCCGGTTCGGGCGTGAAATACACCGAGATCACCGTGGCAGGATCCTATATGCCGAGCAACAGCATGGAGCTGCGCGCTGAAGTACGCGGGGATCGCGCCAACACGGCCGTGTTCGTCGATTCGAACGGCTCAACGGGAAAGAGCCTGCAGTCGCTGGCCCTCCAGGGCATTTACAAGTTCTGATCCGCGCGGGGGCAGGGAATCTGCCCGAATATCGGGGAGCGGCACTCGACCTACTCGACCAGCAAGAAATATTTTTCGAACAGGTCGGGATCGTCGAAATGCCGCATGCCGACGAAGGCCGTGGCGTGCCGGCCCCACGTCCGCATCGCGCCCGGCTCGGCTATGCCCATGGGCCAAAAGTAGACCCGCTCGCCGCGCTCGCTCCCCGGCACGATCCCGTCTGAGCCGAAGGCGCTGCGCCGGCCTTCCGCGGCGGGAAGCGAGCGCAGCGCATCGTCGGGCCAAAAAGCGTAGCGACGCGGTTCGCCCGCTGCGGGCGGGTTGACGATCACCCGCTGCAAATAGTGCGTGCGCGAAGCGACGCGCAGCAGGATGCGGTCCGTCGCCCGCACCCGCCCCAGCGACTGGGGCGCGAACAGCGTCTCGTCGAGCGTATCGGGCTGCGGCCGCGCGCTGACCGCGGCAGTCGGGATGAACTGGTGGTAGCAGCCGCAGCTGTGCATGGTATCGAACACGAGCGGCGCGCCGTCCGCTCCCAGCGTTACGCGCCAGACCAGGCTGTCCAGAAAACCGCCGAGCAGGTCGCCGGGCGACTCGAGCGGCCGCGACGGAAACCAGACCGAATACACCAGTTGCGGCAGCACGCGTCCGGCAAAGCGCGTGTAGGCAAGCCGCACGTATACAGTCGGGGCTGCCGTGTCCACGCGCAGCGAGCCGTCCGCCCCGTAGCCGAGCGCGCCGACGCGGTCGTTCTCGTCAACTTCGTCCACCTCGAATTCGGGTGCGTACGCTGCGAAGAGCTGCGTGAGCTCGCTTTCCCCCGGGTGAGGCACGCCGAGCGGATCGGACGCGCCCTGGGCGAGGATCGCGGCGATCTGCCCGGGGCTTGAAGCCTTCGCCGGCGACGGGGCGTAACGCACGCGACGTCCGAGAACCGCTTGCTCGGAGGCGAACGTCTCGAGCGTCTCCGCCTCGTACTTGCGCACGCCCCGCGCAAACACGAGGCGGGTGAGCGGATACAGGCCCACGACGCGTTTCCAAGTTTCGTAGTCGGGCAGAACGTTGGCCGCCGCGCGCAGCCGCCCGCGGCCGGCGTCGTCGGAGAGATCGGCGCGCTCCAGGCGCCTCGCGCACTCGCGCGTGCCCGCCAGCGGATCGGCGCGGAAGGGCACCGGGAGCATGCTCTGGAGGGCTTCGCGGGCGGCGCGGGGCAGGTTGGCGATCTCGACCGAGCGCGCCTCCTCGTCCAGGATGCGCAGCCGCGCGACCCATGCTTCGAACGCGGCCGGGGACAGGGATTCGCCGGCGAAGCTCGCGAGAAAGCGGCTGGCGCGCAGATAGGGAAAACCCGAGATGCGGCTTGCCAGCGCGTCGCGGACCTCGCTTGCGTCCACGGCGCGGTCGATCGCCTCGAACAGAGCCACGCACGCGCCCGTCTGCGACGCCGGCCCTTCGGCGCGATGCGATCGCGCCGGCTCCGCCTGGTAGAGGTCGAGCGTCGCGCAGCCGGCGAGTGCAGCGAGGCTGAGTGCAAGCGCGAGCCGGTGCGGAGACACGTCAGTCCTTCGGCCGGCTCCGCGCGAGCGCGTCGCGCCGCACGATCTCATCGACCATGGCGCGGAACCGGCGCTCGACTATCCTGCGCATGATCGGCATGCCGATCAAAGGGGGCAGGTAAAAATCCGGAATGAAGCGACCCGTGTAGTCGAACCGAACCCCGACGTCCGAAGCCTCCAGTTCGTAGCGGGTCTCCAGCTCCCGGATGTTTCCTTCGATGCGCCGTGCAACGATCCGCCGCTGCGGCTCCTCTCGCACCTCGAGCGTCACGTCGACGGGCTGCCGGTAGAAAAAAAAGCCGATTTCGCCTTTCTGCTCCACCAGGACGCGGTCGCCGCTGCGCGACACGACGCGGGAGCTCTTCATGTCCGGGATGAATTGCGCGAGATGATCGTAATCGGAGAGCACCTCCCAGGCGATGCGCGCGTCCACCTGCATCTGAGCCGATGCGGTGACCGTGATGAATTCTCCCTGGCGCTCGACCTCGATGGCGAGTCCCTGCGCTCCCGCCCCGTCCGGCAGGCTTTGCGCTGCGAGCGCAAGGACTCCGATAACGAAAAACACTCGGCCATTCCGGACTGTTTGGGTCACGGGCATGCCAACAGCATGCGCGCATGGCCTATTCCGCCGCAAACTCATCGGCATTGCCAAGCCGCGGCAGGAGCATGATCGCGTCACGGTTGGTCCAGGAGAGCGTGAGCGCCGCCGCTTCGCGATAGGGCAGCCACCGGTAAGCGAGATGCTCGGCCGGATCGAGCGTAACCTCGAGGGGCTCGGGCAACTCCATGCCGAAGACACGCTCGAGGTTGTGCGTCACCCCGGGCGCGAAGCGGCTTTGATGCCTCCTGAAAATCTCGAAGCGGTTCTCGATGCCCCAGTCGCGCAGACCGTAGCGCGTCGCGTCGAGCCCCGTCTCCTCGCGCACCTCGCGGATCGCGGTGTCGCGCAGGGGTTCGGATTCGTCCGCGACGCTGCCGGTCACCGATTGCCAGAAACCCTGCCAGCCGGCGCGCTCCATCATCAGCACCTGGAGATCAGAGGTGTGGATCACCACCAGGACCGAGCGGGGAATCTTGTACGGCAGGTTCAAGCGGAAATGCTCGATCGGACGCGAATTCACACAGGTCCGATATCATAGCGGGATCGGAAGCGAATCATGCTGAGCGCAGAAAAAAATCGGACGTTGACACAGGTGGGCGCGGGCACGCCGATGGGGGAACTTCTGCGCCGCTACTGGCATCCGGTCGCCGCGGAAAGCGAATTCGAGAAAAACACGGTGAAACCCGTGCGTCTCATGGGCGAGGACCTCGTGCTCTACAAGGACCTTTCCGGGACCTACGGCCTCATCGCGCGCCACTGCAAGCACCGCGCGGCGGACCTCGCCTACGGCTACGTCGAGCAATGCGGGCTGCGCTGCCACTATCACGGCTGGACGTACGACGAGGAGGGCCGCTGCATCGCGCAGCCTTTCGAGGAAAACTTCGATCCACAGGGACGCCTCAAGAAAAAAATCCGCACCGTCGCCTACCCGGTGCTGGCAAAAGCGGGGCTGCTGTGGACCTATCTCGGTCCTCAGCCGGCGCCGCTTCTGCCCGACTGGGAGCTTTTCTCCTGGAAGAACGGCTTCGTGCAGATCGTATTCGCCGAGGTGCCGTGCAACTGGCTGCAGGCGCAGGAGAACTCGATCGATCCGGTGCACTTCGAATGGATGCACGACAACTGGAAGATCAGACTCCAGGACAGGACCGGCCCCTATGCGCCCACTCACCTGAAGCTCGGCTTCGACGAATTCGAGCACGGATTCGCATACAAGCGCGTGCGCGAAGGCGCCGACGAGAGCGATCCCTTGTGGACGGTGGGCCGCGTGTGCCTGTGGCCGAACGGCTTCTTCCTGGGAGAGCATTTCGAGTGGCGCGTGCCGGTGGACGACCAGAACATGCTTTCGGTGACCTGGTCGTTCATTCGCGTCCCGAAGGAAGCCGAACCCTACGAGCAGAAAAGCATTCCCGCGTGGACCTCGCCGATCAGGGACCCGCAGACCGGGCGCTGGATCACCAGCCACGTGATCAACCAGGATATCGTCGCCTGGGTCGGCCAGGGGCCGATCGCCGACCGCACCCGCGAGAACCTCGGCGCGAGCGACCGCGGAATCTCGATGCTGCGCAAGCGGCTCTTCGCCGACCTCGACGCGGTCGCCGACGGCAACGACCCCAAAGGCCTGATCCGCGATCCCGTGCGGAACAAGTCCATCGAGCTTCCCAACATCGGGAAAAAACTCTACCTCGAGGGCATGACGCTCGCGCAGTACCGCGAGCATCCGTTCTGGAAAAACCTGCTCCAGGACTTCAGATGGCACTACGGCCAGCCGGCGGAAGTCAGGCGCGCGTTCCGCGCGGCGATGGGGCTGGCGAGAGAGAACTGACCGCCGGCTTTGGCCCGACGGACCCGCTACTCGGGCAGCCCGTTGAGGAGGTACATGGCCTGAAGCGGTTGGCTCGGCTTGCCGAAAGTGCCGAACCAGCGTTCGTAGATGGGCGCGATGCCGCCCGAGCGGTAGAGCCCGGCCAGTGCCCGGTTTACGGCCAGCCGGAACGCCGCGTCGTTCCGGCGCAGCATGAGTGCATAGGGCTCGTAGGAGAACTCGAGGTTCGGCAGGGCGAAACGCGTCGGGTCCTTCGACGTGACCGCGAGGCCGATCAGGACGCCGCGGTCGGAGGCGAAGGCGTCGGCCAGGCCCCGCTCAAGGGCCGCGAGCCCCTCCGCACGGTCCTTGACCCGGACCACTTGAGCGGTAATGAACTCCGCCTTCAGGTAGTCGGCCAGGGCTTTTTCGGTCGTGGTGCCGGGGATGACTGCGATGCGCTTGCCCGCGAGGTCGGCCGGGCCGCGGAGATTGGCGGCCGCCGTGGTCAGCAGACCTCCGCCATCGACGAAGGTCATCAGGCTGAAGTCCACGCGTTCCTGGCGCGACAGAGTGGTCGTGGTCGTGCCGCATTCGATATCCACTTTGCCTTGCACCACCATCTCGATGCGGTTCTCGGCCGTGACCGGCACCCAGGCGAGCTTGAGATTCGCCAGCCCGAGCTGTTTCTGAATGACGCCGGCGACATGCATGCACAGGTCGATCGAGTAGCCCACCGGCCGCTTGTCCGGCCCCATGAAGGAAAACGGCGGAGAAGACTCGCGGTAGCCGATGTTCAGGGTGCCCGACGCCTTGATCTTACCGAGCGTCCCGTCCAGTTTCTGGCCTAGCGCGGGGCCGGCAAGCACGAGAACGATCGCAATTCCTGAGAGTACTTTCGAGCGGGTGGTCATGGCGACCTCCTGGTTGAAGAAACGCGATGTGCGCAGAATCAGGCCGAAGGCATGTCCGGCCAGCCGGATTTCCAGCCGTCGGGCCCGCCGATCAGCGTCCAGAAAGGCTTTCCCTGGGCGCGCCAATGCTCGGCGGCCGCGTCCATGGCATCGAGAGCTTCCGTCGCCTCGTGCCCGTGCCCGCCGCAGAAGTGCTTGCTCTTCTCGAGGATCACCACCCAGCCTTTCGCGGAAACCCACGACAGGTCTTTCAGGCCGCCGGCAAAGGTGCTCCAGTCGGCGGCGAGCTTCTCGGGAAAGCGAAGCGCCCGCGACACCTCGGCGAGGAAATCCTCCTTGTCGTGCGCGTGGTGTATGTCCACGTAGACGACCATCAGTCCGGCCGCGGCTGCGGCGCCCGCAAGCTCGCGTTCATCGGCGGAGAGCTGGAAAACGCCCGCCTTCGCCGCATCCTTGATCCACTCGCCTTTCATGGCGTCACGTCTCCGCCTTGCGCAGCCGGATGTGCAGTTCGCGCAGTTGCTTTTCGTCCACGGGCGACGGCGCCTGCGTGAGCAGGCACTGGGCGCGCTGCGTCTTGGGGAAGGCGATGACGTCGCGGATGGAATCCGTGCCGGCCATCATGGCGACGATGCGATCCAGGCCGAAGGCGATGCCGCCGTGGGGCGGCGCGCCGTACTGCAGCGCCTCCAGGAGGAAACCGAATTTCTGCTTCGCTTCCTCCGGTCCGATGGACAAGGCTCGAAATACTTTCGACTGCACTTCCTCGCGGTGGATGCGTACCGATCCTCCGCCGATCTCCGAGCCGTTCAGTACCATGTCGTAGGCCTTGGCGAGCGCCGCTCCGGGGTCGCCCGCGAGCCGATCCTCGTGGCCGTCCTTGGGCGCTGTGAACGGGTGGTGCATCGCGTTCCAGTGCTTCTCGTCCTCGTCGTACTCGAACATCGGGAAGTCCACCACCCAGAGCGGCTTCCAGCCGGCCTGCGCGTAGCCCTGCTCGTGGCCGATCTTCACGCGCAGCGCACCGAGCGCGTCGTTGACGACCTTGATCTTGCCCGCTCCGAAGAACATCAGGTCGCCGTTCTTCGCCCCGGAGAGATCGACGACCGCTTCGAGCGCCGCGTCCGACAGATTCTTCACGATGGGCGACTGCATGCCGTCGCGCCCCTTGGCGACGTCGTTGAACTTGATCCAGGCGAGGCCCTTCGCGCCGTAAATGCCGACGAAATCCGTGTAGGAATCGATCGCTCCGCGCGTGAGCTCGCCGCCCCGGGGAACCAGGAGGCCGCCCACGCGGTGCGCCAGCGTGTTCGCCGGCCCGGAAAACACCTTGAACTCCACGGACTTCATCACCTCCGTGAGCTCGGTGAGCTTCAGGGGCACGCGCAGGTCCGGCTTGTCCGAGCCGTAATCGCGCATCGCGTCGGCGTAGCTCATCACCGGGAAAGTGTCGGGCAGCGCGACCCCGAGCACTTCCTTGAACACGGCGCGGATCAGGCCTTCGAAGATCGCGCGTATCTCCGTCTCGTCGAGGAACGAAGTTTCGCAGTCGATCTGGGTGAATTCGGGCTGGCGGTCGGCGCGCAGGTCCTCGTCACGAAAGCACTTGGTGATCTGATAGTAGCGGTCGTAGCCGGCGATCATGAGGAGCTGCTTGAACAGCTGCGGCGACTGCGGCAGCGCGAAGAATTCGCCCGCGTGCACGCGCGAAGGCACGAGGTAGTCGCGCGCGCCCTCCGGCGTCGATCGCGTGAGCATCGGCGTCTCGATGTCGATGAAGCCCTGCGCGTGCAGATGATTCCGTACCGCCATCGCGACGCGGTAGCGCAGCATCAGGTTCTTCTGCATCGGCTCGCGCCGCAGATCCAGCACGCGGTGCGTGAGGCGCACCGTCTCCGAGAGGTTCTCCTCGTCGAGCTGGAAGGGCGGCGTCAGCGAGGAATTCAGGATCTCGATTTCGTGCGCGAGCACTTCCACCTCGCCCGACGCGAGGTTGGGATTGACCGTGCCTTCGGGGCGCCGGCGCACCACGCCCGTCACTTTCAGCACGTACTCGTTGCGAATGCGCTCGGCGGTCGCGAACGTCGCCTTGCGGTCGGGGTCGCACACGACCTGCGCCAGGCCCTCGCGGTCGCGCAGATCGATGAAGATCACGCCGCCGTGGTCGCGCCTGCGGTGAGCCCATCCGCAGAGCGTCACCGATTGCCCGAGCAGCGCGGCGCCGAGCTTGCCGCAATAGTGGGTGCGCATGGTCATCGTCGTTGTCTGTGCCGTGGTCCCCGCGGCCGCCCGAGTATAGCAAGTGCGCGGAGAGCGCGAAACGCGAACGAAGCGTAGGTCCTCAGGCCGCGCTGCGTGCTCGCGCCGAGACCTGACCGAGGACCATTGCGTTCAGCAGCGACAACGCACAGCCGATAGACACGGTGAGCCCGATTGCCGAGAGGACCGGAATGCGCGAGGTGGCGAGGCAGCCGAACGCGGCGAGAGTGGTGAGGAAGCAGACGGAAAGGGCGCGCGAAGTTTCTTGCTCGCTCTCCGTCCCGGCTTCCTTCTGATTGAAAAACAGGGCGTAGTTGAGACCGACCCCGAGCACCAGAAGGAGCGAGACCAGATGAAAGAGCGATAGCCCGGAGCCGAGCGCAACGAAGCCGGCGACGGTCATCGCGATCGCCGCGTAGACCGGCAGCATGACCCACAAGGCCCTGCGCACGTCGCGAAGCCCGGCGTACAGCAATATGGCGATCGCGAGCGCGCCAACCCCGGCGAAGGCGAGCGTCTGGGCGCGGTAGCCCCCGATGAGCCGGTCCGACTCGGATTTCAGATCGAGCAGAGTCGTTTGCAAGTCGGCAGGCAGGCTTCGCGCGAGGCTCTCGAGTTTCGCGGCATCGCGCACGCCGCGCAGGGGAATGAGCGCCTGCCACTCGCCCTCGCTCGACAGGAGCAGCGACTGGACCTTCAGGTCGAGCCCCGTGCCGCGCATATCCTCAAGCGCAAGCAACGGTCCGCGCCGCGCGGCCTCGACCTCCTGCTGGAAAGGTGCGAAGGCGTCCGCGCGGTAGGGCAATCCCTGCTGCGCTTTGGCGAGCGAGCGGCGCAGCGTTTCCGGCTCGGGCAGCGCCGCGCGGCGGCGCTCCTGGGTTTGCGCGCTCGGAAGATAACGCGCCGCCAGGTCGAAACCCTCCAAAACCCCTTTGCCCGCCCAATCCTGGAGGGAAAGCGCGACACGCTCGCTGCGGGCAAGCGCGGCTTCCCGGCTGGTCGCACTCACCATCAGGAGGTAGCGTACATTCGGCGCGCGCAGCGCGGCGCGCAACTGCCCATCAAGTTCGCGCACCGACTCCGGCAGCGGGCTCAGGTGCCCGATATCGTCGTCCCAGATCCGGTCGTGGCGCCAAACAAGCAACGCCAGAGCCGCAACGAGCAAGATCCAGAGCACCCACGCCGCGCGCCGAACGGCAAGGCCCGCGCGAACCAGGCTGAAAGGCAGCCGGCGCGGCGGCGGCGCGGACCGGCCCGGCGCAACCGCCGGCAGGACCCAACGCGTGACCAGGCCCGCAACGAGCACCCCGACCATCGACAGCACCCCGAGCTGAGACAACCCCTGGAGACTGGACAAGAGCAGCGCGAGCGAGCCGAACACCGTTGTCAGCACCGCGAGCCTGAGCGTCGGCCAGACGCGGCCCAGGACTTCGAGCAGCGATTCGCCGGAACGGCGCTGAGTGAAGACGTAGGACGGGTAGTCGACCGCCTCGCCGATCAGGGTGATGCCGAAAGCAAGCGTGATCCCATGCACCGAGCCGAAGACGAGACTTACCGCAGCGACCCCCACCAGCAGCCCGGTCAGCACCGGAAGGGCGGAAAGCGCCACGGCGCCGGGCGAGCGGTAGACAAAGACGAGGACCAGCACGACCAGCATACTCGCGACGCCCGTCAACCAGCGCGCGTCCTGCCGGATCGCCGCGCGGGTGCGCGCAGCAAACACGCCGGGGCCGCTCACGAGCAAGCTCTGGTTGGGATCGGCCCGGGTGAGCGCAAAAGCGGCGCCCATGGCGTCGAGAGTGTCCTGCTGGAGCACCGCATCTATTCCCGACGCCGCGGTCTGCGCAAGCAGGAGAGCGCGCTTGCCGTCGGCCGAAAACCATACCCCATGGCGCGAGGCCGGCGCGGACTGGGCCGCCCCTTCGGCGATTTTCCTCAGCTCGCCGGTCGGATCCCGCACGAGCGTCGCCTTGAACGCCATTCCCGCGAACGACCCGATCTGTTCGAGGTTTTCGCGCAGCGCCTGGCGCAAGGATTCCTCGCTGAAGCGTTCCGCGGTGACCGCGGGGCTCAACAGGTAGCGATTGCCGATCGTGAGCTCGCGCGCCGGCTGGATGTATTCCGCGGCGCCGTTGGTGACGTATTCGAAGCGCCGATCCGCGGCGAGCGCGCGCGCGAGCTCCCGGCTCGAGCGCGCAAGCTGCGCCGGCTCGCCGCCTTCGATTGCGACGAGCATCGTTCGGGAGGCCCCTCCTGAACGCAGCTGCTCGACGAGAAGCCGCTCGGCGCGTCCGCTCGACGCGGGGAGGAACGCGGTCAGGTCGTTGGTGAAGACCGCGTGCCGCGCGATCCACCAGCCGCTTGCTGCGACGAGCGCGAACCAGGCAAGCAAGGCCGCGCGCGGATAGAGCCTCACCGGGCGTCCGTCAAGCGGCTTCTAGGATTCATGGTGGATGGTCATCACCGAGCTGTCCCCGCCCGGCTCCAGAATTTCAATGCGGGCCACGCGCGAACCCGAGCCGGCGATGACTACGCTTTTCACGACGCCCGCGACCTCGAAATCCCTTGGGGTGAGTCTGAGCGTCCAGCGTTGCCGCGTGCCTTCCACCTTGACCGCGTAGAGCCGCTCGAGCTCGGAGCCGTCGCCGGCAAGCGTGGCGCGCAGGCTTTCGACGAGCGTCGCGATGAGCGAGACGCCTTGCAGCGCGACGCTCTGGGTCTTGCCCTCGCGCTCTACCGTGAGCACCTCCCCGTCCACGCGTATCACTTCCTTGAACGGCAGGGCCTGATGCTTTTCGATCCTGGCCGGACGCGCATAGGACAAGGTGCCCGAGAAGTGCAGGGGCTCGCGCAGCACGGCCACGCGCTTGACCTCGGAATAGCGGGCTTTGCTCGCCTGCACCTGCGCGAGCTGCGCCATCAGCTGGGCGAAGTCCCATGGCCCCTCCTGCGCAGCAGCCTGGAGCGCAACGCCGGCGACCATCGCAAGTAGGGCGCGCTTCATCTCGCCTCCGGAGATCCGCTCCAGAAATCGTAGAAGTTGAACCAGTTGTAGGGCGCCATGCGGCAGAAATGCTCGAGCCGCTCGGCATAGCGCTGGGTCCATTCGCGTATCCACGCAGCCCGCGCGGCGCCGTCCGCGCTCGGCTCTTCGCACAGCGGCTCCAGGTGAACGACGTAGCGCTTGCCGCCCTCGTACAGGGCGGCGACCCAATACACCGGTACCCGCAGGCTCAGGGCGAGCAGCAGCGGCCCCTGGGGAAAGACCGCCTCGCGCCCGAAAAACCGGCACATCACCGATTTCCCGGATCCCGCCCTGCGGTCACCGAGCATGGCGATGATCTCGCCGCGAGCGAGGCATTCGCTGATGCGCAGCACCGTGTCGAGTTCGCCCGGCACGATCGTGCGCGAGCCGATTTCCGGGTTCAGCGTGTTCAGAACGCCGGTGATTTTTGCGGCGTTTTCCTCGTACATCACCACGTTGACGGACAAGCCATGCTGGGGCGCGAGCATGCGCAGCAGCTCGAAGCTGCCCAGGTGCGCGCCGAGCAGAATGCACCCCCGCCCCTTGGCGAGCGTCCGGTGCAGGAGCTCGAGCCCCTTGACCTCGATGTCGAAGCGTTCGAACCGCCCGGCGATGAAATACACGCGGTCGAGAACGGTCGCCGCGAAGGTAAAGTAATGCCGCCAGAGGTCGGCGAGGCGCGGCGGCCGACCCAGGGCGCAGGCGAGATATTCGCGCGATGTGCTTCGGGCGCGCGGCGAGAAGAGCAGGAAGTACGTGCAAATGGGATACAGCACCAGACGCGCGACGCGCCGGCCGCAGCAAACAGCCAGCCACTTCATGAATCGCATCGCGCCGCGGCTGCCGCGCTCCCGCGTCTCGAGCCAGGGTGCTTTCGCGGGCGCGTTCATTTGCGCGCGGTGCGGCGCGGCGCGAGCTTTCCCGCGCGAGCTATGGTGCGAACCACTTCGGCAAAGTGAGCGTGCCGGTGATGCCGGTAGCGCAGACGCCGGTATGCAAATTCGCCCACAAACAGCGCACCCACGAGGAGGTAGTTGATGCCGTTTGCAAACAGGGACCACGTCTGCTGCGTCGCCAGCACCGCAAGCGCAACCGCTACGCCGGCCATGCCCGAAAAGAACACCGTCCACATGAGCGTGGAATTTCTCGTGTAGCGCGCGAGATCCGCCGGAAGCTCCGCGCCTCGCACCAGTCGCGCAAACCAGCTGATGACGGGCTCCTCACCGGGCGCCAGGGACCTGCCGAACCAGGCAGCCAAGGCCAGATTGATGACGACGGGAGGGAATTTCAGCAGCGTTTCCGCATCGGCGAGCAGCAGCGCGGCTGCGAGCGCGGCGCCCACCCCGAAGCCCCACACCCCTGGGACAACCATGACTGCCGCCCCGGCGAGACCCAGCCAGGCGACCTGAGCGAGAAAGGCGATTCCGGTAAGAACTGCGGCATGAGTTAAGACAAGATACGCAAAGAGCAGGAGGGTCACGAGCACCCGCTGCGACGCCCTGGAATGCATCAATGCGACTCCAGGCTCGCTGTTGGTGATTCTGCGCGCGCTTCACTCACCGGTCGGGCGCCGTACGGGCCTCTCAGTTGCCGGTCTTCCACACAAAATCAAGCTTCGTCCGCCAGGCGCGCCTGCGTTTCAGCCAGGCTGTCAGGCTCTCGCGGAAGTGGAGGATCGAGGTGAAGTAGTAAATGATCTTGAAGATCAGGAGCGGGCCCCGGATCGGAGTCTTGCCGAAGATGTCTGCGGAAAGCAGGGATAAGACTGCTTGTTCCAACCGGAGCGCAGGGCGCGGAGACATGAACATTCGGCGCAGCGCCGGCGTGGTAATACGATAGATGAACCAGGAGAATGTCTTGAGACCGTGATTGATGGTCCTTTCGTAACGCCGCAGGCTGCGTGCCGAGACATCACCGTTGCGCAAGGCCTCATCCACTACTCCGGCGCCCAGCTCGCCGCTGTTCATCGCCAGGAACACGCCGCTTGAGAACACCGGATCGATGAACGCGTACGCATCCCCGACCATCAGGTAACCGTCGCCGGTCATGCGCGTGGCGCGATACGAAAAATTTCCGGTCGCGAGCGCCGGTGCCATGAGCTTGGCGTCCTTGAGACGCTCGGCCATGGCCGGGCACAGTGCGATGGTATCGAGCAGGAATTGATCCACGCTGACCTTGCGGCTCTTCATGTAGTAGGTCCAGCACACGGCGCCGACGCTCATCGCGCCGTCGCGCAGCGGAATCATCCAGTACCAGCCGTGATCGAACCAGTACACGCTGATGTTTCCCTCGTCGCCGCCGGGACGCCGCACCGCACCCTCGAAATGGCCGAAAACCGCGGAACTGCTATGTACCGGGTTGCGGCTCTTTATCTGGAAGCGATTGGCGAGAAAGGTGTCGCGCCCGGAAGCGTCCACGACAAAGCGCGTCTCCCAGAGCTGCGCGCGACCGTGTTCATCCACGGCGTGCACCAGCGAGGTCGAGCCCGGCCGGAATTCGACTTGCGTGACTTTGACGCCCTCGCGCACGTCGGTGCCTTTGGCGGCGCTGTTTCGAAGCAGCAGGTTGTCGAACTCCGAACGCCGCACCTCGTAGGCAGAGGGGTAGGACCTGTCCATGGCGTTGGCGAAGTAATACACCGCCGGCTCGTAGCCCGGGTAGTTGAACTCTGCGCCGGGCTTGAGCAGCCCGATCTGGTCCACCTGATCGAGCACGCCCAGGCGCTCGAGCAACGGAAGATTGAGCGGCAGCAGCGATTCACCGATGTGAAAGCGGGGATGATGTTCCTTTTCGAGGAGCACGACCTTCCGGCGCTTTTGCGCCAGAAACGCAGAGATGGTCGAGCCGCCCGGACCGCCGCCGATGACCAGCACGTCGCACTGGTATTCCGGCGGAGCGCTGACAAAACTGGCGGGTACGCGGGTGTGCGCGAGGCTTGCGGGCATGAGTCGGTTCAAGTCTGTCGATGTGGGCCGGCGACCGGCGCTGCCAGGAGCAGCGCGCAGGGGGGCATTTTACCGCACCGGCACACTGCTTCAAGTCCTCCGGCGCACGACGGAGCAGCGCCGGCGACTTCGCGCACCGGCACTAGTGTTTTCTTGCGTCGGGCAGCTCCGGCGGCGCCACGCCCATCGAGATGACGTACCTGAGCGCCTCGTCCACGCTCATGTCGAGCTCGACGACGTCGGATTTTCGCATCATCAGGAAGAAGCCCGAGGTCGGGTTCGGCGTGGTCGGAACATACACGCTGACGTATTCCCCGTGCAAGTGATTGGCGACGTCACCTCCCGGTTCCCCGGTGAGGAATGCGATCGTCCAGCTGCCCTCGCGGGGATACTGCACCAGCAACGCCTTGCTGAAAGCCTGGCCGCCCGGCGCGAACAGCGTGTCGCTCACCTGCTTCACGCCGCTGTAGATGGTCTTCACCACGGGGATGCGCCCGAGGATGCTTTCCCAGAACAGCAGCAGCCGTTGGCCCAGGATATTGGAGGCGAGCACGCCGGTGACGAACACGACGACCACGGTGAGCAGCGCGCCGAGCCCCGGGATCTGTCGGCCCAACAAGGCCTGTGGCTGATACTCCGGCGGAAGAAGCAGCAGCGACTGATCCATCGTGGTCACGATGAGCTCCAGCACCCAGATCGTGATCGCGAGCGGGATCCAGATCAGGAGGCCGGTGATGAGGTATTTCTTCATTGAACCTGACTAGCCTCGGTTGGACACGGAGTGGTTCGAGGCGGCTCGGGGTTGGGCGGATTTTCGCGCCTCCGTGAAGGAACGGGGCGTCAGCCGATTGCGTGCCCGAAACTGTAAACGATCGGGATTACCGAGTCAGCGCGAGCCTGGATTCAAGAATTAGCCGGCGCGGTACTGGTGCCGCTGCTCGGCGCATCGGTCTTCGATTCGGCCTTGGCGACGACCTTGGCATCGGTCTTTGCCGTTTCCTTGGCATCGGTTTTTGCCGTTTCCTTGGCGTCGGTTTTTGCCGTCTCCTTGCCATCGGGTTTCGCCGCGTCCTTGCCGTCGGCGTTCGCCGCGTCCTTGATTTTCGCCGCGGGTTTCGCGCCGCTGTTCCTGAAATCGGTCGCGTACCAGCCGCTTCCCTTCAGTTGGAACCCCGCCGCCGTCAGCATCTTGGAAAACGTCTGCTTGTTGCATTCGGGACAGACGGTCATGACCGGGTCGGAAATTTTCTGAAGGTATTCCTTCTGGAAGCCGCAGGATGAACAGCGATACTCGTAGATCGGCATGACGCCTCCGCAAGCTGCGAATTATACCTCGACGGACGCGGCTATCCCACGACAAGCTCAAGCCGCCGGATATGGGCGGAAACTCCTCGTCGGGCGTATCCTTCGAGGCAAGGTGAATTTGCCAACCAGCGCACATCGCACAGTGATGCATTGCAGAGAACTGCCACGCCGATGATCCGGACGGGTCTGCGTGCCGCTTATGGATACCTTGTCATCTATTCGGGACTGTTCGTCTTCGGCTTGGGGTGCTTGATCTGGTCCGGAGTGGCGGCGCTGCTCAAGCCCCTGCTGTCGAAGGACCAAGGGAGAGTCGTCGGCCGGTCGGTGACCGCCTACGGGTTCCGCCTCTACCTATGGGTGCTTTCGCTTACCGGGGCCTTTCGGTTCGATCTGCGCGCGCTCGATGCCCTGCGCAACGCCGGACCGCTGGTCATCGCGCCCAACCATCCCAGTCTTCTGGATGCGGTGATGGTCCTCTCGCGCCTCTCCGACGTCGCCTGCGTGATGAAGGCGGGCTTGATCGACAATCCGATCTACGGGGCCTCGGCACGCCTGGCCGACTACATACGCAACGATGACTTCATCGGAGCGGCGACACAGGCGGTGGAAACCCTCAAATCCGGCAGTCAGCTCCTTCTTTTCCCGGAAGGAACCCGCACGACGCGAGCGCCGGTCAATCGTCTGATGGGAGGAGCGGCGCTCGTCTCCAAGCGCTCCGGGGTGCCCATCCAGACGGTGCTGATCGAAACGACGTCTCCTTTCTTGTCCAAAGGCTGGCCGCTCCATCGCATACCCCCTTTGCCCGTCTGTTACCGCGTCCGCCTGGGAAAGCGTTTCATGCCTGCGGACAACTTGAGAGGGTCGATTGCCGAACTGGAGGCCTATCTTGCATCCGAGCTCGGCTCTCGAAACGACATCGATACCTCCGGCAATATCCTGGCCGAGCCGCAGAACGCCGGCTCGATCGAACGATGAGGATCGAATGAAGGGGGCTTCACGGACTCACCTTGTTCTGATTCCAAGCTACAACCCCGGCGCGAGAGTCTATGAGACGGTCGAGGCTGCGCGGCGTTTCTGGAACCCGGTGTGGATCGTGGTGGATGCGAGTACCGACGGCACGGCCGAAGGATTGCGCGCGATCGCCAAGGACGATCCGGGCCTGAAGGTGATCGTATTGCCCAGGAACAGCGGCAAGGGCGCGGCCGTCCTGCGCGGCATCGAGCTGGCGCAGGACGCCGGTTTCACGCATGTTCTGACAATGGATTCGGACGGGCAGCACCCCGCCGCGCTCATAGCCGAGTTCATGGCGGCTTCGCAGGAGGAGCCTGCGTGCATGGTCCTCGGTGTTCCGGTGTTCGACGCAAGCGCGCCGAATCTGCGCGTGAAGGGGCGGCGCGTGTCCAACTGGTGGGCCAACCTCGAAACACTGTGGACGGGAATCGGCGATTCCCTTTATGGTTTCAGGGTGTACCCGATCGCGCCCCTGCGCGAGGTGATGCGGAAGCAGCACTGGATGCGGCGCTTTGACTTCGATCCGGAAGCGGTGGTGCGAATGTGCTGGCGGGGGGTGCGTCCCCTCAACAAACCCGCGCCGGTGCGGTATTTCCATCCGGACGAGGGCGGCGTGTCGCATTTCAACTATTGGCGTGACAACACGCTACTCACCTGGATGCACGTACGCCTGTTCCTCGGCTTCGTGCTGCGGCTGCCGCTGCTCGCGATCCGGCGTCTCAGTACCACCCCTGCGCGGATTCAATGAACCGCGCGGAAAGCCAATACCGTATTGCTGCCCCCGAACGCAAAAGAGTTGGACAGCGCCGCGCGCAGGCTGCCGCGCTGAGCGCCTCCGATAATGTGGCGCACACCGGTGCACTCGCGATCCACATCGTCGAGGTACGCGGTCGGCGGAGCCTCCTGCGACGCGAGCGACAGCACGGTGATGATGGCCTCGATCACCCCGCTTGCGCCCAGCATGTGCCCATGCATCGATTTCGTGGCGCTGACGGCGACAGCCTCGGAACGCGATCCGAATACGCCGCGAATGGCCGCGATTTCGATCGGGTCGCCTTCGCGCGTCGCCGTGCCGTGCGCGTTGATATAGTCGATCTCTTCAGGCGCCAGGCCGCCGTCCTCAATCGCCATGCGCATGGCGCGCATCTGTCCGTCGACATTGGGCCGGACGAGGTGATCGTGATCGGAAGTGCTGCCACAGCCCGCGAATTCGGCGTATATCCTGGCCCCGCGCCGAACCGCTTGGTCCCAGTCCTCGAGAATCATTGCGCCCGCCCCCTCGCCCAGCACCAAGCCCTGTCGATCGGCACTGAACGGGCGGCAGGCGCGCGCGGCGGATGCCTCGTCGCCCAGAGCGAGAATACGCATCGCTTCCCATGCGCGAACGACCCCGTAGGACAGCGGCGCTTCCGAGCCGCCTACGACCATCAGCGTTACCTCGCCCGAGCGGAATTTCGACAGTGCCTCGCCGATCGCGACGGCCGATGAAGCGCACGCGACCGAGTACGTCGCGCAGGAAGCCCCCAGGCCGAGCTGAATCGATATGTGGGAGGCGGCCGCGTTGCTCATCCCGAGCACGACCGAAAGCGGCGGTACGCGCTCGCGGCCGTTACGCAACAGATCCATATAACCGCTTTCGAAGGTGAGCGTACCGCCCAGCGCCGTGCCCCAGGAAACACCCCAGTCGTTGCGCGGCGCGTCCTTGGTCCGGGGAAGCCCGGCATCGTGCCACGCCGAAAGCGCTGCGGCGGTCCCGAGCTGGCTGTAGCGGTCCATGGTGAACGGGAGAGATCGGCCCAGCGCCGCCTCCGCGTCGAAACCCTCGCAGCGGACCGCCGGGACGGCAAGCGGCCTGGTCATCTTGTCCTCGCGGGTGAACAGTCGTATCGCGGATTCGCCGCGCAGCATGCGGCCAAAGAAGTCCGCGAGGTCCCCGCCAAAAGGATTGACCAGGCCCAAGCCGGTGACGGCGACGCGTCGCGCGCTTGCCATTCAGGCGTCTTTGCCGACCTTGAGTCCATCCACGATCCCGAGCAGATCGCCGACGGTTTTGGGCGGCGGAATGTCGTGCGGTATCGTGACGCCGAGCTTGTCCTCGAATTCGAACAGCAGTTCGAGCAGCAAGAGCGAATCGACCTTGAGTTCCTCGAGCGAAGCCTCGGGCGTCACTCGAGTGGGATCGATGTTTTCGCGCTTGTGCAGGAATTCACTAAGCAGAGTCAGATTGTCTTGTTTCATGTTCGCAACTGACGGACACCGTAAGATACCGCGCGATTCATTATAATCTGGTTCCGCTCCATTCCAGAGCCTTGGATGCCGTCATGGGAGCGTGGACAGGGCAAGAGGGGCTTGCTTGCGGGTCTTGAACGCGGCACGCACGTCCCGTGTTAGCGTAGCCGGATGACATCGTTGACCGCCGCGCGCGCCCGTCCCGAACTGCTCGACGTCAACCGGGATTTCTACGACGCGTTGTGGGCCGACGCGGACCTGATCGATCCTCAACGCTTCAACACCTGGCCGCTGGTCCAGTCCCTCCTCGCGCCCATGCAGATCCGGCTGGAGGTGGCGCCGGGATTGCGCCCTCGCCTGCCGATCGAGGGTACGCAGTTCATCGATATCAGTCCGGCCGCGCTGGCGAAACTGCGCGCGCGCGGCGCCTCCGGGACGCTCGGCTCCATCACGGCCCTGCCCTACGGCGATGCTGTTTTCGACCTGATCTGCGCCTTCGATGTGATCGAACATGTCGACGACGACGAACGCGCCCTCGCGGAGCTGGCGCGCGTGGCGGCGCCCGGGGCGGCGTTAATCACTTCGGTCCCGCTGCATCCCGGGCAGTGGTCGAGCTTCGACAATTTCGTCGGCCACCGGCGCCGCTACGAGCCGGCAGAATTGAAGCCCAAGCTCGCGCGACACGGCTTCTCGGTGGAGCGCAGCGCCGCCTTCGGAATGAAGCCGGACTCCTCGCGTCTGGTCGATCTCGGCATGTGGTTTTTGATCCACCGGCGCGAACACGCGATGTGGTGGTACAACCGCGTGCTCATGCCGTTGGGCATTCGCTTCCAGAAGCCGCTGGCGCTGGCCGAGGGCCTGATCGACATCGCCGAGGTCGGCGAGATCCTGCTGCTGTGCCGACGCCGAAGCGTCGGGAAGAAGGATTCCTAGAAGGGAATATCGTCGTCCATGTCGTCGAACTTGCCCGCCGGCTTCTTGGCGGGCTTTCCCTCTCCCACTGCAGCCGGTTCCTTGGATTCGCCGTTCCTCTCTCGCGCCGCCGCGTCGCCCATGCCTTCGCGCGAGCCGAGCAGCTTCATCGTCGTCGCGATGATTTCGGTCGTGTAACGGTCGTGGCCTTCCTTGTCCTGCCACTTATTGGTGCGGATCCGCCCCTCGATGTAGACCGGGCGCCCTTTCTTCAGGTATTCGCCGGCGACTTCCGCCTGCCGCCCGAAAAGAGCCACGCGGTGCCATTCGGTCACCTCTTTTCGATCGCCGGTGGCCTTATCCTTGATCATTTCTGAAGTTGCGATGCGGATGTTGGTCACCGCGTCGCCGCTCGGCAGATAGCGCGTTTCCGGATCGGCGCCGAGGTTGCCGATGAGAATCACTTTGTTGACTGAGGCCATTTAGCTCTCTCCCTCAATAATTTCCTTCAACGCCCGCTCATCGAGCGATTCAGGATACACCTTTAGCCGGGCGATACCCTGCGCCGGCAGGATCACGGCCCCGTGTACGCCGCGCAAGCGGACGAGCCGCTCCCGCAGCGCAACTGGATCGAGCCCCGCGCGCACCCGAACCGTCCGATCCAGGACTTCTCCGGGCACGCGCATTCGCAGGGCCGCTCCCAGCCATAACGCAACTAGCGCGAATCCGAATACAAAGATGGCCGGATCGCCGAAATTCCTGGCCAGCCAGCCGCCCGCCGCACCCCCGACGAACAGCCCCAGGGCCTGGGTGGTGTTGTACACGCCGAGCGCGGTGCCGCGTGATGCGGGCGGCGCCACCCTGGACACCAGGGACGGCAGGGTCGCTTCGAGGATATTGAATGCCACGAAGAAAGCAAGCAGCAGCACGACCATCATGGGGAAGCTGGAAAGACACACGGCAAAACCGAGCTCGACTGCAAGCAGCAGCGCGATCATGCCGAGGAAAAGGATCTTCATCCGCCCGCGGCGCTCCGCCTCGAGCAGCGGCGGTATCATGAGCAGAAAGGAGCCCAGCACGACCGGCAGATAGATCTTCCAGTGGTCCTCCACTGGGATACCACCATACTCGACGAGGGCGACCGGGATGACCACGAAAATCGCAATCTGCACGGCGTGCAGGCAGAAGATACCCAGGTTGAGCCGCTGCTGGTCCCGGTTGCGCAGGACTTCTCCGAGCGCCTCCCAGCGGACGCGGCGCGTCGTGTCCGCCAAATCGCGGGGCTCGGGCGGCACGATCCAGACCGCAACCGCGATTGCCGCGAGGCACAGTACGCCGATCAACTCGAACAGGCCGCTCATGCCGATGACCGGATAAAGCAAGGGCGCGGCGACGAGCGAAACCGCGAACGTCAGCCCGATCGAGCCGCCGATGATCGCCATCGTCTTGGTGCGGTTCTCCTCGCGCGTCAGGTCCGCTGCAAGAGCCATCACCGCCGCCGAGATCGCGCCCGCTCCCTGAAGGGCCCGGCCCAGGATGACCGTGGTGATGTCCGACGCCCACGCAGCGACGAAACTGCCGAGCGCGAACACCAGCAGCCCGATGACGATGATTCGCTTCCTGCCGTAGCGGTCGGACGCCATGCCCGAAGGGATTTGCAGCAGCCCGTGCGTGAGGCCATAGGCGCCGAGCGCCAGCCCGACGAGCGTCTGGCTGTCGCCGCCCTCGATCTGCCTCGCATGCACCGCGAACACCGGCAGGATCAGGAACAACCCGAGCATGCGCAGGGCGAACAGCGACGCGAGCGACAGGCCGGCGCGAAGCTCGAGCGGGGACATGTGCGTGCCCTTCTGGGTCACGTCAGGTGACTGCGCTCGTGATGTCGGATCGGACGCAGCGCATCACGATTTCGAGGAGATCGCGCCCAACTCGCCTTCAGCGCGCGCCTTCCTCCCATAGACCCATTCGAACAAAGGCGCAGTCATCAGCGTGGTCACGATGGCCATCAAGACCATGATGGAGAACAGCGCCGGCTGGATGATCCCCTTCTGCAGGCCGATGTTGAGAATGATCAGCTCCATCGCGCCGCGCGCGTTCATCAGCGTGCCCACGGCCATCGCAGTCCGGTTGTCCTCCCCGGCAAGCCGCGCGGCAGCCCAGCAGGCCACGCCCTTGGCCGCGATCGAGGCGACCAGGACCACCGCGGCAATGAGGAGAAGCTCCGGGCTGCTCACCATGTCGAATCGGGTATTCAGACCGGAGAATGCAAAGAAGACCGGCAGCAGGAACACCACGGCGAGCGGTTCGAGCTGCCGTTTGAGCTCCTGCGTGATGAAACCGCGCGGCATCGCCGCGCCGAGCAGGAAGCCGCCGAAAACGGCGTGGATGCCGGCCGCATCCATCGCCCACGCAGCAAGCATGAGCAGCATGAGGATCACGCCGAGCAAACCCGGGCTGATTCTGCGCTGGGCTTCGGCGATCCGGCCAAGCGGCGCGAGGAGCTTGCGCCCGGCGAACACCATGAGCAGCGCGTAGCCGATCCCGCCCGCAAAGGCCTTGACCGCCACCATGGCGCCGCCGCCAAAGGTCGCGAGCACGATCGCGAACACGCACCATGCCGCCGCATCGTTGATCGCGCCGGCGGCGAGCACGAGCGTGCCGAGCGCCGTGCCGGTCAGACCGCGGTCCTGGATGATTCGGGCAAGCACCGGAAGAGCCGTGATGGCGACGGCCGCGCCCAGGAAGAGAATGGCCTCGAACGGTCGCGTCTGTTCGGAGAAAAGCCCCGGCACTTTCACCAGCCACAGCGCGAGCGCCACGCCCGTGATGAACGGCACGAGCATTCCCGCCAGGGATACAAGAACGGCGCTGCGTATGCGGCTGCGGAAGAGTCCCATATCGAACTCCACGCCGACCAGGAACATATAGAGCCCGATGCCGAGCTGCGCGACCACGTAGAGCGTATCGAGCGATTCCGGGGGAAACAGGAACTGCTGCGCCCCGGGCCAGAAGAGCCCGAGCAGGGATGGCCCCAATAGCACGCCGGCGATCATCTCGCCGATGACCTGCGGCTGACCGCAGCGCCGCGCCACCCAGCCGACCGTCCGGCAAGCCGCCAGGATGAAAAACATCTGCAGAAAGAACGCAACGGAGAGTTCGGCTGAAGGCATAGTTGGGTGTTGGCGGCGTCCAGGCACTCATCGAAAGTAGCGAAGGTGCCGCGGAATTTCGTATAGTAGCGGGTTTGGCTTCTCTCTCCGGCCGGTCTTGATGGATCATATCCGCATCCGCGGCGCGCGCACGCACAACCTGAAGGACATCAGCGTCGATCTGCCGCGCAACCGGTTGATCGTCATCACCGGCTTGTCCGGCTCCGGGAAATCGTCCCTCGCCTTCGACACCCTCTATGCGGAGGGCCAGCGCCGCTACGTCGAGTCTCTCTCGGCCTACGCGCGCCAGTTCCTGCAACTGATGGAGAAGCCCGACGTCGACCTGATCGAGGGCCTGTCGCCCGCGATATCGATCGAGCAGAAGGCGGCGAGCCACAATCCGCGCTCGACCGTAGGCACCATCACCGAGATCCATGACTACCTGCGGCTGCTCTACGCGCGCGTCGGCACGCCCTATTGTCCGGAGCACAAGCTGCCCCTGGAAGCGCAATCGGTTTCGCAGATGGTGGACCACGCGCTCGCGCTTCCCGAGGACGCGCGGCTCATGATTCTCGCGCCCATCGTCGCGAGCCGCAAAGGCGAGCAGCATGAACTCATCGCCGAACTGCGCGCTCAGGGGTTCGTGCGCCTGCGGGTGGACGGAAAGGTCCACGAAATCGATTCGGTGCCCAAGCTGTCAAGAAACGTCAAGCACACGGTGGACGTGGTGATCGACCGCCTGAAGGTAAGACCGGACGCGAAGCAGCGCCTGGCGGAATCGTTCGAAACGGCGCTCAGGCACGCCAACGGGCGCGCCCTGGTGCTCGAACTCGATTCGGGGCGCGAGCACCTGTTCTCGGCGCGGTTTTCCTGCCCGGCCTGCGACTATTCGCTCGCCGAGCTCGAACCGCGGCTGTTCTCGTTCAACAATCCCATGGGGGCCTGTCCCGGGTGCGACGGCCTGGGCAGCATCAGTTTTTTCGATCCGAAGCGTGTGGTCGCTCATCCCAGCCATTCGCTCGCTTCGGGCGCGATCAGAGGCTGGGACCGGCGCAACCAGTTCTATTTCCAGATGCTCACGAGCCTCGCCGCGCATTTCAGATTCGATGTCGAGGCGCCTTTCGAAAAGCTCCCCGAGGCGGTGCAGAACATCGTCCTGAACGGCACCGAGGAACGCATTGCCTTCTCGTATCTCACCGAGCGCGGCCGCACGCAGGTCCGCGAGCACGCCTTCGAGGGCATTCTGCCGAATCTGGAGCGGCGCTACAAAGAGACCGATTCGCTGGTCGTGCGTGAGGAGCTCGCCAAGTATCTCAACACCAAGCCTTGTCCGGCCTGCAACGGCACGCGGCTTCGCATCGAGGCTCGACACGTCAAAGTGGCCGACAAGGCGATCTACGAAGTCAGCGGTATCCCGCTGAAGCAGGGGCTCGAGTTCTTCAGGAAGCTCAAGCTCGCCGGCGCCAAGCAGTCGATCGCCGAGAAGATCGTCAACGAGATCGCAGCTCGCCTCGCCTTTCTCAACAACGTCGGCCTCGACTATTTGTCGCTCGACCGCCCCGCGGACACGCTCTCCGGCGGCGAGGCGCAGCGGATCCGCCTTGCGAGCCAGATCGGCTCCGGGCTCACCGGGGTGATGTACGTGCTCGACGAGCCCTCGATCGGACTGCATCAGCGCGACAACGGACGCTTGCTCGCCACGCTCAAGCACCTGCGCGACCTCGGCAACACGGTGATCGTGGTCGAGCACGACGAGGAGGCGATCAACTCGGCCGATCACGTCCTCGACATGGGCCCGGGCGCGGGCGAGCACGGCGGCAGGGTCGTCGCCGAAGGAACGCCGGAGCAGATCCGTGAGAATCCCGCCTCGCTCACCGGCCAGTACCTTTCCGGCGCGCAGAAGATCGCCGTGCCCGAGAACCGACGCCGCTTCGACAAGACGCGGGTGTTCAGATTGCGCGGGGCCCGAGGGAACAACCTCAAGAACATCGATCTCGTTCTGCCGGTGGGCCGGTTCGTGTGCGTGACCGGCGTCTCCGGCTCGGGCAAATCGACGCTCATCAACGACACGCTCTACTACGCAGTCGCGCGCGAGCTCTACGGCTCGGTCCACGAGCCCGCCGCGTACGACGAGATGAAGGGGCTGGAGTTTTTCGACAAAGCGATCAGCGTCGACCAGAGCCCGATCGGCCGCACGCCGCGCTCCAATCCCGCGACCTACACGGCGCTCTTCACCCCGATCCGGGAGCTGTTCGCGGGCGTGCCCATGGCGCGCGAGCGCGGTTACGGGCCGGGTCGCTTCTCCTTCAACGTCAGGGGAGGACGTTGCGAGGCCTGCCAAGGCGATGGCGTCATCAAGGTCGAGATGCATTTTCTTCCCGATATCTACGTGCCCTGCGACACCTGCAACGGCAAGCGCTATAACCGCGAGACCCTGGAAGTGCAGTTCAAGGGAAAGAACATCCATGAAGTGCTGCAGATGACGGTGGAAGCCGCCCTCCAGTTCTTCAACGCGGTTCCTGCCGTGGAGCGCAAGCTCCAGACGCTGCTCGAAGTGGGCTTGGGCTATATCCAGCTCGGTCAGCCCGCAACCACGCTTTCCGGGGGCGAGGCGCAGCGGGTGAAGCTTTCGCTGGAGCTCTCCAAGCGCGACACCGGCCGTACGCTCTACATCATGGACGAGCCGACCACGGGGCTGCACTTCAAGGATATCGACCTGCTGCTCTCGGTCCTGCACCGCCTGCGCGACGCGGGAAACACGATGGTCGTGATCGAGCACAACCTGGATGTCATCAAGACCGCCGACTGGATCATCGACCTCGGTCCCGAGGGCGGCGACGGCGGCGGGCGCGTGATCGCGCAGGGGACCCCGGAGGAGGTCGCGGCCATGGATGCGAGCTTCACCGGCCGATACCTGCGCAACGTGCTGGGAAAGAAAGTCCGGCGCGCAGCGTAGTCCGCTTCAGCAGTTCTGAAACGCCTCTTGGACAAAGATTTCCGGACTGCGTAGAATCTTTTTGCCTCGCCTTCACGACGGCGGATACCTCCGATATAACGGGAGACTCACATGAGTAGAACGATGCAGTTTGTCTTTTCCGTCCTCGCTTGTTCGGCGCTCGCAGCGCCTGTCGCCGCCCAGGAAGGAACGCTCAAGAAAATCAAGGACAGCGGCTCGATCACCATAGGCCACCGCGACGCCTCGATCCCTTTCTCCTACTACGACGACAAGCAGCGGCCGGTCGGCTACGCCCTCGACCTGTGCCTGGGTATCGTCGACGCCGTGAAAGCCGAGCTGAAGATGCCCAGGCTCGAGGTCAAGTACCAGCTCGTCACCTCGGCGAACCGCATCCCGCTGATGGCGAACGGCACTATCGACCTGGAGTGCGGATCCACGACCAACAACCTGGCGCGCCAGGAACAGGTGTGGTTCACGATCACGCACTTCGTCACCGCCAATCGCTGGATCGCGAAGAAGTCCGCGAACATCCGTTCGCTGGCCGACCTGAAGGGCAAGACCGTCGTCTCGACCGCGGGCACGACCAACATCAAGCAGATCACCGAGATCAACGGCCAGCAGAACCTCGGCATGAACATCATCTCGGCAAACGGCCACCCCGAGGCCTTCCAGATGGTCGAGACCGGCCGCGCGGTCGCTTTCGTGATGGACGACATCCTGCTCTACAGCCTCGCCTCGCAATCGCGCAGCCCTGGAGACTACGCCATCTCCTCCGTGGCGCTTTCGGTCGAGCCCTATGGCATCATGCTGCGCAAGGGCGACGCCGCATTCAAGAAGACGGTGAACGCCGCGATGACCAACCTCTACAAGTCGGGTCGGATCAACCCGATCTACGAGAAGTGGTTCCTGAAGCCGGTACCCCCGAAGGGCATCAATCTGAACGTGCTCATGAGCGACCAGTTCAAGAAGGTGGTCGCCAACCCGACGGACTCCGGGGATCCCGCCGCCTACAAATAGTCAAAGCGGACGCGAGGCGCCGCTTTAACTAATTTCGGGAGGGGATTGAACTACAACTGGCACTGGAAGGTGCTGCTTGAGACGGAGCCCGGGGGCACCGGCACCTACCTCAACTACCTCATCGTCGGATTGGGCTGGACACTCGCCACGGCGCTGGCCGCCTGGGTGATCGCGCTTGCCATCGGTGCACTGGTTGGCACGCTGCGCACCACGCCCATGAAGTGGGCGGTGCGCGCAGGGGACCTGTACGTCGAGATTTTCCGCAACGTGCCGCTGATCGTGCAGATGTTCCTGTGGTTCTTCGTGATGCCGGAGCTCCTGCCGCAGGCCCTGGGCGACTGGATCAAGCAGATGCCGCCGCCCTGGGGTTCTTACGTGCCGGCGGTGTTGTGCCTCGGGATCTTCACTTCGGTCCGCGTCGCCGAACAGGTCAAGGCCGGAATCCAGTCGCTGCCCCGTGGCCAGCGCACGGCCGGCACCGCGATGGGGCTGACGCAGGCGCAGACCTACCGCTACGTCATCCTGCCGCAGAGCTTCCGCATCATCCTGCCTCCGCTCACCTCCGAGTTCATGAACGTCATCAAGAATTCCTCGGTGGCCCTGACCATCGGGCTGCTGGAACTGACCGGACGGGCGCGCGCCATGCAGGAATTCAGTTTCCGCGTGTTCGAGGCCTTTGCGACGGCGACGGTGATCTATCTGCTCACGAACCTGGTCGTCGTGCTTCTGATGCGGGCCCTCGAGGAGAAAGTGCGCGTGCCCGGCCTGATCGCCGCGGGCGGCGCGCCGCAGGCAGGACACTGAGCCATGGATTCCGGTTTTGATTTCGACGTCATTCAACGCTCGCTGCCCTACCTCTTCAAGGAGGGCATGACATTTACGGTCACGCTGACGCTGCTCGCGATGACCGGCGGCATCGTCTTCGGCACGCTGCTCGCGATGATGCGGCTCTCGAGCTTCAGGCCCGTGTCGGTGCTGGCAGGCGGATACGTCAACCTGATGCGCTCGATTCCGCTGGTGCTGGTGATCTTCTGGTTCTTCTTTCTCGTGCCCTACATCGGCGCCTGGATCCTGAGGGAACCCAATCCGGTCAGGGTGGGCACGTTCTGGTCGGCACTCATCACCTTCACGATGTTCGAGGCGGCGTACTACTGTGAAATCATGCGCGCCGGCATCCAGTCGATCCCGCGCGGCCAGGTATGGTCGGGCTACGCACTCGGACTCAACTACTGGCAGACCATGGCGCAGATCGTTCTCCCGCAGGCCTTCCGCAACATGCTGCCGGTGCTCCTCACGCAGACCATCATCCTGTTCCAGGACACCTCGCTCGTGTACGTGATCTCGGCGACCGATTTCCTGGGCGCGGCCTCCAAGATCGCCAACCGCGACTACAGGCTGGTCGAGATGTACACCTTCGTGGCGGTTGTGTACTTTGTCGTTTCCTACGGCTTGTCGGTTCTGGTCAAGCATCTGCAGGAACGCGTTGCAATCATCAAATAGGGTCCCATGATCTCGCTCAAGAACGTCAGCAAGTGGTACGGCGGCTTCAAGGTGCTCTCCGGCTGCACGACCGAAGTGAAAAAGGGCGATGTCGTCGTCGTGTGCGGCCCTTCGGGGAGCGGCAAATCGACGCTGATCAAGTGCGTCAACGGCCTCGAGCCCTTTCAGCAGGGTGAGATCACGGTCGACGGCATTTCGGTCGGCGACCCGAAAACCGACCTGCCCAGGCTACGCTCCAGGATCGGCATGGTGTTCCAGAACTTCGAGCTCTTCCCGCACATGACGGTCACGAGCAACCTCACGCTGGCGCAGGTGAAGGTGCTCGGCCGCAGCCTCGATGAGGCGACGAACAAGGGACTCGGTCTGCTCGAGCGCGTCGGCCTCACCGCGCACAAGGACAAGTACCCCGGCCAGCTCTCGGGCGGCCAGCAGCAGCGCGTTGCGATCGCTCGCGCTCTCGCGATGGACCCGATCGCGATGCTCTTCGACGAACCGACCTCCGCTCTCGACCCGGAGATGATCAATGAAGTGCTCGACGTCATGGTCGCCCTGGCCAAGGAAGGCATGACGATGATGGTGGTCACGCATGAGATGGGGTTTGCGCGCAAAGTCGCGCACCGCGTCATCTTCATGGACGGCGGGGAAATCATAGAGGATGCCGCAAAGGACGAATTTTTCGGCAAGCCGCGCTCGGAACGCGCTCAGCAGTTCCTTTCGAAGATCCTGCACCACTGACCCTCACCCGCTCGCCGCACGTACCTCCTCCTGCGTGCCGGGAGTTTGCCGTGAAGCGTGGCGAACGCGAGCACGCTACACTTGCGCTCTTTCCCAAGACGGACCGAACATGCCCAGCCGAAACGTGAAGCTCCTCTTTGCCCTGTTCGCCCTGTCGGGTTTCACCGGCCTGATCTACGAATCGGTCTGGTCTCATTACCTGAAGCTCTTCCTGGGCGCGGCGGCTTTCGCACAGTCGTTCGTGCTCGCCGCGTTCATGGGCGGCCTTGCGCTCGGGGCGTGGCTTGCCAGTCGCTGGAGCTCCCGTCTGAAGAACCTGCTCGCCGCCTACGGCTGGATCGAAGCGGCGATCGGCGCGGCGGCGCTGATTTTCCACGAGGCATTCGTGCTGCTGACGCAGCTCTCGCTCGACCACGCGATTCCCGCGCTGGGCTCGCCCACGGCAGTGGAACTCTACAAATACACGCTTTGCGCCGTGCTGATCGTGCCGCAGACCGTGCTGCTCGGCATGACCTTCCCGCTTCTATCGGGCGCGGTGATCCGCCGCGGCCCCGAGGCGAGCGGCCATCACCTGGCGATGCTTTACTTCACCAACTCGATCGGCGCCGCCGCGGGGGCGCTTGCTGCCGCTTTCCTACTGCTCGGCTGGCTCGGCATGCCGGGCACGATGCGGCTCGCGGGGGTGCTCAATCTCGCCCTCGCCGCAGTCGTGCTGGCCATTGCACGGCGCGGCGAGCCCGCGCCCCTGCCCGCGACGCCTTTCGGCGGCGTCCCGCTCTCCAGCAACTACATGGTCCGGCTTTTCCTTGCCGGCGCTTTCGTCACCGGCCTCGCTTCGTTCATCTACGAGATCGTCTGGATAAGAATGCTGTCGCTCGTGCTCGGCTCGTCGTTCCACGCGTTCGAGCTGATGCTCTCGGCTTTCATCACAGGGCTTGCCCTCGGCGGGTTCTGGATCCGCCGTCGCATCGACCATATCGCCGACCCGGTGCGCTACGCGGGGCTCGTGCAGTTGTTCATGGGTCTTGCCGCGCTTGCGACGCTCTTCGTCTATCACTGGACGTTCGATTGGATGGCCTGGGCGCTCGGGGTACTCCAGCGCACCGAAAGCGCCTATCCGCTGTTCAACCTGTTCAGCCACGCACTCGCCTTCGCGGTAATGCTGCCCGCGACTTTTCTTGCCGGAATAACGCTCCCCCTTTTCACGCACGTGCTGCTGCGCGGAGGACGGGGCGAGCGCGCGATAGGCCAGGTGTACGCCGCGAACACGCTCGGCGCGATCGCGGGCGTGCTCATCGCGGTGCACTTTCTCGTCCCCGATGCCGGGCTGAAGGTGGCGCTCATCCTGGGCGCTGCCGCAGACATGCTGCTCGGAGCGTGGCTGCTGCGCTACTCGCTGGAAGCGTTTCGGCGCGTCCACGCCTTCGCCGCGGTGATTCTCGGCATGCTCGTCGCGACGGCGACGACGCGCGCCGAAATTCTGGAGCCCGAGCGCCTCTCCTCCGGAGTCTTCCGCTATGGCCAGGCGCGGCCCGATTTCGGCAGCGTGTTCTTCTATCGTGACGGCAAGACGGCATCAGTCGCAGTGCGCAGCCAGCGTGACGGCATTGTGACCATCATTACCAACGGCAAGCCCGACGCCGGCATCCGTCTCGACCCCAACCTTCCGCCGACTCCGGACGAATACACGATGAGCCTGGTCGCGGCCCTGCCGCTGCTCATCAAGCCCGACGCAAAGACCTTCGCCAACATCGGCTGGGGGTCCGGCCTCACCGCGGAAGTCGTTATGTCACACAGCGGCCCGCGAGAGCTCGATAGCATCGAGATCGAGCCGGCGATGGTATCCGGGGCTCGCGCCTTCTTCCCCCGCGTCACCCGAGCCTATCGCGACCCGCGGAGCAATGTGTACATCGAGGACGCCAAGAGCTATTTCGCACGCCACAGGAAGCGCTACGACGTCATCATGGCCGAGCCATCCAATCCCTGGGTCAACGGTGTGGCCGGCCTTTTCACCACCGAGTTCTACCGGGACACGAAGCGCTATCTCGCCCCCGGCGGTCTGTTCGTGCAATGGTTGCAGGTCTACGAGTTCAACGACCGGCTCCTGGGTTCCATACTCGCGGCTCTTGGTGAAAACTTTTCGGACTATGAAATCTACGAATCCAATCCGGGAGACCTGCTGGTCGTTGCAGTCGCCGAAGGCAAAGTCTCGCGTCCGGCCCCCCTGCCGGGCAAGGAAACCGCATTCATGGAGCAACTCAACCGGCTTGGGATCAGGCGCACCGAGGAGATTTCAGCGCGCAGCCTTGGTGCCAAGACACAGATAGGACCGCTGTTCAGCGCACTTGCGGCGCCGGTCAACTCTGACTTCCATCCTTTTGTGCAGCTCGAAGCTCCCCGGACGCGGTTCCAGGGGAGCAGGGCCCAGGGTCTTTCGAGTCTTGCCACGGCCCCGCTCCCGATACTCGAAATGACCGGTGCTGCGCCCCTGGCGTATCTCAAGGAGCCGGCCCCCGAATATGTGTCCTCGCTCCGCGTGAGGGCCCAATCGGCGGCCGTGGAGATCGCACGCGTGCTCGCGGATCGCTCGGCCGATCCATTGCGTTCAAGCGAAACCTTGGTGATCCCGATTCTGCTTGCGCTGAAGCATCCCGCCGCGCTCTGCTCGGACGAGCCGCCGAAGAGTGCACTCGATCAGCTGCGACATGCCGCTGAAATCACGCTTTCCTATCTCGCACCGGAGCAGCGGCGCGCCCTCTGGATCGATCGCAAATGGCTTGGCTGCACACCTCGATCGTCTGTTGTCCGCGAAAGGTTGGACGTGTACGCGGCGGTCGCGGCCCGCGATGCACGAGCGATGCTCGAGCGCGCCCGTGCGCTGCTCGAGGGACCGGTCAGAGGCGGGGACGATTGGGGTCGCTACCTGCTCATCACCGCGATGCTCGGCGGTCACGTTGCAGGCGAGCACAAGGAAGCGGATCGGCTGTGGGGCCGTTACGGCAAGGCGCTATACCCGGGCGGCGACATTCCGCCGTACGTGCTGTACGTCGTCAATCTGCACTGAGGCGGGCTAGCCCTTCATCGAACGGGCGCGGATTGCGTCCAGCGTAGTCGAAGTCGTTATCGCCTGAGGGTCGACCCGGACCTCGATCAGCGCGGGTTTTCCCGCCGCCTCGGCCGCATTGAGCGCGCGCTCGAACGCCGGCGCGAACTGCGCGGTTTCTTCGACCGTCTCTCCGTGAGCGCCGTAGGCGCGCGCGAGCGCGGCGAAATCAGGATTCACGAGCGACGTGCCGTAGACTCGAGCAGGGTAGTCGCGCTCCTGGTGCATGCGTATCGTGCCGTACATGCCGTTGTTGACGACGATGAATACGATAGGCAACTCGTACTGCACCGCGGTGGCGAGCTCCTGCCCGTTCATGAGGAAATCGCCGTCGCCGTTGATCGAGACGACCATGCGGTCCGGATGCGCCACCTTCGCGGCGATGCCCGCCGGTACGCCGTAGCCCATCGAGCCGTTGGTCGGCGCCACCTGGGTTCGCCAGCGCGGATAGCGGCAGTACCGCGACACCCAGCCGGCGAAGTTCCCGGCGCCGTTTGCAACGATCGCGTCCTCGGGCAATCGCTCGCGCAGCCAGAGGACGACCTCGGCGAGCTGCACCTTGCCCGGGTTCGCCGCGGGCCGGGTCCACTCCAGATAGTCCGCGCGCGCCTGCTCGCGCCAGGACTTCCACGCTCCACCGTCAACCCTCATCCCCTTGAGCGCCGCGGCTATCTGGGGCATGCCCGAGTTGATCAAGAGCTCCCCTTGGTACACGCGGCCCAGTTCCTCGGCGCCCGCGTGCACGTGCACCAGTCTCTGCTTGGGCTTCGGCGGCTCCACCAGGGTGTAGGCGCCGGTTGTCATCTCGCCCAGGCGCGCGCCGATCACCAGCAGGACATCCGCGGCGCGCACGCGCTCGGCGAGCTTCGGGTTGATACCGATGCCCACGTCGCCGACGTAGTGGTCGTGGCGATTGTCGAACAGGTCCTGGAAGCGGAACGCGCAGGCGATGGGCAGGCCGCTGTTCTCGGCGAATGCCTGCAGGTCGCGACAGGCTTGCGGGCCCCACACCGAGCCCCCCAGAATCACCAGGGGCCGCTTCGCCTGCGCCAGCAGTCCCCGCAGTTTCTCCATGTCCGGGCCCGAGGGGCTCGCCTGCACCACCTGATAAGGCGCGACGTCGGCGACGCTTGCCGTCTGCGTCAGCATGTCCTCGGGGAGTGCGAGCACGACCGGCCCGGGGCGCCCGGACGTCGACAGATGAAATGCGTGGCTCACGTACTCGTGCATCCGGTCCGCGCGATCGATCTGCGCGACCCACTTCACCATCGGCCCGAACATCAGCCGGTAATCGACCTCCTGGAAGGATTCGCGGTCGGCGAACTCCCCCGGTACCTGGCCGATGAAGAGGATCATCGGCGTGGAGTCCTGCTGCGCGGTGTGAACGCCGATCGAGGCATTGGTCGCGCCGGGCCCGCGCGTGACCAGGCAGATTCCCGGCCGGCCCGTGACTTTGGCCCAGGCCTCGGCCATGTAGGCAGCGCCCCCGTCCTGGCGGGCGACGATCAGCCGGATAGCGCCGCGCGCGTCGTACAGCGCGTCAAGCACCGCGAGATAGCTCTCCCCCGGCACGCAGAACGCGGTATCGACGCCGTGAATCTTGAGCGCGTCGACGAGGATCTGCGCAGCGGTCCTGGTTGTGGTGGTGCCAGACATGCCGGAGTAGTCTGCCAAAAGGCTGCAACTATACCGCAGCGATGCGAGGCGCGGGCCGATTGGATAGAATCGGCAGGAGGTTCCTTCGGGAAAAACTCATGGTCGACGACATCCCCGGGCTGCGCCGTATTCTGAAGACGAGCAAGGTGATCGCAGTCGTCGGACTCTCGGGCGACTGGTTCCGGCCGAGTTATTTCGCGGCGAAATACATGATCGAGCACGGCTACACCGTGATCCCGGTCAATCCGAGATACGACGCCATCCTCGGCCAGAAGAGCTACAAGTCGCTCCGCGATATCCCGACCAAGGTGGACATGGTGGACTGCTTCAGAAAAATCGAGGAGATCATGCCGATCGCCGAGGACGCGATCGCGATCGGCGCGAAGGTGCTGTGGCAGCAGCTCGGCGTGAAGAACATCGAGGCGGCGAAGACGGCCGAGGCCGCCGGGCTCGACGCGATCATGGATCGCTGCGTCAAGATCGAGCACGCGCGGCTGTTCGGGGGGTTGAACTGGTGCGGCGTAAACACGAAAGTCATTTCCGCAAGACGCCCCCAGTGGCTGCCTTATTGACCAAGACCGGCAGACATGAGCGACCTCTACGGATTTGACGCGTACGCGCCGCACGAGATCGCCGAGCGCGTCGAGAACGTCGGCATCGCCAAGGCGCGGTTGCCGTTCATTTCGCTGGCGATGCTGGGCATGCTGGCCGGCGGGTTCATCGGCCTGGGGTCGATGTATTTCACGCTGGTGACCAGCGACGCCACGCTCGGATTCGCCGCGGCGCGAGTGCTCGGCGGCGTCGCCTTTTCGCTCGGGCTGCTCCTGGTGATCGTCGCCGGGGCTGAACTCTTCACCGGCAACAACCTGATCGCGATGGCCTGGGCCGAGGGCAAGGTCTCGACGCTCGAGATCCTACGCAACTGGGCAATCGTCTGCGCCGCCAACTTCGTGGGTGCGGCGGGGCTGGCGGTGATCGTGTTTTTTTCCGGGCACCTCGGCATGAACGGCGGCGCGGTGGCGCTGCAGGCGGTGAAGATCGCCGCCGCGAAGGCGGCGCTGCCCGGCGTCGAGGCCTTCTATCTCGGCGTGATGTGCAACATCCTGGTGTGCATGGCGGTGTGGATGGCCTTCGCGGGCCGCAGCGTCATCGACAAGGCGGTCGCGATCGTGTTCCCGATCTCCGCGTTCGTCGCCGCGGGCTTCGAGCACAGCATCGCAAACATGTATTTTTTTCCGATTGCGATGCTGCAGCAGGCTCACTCCCCGCTGGTCGCGCCCGGCGTCGAGCTGATCGATACAGCGCATATGTTGCGCAACCTCGCTTTTGTCATTGCCGGCAACATCGTCGGCGGCAGCGTGCTGGTCGCGCTGGTTTATCACAGCGTCTATCGCCGCAGCGTTGCAGCGAAGCCCAAGGACCCTAAGTAACGTCATGGCAGACCGCAAGTTCGGAATTGAAACGCTCGCACTGCATGCCGGGCAGATCCCCGACCCGGCAACGGGCTCGCGCGCGGTGCCGATCTACCAAACGACTTCTTACGTGTTCGACTCGGCCGACCACGCGGCAAGCCTGTTCAACCTGCAGACCTTCGGCAACGTCTACACGCGCCTGTCGAACCCGACTACTGCCGTGCTCGAGGAGCGCGTCGCCGCGCTCGAGGGCGGCCGCGCCGCGGTAGCAACGGCCTCTGGGCAGGCCGCGGAGATGGCCGCGATACTGACGCTGTGCGAGTCCGGCGATCACATCGTCTCCGCCTCGACGCTCTACGGCGGCACCTATACGCTGCTCGAAGTGAATCTGCGGAAGCTCGGCATAGACACCACCTTCGTCAATCCCGACGACCCGGAGAATTTCCGGCGCGCGATAAGAGAGAACACGAAGATTCTCTACGCCGAAACGCTCGGCAATCCGCTCATCAACATCGTGGACATCGAGGCGGTGGCGAAAATCGCGCGCGAGGCTGGCATACCGTTCATGGTCGACAACACCGTGCCTTCGCCCTACCTGTGCCGGCCGTTCGAGTGGGGCGCGGACATCGTGGTTCATTCGGCCACCAAATACATCGGCGGCCACGGCACCACCATGGGCGGCCTCATCGTGGAATCGGGCAGATTTCCCTGGGCGGACGACGGTATCCGCGACAAGTTCCCCGGCATGCACGAGCCTTCGCGCGGCTACCACGGCGTGCGCTTCTACGAGACCTTCGGGGACTTCGGCTACACCATGCGCGCGCGGATGGAGACGCTGCGCACCTTCGGCCCTACCCTTTCGCCCTTCAACGCCTGGCTGCTGCTGCAGGGCCTGGAAACGCTTCCGGTCAGGATGGAAAGGCATTGCGCGAACGCGCTCGCGGTGGCGAAGTTCCTCCAGGATCATCCGCGCGTCGCCTGGGTCAACTATCCCGGACTGCCTGGGAACAAGTACCATAAGCTCGCGACAAAATACCTGCCCAAGGGAGCGAGCGGCCTCCTCAACTTCGGCGTCAAGGGCAGCGCGAAGGCCGGAGAGAAGTTCATCGAGGCCGCGACCTTCATGAGCCATCTCGCCAACATAGGCGACGCCAAGACGCTCATCATCCATCCGGCCTCGACCACGCACCGGCAGATGTCGGAGGAAGAGCAGGCCAAGGCCGGTGTCACGCCCGATATGGTGCGCATCTCGGTCGGGCTGGAGACGCTGGATGATATTCTCTGGGACATAGACAATGCGCTTTCGATCGCCGCAAGAACCTAGCAACCGATCATGCTGAGCTACGACATCGTCGAGCACGGCAAGCCGCTGCAGAAGGCGCTGCGGCAGACGCCGACGCCGCAGGGCACCGAGCTGCTGGTACGCGTGACGCGATGCGGCGTGTGCCACACGGACCTGCACCTGTGGGAGGGTTACTTCGACCTCGGCGGGGGCCGGAAGTACTACATCAAGGACCGCGGGCAGGTGCCGCCGATCACACTCGGACACGAGCCCTATGGCGTGGTCGAGGCGATCGGCCCGGAGGCGCGCAGCGCCGACCCGGGTGTCGCAATCGGCCGAAAAGGCATCGTCTATCCGTGGATCGGCTGCGGCGCGTGCGCGGTATGCCGCGCGGACCAGGACAACTACTGCCTCGCGCCGCGCTTTATCGGCGCCGGCAAGCCGGGCGCCTACGCGACGCATATCCTCGTGCCGCACCCGAAGTATCTCGTCGCCGCTGACGGCCTCGATCCCTCGTTCGCGGCCACCCTCGCCTGCTCGGGCCTCACCGCCTACAGCGCCGCGAAAAAACTGCGGCCCTTCGGTGCGGAGGACTGGGTCGCGGTGATCGGCTGCGGCGGCCTCGGCCTCATGGGCATCGCGATTCTCGAGGCCATGGGCGCAAAGAACATCGTG
>Ga0105252_10000126_pt1 | contig 61573 bp, 59 predicted proteins | sample EasRivMeERMZT100_FD_89675 | JGI IMG/M metagenome (GOLD analysis project Ga0105252, IMG submission 89675) | Soil microbial communities from meander-bound floodplain in the East River, Colorado, USA - East River MetaG ERMZT100 | ecosystem: Environmental > Terrestrial > Soil > Floodplain | place... | reverse complement strand
TCACGTGCCCGATTCCATCGCGACCCTGCGTTGTCTGCTCGCCTCCAACATCATCATCCGACAACTCGATCGATGCCCCAGCTGCGGCAGATGGAATCAACATTAATGACACAGTAATACTAGAAGTTTGTCCTTTAAGGGAAGCCGAAGTATCCCCGCAAATAATTCCCGTTTCAGCGATTTGAAAACTCAAAACCATGTCGCTCTGCCCGTCACCGTTGGCATCTCTCGGGCAACGTGATTAGGAACTGCCTCGGTCCCTGTTGAACCAAAACGACCGTGCTGGGATCGACAGGAGTGGCGTCGAAGCCGTTGACAGCCAAAATCGTTACTTTGACCCCGGGATAGAATGATCTCTTGCGCTTGTTCACCACGTTGCCGCGTTGTTCCATGATGAAGGCCCAACCGGATCGCCATAGGTAACACTCGCCGACCGCCACGTGCAAACGGCCCCCTTGGTCGTCGCTATGTCCTTTCCGACCACGTCCGCAATGATATTATCTCTGAAGCTCAGCGCGTCCTGGCCCTCGACTGTGCGTGCATCCATCCCATCAAGACCGCGCTTGTTTACCGTACGCTTCGGCTTGTAATAGCCGCTCTTGTGGTAATCACACTTGCCGTTTTGCTGCGTTGCTCATGCGTGCTCCGGGGCTTTCGCCAAGCCTGTTGACTCGCTGTTGACTTGCTCTTCCAAGTCACAGAAAAGATAAGAGCTTTTTACGAGAATGGGATTGGTCATCTTGTGCCGGATTTTTGATGGGATTCGCGTTTTTCGGCTTAGGCAAACGAGTGCACCAGCGCGTAACTCTTTGCGCGCTCTCATGTTGACCTTTTGTTGACCTTGGACGCTGCGGTATGTGAGATAACGCGAGCTAAGTAATTGAAAAGAAATTGCCCCCGGCGCGATTCGAACGCACGGCCTCAGGATTAGGAATTTCGCGGGGTCTTTTTTCTCAGTTTGTCTTACTTGCTCTAACATCTTATTTCAACCACTTAGCGCGTTTGTGAATCTGAAATCATCTCATATTTACTCACATGATGGAGAGTCTATGGCGAGTGATTCCATCATTTCCTCACTGCCGTTGGGCCAAATACGACGGATCCAAGGCGCTGCGCTGTATCGGTGACCAACTCCCTGCACCAATGCGCGTATATTCCCATCGTCGTAATCACTTTATCGTGGCCTAAGATGAAGGAAACTTCGGTCACAGGCACTTTTTCCGCGAGAAGCATACTGGCGAAGGTATGACGTAGTCCGTGGATCGTGATCTTTTTCACCTTGGCCGCTGCGATCGCCGGCCATAAGAGAGACCTGGCGTTACCCTTTCGGTCTAGCGCCTCGCCCGTTTCGCGACAAAATACAAAGTCCTGCTCCTCGGATAACGGCGCTTGGAGTTTCCACCGCTTCAACTCCGAGACCAATTCCGCCGGGATGTCGATCACTCGGCGGCCAGCCTTGGTTTTCGGTGCGTTGAACTTCTTGAAGTCCGTGGTGCTGCGACGGACCGAGATTGTCCCGGCCTTTAGATCGACCGCGGACCATTGCAGCGCGATCAATTCGCCGTGGCGCATGCCGGTCAAACAGGCGGTCATGATAAAAGCCTTCTGGAGGCCCTGCAAACAGGCTTCAATAAGCTTTTTAACCTCCAGCGGCGATAGCACTTCGTCGGGCGAGACGGATGCCCCCTCCCTCTCATCTATCTCAGCCACCTGACGCGGTGCGTCGGCTAGCATTGCGACGTTCACGCGGACATATCTGTACTTGACGGCGAGTTTTCCGATAGCCCGTAGCGTCGTTAGAATCTTGCCGCAGTGCTTCCCGGATATAGTCTTATTCCAATCTGACATTTTCCTTTCAATTAGTTCGACCGATAGGTTAGCTATCGCCATGTCACCGAATGACGGCTTGATCCAGTTCTCGACATGGTTTTTGTAGGCTCCGTATGTGGAATCGCGCCGGCCGGTCGCCTTCCCTTCCAGCCATTTATCGGCCACGTCGTTAACCGTGTACTTTGGTGGGAGAACGAAATTCTCAGTCTTAACCGCCATCATGGTCTCCGCTAGAAACGCCACTGCGTCAGCGCGCTTATCGAAAACCGGTGCATGCCTCACACCTGCCGCATCCCGGTAGTCAGCAGCCCATTTCCCTGAAGGTGTTTTTTGAATAGCCATTAGATTCCAACCTCCTTCGGCCAACGCTTCATTCGCTTGAGCATGCCGTCATTCCGAATCCGATAAACGGCCAGTGTGCCGTTGACGTTGTGGAGCTCGACGTAGAATTTGCCGCCGTGTTCCTGCACGCTCGATGTATTCGCTGGCATCGGCATGTTTACGCTAGGACCTCCACTTCTGAAAAATGCCGCGATCGCACGTCTGACATACTCGTCCTCTTCTCCACCGGGCCATTCTGATTTTTTCTTTTTTGCCTGTGCCATAACAAACCCCCCTCTGTTTGAGAAACATATATTATAAAGCAGGGTTTGTCAAGCATCGGTAGACGTTTCGGCAATCTTTTTAATCTGCTCCTGCGTGAACAGTATGTAATGCCCCTTCCGGGTACAGGCAATGGTGCCATTCCGCACCCCGGCGCCGATCCACGACGCTTTAAGTGATAGCATCTCGGCCGCTTCGTCGGTCGTATACAGCAACTTCTCGGGCGTCGGCTGCGCTTTGAGAATTTCCTGCTGGATGATCTCCCTCAATTGAAGCACGTTGAGGGTGACAATCATCCGACCATCATCGGACGGCGCCGACTCGGGTCTGAGTTTGATGACTTTGTTAGGCTCACTCATCGCTCACAAAAGCCCCGCGCTCATCAAGTATTCCGCCTTAGCCGTTACTGGAAACTCCTAACGCCCCCGCCACTTAATCGCATCCAGCGCCATGCCGAAATCCACCGGGTTCGCTATGCCATTCATGCGCTTCATTTCGCGCCGTGATATGAATTCGTCCGATTCTTTTTCCTCCCCATCCGCCCCGCCTATACGGTACCTATCCAGAATTTCGGTGAACTGTTGGGCTGTTAATTTATCGATTTCTTCAGCCGACGGGAGCTGGTTGCGGAGCCGCTTCTGTTCCCTTTTTCCGATGGCGTACGCTTTTTCTGCGAAATTGGATTCGCGCAGAAACCAATTTTCAATTTCCGGCTGGCCGAATTCACCGCGAAGCTTAGGTAAGACGTACGTACCAACGACCTCGTCGAAGTCAGGGTGGGTCTCACGAGCCATGTTTACCTTGTACTCAACATACGAGCTCAGCTCATCGCGATTGGTTACTTCTGCACCGGTTCGCGGACCGATATAATCATCGACGGGATTGGGCGACGGGCTCTCAAAGTCCTCCGGGGCAAACTGGCCGCGTGCGTGCCGGCGTGCACGAATGTCAGCTGGGTCGGTGCCCCAAAGAGCGTCGTACGGCATCCCCTGGCCTTTGATCCCCGCGATCTCATACTCGAATAGCTCGCTTTTTTCGTGCTCTTCTTCCATCTCCCTCTGCTGGCGCTCTAACTCCTTTACGTCCTGCATAAATTACTCCTCCGGTTTTTTATTGTTTGTGCCGGCCTGTGCCGCTACCTGGTCGTCCCGCCGTAGCACTTCCTCGACGATGGCTTGAACGGCACCGTACAAATCCGCCGCAAGTTCTAAAGCGCGATCGGCCTTGTCGTCAACGATCTGTCGGTTACTCACGTCATTGTCGGGCGCAGTACCGTTTCGCCCGGCTTGAGCTGCTACGCCGCTTGTTCGCCTGAAAATATCTACCAAGCCCATTTTAGTATCGTCCTTGATTTCCGGTTTTTCGTCCTGGTCCATGCGGTACTTTCTGATGCTCAGCCTGTCTCCTTTCGTAGCCATGACGGTTCTTTCCCAGCCCACCGGCATCTTCTTCTAACGGCTGCTGGCTGGTCACCTTCTCGTGATATTTTCGCTGTGCTTCATTGAGTCCATCTTTATCTTTCATATTTTCTCCTTTTCATTTTCCAGATTTTCAGTTTCGTAGTTTTTGCAGCACACCCCGCAAGCCTTGAGCTTGCTCCTCCTCCGGCACTTCAAATACGCCGGCATCCTCCAAGTGTTTCTTTGCGATCGCCCGCCGATACACCTTCAGCAAGTTTGATGCTTGCTCGGTGTCACGAGGGCCGAGGCCAAGGTTGCGTTGCGCGAAGGCGTCAAGGACGTCGTTAACATCGTTCTCGTTCTTGCCAAAATTAGGGCGGCTCACGAATGGCCGGAGCGTCTCAATAAGATCTTCCATCCTATTACGGCCTTTAACCGGAATTCCAAATACCTGCTCTGGCAAAGACTCAACAGGTTCAAGGCGGCCGGTTATTCGAGCCCACCCGAGTCGTAGACGATCAAGCCAGTTTAACGGGTAGCCTGCGGCCTCCAGAACGGCCGCTCCTGGCAGTCCAACTCCGATCCGGCTCTGTTGTCTAGTAGGCGTACTATCTTCACCCCAAGCCATTGTGCTCCTCCGTGTCGCGTTCCTCGGTCCAATCGACTAGCTTGACCTTTAACCCTTTTTTATCATTGCTGACCTGTCGCACGATTTTTCCGAACTCCTCGGCGCTTAAAGCGTCGAATTCTTCTGGGGTCATGTGGGCTACATGCTCTTCATAGGCGTCGCGATTGATACACGAAGGCACGGCGACCGGCCTACCGCCACTCGTCTTAAGCGCCCGCGCGTACTGCAATATGTGGCCGAGCAATTTGGCTGTGCCGGCCGGATCTTCCTGTTGACGCAACAGCTCAAACACGCGCGGGTTTTGGCGGATAGCCTCCTCTAGCGGTGTCACGGCATCGGATCGCTCGCCGGTGGTTGGCTCAATCTCAGGTCGATACACGCCGTCGGGGTCGCGCCGTGCCGTGAATTTGCAAATCCCTAAATGCGGCAGCATAATGTCTCGATCAACTAGAATTTCGAAACCCAATTTTTGAACTTCGTAGCAAAAGAAAAAATCCTCACTGACTTCGCCACGATCAAGCTGCCCACACTTAAACCACGGATACCCCCCGAGATCGTCGAGAACGCGTTTGCGAATTAACATCCCGCTGGTGCCTGCGAGGTCGCCTTGGGGTAAAATGAACGTGCCCGGAGCGAGTTCTTCCCAGCTATAATTTTGCCGGCCGATGTACGGTCCGTGCCAGAGAATTGGCCACGAGGGGGAGGTCTTTGAACTGTATAGCCCAGTTGCGACAACAACTTGCTCGCTAGCTGGGCCGTACATGTGCCCCAGGAGTTTCATGAGAGTCAAGGGCTCAAAGCTGTGGTCGTCGTCAACGAACCAGATCCAGTCTCCCTCCATGTCCTCGACGCAGGTGTTGCGATTTGCCACAGTGAAACAACTGCTATGACGGACTTTTTTGGTGTTTCTCGGCACGTATAGCTCCTCTAAGCTTTCGGAGAATTCCCACACACGGGGCTGTAAACCCGTGGAAAGCGCAATTGTCCCTGGCGGGCATGGAGTCCCATCAACGGGCTTCATTTTCGTTCAACACCAGTTCCGTGGCGGTATCCAAGACGCTCTGCCCGCCACTCCACCAATTGTCGCGTCGGTTTTGTTCATTGCTCGGTTCATGCGGCCAACAGTTTTTTGAATTTCCATTGGCCGTGCCAAAGTTGAGCCCGTTAATTTGCTACCTCTCACGCCGATTTCGCGCAGCTCCAGCAGACTTTTACGCTGTGGCCTTGTATGTCCGTTGCATCCGACCACTCCGAGCCACAATTCCAACACAATTCCTGACGAGCCATTCGGTCCAGAAGAGTTCGCGCTTCACTGCGGTCTGCATCGTTCATGGGTGAACCATCCGCGCGCCTGACCATCGGCTTGTCATTTTCGGTCCACGCGATTTGGAACTTCATAAATCAAACACCTCCCAACCGTCTGGGCGCAATTCGGATTCTAGTCCCGACTTCTGTGTTTTTGCGTTGCTAGTCCCGCTTGTCCGAAGCTTGTCCGAAGAGTTGGGACTAGAATTTTTACTAGTGGAATCGCTGACTTGACTGTTGTTGCGAGATTCTAGTCCCGAAGTGCCGTTCCCCTTAAGATAAGAATTAGGACTAGTATCGTTGCTACGTGTGGTGTGATTGGAGCTTTCGGCGAAAAGTGGAGTCGCAAGCGAGTATCGAAATGCGTTGCCTTTTTTACCAGTTCCGGTGCGTTCGACGTCGCCTTGTTTAACAAGGGCACGCAATGCCCGGCCGACAACCCAGCCGCGCATTGATATATTTTGGCGGATATCCTTCTCTGTGACCTCGGACTCCTCGGCTTCAAGGAACTTAATGATTTGAGGCCTGGCTTCCTCTATCTCTACTTCATCAATGGTGCCTTCGACTCTGAGGCGGCCAGTTACATTATCGAACCCAATGCCGAGCTCGGCGAAGTTTTTTCCCCCGCGCTGGTCACTGCTGAGAATGCGTCGGTTGCTATTGGCGAGCCGTTTCACGAACAGGTAGGTATAAGCCAGCCCGCGAATCGCCGTTGAACCGATCGCCGCGTCAAGGTCGTCTTTCGAATCCTTCTTGGCATGGTGCAGCGTCATAACGTGGCAATTCCCGGCTCGCGCTGCTTCAAGTAGCGGCTCCATCTTCGTCGTGACTTCCGAATAGTCGTTGATGTTTTCGAAGCGGCAAAGCTTCTGCAAAACGTCGATGATAACCAGGCGCGCGCCTTTGTTTTTCACTGCGGCTAGTATCCAATCGATGGCATCTTTCGGCGCGCTGCCCGCATGGATGAAAATCGGATCGGTTTCGCGAAGACCAAGCGCGACGAACGTATCAGCGATGTCCGTCATTGGGCCATCAAGAAAAACATAAGCCACGGAGGTTTGCTGCGTGGCGCGCCCAAGCCATGGCTCGCCGCGACCTACGGCTATGGCGAGGTCGGCGGCTATGGTGCTTTTTCCCACCTTCGGCTTGGACACTAAGACGCTGGCGCCGCCGGCAGGTAAACAACTTTCGACAATCCACCGTGTCGGGTCTTTTGGCGCCTGGAGGATCTGTCTTGACGTCAAGAACTCCGGCCAAAGATTGGTTTGACCTTTGTTGTCGGCGCCGGTGAACGGCTCAGCCGAAGCAACAAGCGCCAGCAAATCTTCCTTGGAGTGGGATTGAAGATAATCCGATACGTCGCCCTTCGGCGGTAAGTCGGGAAGTGAAACGATCTTCACTGACTTGGCGATGAATACCGCCGACTTTGCTACGGCGACGGCGTGGTTTTGGCCTGGCTCATCGTTATCAGGAAAAATGACAACGTTTTTTCCGCGAAGCGTTTCGCTGTAGGACTCAAGCCACTTACCCTTGCCCTCGCCCTCACCGCCGGCCGCACCGCCCGGATTTGTGGTCCCTGTAAGGCCAATCGCCGCAAGCTTATCCGCATCTTTCTCGCCCTCGACGATGAAAACGGTTTCAGCTTTGAGCACATCGGGTAGGTGATACAGAACACGCCGCGTGCCGTTCATGCCGGCAATGAATTTTCCCGTTGCCGCATCAAACCGTGATTGAAAAAAATTCTTTGAGCGGGTTCGGGAAACTTGAAACAGCGGCTTGCCGGCTTCGTCAACGTAAATGTAGCGCGCGACGACCGGATCATGTTTGGCTGGCGGTCTACCGTTAGTGGCGGACGTGCCGAAAAGGTCGCGGAAGTTCAAACCCACTGCGTCTATCACGGCTTTGGTAGCACAACCCGCCATACATTTGACTAGAGTTTTTCCGTCTTGCCCTTCGGCGATCGAGAGAGAATTTTTTTTATCATCGTGCGAGGGACAACGGACCGTGTAGCCGTTGCCGTTGCGCTGGGGGTTTTGGAAATGGGCGAGAATTTCTTCGATGACCATAAGTCAGAGCCCTTGTCGAACCTGCTCCAGAAGGATCCGATAACGCCACGTCGACAGCGCGCCGCCCTCGAACAGTAAGTCGATGCAATTATCCAAAAGATTTTCAGCCTCGCCGCGGTCGTTGTCGGTGGCATTCAAGAAAATAAACGCCAGGTCAGAAAGCCGGCGCAGTTCGCGAGCATGATCGGCGGCCAGTTCTTGAGTAATCTCGATTGCGGCGGAATCTTCGAGTAGTTGCGGTTCAAGCTCGGTTGCGATATTGGTCTGCATACTGTTTCCCTTTTTTGGCTACGTGCGGCGTTGTCAGGACAGATTTCGCTGCACGTGGCCATTTTTATTTTTAGGCAAGCTCCGGCGCAGGTTGCTTTTCTAGCTTCTCTTTCAACGCCAGGACATCGGACTCCCGAAATAGGCGCCGCCCTGTGGTCGTAGTAATACAGGGTAGCTTGCCAGACAGGGCGACATAACGAACCCAGCCTTCACTCATTCCAAGTAACCTGGCTACGACCGACGGCGTGATAATCACGTCCTTCATACGGGTCTCCTTTTTGGCGACTTGTTTTTGTAATTCACATTTGCAGGTTGCCTTAAACGTTACGACCTGTCAAAATATGACCGTAACGACCAAAAGAAGGGGGTGTACAAGATGCCCGTAACTAAGGAACAGCACCCAAAGCGTCCAGCGCAACGGCTAGTAGAGTTCCTAAACTACAACTATGTGGCAGGGTCGAAGGAGGTATTCATTCAAAGGGAGATCCGGAGGTTTATCCTTCCCTTGTTTCTTGCGAAACCTGAATTAATTGAGTTCCATTTAGGGGCGCTGATGGGAGAGATTCGCCGAATGGGTCGTGATCTTAAACCCGATTGGACTTGGCACCGCGTCGAGGAGTCGAGAAAACTGCGATTCGGCGAGCGCCACGTGCGGATACAAAATACAAAATGGGTAGTAAGCAAAACATCTCTCGCATCCGGACTCAGGGAGAGCCTGTTCCAAGACGTTGTGTCTTCACTGGAAGCTGGTGACTTCGGTCTGCTGCGACGGTGCCCGATATGCGAGATTTTTTTTGTTGCAAAGGACTTTCGACAAGAATTATGCGGCTCGGTTAAGTGCAAAAGAAAGCGAGACAACGATACTGCCAGGGGTAGAGTTGCCGAGTATCGAGAGCGAGAGCGGGAAGCAAAAAAGACTTCACAGCTCGATCAAGAAAAAGCTTTATTGGCGGTAAATGACCGAAAGGGCTTCGAGTATTTCCGCGACTACATGAAACTTAGAGAGAAAAGGAATCCCAGTCAGGCGGACGAAAATCGCCTCTGGGAGGTGACGAAGCATCTTCCAAAGCGGAATCAAACCCCGATTGAGTGGGACAAACAAATAAGAAAAGGATTGAAGCCGGAGAATATCTGGAAGAGCGAACCGTTAAGTGTCAGATCAGTCTTTTTGTCTGCTGCCCGCTCCGAACCCTAGCAGTCGCGGATTGATTTGTGATATTGAAGCCACAGTGTCTCTAAGGCGCAAAAAGAAAAAGCACACCCTGTTCGTGATCTTCGCAGGCCCGCAACAGTTTGGCCGCCCCGGTACTGGGTATATAGGCAAAGACGGAAGCAGCACCGACATAAGATCCAAGGCTGCCAAATTCTGGACTTTGACAGAAGCCAAGGAGTTCGTGAAACAGAAAAACATTGAACTGACTGCGATTACATACATAGGCCAGGAAGACTTCACGGATTTTGAAATCCAACACGACGCGGGTTTCTAAAATCCAAACGTCGAGGCGATGGGAGAATGCGACACGGGGGACTATGAAGCGAGCATGCATCCTGTTGATGGGAATCCTTTCGACTTCGGCCTGCATTCCCAGCGGTCCGAGCATGACGCTCCTCGTCAATCCTAAGACTGGAGAGCGGATTACGTGCCGCGCTGTCCTCGTTGTAGATCAATTCAGGCGTGAAAACTGCGTCCAAGAGTACGAGGGGCTAGGCTTCGTGCAGGTGCAGAACTTGACCCCTGAGCAGCGCGACAACCTACCTTCGAAACCGCCACGATAACAGGTTGTATCCACATGCACCGGCGGGTCACGAAGTCCACGGCGCGACTTAAAAGAAGACACCGACGAATGTTGACTACATAAATTTATTGACACCTGACAAACTCCGGGTATAATCTCCGTATTGTGATGGTTAAGCTTCCGAAGTCCACGGGCGACTTTCTCACCGTCTCCCAAGCAGCCGAACACCTGAAAGTCACAAGGCAAAACATTCACGCTGCTATCCAGCGTGGCAGACTTGCGGCTACGCGGGTCGGTGCCGTACTTCTGATTGATAGGTCTGCGCTCACCGCTTATAGTAAGTCCCGGGCCTTCACAGGCCGTCCGCCCAAAAAGAAGACTAAATAATCATTTGACAGTTGTCAAATGATTTGATTAACTCCGTTCGTGCATCACACACGGACATCGCAGTCTTTCGTCAATCCACATTCTCGCTCTCCACCGTTTTCGCTTCGTTGGCGATCGCTCAGCAAAGCTCGGTTTTAATCATGAGAAGGGGGTAGTCATGAAAAAGCAAACAAAACTCGCAGTTGTACCGCAACCGTCGGCAAATGAACTAGACAAGCGCATCGCCAAGCGCGAAGAGGAAGAAAAGCCGTGGAAAGAGATGGCAAAGAAGGCGCGCATCACCCCGATTGAATTGCGCCAAAGAGTCAGCGCCCTGCGTGATGAACTGGAAGATTACCAGCGTCAGCTTGAGGCCCTGCCATTCGACATCCCGCACAACGACACGCCGTACCCTCTCGATTTCCAAGAGCGCAAATACCACGTCGAACTGATCGAGACTTTCAACCCGACCCTGTGCAGTCTTTTCGACATGATCGACGAATACGCAGAGCAACACGGCTGCCATGAATTGCTGGACTTCAACAGCAAGCTCTTTGAATTGAAAGCAGAGTACGCGGCTACGGGCTTCCGCATTGGCGTTTTGGCGGGAGCCATCTTCGCGGGATGTCCAAAAGATATCGTTGACCGATTCACGCGCGGCCTAGAATTCGCCGGTAGTACCCCGGGCGCAAGAATGCTTCGCGACTGGGAGTAGGCCCCATGGGCGACAACACCAAAGGCCGGCGGATGAAGCGGATGACGCAGATCGAGCGTGAGTTTCAGCAAAGCCTCGAAGCCTCCGGCCACTCGAAGCGAACGGTGACCCGGTTCATCCAAGGGGTCGATCGCTTTCTCCGCTATATCGATGGTCAACCTTTGAATCGATTGAGCGAAGAACAGACGCGCGCGTACTTCGCCCGCTTCAAGGGCAACACCCGCGCATCATACAGCTCTATCATCCACCGCTTTCTCAAGTTCGCCGCGGCGGCTCTGCCGGTAGTAGTGGACAAAGCGGGGGCGTCACTGCCCCCGCCCACTCGCAAGCCTACAAAAAAAGAATTGGCGCTTCGCGAACGCTGGACAGTAGACAAGCTTACCGCCGAGAAAGAAACCGCCGATGATCTGATTGCCAAGCTCGCCCGCCAGGTCGTGAATCACTACGTCTTTTTTGAGAAACGGCTGAAGGGCGCGCCCGATGATCTCGACGAGCTCGCCCGCTTTGCAGATGAAGCCCGGGCGCTGATTGAATCCAATCTCGCGTTGTTCATGGGACTCAGCGCCAGCGGCCGCAACATCAACCCCCTATTCACGGAAAGGATTTTGCCATGACCGCACTCGAATGGATCACGAAATACGACGAGCATCTAACATTGACAAAGGGCCGCGCTCTCAACACCGTGCGCGCCTACCGCGTCGACTTGGAATTGATGCAACGGTTTTTCAACCTCGCCGACTGGAAAGACTTCACCGAAGAGAACGCAACTGAATACTTGCGCCATCTTAAAAGCAGCTACACCGACAGCGGCATGGCCCGCAAAATTTATGTTTATAGGGGGTTTTTCAAATTCCTACGCAAGCGCAACGTGATCACCTTGGACCCCTGGGAAGAGGTCGAGCCCAAGCGCTACGACCGCAAGCTGCCGGTGGTGCTGACCGTTCAGGAAATGAATCGTCTATTGAGTACGATCCGGGTTGAAGTCAGAGCTCTTGCGGGAGTGCCAAACGAAGAAACTTTTTTGACGTTCCGTGACCGCGCAATCTTGGAAACTCTATATGCTGGGGCGCTCAGGGTCTCGGAAGTCTGCAATCTGAATTGGGATGATATCGACTTTGCGAAGCGCGAGCTGCGCGTGTTACACGGCAAGGGCAACAAACACCGGCTGGTGCCCTTGGGGCAATACGCCATTGATGCCTTGCTCAAATACCGGCCTCACTTTGAAGAGAAGTGGAAACGCAAAGCCGAAGGCCAAACGGCGGTGTTTCTTTCAATGCGGGATAGGCGGATTTTGACGCGCTCAATCCCGCGGGTAATCAATCGGTGGGTTACTCGCGCCGGCATCAAGAAGCACATTCACCCGCACGTCTTCCGGCACAGCGCGGCAACGCACTTGCTCGAAAACGGGATGGATATTCGGGTGATTCAACAGTTGCTCGGCCACGCGAGCATCATGACGACGGAAATCTACGCGAAAGTGGGAACAAGAAAGCTCAAGTCGGAGTACGCCAACGCGCACCCGCGGGCGTGAGAGAGCTAATATCAGGATGACATCGCACTTGGCGCTAGTCGCTGCGGCTTTGAGGCCCCTGGCATCGCTTTCCACAGCTCGCCTCGACTGAGCAAGATACTAAATGCATTGGCGGCGTGGAAATGTTTTTTCTCGGTTAGAACTTTCTCGTGAAACCGGCCGCTGTTGAGCGCTTGGCTAAGTGGAAGAGTGTTTGTTGGACTAAACTGGATTACTGGTTTGAAAGTAAAAGCCTGAGCCTTGGTGAGACTATCCAGCATAGCGTCCCGACGAAGCTCCCATGATTTCGAGATTGACATCCACGAGCCGCCCAAGAGTTCCCGAACTGTCAGAAGCACCCCCGATTGAATTTCTTTTAAGTCCGCGGTGTCCTCGTAAGCGTAAGCACCCAGTATGGGCAAACGAGGAGAACGCGGGGCATTGGCAGATAACCAAGGCTCGACATATTCCACGAGATGGCGACGTGGGGACTGCCCTTCACTTACAAAGGCGGCAAAAATCCTGATTTCGTTGTTGTACGTTTGACCAATAACGGTTGCTACAATTCCATCGGCAAACGATAGCCCTATAAACAGAGGCCAATTGCCCGTAGCAAGCCTCAGATGTTGCCGTGAGATGTGCAAGGCGGGATTAAATTCATGGTGACTGTTTTTCGCTGTGCTGAGCAAGTAGGAAACGCCCGCCACGCTGTTGGCCAAGTCATCATGCAACCTTGGGGGATGGTCAACGGTGTCCTTCCCGGCCCGGCCGCGCTTACGTTCGAGCCGGCGCAGCTGAGTGAGTAAGCGTTTATCATCCAGCAACTCAACGCCGCTGGAATTTGTCACCGGAACAAAGGCGAGATACAGCTCACTCTTATTTTTCTCGCATTGCTCGTATGAAATCCCGTGCTCGCGAAACTCTGCTATCGGCCATTCGGCGGCGAATCGATCGCCGGTAACATTCAGCACACCGTAGCCCTTGAGCACTTCGGCTATCTCAGCCGTAACCTCTTTGGGGTTGAATGGTGAAGGCCACTCGCGCGCCAGGTCGATAATTAACCGGCCCTCGTCCCCCTTGTGGCCAATGGCGAGAGTAAAACTATCAGCCTTGCCGCCCGATGGATCCACAAAGCCTCGATACTCGATTATCGGCGATGCTGGCAGCTCACTGCGTCCCTTGATGGTGCAAGCCTCCAACGATTCCGGGCTAAAGGCGGCTGATAGATCGGATCTGAAGGTTGCCAACCATTCGGCGCCGGCACCTTCGGGATCACGCTCAAGCTCTCGCTGGATTACGCAATCGTCAATGGTGGGGTTCATCGTGTGCGTATCGGCCTGCCAGATAAGTGTGTGTTCGTCATCGTGGCCGTAATAATCGCGGTGCGCCTCGTACAACGAACCCACTTGACTGTACGGCGTGCTGATCGCAATTAGCTTAGCGTTGGGGATTGTGCTGGTTGCCGGCCTTAATGCCGTCAGCACTTCACGGTCGGGGGAGACGCCTTCGCTGTCCCAAAAGGCCACTTCGTCCAAAATGGCAGCGGCAACGGTGAGTCCACGGATGGCCCTGAAGTCGGATGTCTTTACCATGATGATGACGCCGTTATCGAGCTCGATCTCATCCGCCCGCTCCGCTTCAATCATGGCGGCAAGTGGTGGAACGGCACGAAGGATGCCGCTGACATAGCTGAAAACTATCTTGGCCTGATCCCTATCGCGTGCCAGGATGAGGATGGCGGCTTTCTCGCCGGCGTTCAGGTACTGCTTGAATGATGAGAAGCAGCCAATGAAAACCGCCGTCAGACTGGAGATGAAAGACTTGCCACCACGCCGGCCAACGATGGTGTAAATCTCGGATGGCTGCTTAGTCGGCGGCTGAGCCCTACCGGTCGATTGCCGGTAGATGGCAAGCTCGCTCTCATCCATCGGCAGGGCAAAGACGGCTTTGAGCCATGATAGCCAGCCGGTCCAGGTTTCCAGGTTGGCGAATGCCGGCAGGCTGCCAAAGAGCTGCTTATGCCGGATGGCGTCAATTATTGTGGTGGGTTTAACTCTCTTGTTCATGTGATTTCCAATCACTCACGCTACCCTCGAAAACCGGGTATACATCCGGTAAGGGTCGAGTCGCGATCTTTATTCCTGGGGCATTTTAAAGCGAAGTTTTTCAACGATTGCCCTCAAATTGCCTCGCAGCTTCGTTTCTAACGAGTACCGAGGCGATACGCCGGAGGCTTGCCGTGCCCTACACCATGCGCGGCTCACACGAAGCCTTCATGATTCAAAATCTCCCAGAATCCTGTTGGTCCTTGCATTGCCTTGCTCGATACTGTTTGCCGTCGCCGTTGATCGATTTGCCCCCCCTGTAGAAGAGGCGAGGAGGCCATTTTGTAGGGCTTCGAGATGTTCGTGGCTGATCGTTTTGCGCCTCCTAGGCTTCAGTATGGCTGCCACGTCGTCCAGGCGCTCAACGGGAAACTTAAATACCTCGGCCTCACCGTCTGTTTGGTGGTGCTGAATATCGGGGCCGAGTCCGGCTATATGACGCTTGACGCCACGGGTGGCATAGGCAAGAAGGGTTGTCCCGCCCTTCGGATAGATCAATCCGTTCTGGCAAACGATCTCGACAAACCAACGGCCATCACCTTTGACGTGCTGGCTATCCTCAGCCTTGTAGGACTCTTCAAGGCGATAGCGATACCGATTCGCCTTAGCCCATAAACGAAGATCCACGCAGCCGACAAAACCGCACTGGCGGAAGTTGGTAAAGTGCTGGTTGGTTGGACAAGCGCCCAGTGAATAGATCACTTCCCCTCCGCCCCTTCATCCGCAGCGCCGTTGCCGTCGGTCAGCAAGTCATCTAGTGTCTGCTGCTTAACCCGTCGTGCTAAGCCGAGGTCTTTCAACGTCCGGGTCAATCCATCGGCGATGGTCTGCCTTTGCTGCACTACCGCGAAAATGGTTTTCTTGCGTGCGTTGATCAACGTAGGTTGCGAGAGAATCCAGTTGTCGACGCTGTCCAGCATGATCTTTGACCGCGCGGCGAGTTCAATCAGCGTGTCCTGTTGAGTCGAGATTGAATCTTCGCCGCCGAGGTCGCGGATCAGATCGGTTTTCCAACGCCGCAACGCCACGCCAACCGAAGAACGACCGTCTATAGCTCTTGAACCTAAGTCCATGAGGGCGTGACGTAGGGTGAAGAGTCCGGTCTTTCGGTACTCTCGCTTGCCATTTTGCGCTGTTGCTGCTGGCTTCATGTTGGAGACTCCATGGAGAGCGTGAATGAAAAACTCTTTTGAGTTAAATGCTTACGAGATACCGCAGGAGTAACAATCCTGGGGCAAGACTGAAAAACACACGAGCGCCTAACAGTGGATTTCTCCTCTGTAGACCGTGGTGGAGAGTAAATGGAGAGTGACTCTAAGAGATTGCTTGAAGCTAAGCGACTAAGTAATTGAAATGAAAATGCCCCCGGCGCGATTCGAACGCACGGCCTCAGGATTAGGAATCCTGCGCTCTATCCACCTGAGCTACGGGGGCGTATGAATTTCCAGTTACATATCAGCTACTTATTTTTTTTGCCACTCCCCCGCTGTGCCAACTGTGCCAAGTTGTGCCATAGAGATTTTGGCGAGCATTCTTTCAGCCATTTTGAATCAGCTTTTCCAGGTCGCTCATCGTGTCCTGCTTCTTGGACTTCAAGAACTGCGCGTAGACTCTCATCGTAATCGACACGTTCGCGTTGCCCTAGGTAGCGCGACACTTCCGTTATTGGCCTCTTGAGCAGTATAAACATGGACGCGTAGGTATGGCGCCGTCCGTGCATGGTTACTGCCTTTTCGACATTGGCTTGCTTGAGCGCTGGCGTCAGCCCATAACGGCTAATTCCGGTCCGGTTACACGGCTCGCCGAACTCGTGGCAGAGTATCAGGTCAAGTCTGCTCTTCGGGCATTACTCTTTCCATGCGCGCAAAGCCAAAACCAACTCGGATGGAATCGGAATCTCGCGGATGCCTTTGCGGGTCTTGAGGTCAAACCAGCGGTGTCCGTCCTGCGTTATCTCGCCCTTCACTCTTGCCGTCGAAACCGTGCGCTGAATCTTGACCACGCCACGGTCAAGGTCAACGTCGGACCACCTGATCGCCATAATTTCGCCGATTCTCGCCCCGGTAAAAATCGCAAACATGATGGTCATTCGATAAAGGCCGGGAAATGCCGCCAAGATAAGAAATCCTGTGTGCAATGGGATATGTTTCTTTGGAGGGGCCCCACATCTTTCGGCCTTGCAATAGTTTTGGCACTAACATATAGCACCCGGTAATGGTAACCGCTTATCAACACCCGGGAAAAAAGTGGAGCATGAAAACTGTCTCGACCGCGCTATACATCGCCTTTTCCTTAGCCACCACGAGCGCATTTGCGGCATCAGCGGCTTACGATTTCACTACGTTAGACATCGCTGTTCCCGGGCAACCTAACCTGATTGCTTTTCCTGATGATCTTAACGACAAAGGAGAAATTCTCGCGAACATTAGGACAAACAACCTGAGCCAAGCGCTAATTGTGCAGAAACCGCCAACGACAAATTCTAAAGCCAAATTTTCCGGCACGTCCTTGTTCAGCTGCACGGGCATCGCGTTCGCGGACACGAGTGCGTCCTCCATAAACCGCAGCGGGGAAATTGCTGGATCTTGCGCCGACGCGCCGAGCGCTCCCAGCAAGGTGTTTGGGTTCGTACGCTATCAGGACGGCAGCCACGTACTGCTAGACTTTCCGGGCGCGGACGGGACGATGGCGTTCGGGCTGAGCGATGACGGCAAGGTCGTCGGGCAATTCTACGGGCCGCTGAGGACTGACCATGGGGGCTCTCTGTCATATCGGTTTCATTGTTTCATCTGGGACAAGGGCGAGTACAGACAGCTAGATTTTCCTCGCGACAACACCTACGTAAGCTGTAGCTCAATCACTAAGCGCGGGCAGGTCTTGGGCGAATATATTACGGTTAACCTGAACAACGAGTATTTGGAGCACGGGTTTTTTATCTACGAGAATGGCAATTTTAGTGTGCCCTTTCCTCTGAGTTACTTACACATCGGTGGACCTTGGACATACCTTTCAGACATGAACAACAAGGGGACTGTCATTGGAATACGCTCCGCCAACGATAGTACGCCTGATCAGCTTGTGCTATACGACGACGACAAATTCTATGACATCGCTCTCCCATCGGGCTGGCTCCTGGTCGATGTCGGCGGAATCAACAACAAGGGCGATTTCGTCGGACGCTATGCAATACAGGTCGGTATCGATCCGTTCTATGGTTCACCGATCTATGCGCACCACGGTTTCCTGGCGACCCCCGCGTCACCATTGTTGGCAGCCGCGAAATAAAGAATTTTACCTATCTGTAGACCGGCCTTTTTGTGCCTTACCTGTGCCAAAGACAAGTCAACGGACCTGTATCGGCACTTATTCAAACCCTGATTTTCCTAGCTGATATTAACTGAAATGAACTCAGTTAGATGGCCGTTTAGTTTTAGGAATCCTGCACTCTATCGACCTGAGCTACGGGGGCGAATGAGCCTGCGCTGAAATTCGCTTTTGTCGACCGCGTATTTATTTGTTACCATCAATCGCAAAGCCGGGTCAAATAGGCGGACACATTAGTTTTATGGCTCTTCAGCCATTTATGTGGTTTATATCTCTTGCTCAGATTGAATTGTTCACCACGAAGATCACCCTTCGACTGCGCTCAGAATAGGCTCCGGACTCGAAGGGTTCGGATGACTAAGATTCCGAACTTCGTGCTCGTAGTCTGTGGTGAGCGTAGTCGAACCATGTCCATCGTGGTGAAAACCTTTTTCACAGTAAATCCACAAGAATCAGTTTTATCAATGCAGGAATTCATACTTTCCAATTGCCGCGCGGGGCAATTTCCAATTCGGAGTTTAAGCGGCTCAATCGCGTTGGCGATTGCCCTGGCGGGCTGTAGCTCTGCCGCGCCGCCGCTGGCGATTCGATTGCACAACCCCAAGACCAATCAAACGCTCCACTGCACCGCGCGTAGCGAGTCTTCCGTATATTCGCCGGTGCTCTCCAGCGCCGTCGAAGCTTGCGCCCGCCAACTCGAAGCCAACGGCTTCGTGCGCGACTAATAGTTTCTCGGCAATTAGCGCAATTCGGCTCTATCTGATGGATTTGACACTTACGAACGACCCTTGCCTTGACATTGCCCGGTGCGTTGCTTAGCTTTGGACCTCTAAGGTCTTTATTCGAATTGACCAGGTTGCCTGCAGCGTGGAACCGTTAAATGGGGTTTCCAAAGGGGGCGAGGATCCCCTTTGGTCAAGGACGGGGTCGAAAACCTCGTCCGCGAAGTACTTGATTATTTGGAGGAGTCATGGCCAAGAGCTTTCAGGATATTATGGCCGAAGCGCGCAAGGAAATTCCCGAAGTGACCGCGCAACAAGTCAATGATCTGCTGAAGAACAACGGCAAATCTCCGGTTGTGCTTGATGTTCGCGAGAGCGATGAGTGGCGCCAGGGCCATCTTGAGGGCGCCCTGCCGCTGCCGCGGGGCTTTCTTGAAATCAAAGTCGAAAGCGCCGTGCCGGACAAGAATTCACCGATCATCGCCTACTGTGCGGGCGGTGTGCGCTCGCTGTTGGCGGCCAAAGCGATGAAAGAGATGGGCTATCAGAATGTTTCGTCGATGGCAGGAGGCTATGCGGCGTGGAAAAATGGCGGCTTTAAATGGGTCCAAGACTTTCAATATACGCCGGAACAATTGATCCGCTACAGCCGTCATTTTCTCTTGCCGGAAGTCGGCGAAGACGGCCAAGCGAAACTGCTGCAAGCTAAAGTGCTGATGGTGGGCGCCGGCGGGCTTGGTTCGCCGTCCGCCTATTACTTGGCGGCGGCTGGAGTAGGAACGCTCGGGATCATCGACAACGATGTCGTCGACATTTCCAACTTGCAGCGGCAAATTCTCCACGCCAACGATCGCGTCGGTATGGCGAAAGTCGAGTCGGCGAAGAAAACCCTCGAAGGGCTAAACCCCGACGTCAAAGTCGTCCCTTATCAAGCCAAGCTGACCTCGGAAAATATCATGGAGATCATCAAGGATTACGATTTCGTCGTCGATGGCTGCGATAATTTCCCGACGCGCTATTTGGTCAACGACGCTTGCGTGCTAACCGGCAAGCCCAATGTCCACGGCAGCATTTTTCAGTTCGAAGGCCAGGCGACGGTGTTCTATCCGGGCAAGGGCCCCTGCTATCGCTGCTTGTATCCAGAGCCACCACCGGCGGAAATGGCGCCGAGCTGTGCCGAGGCGGGCGTGCTAGGCGTGCTCCCCGGGTTGATCGGCGTGATCGAAGCGCTGGAAGCGGTCAAACTGATTCTCGGCAAGGGCGATAGTCTGGTGGGCCGCTTGCTGCACTTCAACACGTTGACCATGGAGATCAATACGCTGAAGCTGCGCCGCGACCCCAACTGCCCGATGTGCGGCGATAATCCAACCATACACGAACTCATCGACTACGAGGAGTTCTGTAGCTTGCGCCACTAAAGCGCGAATTTTTGGGGAATTTCTTCGAGCGGCGGTTGTCATGACCGCCGCTTTCTTTTGACGCTTCGATCTTGCGATGCGCTGGCCGGGCGGGGCTTGCCTTTGCCAATCCCACGGCGATTTGAAGAGATTTAACTTCGTTTGGCGTCAGCGGCCGCAGATCGCCGAGCGGCAGGTGGCCCAACTCAACCGGGCCAACCCTTATGCGCACCAACTTCTCGACGAAGTAGCCGAGCGCCTCGAACATCCGGCGTACTTCGCGCTTGCGCCCTTCATGCACCTCGATCTCGACCCAAGCATTGGTCTTGAGTTTTTCGACCACGTGCGCGCGCGCCGGGGCGGTCATGCCGTCTTCGAGGCGAATGCCTTCGCGCAACCGCGCAAAATCGTCCGGCGTCGGACAGCTGCTGAGCTTGACACGGTAAACTTTGGTCACGCCAAAGCGCGGATGAGACAATCGAAGCGCCAGCTCGCCGTCGTTGGTGAGCAGCAAAAGCCCAGTCGTATTGTAGTCGAGCCGGCCGACGGGAAAGACCCGGCGCTTTTCGCCCAGCGGGGCGATATAGGGCGTAATATCGGGCCGATGCTGCGGATCGTTGAGTGTGGTGATGACTCCCGGCGGTTTGTGCAGCGCGTAGTAGAGCGGTGCGGCGGCGGTCTTAACACGCTTGCCGTCGACTTTGATGCTGTCCTTAAAGGGATCGGCCTGAGAGCCTAGTTTTGTGATGACAGCGCCGTTTACAGTGATGCGCCCTTCTTCTATCCAGCGCTCGGCTTCGCGGCGTGACGCCAGCCCGGCCCGGGCAATAATTTTCTGTAACCGTTCCATGGGCCAGCAACGCTGCTATTTTTCCTCAAGCTGGTCGAGAGAAATTAGGTCGCCGGAGATTTCCGGCAGGGAGATTTCGTCAATCTCTTTGAGCGTCGGCAGATGAGTCAGATCTTTCAAGTTGAAGAGCTGCAAAAACTCCGGCGTGGTACCGTAGAGAAATGGCCGTCCAGGAACATCCTTGCGCGCCACGGCGCGGACCAGATTGCGCTCAAGCAGCGTCGTGATCACGCCGTCGACATCGACGCCGCGGATCGCTTCGATCTCTGCTTTGGTGATTGGCTGGCGATACGCAATAATCGCCAGAGTTTCCAGCGTCGCCTTCCCCATGCGTGCCGGCCGCCCGCCAAGAAATTTTTTAACCCAATCGGCATTGACCTTAGCGGTGCGCAGTTGATAGCCACCGGCCACTTCCACCAAGCGAACGCCACGCCGCTGCGCTTCGCATTCGGCCTGGAGTTCGTTTAAAACGGCGCGAATCGTCTCCTTGTCGACGCCCTCCAAGACTTCGGCAAAGCGCTGTAAGGTTTGCGGCCCGTCGGCGACGAACAGCAGACTTTCGACGATTGACTTTACCTCCTCACGTTCCATGCTGTTCATCCTTGTTCTCGACAATATCGTCGTCGATGACTGCGCTCTCAGCGGCCTCGTCCATGTCCGCCGCGGCTTCGATCATGATCGGCCCGGCCATTTCTTCTTGGAAAACGCGAATCGCGCGTACTTTGACCAGCTCCAGCATCGCCAAGAAGGTCACGACCACTTCAACGCGGCTTTTGACCTCGTCGAACAGCGACTCGAACAAGATGCTATTTTGTTGGCGCAGCTTATCAAGCAAGAGCGTCATCTTTTCGCGCACGGTGATCTTGTCGAGGGTGACGTCGTGGAAGCTGTCTTTCGGCAGCCGGTCGATCACCTGCTTGAGCGCACCTAAGAGTTCGAAGACTGAAAGCTCGCGAAAGCCGCGCGGCCCGACTTCTTCGGTCGGCGTCGCCGCGCGCGTGAACACGTCGCGGGATAGAATCTCGCGCTGCTCCAACTGCCCGGCCGCATCTTTATAGCGTTGGTATTCCAACAGCCGGCGGACTAACTCTTCGCGCGGGTCGACACCCTCTTCTTCATCGGGCTCATCCGCGCCGGCGGGCAAAAGCATGCGCGACTTGATGTGAACCAGAGTCGAAGCCATAACCAGAAACTCACCGGCGACGTCGAGGCTGAGCGTTTCCATCAATTCTAAAGTCGCCAGATATTGCTCGGTGATGATCGCGATCGGAATGTCAGTGATACTGACTTCGTTCTTCTTGATCAGATGGAGCAAGAGGTCGAGGGGCCCCTCGAATATCGGTAGTTGAACGTGCGTGCTCACAGTCCTAACGTCTCGCGAACTTCGATCATCGTCTCGCTGGCTTGCTTTTGCGCCGCCTGATTGCCGGCGCTCAAAACTTCGTCGACTTCGTGTGGCCTGCTTTCAAATTGCGCGCGTTTTTCGCGGAACGGCGCCAGGTCGTCGATGACATGCTTGATCATGATTTTCTTGCAGTCGAGACAGCCGATGCCTGCGCTCCGGCAGCCCGCTGACACTTCGGCGATCTCGTCCGGCGTGGAATAAACTTTATGCAGCTGAAATGCCGGGCATCTCTCCGGCTCCCCTGGATCGGTGCGCCGGGCGCGCGCCGGGTCGGTCACCATGCGGCTGATTTTCTGATCAATCTCCTTCGGCGTGTCGGAAAGAAATACCGCATTGCCATAGCTCTTGCTCATCTTGCGTCCATCGAGCCCCGGTAATTTCTGAGTTTCGGTCAGCAATACTTCCGGCTCGGGAAAGATCGGTTTGTAAACTTGATTGAAGCGCCGGACGATTTCCCGAGTCAACTCGACGTGCGGCGCTTGGTCGACGCCGACCGGAACTTTATTGGCCTTATAAATCGTGATGTCCGCCGCCTGCAAAACCGGATAGCCGAGAAAACCATAGGTCGACAGATCCTTGCCGGTAAGTTCCTTGATCTGCTCTTTGTAGGTCGGGTTGCGTTCGAGCCAAGGTACCGGCGTGATCATCGAGTAAAGCAAATGCAGTTCCGCATGCTCTTTGATGCGCGACTGGCGGAATAATACCGATTTCGCGGGATCCAAACCGACGCTCAGCCAATCCTTGACCATCTCAATCGTGCTTTGATTAATGCCTTGCGGCGTCGCGTAGTCAGTTGTCAGCGCATGCCAATCGGCGACGAAGAAATAGCAGCGGTACTGCTCCTGGAGTCGCACCCAGTTATTCAACGCGCCGTGCAGATGGCCGAGATGCAGCTGACCGGTGGGTCGCGCGCCGCTAACGATAGTGTCCATTATTGCCCCAATCTAAGCAGGTGTGTCTTAGCAGTTAGCTGAAAGAACCTCTCGGAGTCCTTCGACAGGCTCAGAGCCTGCCCTGAGTTTATCGAAGGGACGAACGGAGAGGGACTTGAACTGATTGAGCTAATTCCGGTCATGCTGAGCTTGTCGAAATATGTTCCACATTTTGTTCAACAGCCTGTTGTTATGAATACGGGAAGGCTGGCGAAAAGACAAGACGCGGCGGCGCTCATGGGTCATGATAATTGAGTGGGTTATGCTGGATCGAGTTCATGAAATAGAGCGCCAAGGGTCGCCCTGCCTCTTGGGCAAGCGTGAGCATGCGCGTTGTGGTCTCGTGGCGGGGAAAAAAAAGGCGATAGCCCAACTGCTGATACGCGCTTTGCTCCGGCAAACTCGCCGCATAGATTATCCCCGCTTGGGACGCACGTAACGTTTCCGGTACGGCCTGCGCCAACGGCAAACCCTGACCGGCGTTGTTGCCGATGACGAAGTAGTCGATGGCCGCGCCAATTTCACCCAGAGTCCGCATGATTCCCGGCAAAGACACCTGGTCCCAGTTTTTCATTTCAAATTTTCCCTGCTCCGCCGTCAGGAGATTGGGATATCCGTCGGCAAACTGGAAAACTCCATCTCTTTGAACGATGCGCGTCCAAGGCAGCGGCGGCTCGGAAACGAACTCGCCGACGGTCACTTCATTATCGAGAATTAAAGCGACGAACTGCTTGGTCCTCGCCTGCTGAAGCTGCGTGAGTAAATTCATTTCTTCCCGCCTAACTAAACTGCCGGCCACTCGCTAAGCAGTCTGCCAGAATTTGCCATCGCCGCGCGACGGCCCAATTGCGAGAGAATATTCCAGAGCATCGCCGGATTGCTGGCGATCGCCGTGGTTTTAAGGTCGCTTTCAATTTTTTCCAACACCTTGAGCGGATCGAGCACCGCTCCTTGAAAATAAACGGCATCGACTCTGCCGGCTTCTTGCAAAGCCGCTTTTGTCAGGTCGTAAACTGCATCGGGGCCAAGTTGACCAGCCTGACCGATATCAGCGAAGGACCGGGGCGCGACCACGTCGAAACCGGCCGCACGCAAATATTCTTCGATCATGCCGTTCAAGCGGCTCTCGAATGGTGTCAATAGCAGCAGCCGCTTCGCTTGGTATGTTCTCAATGCCGCGACCGAAGCGCTGAGTGCTGTGGTTACTGGAATTTTGAGCGCTGACTTCAGATCGGCAAGCATACCAGGATTCATCACTTCGGTCGGTGCGCCGATGACGATGACCGCGTCCCATTGTTTGGCGAAAGCCAATTTACTTACTCGTGAAACGATTTCCGCCCTTTTCCCAGTGATCTCGTAGAGTGAATTCCCGTAGAGCCCCAAGCCATGAAAATCGAAGGTTACGAACTCAGGAATCAACGCCATGAAGCTATCGTAATGCGGCCAGGTCGCCGGCCCTGGGCTGATGAAACCAATGTTCAGTTGCGCCGCTGCCATGCGATCATTCCTCAATCCACCACTGAATGTTCTATAACCTACTCCACGCCAATTGAAAATGATCGGCGTCCCTTGCTTTCAACCAACGACATTTACCGCTATAAACTGTGCAGTCATACTCTCGGAGACCAGCCATGCCCGAAGCCTTTGCAACACTGCCGGAAAGAATCATTCAGTTGCTCAAGCATTTCGGAGTCGAGCGCGCTCATTTCGCCGCCTGTATGCCGCGCGACTGGGAAGGTCTTACCGCCAGACATCCTGAGCGGATCGCTTCGCTGACGTTGATCTGTCCCATGGGCATCAATGTCAGCGCGCTGCAAACCCATTCTCTGCCGCTCCTCTGCGTGAGCGGCGACCGCGGCCGGCCAGCGAAAGAGACCGAGCGCGAATTGGCCAGGTTGCCGGCGGCGCGTACGCTGGTCTTGCGCGACTACTTCAGTCCGCCATGGGCCGATCCGATCTTGGACCGGCGCGAAGAGATCGGCAAAGCTATCATCGAATTCATCTCGCAGTCGCAAGTGAGTCCGTCTCCAGCTATCGCACAACGGGACGGTGAATTTGGCGAAATCACTTACCGCATTCGCGGCCATGGCGCGCCGCTCGTGCTCATGCCGTTAGCCTTATCGCCATCGCAATGGGAACCGCTGATCGAACAGCTTAGCCAGCATTGCTGCACGATTGCCCTGGGCGGCGCTCATCTTGGCATGGTGGCGCATTTGGAAACGCGCGCGCAGTCGGGTTACATGCGGGTTATCGATCAGCTGATTAACGAATTGAATCTAGCGTCGGGACAATCGGTGCTTGAAGTCGGCTGCGGCCCCGGCGCGATCGTGCGCCGGCTGGCATTGCGTACGCAGGGGCGGAATAGGATCGTCGGCGCCGATGTGAACCAATATTTACTGCGCGAGGCGTCTATTCTGGCGAAGCGTGACCGGCTCGATCGCTTCATCGAATTCCAAACCGGCGACGCCGAGCGACTGCCCTTCCCCGACGGCCAGTTCGATGCGACGATTTCCTGCACGGTGATGGAGGAAGGCGATGCCGACCGGATGCTCGCGGAATTCGTCCGCGTGACTAAGCCCGACGGCAAAGTCGGCGCGGTTGTGCGCTCCACCGACCTGCCGCGCTGGGTAAATTTGCCATTAAGCTCCGGTTTGAAACAGAAAGTCGACGCTGCCGGTTTATTCGGCGGCAACGTCAACGAGGGCGGCTGTGCCAACGCTAGTCTCTACCGGCGCTTTACTCGCGCGAGATTAGCAAACGTCACGATGATGCCCCAATGGGCTAACCACAAAGACGGCGAGCGGCTACAATATCTGCATGACCGCATCGAATCATTGCTCGGCAGCGCTGAACTGTCTGAATGGCGTGCAGCCGTGAATCAGGCGCGCGACGAAGGCACGTTTTTCATCTCAGAACCATTTCATTGCGCAGTGGGAACAAAGCCGTAAGGGGTAAAAGGTAAAAAGTAAAGGGTGAGGTGTCCGGTCCGAAAAACCCCTGACTACTTACCCTTTACCGTTTACGCGCGCAGAGCCGGCAGTACTTCATTTCCGAGCCGATCGATTTGCTCATACCAGTCGGCAAAGCGCAGTCGAAGATCGTAGACGATGTGATCCGCACCCGCTTGTTCGTAAGCGCGGCTTTCACGCACAATATCAGCCGGAGAACCCGCCAGGATCACGCCATGGATATCGGCCAAGGCCTCGAACTTGCCGGACGGCGGCTTCACCCACATGGAAAAGTTGTAGGCGTCGTCGATTAAACTTTTCACATGGATGCCGCTGAGCGCCGCGTCCTGATTCTTACCGATGGTCGTAAACGGCATCACGGCGGTAGGAACCATCGGCTTTTGCGTTTGCTTACAGAGAGTGCGCAAATACTCGACCCGTTTGGCGAAGGTCGGCAAATTGATGCGGGCTGGCATCCAACCATCGCCGAGCGCAACCGCACGGCGACACGCTGCCGGTGTGCTGCCGCCAATGAAGATCGGAATTGGCTTTACCGGCGTCGGCTTGAGCGTAACGTTTTCGAATGCGAAGTATTCGCTATTGTGCGAGACAGTTTCACCGGCCCAGAGCTTGCGGCAAATTTCGAGATTGAGTTCAGCGAGCCTGGCGCGCTCCGGCAATGAACTCGGCCGCCCGGCCGCGGCAAACTCATGGGGAAATCCGCCCAGGCCTAGTCCCATGATCACGCGTCCGTTTGAAATCGCGCTCAGGCCGGCAAAGCATTGCCCCAGGTGAATCGGGTGGCGGTGACAAATCGTCATTGCCGTACCGAGTGAGAGCCGATGGGTCACGGCCGCCACCGCCGATAACAACAGGAAACTTTCTATATGGGAATTGTCGCTGCCATCGCTCGGATGGGGTGTGAAGACTAAATGGTCCCTCGCCCACACGGAGTCGAAACCGTAGGCCTCCGCGCGGCGCGCGCCTTCGAGGCATTTCTCCACGGACGCCTGCTCACAAAAATGCGGCAGCAGTAGACCGAATTTCATTTTGGTGCTCATCCAAGTAGTGCGCCTGGGTTTGCCACTAAGAAGTATTCACCGCAGAGACACAGAGTTCGCAGAGAGTTCGTTCAATTTCAATTTTTATCCGATCTACGCGCACCCTGCGCCTCGGCGGTACAATCTCCAAACCCTGCTTCACAGAAGTGCCTGAAGCACCGGAAGTTAAAAGTCGACGTGAAACTCCTTGCCCGTCTGACTCTTGCAGCGGCCAAAACCGTGGCCGGTGTAAGCCGAGCCGATCAGAAAGCAGCCGAGCACCATGCGCCGATCGCCTTGCAATGATGCGGTCCAGTAAAACAGTGGCCCGCTCACCGACTGGCTAGGAATACCGTGGATGGGCTCCGCATAGGCGGTTTCATGAAACGCCGAGGAGTTTCCCAGCAGACCACCAAATGCGGTGATATGGCGGGACAGATCGGGTCCGTCGGTCTCTATGGTTCGGCGGCCGAAAGCCTTCTCGTAGTCCTGCGCGAACACGGTTCGGTCCACCCGAATAAAGCGTCCGATCAGCACTTCATTTTCGGGCCCATATATCTGCATCAGGCCCGTGCCTTCACGGCCGAAACGATAGCGCCCGGAAAATGTCTCGCCGTCGAGGGAAACCACGCTCATCGGATGGGAACATGCGCAGACAAGCAATGCCGCGCAAAGGACTGGCAAGACACGAGAGCCGTTCATGGTTGCAAAGCTTAACATGATTTTGTCGGACGAGGTAAACGATTTCGGCGATTTGGGCAAAAACTCGTTTCGCCCTTGGTCGATTTATGATAGCTGTCGATTTGCGCTAAACATTTATCACGCGGGAGCCTGTTTTATGTCCATCGACCAGCGCGTCGAAGCATTGATGGCGGCGTTTCGAAAGACTACTTACTTTAAATGGATGGCTGCGCAAGCCATTCCGGTGGTCGACGGTTTCGGCGTCGAGGACGTGCGCGACATCGCCATGGCGCCATCGGCGCGCACCGGCGGCAAGGCCGCGTTTATCAACCTCTATGGCATGGAAGGAGTCACCGGCATGTCCGTCGGCGAGATTCCACCGGGAGGCGCGTTAAAACCTGAAAGACATTTTTACGAAGAAGTTATCGTCATTCTCGAAGGACAAGGCGCCACCGAGATCTGGCAAGACGGCGGCTCAAAGCAAATGTTTGAGTGGGGTCCGTGGAGTTTGTTTGCACCGCCGCTCAACACCCATCATCGGCTGCTAAACGGCGGGCGAGCGCCGGTCAAATTTCTCGCCGTCACCAACGCGCCCTTAGTGATGGACATCGTGCACAATGAAGATTTTGTCTTCAACTGCCCTTACAATTTCTCCGACCGCTACGCCGCTGCCAATGGTTATTTCAATCAGGGACTCAAGCGCTACGAGTCGGGCATGCAGCATATTTGGGAGACCAATTTTATCAGCGATATTCAAACCGCCAACGTCGACAAGCGCGAGGTCAAAGGCTCCGGCGTCAGCATCACGCAGTTCGAAATCTCCGGCAACAGTTTGATCGGCCACTTGGCGCAGTGGCCGGCGGCGCGCTATCACAAGGCGCATTATCATGGCGCCGGCGCGATCCTGCTCGGCCTTCAATCTTCCGGCTACGTTCTGCTTTGGTCCAAGGAGTTGGGCACTCATCCGTTTGAGTCTGGTCGTGGCGAAGACGTGGTGGAGATCAAATGGAAAGCCGGCAGCGTTTACTGCCCCGGCGGCGGCTGGTTCCATCAGCACTTTAATACCGGCGCCGACCCGGCGCGCCACCTGGCGCTGCGCTACGGCAGCCGCATCCATCCGATCGGCTTCAAGATCGCCGACAAACGCAGCGAAGACGGCGTATACATCGACGTGAAACAAGGCGGCACGCTGATCGAATACGCGGACGAAGATCCCTACGTTCGCAAGCACTACGATGACGAACTTAAGAAAACCGGTGTGAAGAGCGCGATGCCGCCACCTTAGGTTCCAGTTGTTCCATCGGTTCCAAAGGTTCCAATGGCCAGGACAATCCGATGCCCTCTGGAACGGCTGGAACTAATGGAACGCTTGGAACTAGTTGTGTCCTATCGTCATGATGAGAGGAGGTTTACTATGTTTAGCGCAATGTTTTTTGTCTTACTCCTGGCGACAACTGCGTTTGCTCAGCAGAAGGCATGGGAAAAGGAATGGAACGAAACGCTGACGGCGGCGAAGAAAGAGGGCAAAGTTGCCATCGCAGGATCGCCGGATCCCGTGATGCGCAATGAGATCATTCCGAAATTTACCTCCCGGTTCGGGATTCAAGTCGAGTTCATTGCCGGGCGCGCGGTCCAGTACATCGCGAAAGTTCAAACCGAGCGCTCCGCTGGTATCTATTCCGTGGATCTCTTTATGACGGGCGTAGACAGCACGGTAAATACGCTTTACCCGGAAAAGCTGATCGATCCCTTGCGCCCGTTGATGATTCTTCCCGAAGTCGTCGAACCTACCAAGTGGAAAACCGGCAAGCTGTGGTTCATCGAACCGGAGGAAAGATATATTCTTCGAGTTTTTCGCTCCGTGAACGGCCTGCTTTTCTATAACGCCGATCACGTGAAAGCCGAAGAACTACGCTCAGCTAAAGACCTGCTCAATCCCAAATGGCGCGGCAAAATTTCCACCGACGATCCCATGGTCAACGGAACCGGAGCGAACAACGCAGCGATGCTTTATTCGGAACTAGGCGCCGATTTCGTCAAGCGGCTCTATATCGACCAGAAGATGGTCTTTTCGCGCGAGCGGCGCCAGTATACGGATTGGCTGGCGCGTGGCACCTATCCGATCTGTTTGAGCTGTCGTGAAGATGATCTCAAGTCGCTGCGCAAAGACGGGTTTAAACTTGTCGAGGTTTTCGAGCTGTCGGACACCAGCACCAGAGTGAATGGTTCGCCGTGGCTCCTGACTTTCGCCAATAAGGCTCCGCATCCCAACGCCGCGCGCGTGTTTGCCAATTGGATCGCATCCAAAGAGGGGCTTGAAATCTACTCGCGCGGCTACGGCGCCGCCACATTGCGCACCGATGTCGATGAATCGTTTCTCGAGCGCGCCACGGTGCCGCGCGCCGGCGTCAAATATTTCGAGGACACGGAATGGAACTGGACCATTACCGGCAGAAAAGCAGCGCGGGAGAACATGCAGCAATTGTTGAGAGAACATGGCAAGAAATAAACCCATTAGTCGACGCGATGTGGGAGGATAATTTCAGGACCCGCAAAGTGGGGCGGAAGTCTTCTCTTGACCTATCACGGCGCCGGCGCGATCCTGCTCGGGCTGCAATCTCCAGGGTATCTGCTGCCGCAAACACTACGAGGACGATCTTAAGAAGACCGGCGTCCGTGCGCAATATCGGCGTTGTAATCGCGTCGTTCGAAGGTTCAAGGGTTCAAAGTTCAATGTCCAAGGAAACGGGTTGAAAAGTTTGGATGGTGGCTATGCTGCCCAGCATACTGCAAGTATTAGGCTGCGAACTCTGACGATTAGCATGCCGACGTTATTTGGCGCCTTCCCGGAAGAAGATGAATGCGCATTGGTGGGAGTAAGTGAAGGAAATATTGATCGCATTAGGAAGATCGTTCCACTACTACTTAAAGATCAAAGATCGAGGGTTCGTCATTGATGGGAGTAATCTTTGGGGTCAGGTTGCTTGGCTCCTCATTTCTATTCCAGCTTCATCGCTTCGGACACCGGCCAGAGCTTTTTCGCGACGAGAAGGAAATGGGGATAAGTCCCATTTATCGAGATGGGCGGGCGGTTAGTGCCTGTTTACGTATAGTCTAAGAGCAACTCATTTCCCTCGGTTCCCAGCGGCTCAACCCGAGTTTGTGGCAATCGCGATTGACGATCAGGCGGCGGCACTTTGCCTACCAGCGAGCGCGAACGTATAATTGGCCCGCGTGAAGCTAATATTCGAATGGGACGCGAAGAAGGCCCAAGGGAATTTCAAAAAGCACAAGTCGTTTCGAAGAAGCCAAGACAGTATTCAACGACCCGTTTCTCATCACCTAGCGCGACGAAGCACACTCGCAAACAGAGCAGCGCTTCATTAGCATCGGAACGTCAGCAGCCAACAAGGTCTTGCTGGTCGTGCACTTGGAGCAGGAAATGACAGACGAATTCATCATCATCCGCATTATCAGTTGCCACAAAGCGAAAGCTTCAGAACGGAGAGTTTATGAAAAAGGTGAAAAATCGGCGATTGACAGCCGCCACGGATGATATGCTCCCGGAATATGATTTTCGCGGCATGAAGGGCGTCCGAGGCAAATATTATCGCGCCTATAGGCAAAGACATACGGTCAGAATTTATCAGACCAATGGAACCGTGCGCGTGCAACATTTCACGCTGGCCGACGGCGCGGTGATGCTTGAGCCAGACGTACGCGCCTATTTTCCAAACTCGGATGCCGTAAACAAGACTCTGCGTTCGCTGAGTGCTCTAGTACCGAATAAAACCCGTCGCCGGAGAGTACCGAAGACGGCGTCTACCCCGTCGTCAAACTAGTTGGAAACCAACAATACTAATCGACAGCTACGTCTTACCTTGCCGCTCAGATCGTAGCGTCATTTCTTCTCCAGCTTCATCGCCTCCGACACCGGCCGGAGCTTTTTCTGGACGAACTGTTCTAGTCCGGGCCGGCCGCCTTGGTCGCGCACGATGCGCTGTGAGATAAAATTCGAAATCGCAAAGCCGGTTTCCGCGGCGGTCGCGGTGCTCAGGTACCACGCCTCTTTGACCGCCTTGAGTGCCAGCGGACTTTTCTCGGCGAGGCATTTAGCGAACTCGTTCACTACATCATCGAGATCAGCGCGCGGCACCGCTTTCGAAATCAAGCCGATGCGTTCCGCTTCGTGGCCGGACATCATTTTTCCCGACAACGCGTAGTAGAGGCCGTGCTTCGATTGCAGATAGTTGGCCAAGATCGGCGTGGTCTCGCCGGCCGGAAAATGGCCGAAATTGACCTCCGGCAAGCCAAACTGAGCATCCTCCGATGCGATGGCGACATCGCATCCGACCGTCACCGTGAGGGCGCCGCCCAAGCACCAGCCGGTGATGCGCGCGATGGTCGGCTGCGGCAGGCTGCGGAGTAGCTCGGTGCGCCACTTGCGCACTTTATCGCGAATGTCGTCCTTCACCCACTGGGGCTGGGATTCCATTTCCAAGCCATACTGTTTCAGGTCTTGCCCCGCGCAGAAGTTTTCTCCCGCACCGGTGACTATGACAACCTTGGTCTCTGGATCGTAGCGCAGCTCGGTGAGCAGCTGATGCATTTCCCGGTGTAGCTGCGGGCTCATCGCATTGCGCTTCTCCGGACGGTTAAACATGATGGTCGTAATCCCCGCTTCTTTGGTCACCAACAGTGTTTGAAATTTTTCCGCCATGGTTCCTCCTAGTGATCGAACTTTTGCTTAGAAATAAATTGACACAGCTCAACCCCTTCGGCTAGGCTCCGGCGGTTACAGACACAAAGGAGCTTCACCATGAGGATTTTCGCACTGGCTTTTACACTGTGTTTTTGCGCCGCGGCCGACTTGCGCGCGCAAGCATCGTTCTTCGAAGGCAAGACCATCAGAATTGTCGTCGGTCTGCCCGCCGGCGATGTCTACGACATCTACGCCCGCCTGTTAGCTACATACATGGGTAAGTATATTCCTGGCAATCCCAATTTGATGGTGCAAAACATGCCCGGCGCCTCGAGCATGATCGCGGCGAATTATGTTTATAACGTCGCCAAGCCCGATGGCCTTACCTTCGCCTCGACTTTGCCATCGCTTTATTTCGATCAACTGCTCGGGCGCAAAGAGGTGAAGTTCGACTGGCGTAAGTTTGTCTGGCTCGGTAGTTTCGAGTCGTCGAATAATTTGATCTACATGCGCACCGACACGGCGTTCAAGTCGATCCATTATCTCACCAAAGCGGCCGAGCCCGCCAAGTGTGGTTCCACCGGCACTGGTTCGCCGTCTTATTTCATGGTCAAGCTGCTCAACGAAGCGATCGGCGCCAAATTCACCGTGGTCACCGGTTATCAAGGAGGCCAAGAAATCGACCTTGCGGTGGAACGAGGCGAAGCGGTGTGTCGTGGCTTTACCGTGACAACTTTCTTCGCCCGCGAGCCGTTCCACACTTGGCGCAAGAAGAATTTTGTCCGTGTGTTGGTGCAAACCGGCAAAAAGCGCGATCCGCGGCTGGCCGACGTGCCGACGGTCAATGAGCTGATGGATGAATACAAGACGCCCGAAGCCACGCGCAAATTGGCCGGCTTGGCGTTGGCTTCCGGCGAGTTTGGCCGGCCCATCGTTGCCACGCCGGGCATCCCCGCCGAGCGCGCCAAGATGCTGCGCGACGCCTTCGCCAAGACGCTCAAAGATCCGGACCTGCTCGGTGAAGCCAAGAAAAAACTGCTTGAGATCGATCCCACCACGGGTGAAGAATTGGCCGCATTGGCTAATGAGGTGATGTCGGCAAATAAAGATTTAACCGCCCGACTGGAAAAACTGTTGGGAAAATAATAATTTTATGTATTACCGTGGCCGACGGTTTCCTTGACCGAGAATGCCAGCAGCCCAGCGGTAACCAAAGCGAACAGTCCGGTCATGGTAATGGCGCTGCTGTAACCCCCGTGTTCCGCGACAAAGCCAAACAGCGCCGGGCTTATTAAACTGCCGACTTCGCCAACCATGCGCCAAAAGCCGAAGAAGCGCCCGCGTGCCAGCGCCGGCGCCATGTCGGTGCCCAGCACTTGCATGCTACCGGAAGTCACCGCATGGCCGCTGTGAATCCATAAAAATCCGGCGACGAACAGAGTCAAACTCCAGTGCCACTGGGCGCTCGCCGCCAAATAAAACCATCCGAGAGCCATCAACAGGAAACCTGGCACCATGGTGGTTTTGCGCCCATAACGATCCATCAAATAGCCGCAGCAAAGCGTGATTGGGATACCGACGATGCTGCTGGTGGTCGCCAAGCCGCCCAGTCCCTGGGCGCCGAGATCGTAGGCGAAGGTCGCGTACAGCAACAACGTACCGCCCCACAGGACGCCCCGGGTCATCGAGGCGAACAATTGGGCGCAGAAAAAACCGCGGTAACGGCGATCGAACATCAGCGCTATTAGGTCGCGGCTTGTCAACTCGTCTTGAGAATCTTTACGAACCCGCCGGCCGAGCCCTGGCGCCGACTCCCGCAAGAGAAATAAACTCGGCACAATCGCTACGAGCGACAAGATGGCATGGGCGACAAACGGCACCTGGATACTCCAGGTAGCGAGTGCACCCCCAATCGCGGGGCCAATCAGACGGCCCGAACTTTCGGTACCCACCATGCCGGTTATCTGCCGGCCCCGATGACGCTGTTTCCCCATATCAGCGACCATCGCTAGGCGCGCTTGCCGCCACATTTCCATCGCCGCGCCACCGATGAAACGGTACGCCAAAAGTTGACTAAACGTGCCTGCCAGGGCCGTTAGCCCCGACGATAAGGCCATTAAGAGCGGGCCGGCAATGAGTATCACCCGCCGGCCAAAACGGTCGACGAGAAATCCGCTGGGCACGGCGGCGACCAGCCCGCCCAGCGCGTGCGTGACGATCACCAGGGAGGCAACGCCAAAGCCGGTCTCGAAAGATTTAGCGAACACCGGGATTGCCGGGGTGGCGATGCTGGCACCCAAGGCGAAAATGAACGCCGGAAAATAGAGCGTCAAGAATTGCTCTGACGAATTGACCCGATCACGGTCTTCGGTCTTGGGTTCGAGGACTATTGCCATAGCGAGCCGAGGATCTCTTTCCCGGATGAATCCCGGTGAGACAGCTGTTTCGAACTTCGTAATGCGCTTCGAAATAACAGGATCCCCAGGATATAAACGGATCGCAAACCGAGGTCAAATCTGAGTCTTAAGTGTGGAATTTGACGAACTCAATAAATTTGGATAAACATAGCAGCCATGGCATCCCGACATGATCACTCGAAGGCGTTACGCGCGATCGGCCAAGAGCTCGTCAAGCGCGGTATCGATCTATTTGATCTGCGCTGTTTGCGGACGGAATATTATCTTCAATGCGGCGATCCTACGCCGCCCTACGTCGGCTTGATCGAACTCAGCTTCACCGATGACGACATCTTTTCACTTGAGCTTGCGGCGGCAAGTCAGCGCGGCGGGGCGTTTAAGTTTGTCGAGTTCGAAGGGCTACCGGAAATACTTCGAGCGGCTGGCCGTTACGTCGACAACAAAGAGGGCTTACTGCTTCGAGTTTCCAATACTGATTCGTCATGCGATAACGATACCATGCGCTTGGAATATGAAAGCCGGAACGGCCGCAATCATGTCGAGGAAGTGCCGCTCACGGAACTTGCCGAGACCGCTCGACGCATGTACAAAGAACGCTCCCGCGGCGGCGCCAACCAGCGCGCCCAGCAGGCTTGGCGCCACTGAACAACCCTCAGCTCCAAGCCGATCGGTTGTGAAATTGTCGACCCGAAGTCGACCTCCCTTTCATCATTTCGGCTTTATCGTCACCCCGGTGAAAACCGGGGTCCAACCCCATCCCCTTAAGATGGATACCGTTTCCAACGGTATGACGGACGCTGTCCGCCACCTGGATGCCGGCCCCGGATCGCGTCCGGGGCAAGCTCTGCGCCGGCATGATGGAATTTCATCTGCGCAATCCAGTTCTATTCCTTTTACCGTCTTCATGCCTGTTGCGTTCACGCGATAAACTTCCATGCGCTGAAGGTTGCCGCTTGACCGTAATGGGCACCGCTCTCGTCGAGCAAATTCCAAACCGTCGCTTGCTCGATCATAAATCTTCGGCCGGTTTTGGAAATGCGCACACCACGGTAATTATCGATGTAACCCTGGCGGGACACGGCAGCGAGTAAATCTGCGCGCGCCTCTCGATGGATCGGTTCGGCGGTCAGGCGTGACGGCGTTTGAACGAGTTCATCCCAGGTCAGCCCAAACAGCGCTAGGCCGGCGTGATTGGAATAATTGAGCAATGGGTCCGGCGCGGTGTCATGCGACAACACGGCGAATGGCGCCTGAAACAACTGGCGCGCCTGCTCAACCTTTGACAGCTCGGGATCGACTAAGTAACGCCCTGTCCAATGGTGCCAACTGGCGAGCATCCGCTCAACGTGGATGTGAAGATACTGGTTTACCTCGCTGGGATAGCCTGATTTTGGCTGCATGGTTTATTCTATACATAGCGTCATTAATATTTGCGCATCTTCGGTTGGCGTATGCCTAATCATTCAAGGGTAACGCACGGATGGAACCCTACCATCCTGCGCAGAAAGTTAAGGCGTCATGTATATATTAACCCCGACTTTTCGGCGGAACAGTTAAATGGGGTTTCCAAAAGGAGGGAAGCATCCCGTTTGCAATATTTCAATTGGCGGCGGGATCAAATCCCCGCCCGCGAAGTAGATTCATTTAATCTAATAATTCCCCGCAGCTTGCTGCGGGCACCCTATTGATGGGGAATCCAAAGGGGGCGAGCATCCCCTTTGGTCGCGTGCGGGGTTAATACCCCGTACGCGAAAGGCTCCGTTTATTGAAGGCGAAAATAGCCGTCCAGTGACGGATGATCGGTGGTGATTTTACGGAGGGAACTTGCTGAACGCAAGGTAACGCGCTCAGCCGCTATCGGAATTGTCAGGCTACGAGAAGTTCGAGATAGAACACTAAGCTTGCAGCATGGTCAATGTCAATTCTTTAATTACCGTTGACGGAGATCTCGTGGGCGATGAGTCTCTGACGGTGACGCGGCTAACCTTCAGTCAACCTTGAGCGGCTCAGTTCCAAGTGGACTCGCTGGTTCGCTCAATCTGTCCGGAGCTGAATTTTGCCCAGGTTTACGGCGCTGTTCTTGCTCCTTGGCTTTGATCGAATTGAGCCGCGTCTGGAACCAGGTCTTCTCCGGCCATTGCCAGTTTCGGTCAGCTTCTGAGTAGGTGGTTGGCATCTTAGTGGACATAACCACCGATAGCGCTGTGCAAGCACTGTACCAGACGCAAGTTGGCAAAATATCGATGTTGAACTCCCAGGGTAATTATTTCTGGCGTACAAAATTCGCCAGCTTGGGCCACAAATCGGCGCTACGCCGAATTTTTTGTATAGCCACCATAGCTAGAATCTTCGCCAGTTTAGATAGGATTTATCACGGTAAAGTTGGCCGACGTTGAGACTCAACGACACGCCGTGATCGGTAAAGTACTCAGCAATCGCTTTGAGCGGCATGCCGACCGCGGCTAAGTAGTCGCCGCGAATCGCTGTGATCAGCTCGGCGCCCTGGCCTTGTATAGAATAGGCGCCGGCCTTGTCCATCGATTCGCCGCAAGCAAGATAGCCGTCGATGTCGGCCACGCTCAATCGCCGCATGTCGACGTCGACTTGCTCGACGGTTTCTAGCCCGGCCCCACCCGCTCTGTCTATGATCGCGACACCGGTAAAAATTTCATGGGTCTTGCCGGAGAATGCAAGCAACATACGCCGCGCGTCATTGCGATCGCTCGGTTTACCAAATTTTTCTCCGCCGAGGGCGATCATCGTGTCGCTGCCGATGACGATGGCATCTGGGTGAGCGAGCGCCACCGATCGAGCCTTGCCGAGGGCTAAAGCGAGAACCTCATCCCGGATCGAGCGGTCGGCCGACACCCGCTCATCAAATGCCGGCTCGATGACATCGAAGGGGAGGCCGAGCAGCGCGAAAATTTCTCGGCGTCGCGGTGAACTGGAAGCGAGGATCAAGCGCATGGGCGATGGGATTTACTGCGAAAAAACCTCGCTTGGCAACGGCGCCACCGACGCACTATTGTACGCTGCCAAAGGTGAAGGGACGGCCTGGGAGTCACGCCATGTCAGGTATTCGTTGAGACATTGCGCGACTTCCGCGCTGTTGTTGACCCGCACCATCTTAGAACGCAGCTCGGCGGCGCCGCGAAAATCGCGGCAGTACCAAATCAAGTGCTTGCGCATGCCTACGAAGTTGCGGATCTGCACATGGGTCTCAAAGTGTTGCGAGTGCTCGACGATCACGCGAAAACGCTCTTCCAGGCTAACAAGCTCCGGCGAAAGCGGCGCCGGCGCGTTTAAACGGAGCGCCTGCTTGAGCTGTTCTTGGGTTTTAAAAATCCAGGGATTGCCTTGGGCGGCGCGGCCAAACAGCACGCCGTCGACGCCGCATTGGCGCACCCGGTGGTAAACATCAGCCATGTCTTTCAGATCGCCATTGCCGAGTATCAATGTCGGGAAATCTTTGGCAATTTGGACGGCGCGCGCGATCGCGTCCCAGTCGGCGTCGCCTTTGTAGCCCTGTTTAAGAGTGCGCCCGTGGATGGCGATCGCCACCGGATTCTCCTCCAATAACGTTCGAATCCACTCTTCTACGACGACCTCCTCGTAGCCAATGCGTGTCTTAACCGAGAGTGGGATGGGCCGCCGGGTAATTGGATGGGTGTAGCCGCTGCGCTGTTCATTGGAATTTTTTACCGTTTCGATCAAACGCTGGCGCATGCCGAGATTTTCCAGGCTCTGTCCGGCGCACCAATCGTCGATGCCTTGTCGCGCCGCGCGGATAATGGCGCGGGCCAATTCAGGTGTGCGGATCAACGCCGCGCCGCTGCCTGACGCCGCGACGTTTTTTGCCGGGCAGCCCATATTGATGTCCAAGCCATCGAAGCCGAGCTCGCAGACCACATGAGCCGCTTTAAAAAAAAGCTCGGGCGTGCGGCCGTAGATCTGCGCGATGATCGGCCGCTCGATCTCGCTGTAGGTAAAGTCGCGGATCAACGTTTGTGGCGCATGAATCGCCGCGTCGACGTTGACGAACTCGGTCACCGTAATATCGGGCCCCCCATATCTGGCGGCGATGAGCCGAAACGACGCGTCAGTCACGCCATCCATCGGCGAAAGACCGACGATCGGCTTGGGAATATCGTGCCAAAAGCTCATATCAATTATTGGCGCTGCTTGAGAATATCTTCGAGTTTACGCCGATCCTCGTCTAAAATCTTTTCCTGCACCTGCTCAGGTTTCTTTGAATCGACTTTTTCTACCGGTTCGATTTTGCTTTCACTCTTAACCGCGGCTCTGGGTTTATCGGCAGCCCTGAAGAAAACCCGTGAAAGCTCGTACCAATAAAACCAAACAAGAAACGCTACCAACCAAACCACTAATGGAAATAACAAATAGAACAAAAACTTACCCAGCCAGCGGTGCTTTTTGATTTGGCGCCGCGCAGTACCAGCGCTCGGCGCCTTACGCGGTCTTCGTTGTGGCTTCGCGGAGCGAGGCAAGATTCACACCGGTTGAATCGCGCTACCCATCAGTAATTCGGCTTATGCTCGAAATAATGTGTCGCGTTGATGACACGGATGGTTTTGGTCTTCGAGCGCATCACCACCGACTGGGTGGTGGCGCCGCCGGCGAAGAAATGGACGCCCTGGAGATAGTCGCCGTCGGTGACACCGGTGGCTGCAAACATGACATCGCCCGCCGCCAGCTCTTCGATTCGGAATTTTTTCTTGATATCGCTCACGCCCATTTTTTTAGCGCGCTCGATCTCATCGTTATTGCGTGGCGCCAACCGGCCTTGGAACTCGCCGCCGACACAGCGCAGCGCCGCCGCCGCCAAGACTCCTTCGGGCGCGCCGCCGATACCGAGCAACAGGTCGATGCCGGTCTCAGGCTTGGTCGTGGCGATGGCCGCGGAAACATCGCCGTCACCGATCAAGCGAATGCGCGCGCCAGCCTTGCGCACTTCTTGAATGATTGCGTCATGACGCGGCCGGGCAAGAATGATCACCATAAGAGCTTCTACCTTGCACCGCTTGGCTTCGGCTAAGGCGCGCACATTTTCCGTCGGCGATTTGTCTAAATCAATGACCCCTTTGCCGGCAGGGCCGCAAGCGATCTTGGCCATATAGGTGTCGGGGCAGTGCAATAAATTGCCGCCGTCGGCCATGGCGAGAACGGCTAGCGCATTGGGACCTCCCGTCGCGCAGATCGTGGTTCCTTCCAGCGGATCGAGGGCGATGTCGACCTTTGGACCGCCGGAGCCAACCTTCTCGCCGATGTAAAGCATCGGCGCTTCGTCGCGCTCGCCCTCGCCGATTACGACCGTGCCATCGATCGCAAGGGCATCGAAGGCCTTGCGCATGGCATCCACCGCCGCCTGGTCCGCCGCCTTCTCGTCACCGCAGCCGGTCAGGCGCGCGCAATTGAGCGCCGCCGCCTCGGTAACTCGCACCGCTTCCAAAGCTAGATTTCGATCCATGTCGGTCTCCCTTCGATGAGCGATTCCATTAAACGAAAGGCTTGCTTGGCGACGATGCCGGTTTTTGCCGCGTCATTTTCGTTATAACCGACGGCGCCATTGTCACGTGGCTCCGCTGCGGAATATAGCACAAAAGGCACCGGATCGGAGACGTGGGTTTTAAGCGCGATGGCAGTCGGATGATCCGGCATCAGCAAAATGCGAAAATCCTTCCGTCCAGCCATCCCTTTCAAAACCGTGCCGACCACTTTCGCGTCAAAGTCTTCCAAAGCTTGAATCTTGGCGTTGACGTCCCCCATGTGGCCGGCTTCGTCGGTGGCTTCGACGTGGATGAAGACAAAATCGTTTTTCTCCAGCGAACGGACGCCGTACTCGCCCTTACCGATATAATTGGTATCGAGAAAGCCGGTGATGCCGGGCACGTCAATGCGCTCCAAGCCGGCGTAAACACCGAGACCGTGAATGATGTCGACGGCGGAAATCACCCCGCCGGTAATGCCGAAGCGTTTGGTCAGCGGCGGCAATTGCGGCGCCCTCCCCTGCCCCCATAACCAGATCGTCGTCGCTTGCCGTTTGCCTTCAGTGCGCCGTTTCTGGTTAACCGGGTGCTGCGCTAAGATTGGCTGCGACGCCGCCATCAGTTCGAGAAGGCGATCAGCGCCATCGCCTTTGGGCAGGTAGCCGGCGGTTCTTTGATCTGTGATATCATGGGGCGGCGTGGTCTCCATCTTTTCTTTGCCGTCGCGCCAAACCATCAGATGGCGATAACTGACGCCAGGAAAAAACTCGATGCCGCCGCCACTCAGTTTTTTCCCCAAGTCTTGAATAATTTCCGCGGCTTCTTCAGTGGTGATGTGACCCGAAGTGAAGTCCTCCATGGTCGTCTCATCGGCGCTGCCGCCAAGCGTGACAAGATTGCAGCGAAATGCGATATCTTTCGGGCTCAGCGCGACGCCCATACTCGCCGCTTCCAATGGCGAGCGCCCGGTATGATAAACCGCCGGATCATAACCCATGATGCTCATGTTGCCGACGTCACTGCCGGGAGGAAAGCCATCGGGAATGACGTGGGCGATGCCATAGACGCCGCGCTGCGCCAGCCAATCCATGTTCGGTGTGCGCGCCACTTGCAGAGGGGTCTTGCCGCCGAGCACTTCGAGCGGATAATCCGCCATACCGTCGCCTTGGAGAATAATGTACTTCACTTTACGTCGTCCACCTTCGTTGACTTAACAACCGAATCGGATATTTCTCCCGCGACGGCGCAAAGGCGCCAAGTTACGAAAAGATTTTTTTCCTAAACCCTTTGCGGCTTAGCGCCTTTGCGAGAGATATTCCGAATCCGAATCGTCTTTCTATGCGCCCTTTGCGTTCTTTGCGGCGATCCTTTCGACTCCGAATCCTTTCATCACTGTGCGCCCCAAATCGGAAACCACACGGGATCGACTACGATATAGTCTCGATCGCGCACGGAATCCAGAGCCCGCCGCATCTGCTTAAGCATCGCTCGTTCTAGCGTCATGACGAACGGTAACACTTGTTCCGTTTTGCGCTTGAGCTTGTGGCTCGGCACTAGGCCGCGCAGTTCATCATCGACATGCCGTAACTGCCAAATCTCGGAGATATTGACGCCAGCCCGGCCGAACGCTTGGCCAATGTCGCCGACGATGCCGGCGTGATCCTTGACCACGAAGCGAACATAAAATGGCACGTCAATTTCATCTTCCGGCTGAAGCGTCAAGGTGCCCGGCGCAATCAGACTTGGTACACCGGAAAAGCTGCGCTCGCCGCGCGCCAGCTCGCAAACATCGCCGAGCACAGCCACCGCGGTCGGACCACCGCCGGCTCCTGGTCCGACGAGAACATAATCGCAGTCACGTTCGCCGCGGCCGGCGCTACTGCTCCTGCCGGCGAAACAGACCGCGTTCATGGCGCCGTCGACGCTGCCGACGAAGCTGTCGCCTGCCACCAACGCGGGGGAAACGAAAACTTGCACCAGACGGTCTTTGCGCCGAGCCACGGCCAACTGTTTGATCGTGCTGCCGCCGATGCGTTTAGCGTAACGAAAATCGACCGCCTGAATGTCTTCGATGCCCTTGCGCCAAATCTTGCCGGGTTGGATTTGCAAACCGAAAGCAACCAGACTGAGCAGCAGCAACTTGGCTTCGGCGTCGCTGCCGTTCACATCCGAAGCCGGATTGGTTTCGGCATAGCCCTTTTGCTGCGCTTCTTTGAGAGCCTCGGCGTAAGGTTTCCCGCTCTTTTCCATCTGCGAGAGAATGTAGTTACAAGTGCCGTTGACGATACCGAAGATCGCTTCCGGCTCTTCGGCGGCAAAACTTTCGCTCAAAGAACGGATGACTGGAATACCACCACCGACGCAGGCCTCGAAGCGCAGCTGTTGCCCGGATTTTCGTGCCGCAGCCCAGATCTCCTTGCCGAAGCGCGCCAGCACCGCTTTGTCGGAGGTCACTACCGATTTGCCGTTGCGAAACGCGCGCAGGATATAATCGCGGAATTGCGGCAACTGAGATGGCGCCTGAAAGCCCAGCGCTTCAATGACGATGTCCACGCCGGGATGATCGAGCACCTCTTCAGCATGGTTGGTGAAAAGAGTTTTGCGCTTGCCGAACCACTTCTTCCCTCTTGGGTTGCGAGTATAAATCTTACGCAGCTCAAGCTCGACGCCGTTTCCGACTGGGCCGACCTGTCCCTTGAAGTCGCGGAAGAGCATGTCTTGGATTGCTTCGCCGACCACTCCCGAGCCCAGGAGTCCGACGCCGACTTTGCGCCGTGAATTGACGGTTGCCATAATTAGCTTAGGATTATTATCCCGCAAAGGCGCAAAGTGCGCCAAGTTCGGATTTGTTTTTTTTATCTTTGCGTCTTGGCGGGAGTTTTTCTGATATGCTTCCCAACCGGCTAGTCTAACAACTTCCCCAGGGCGCGCTTGATCTTCCGCACCGCCTGCTTGGTGCGGTGCTCGTTCTCGATCAACGCGAAGCGCACGTGCTCGTCACCATATTGGCCGAAGCCGATGCCAGGCGAGACCGCCACCTGCGCTTCCTGGAGCAAATATTTGCTGAAGTCGACCGAGCCCATTTTTTTCGCCGGCTCGGGGATCTCCGCCCAGACGAACATGGTGCCCTTGGGCCGAAGAATATGCCAACCGGCGCGGTCGAGGCCATCGAGCAATGAATCGCGTCGCTTCTGATACATCAGGCGAATCTCCTCGACACAATCCTGCGGCCCGTTGAGCGCGTGAATCGCGGCGATTTGGATCGGCTGGAAAATCCCGTAGTCGAGATAGCTCTTGATGCGCGCCAGGGCGTGAATGACTTGTGCGTTGCCGACGCAAAAACCAACGCGCCAGCCCGGCATGTTGTAGCTTTTCGACAGCGAGAAAAATTCCACACCCACGTCCTTGGCGCCAGCCGCTTGGAGAAAGCTCGGCGCTTCGTAACCGTCGAACGTCAGATCGGCGTAAGCGAGATCGTGGACGACGATAAGGTCATGCTCCTTGGCGACTTTGACTACTCGCTCGAAAAAATCGAGATCGACAACTTGCGTCGTTGGGTTGTGCGGAAAGCTGATGATCAGCATTTTCGGCTTTGGCCAAGTCTGACGGATCGCTTCCGCGAGATTGCCAAAGAAGGCTTCGCTGGTGGTAAGCGGAATGCAACGCAAGTCGCCGCCGGCCAAAATCACCGCGTATTGATGGATCGGATAGGTCGGACTCGGGCAAAGTACCACATCGCCGGGATCGATCGTTGCCCACGCCAGGTGAGAAATTCCTTCCTTTGCGCCGATAGTAACGATCGCCTCGCTGTCAGGATCGATATCGACCTGATAGCGCCGCTTGTACCAAGCCGAGATCGCCACGCGCAGTTTGTAGATGCCACGTGAAACCGAATAGCGGTGATTGGCCGGCTTAGACGCCGCCTCGATCAGCTTAGCCACCACATGGGGCGGAGTGGGCAAATCCGGATTGCCCATGCCGAAGTCGACGATGTCTTCGCCTCTATGCCGCGCCTCCATCTTCATGCCATCGATGATGCTGAAGACATAGGGCGGCAGCCGTTTAATGCGCTGAAATTCCACGCGTTGCTACCTCACCTCGTTATGTAAAAAGCTAATGTTTAGCATTTATTTATAAGGCATCAAGCAAAATGGTGCAACTGAGACAATTTGCCACCATTTGACAAAGGATTACCAAATTTACTATAGGACTACCCTCGACGTGCACCCAAGCGACGGGTGGGGACACGCTGAAGTAATAGTCGGGCTGAGCCGCAGAAGCATCAGTTTGGGACGCCTCGTGATGCCTTCTGCTTAGAGGGCATCGTGACTTCGGCAACCAATCGCGTGTTCGCCTTCCTGTTTGCTGCGCTGCTGAGCGCCGCGGTCAATTTCTTTTTTCAGTCTCGGCGCGACTTTCACGTCCTTCGGGGCGCGAGTCTACGAGCGCGGTACCGGAAGCCCTGCGCCGATCGTAACGCCCTTTGCAATTCAGCATCCCTCGAAATCCTATACTCTGAGAATCTACAACGGCGGGCGCGCCGGCATCCGTACCGGTGAGCGCGTCAGCAGCGCCGTGATTTCGCTCAATGGCACTCAAATCGCCGGTCCACAAAATTTAAACGACAAAATCGGTGAAGTCAGCTTCCCGGTCAAATTACTTCCAGCCAATCAACTCTCCGTGGAGCTGCGCAGCAAGCCCGGGAGCTTGCTGATCGTTGAGATCGTCGGCGTAAATAACTTACCGATCGCCAACGCCGGGCCGGACCAGACGCTGTTTGTCGGCAACACCGCTCAGCTCGACGGCAGCGCCTCGAGCGACGTCGACGGCGATCTTTTGAACTTTGAGTGGAGCTTTGTATCAAGGCCGGCCGGTAGCTCAGCGGTCCTCGACGACCCGACCGCAGTAAAGCCGCATTTCCTCCTCGACAGGCCCGGGAACTACCAGCTAAGATTAACTGTCAACGACGGCCTGGCCAATGGCCCTCCCGATACCGTTATTATCAGCACGCTGAACTCCAGGCCGGTTGCCTACGCCGGACCGGATCGAACCGTTGAGCTAAACACTGAAGCATCGCTCGACGGGCGCGATTCGAACGATATCGATGGCGGATCGTTTCCAAGCCTTCGAATAGCGCCGCGGTTTTACAAAACCTAAACACACCGCAGCCAAGCTTCATCGCCGATAAGCCCGGCAGCTACACCATCGAGCTGATCGTCAACGACGGCGCCGTCGACAGCAATCCCGACCAGGTCGTCATCACCACGGAGAACTCTCGGCCAGTCGCAGACGCAGGGAGAGATATCGAAGCACTGGTCGGCGATATCGTGCAACTGGACGGCAGCAACTCCTCGGACGCCGACAATGATCCGCTGACCTATCAGTGGTCGTTCACCTCCAAGCCCGCCGGCAGCACGGCATTGTTGACGGTCCCGACCATTGTGAATCCGACGTTCATACCCGATCTGCCTGGGTTCTACGTCGTTCAACTGATTGTCAGAGACGGCAAGGCGGATAGCCTCCCGGATACGGCGAGTATCACGGTGTTCGTGCCAGTACCGCCGAACAGAAATCCTGTCGCATTAAACGACACGGCCCTCACCGCACAAAACACTCCGGTCACCGTCACCGTTCTCGGCAACGATCCTGATGGCGACCCGATTTCGATCACTGGCGTAACCCAGGGCGCCAATGGATCAGTAACGAATACCACCTCAACGACGACTTATACTCCCAACACGGGATTCAGCGGCATCGACACGTTTCCTTATTCGCTTGCCGACAATCGCGGCGGCACTGCTCAAGCAACAGTGACCGTTACAGTGGACCAAGCACCCATCGTCGATGCCGGACCCGATCAGACGATTACGCTGCCGGCGACGGCTAGTCTAAACGCCACGGTCACCGACGACGGCCTGCCGAATCCACCCGGCTCGGTTACAACTCAGTGGACACAAACCAGCGGGCCGGGGACGGTTAGCTTCGCAAACGCGCTCGCCGTCAAAACAACCGCGACCTTCTCGCAGGCCGGCACCTATGTCCTGCGGCTCACCGCAAACGACGGTTTCTTGAGCGCCAGTAGCTTTGTCACGATTACAGTCACTCCGGTCCCGCCCGCGATTCCTCCCGATCCTGCTGTATTTGCGCCGCCACTCGACACTACCGTCCCGACAACACTCGACAAGGCTACGGAGTTTCTCTACTCGGGAACCAATCCGATTCAGACCGGAGTTGCGCCCGGTACGATCGTATCAAATCGCGCCGCAGTCATTCGCGGTCGAGTCCTGGATCGCAGCAACACGCCGCTGTCAGGTGTCACGATTACGATCTTAAACCATCCGGAGTTCGGCCAAACGATCAGTCGTGAAGACGGCATATTCGATATGGCGGTCAACGGCGGTGGCCCGCTAACGGTCAATTACAAAAAGTCCAGCTTGTTGCCAGTGCATCGCCAAGTTCACACCTTTTGGCAGGATTTTTCGATTGCTCCGGATGTCGGAGTTCGACCGCCTCAGTATTTCGGGCAGTGCGACGCTTAACGGCGCACTTAACATCAGCTTGATCAACGGCTTTGTGCCCAATCCGGGCGACTCCTTTCAGATCATGACGTTTGGCTCGCGCAGCGGAACCTTCACAACGATCAACGACCTCGGCGCCGGCCGATCGTTCCAGGTTAACTTGACCGCAACTAGCTTGACCCTCGTAACACCGCGATAGGTCACTACACGGCGATCGGGTAGGTCGCATACACACTCCGGCCGCAGGAAGTTCCAGATTGACAAGTGTTACCGCTGCCGGTAGCATTTACTCTCCATGGGCAAGTTGCGCCGCGGCGGTTATATCTTCGTTTGGTGGAAGGGCGATCATTCACCGAGACATGTGCATGTATACCGTGACGGAAGGCTGGTCGTGAAGTGGGATATTGATAATAAGAAGGCGATGAAGGGAAGCGCGCCGAGGCGAGTAATCGAATTGGTTAGACAGCTCGAGGCGGAGGGACTGCTATGAAAATCCGATCGGTCAAGTTAAACAACAAAAAGAAGATTTTCGAGGTCAAGACATCCACCAAGAATTATGTTTTCCCATACGTTAAAGCGACGCCGGCGCCAGCCGCGGACGATCCGATCACGCGTGTGACGGTGGACAAAGAAATCGGCAGCGAAGGAATCTCGTTCGAAATGGCATCCGGAAAGACGGGAACGGTTCACATTGAGCAGATTCTCGAGTACAACCAAGACCCTAATTACTTAAGAGACCTTTTGCTCTATAAATTGACCCTCGAAGTGCAAAAGCGGATGGCTCAGAGCCCACTGGCGAAACGCGAGATCATTCGTCGGCTGGGGACGTCAGCGACACAACTCTACCGCCTTTTAGATCAAACGAACTATGAGAAATCTGTCGACCAGCTCGTTTCATTGTTGCAAGTGCTGGACTGCGATGTGGATCTCGTCGTGCGCGCCAAAAGCGCATGATTTCGTTCCACGGGTTTGACGGAAAATCCGCTCCGGGTGCTTGTATCTGACCAAAGTCTGCCCTCTACCCCACCGTCCCTAACTGCAATCGTTTCCCCCAGCGGTGCTTGAGAATCTCGCGCAGTCCCGCCGACGCTTTGCTCTTAAGCTGCGGATCTTTCTCTAGCCACGCCAAGGCTTCCTGGCGCGCTTCGATCAGCAGACGCGCGTCGCGGACTAAGTTCGCCAAGTGAAAATCAGCAAGCCCTGATTGCCGTGTGCCGAGCAGTTCGCCTGGGCCGCGTAGTTTAAGATCCGCTTCGGCGATCTTGAAGCCGTCGTTTTCTCTTTCCATCACTCGCAAGCGCTCGGCGGCGATCATCCCTCCCGCGCCGTGATTGACGAGAAAGCAGAAGCCGGGCGCCGCGCCGCGCCCTACCCGGCCGCGCAGCTGATGCAGCTGGGATAAGCCGAAGCGCTCGGCGTGCTCGACGACGATGACCGTGGCGTTGGCAATGTCGATGCCGACTTCAATGACGGTGGTCGCAACCAGAATGGCGAGCTTACCGTCGCGAAACTCGCGCATAACGGCATCGCGCTCTTCATTCTTCATCCGGCCATGGGCCAGGCCGACGCCGTAGTCTTTAAACATAGTCTGGCGCATCTTCTCGGCCATCTGGGTAGCGTCGCGCACTTGCTGCATTTGCTCCGACGCTTCGACCAGGGGCAAAACGACGAAAGCCTGATGGCCGCGCTTGATCTCTTCAAGCACTAACGAATAAAGCTGCTTACGTTCACGCTCGGCGAACACTTTTGTTTTTATCGGCCTCCGCCCCGGCGGCATCTCGTCGACGTAAGACACTTCCATGTCGCCATAGAGCACCATCGCCAGACTGCGCGGGATCGGCGTCGCGCTCATCAGAAGCATATGCGGTTCGCGCTGCAAGGAGTCATCGCCAACCAGGCGCTGCAACGAAAGCCGCTGCAGAACGCCAAAACGATGTTGCTCGTCGATCACGCCCAAGCCCATGCGCGGCACGCGCACATCGTCTTGAATCAAGGCGTGAGTGCCGACGACGAACTGAATTTCTCCGTTCGCAATGCGCTCAAGCAAAACTTTGCGTTCGCGCGCCGGTGTCGATGCCGTGAGCAGGCCTGACGAAACGCCGAGCGTTTGGGCGAATTTTAGCAAATTGCCAAAATGTTGCTCGGCGAGTATTTCCGTCGGCGCCATCCAGAGCGCTTGGTAGCCGCGCTCGATCACTTGCAGCGATGCCAACCACGCCACCATCGTCTTGCCGGAGCCGACATCACCCTGCACCAGCCGCTGCATCGGATGATCAGCTGCCAAGTCACTTCCAATCTCAGCCAGAACACGCTCCTGCGCGCCGGTAAGTTTGAACGGCAACAGCGCGCGCATGCGCGTCAGCAGCTTGCCGCCGCTGATCGCAAGCTTTACTCCCGAACTTCGACGGCGCGATTGTTTGCGCAACCCCAGGCCAAGTTGCAAAAAGAATAATTCTTCAAAAACGATGCTCCGGTGCGCCGGCGACGCGGCTTCGTTCAGCGCCTCGACATCGGCGTTGAGTGACGGTTGGTGCAGCTCAATAAGGGCGGTGGCAATGTCGAGCAATCGTTGGCGAGCGACGATTGGCGCCGGCAGCCGATTCGGCACGAAGCGGCCATAGTCAGTAAGCGCCTGGCCGGCCAACTTACGCAGGAACGACAAGGGTAAACCGCCCGGTCTTTCATAGACGGGCAGTACCCGCTGTAAGGACGCCTCTTCGCCGGTCTCGACCACTTCGAAGTCGGGATGCACGATACGTAACCGACCCTGAAGGCCGCGCTCGACCTTGCCGTACACGAGCAGCGTTTGCCCCTTGGCCAGTCCACTGACCAAATAGGTCGGCGCGCGATACCAAAGCAAGTCTAAAGACCCGGTGTCATCTCGCAAAGTTGCGCTCATCATCTGCATACGCCGGCGCGGCACGAAGCGGCTCTGCAACAGGATCAACTCGCCGATAAAACTTTCTTCCTGTCCCGCCACGGCTGCGCCGATCTTTTTTAGTTGGCGCCGGTCTTCGTAGCGAAATGGCAAGTGGTAAAGGACGTCTTCAACCGTACTCAAGCCGGCGGCTTCGAGCAGCTCGGCGCGCTTAGGCCCGACGCCTTTTAGAAACTGAATCGGCGTCGCCAATGCGCGCAAGCGCTCGCGCACGCCGATCGCGCGCTGCTGACCGGCAGGATCATTTGGGGAATTGGAAGTGACGGCAGTCATGAGGTCGGTCACCGTCGAGGGTTACCGCTGTCTTAAATGCGGGCTCTTCAAGCGTTTGTGTGGATCATTTGTCTTATTCAGATCGTTTTGTTCACCACGAAGCGCACGAAGGATAGGAAGGTTTCAAATAATCAATACTCCGAGCTTCGTGCTCTTCGTGTCCTTCGTGGTGCAAACATCTTCACAGTCCCGGAAGAACCTAAATGCGATTGTCTTCTTCCTACGAACACGAGCCACGACCACTAACTTAGCACGCCGTAATCCTGCAAAGCTTTCACATCGAAGTCGCGCTGGCTCAAATATTCGATGCCCTCGGCTGCCGCATCAGCGCCGGCGATGGTGGTGAAGTACGGCACCTGGTAATCCAGGGCGCAGCGCCGAATGTAATAAGAGTCTGCGTGCGAGTGCACGTCGGCGGGCGTGTTGATCACCATCGCGATCTCGCCTTTCTTGATCTGGTCACTAATATTGGGGCTGCCTTCTTGGACTTTTTTAACCACTTCGGTAGGCACGCCGTGGGCATCGAAGTAAGCCGCCGTGCCGCGCGTCGCGACGATCTCGAAGCCAACTTGATAAAGTTTCGCCGCGATCGGCGTGACGCTCGCCTTATCTTCGTCGCGCACGCTGATGAAAGCTCTGCCCGATTTCGGTAAACGCACGCCGGCACCCAACTGCGCTTTGGCGAAAGCGATGCCAAAGGAACCGCCGATGCCCATCACTTCGCCGGTGGACTTCATCTCCGGCCCGAGCAGGGTGTCGACACCGGGGAATTTGTTGAACGGAAATACCGCTTCCTTGACGGAGATATGCTGCGGCGAAATTTCTTGGGTCAGGCCGAGATCTTTAAGCTTCTTGCCGACCATGATGCACGCCGCCAATTTGGCTAGCGCCACGCCGATCGCTTTGCTGACGAACGGCACGGTGCGCGAGGCGCGCGGATTGACTTCGAGGACAAAGACGTTCTTTCCCTGCACGGCGAACTGAACGTTCATCAGGCCGCGCACGTTGAGCGCTTTGGCCAAGGCGATGGTGTGCCGGCGAATTTCTCCTTGAACGTCTTGACCGATCGATTTGGGCGGCAAGCTGCACGCGCTGTCGCCTGAATGGACGCCGGCGCGCTCGATGTGTTCCATGATGCCGCCGATGACGTAGTCCTCGCCGTCGCCCAGTGCGTCCACGTCGATCTCAATGGCGTCGTCGAGAAATTTATCGATCAACACCGGATGATCAGGAGAGGCCAACACGGCATGCGTCATATAATCCTTCAGAGCGTCGCCATCGTAAACGATCTGCATCGCCCGGCCGCCGAGAACATACGACGGCCGGACCAACACTGGATAGCCGAGCCCCTCGGCAATGTTGAAGGCTTCATCGAAAGAACGGGCGATGCCGTTGTCGGTTTGCTTAATGCCGAGCTGATTGATCAACTGAGAGAAACGTTCGCGGTCTTCCGCCAAATCAATGCTATCGGGCGACGTGCCGATAATCGGCACGCCGGCGCGTTCCAGCGGTAGCGCCAGCTTGAGCGGAGTCTGGCCGCCAAACTGGACGATCACGCCGTCCGGCTTCTCTCGATCGACGATGTTCATCACCTCTTCCATCGTCAGCGGCTCGAAATAAAGCTTATCGGAGGTGTCGTAGTCCGTGCTCACCGTCTCGGGATTGCAATTGACCATGATGGTCTCGTAGCCTTCTTCCCTGAGCGCAAACGCGGCGTGCACGCAGCAATAGTCGAACTCGATGCCCTGGCCGATGCGGTTTGGCCCGCCGCCGAGAATCATGATCTTCTTGCGCTCGGTGCGCTTAGATTCGTCTTCGCCTTCGTAGGTTGAATAGAGATAAGGCGTGAACGCTTGGAATTCCGCGCCGCAGGTGTCGACGGAATTAAAAACCGCTTCGATGCCTTGGTCTTTGCGCGATTGCCGAATCGCCGCTTCGGTCGATCCGGTGAGCATGGCAATCCTCGCATCGGCAAAGCCCATCTGCTTCCAGCTCCGTAACGTCGCCGAGGTAATATGCTTGCCGGTGAAGCTGGGAATCTCTTGCTCGGTGACGATCAGCTCGCGAATTTTTTCGAGGAACCAGGGATCGTAGGCGGATAATTGAAAAATCTCTTCAGTGGTCATGCCGAGACGGTAGGCATCGCCGACATACCATAGGCGCGCAGCGTTTGGCTGACGCAGCTTTTCACGGACGATCGCCAAAGATTTCGCCTTGTGCTCAACCGCCAAATCGACCTTGGGCTCGAAACCGAAGGAACCGGTCTCCAACGAGCGCATGGCTTTTTGCAGCGATTCTTTAAACGTCCGACCGATCGCCATCGCCTCGCCCACTGATTTCATCTGCGGTGTGAGCAGGTCCTGAGCTTGGGGAAATTTTTCAAATGTGAAGCGCGGAATCTTGGTCACCACGTAATCGATGGTTGGTTCAAAACTCGCGGGAGTTTCCCGCGTGATGTCGTTGCGGATCTCGTCGAGCGTGTAGCCGACCGCCAACTTGGCGGCGATCTTGGCGATCGGAAAACCGGTCGCCTTGCTCGCCAGCGCCGAGCTGCGCGACACCCGCGGATTCATTTCGATCACCACCATGCGCCCATCTTTGGGATTGACGGCGAATTGAATGTTCGAGCCGCCGGTGTCGACGCCGATCTCGCGGATCACCCGCAGCGCGGCGTCGCGCATGATTTGATACTCTTTGTCGGTCAGCGTCTGTGCCGGCGCGACCGTAATCGAGTCGCCGGTGTGGACCCCCATGGGATCGAAGTTCTCGATGGAACAGATGATCACGACGTTGTCTTTATGGTCGCGCATCACTTCGAGCTCGAACTCCTTCCAACCCAGCACGGATTCTTCGATGAGCACTTCATGCACCGGTGATATCGCCAAGCCTGCTTGCACGACCTCTTTGAATTCTTCCGGGGTATAGGCGAAATTGCCGCCGCTGCCTCCGAGAGTTCTCGAGGCGCGGATGATCACCGGGAAATCGAGCCGTTTTCGGATACGCGTGGCATCCTTCATGCTGCGCGCATAACCGCTGCGCGGCAGATCGAGGCCGATGCGCCGCATCGCTTCTTTGAACAGGTCGCGGTCTTCGGCCTTTTTGATCGACTCGAGCTTGGCGCCGATCATTTCGACGCGGTATTTGTCCAGGATGCCTTTCTCGGCGAGATCGATGGCGAGATTAAGCGCGGTCTGGCCGCCGAGCGTCGGCAAGATCACATCCGGCCGTTCCTTGGCGATAATTTTCTCGACGATGTCGGTGGTGATCGGTTCGATGTAGGTGCGGTCGGCGAAACCGGGATCGGTCATGATCGTCGCCGGATTCGAGTTGACCAGAATGACCCGGTAGCCTTCCTCTTTGAGCGCTTTGAGCGCCTGGGTGCCGGAGTAATCGAACTCGCAGGCCTGGCCGATGATGATCGGCCCGGCGCCGATGAGGAGAACCGAGGTGATGTCGGTGCGTTTGGGCATGGATCGTTGCTAGTCTCGGTGTTTTGCCATCATGTCGGTAAAGCGTTTGAATAAATAGTTGGCGTCATGCGGTCCTGGAGAAGATTCCGGATGATACTGCACGGAGAATATCGGCAAGTCTTTGTGCGCCAACCCTTCGACGGTGTTGTCGTTGAGATTTAGATGGGTCACGGCCGCGGCGCTCCCAAGCGAATCGGCCTCCACCGCGAAGCCGTGGTTCTGCGCGGTAATCTCGACTTTGCGCGTGGACAGATCCATCACCGGCTGATTGCCGCCGTGATGGCCGAATTTGAGCTTGAAGGTTTTGCCGCCGAGCGCAAGTCCAAGGATCTGATGACCCAAACAGATGCCGAAGATTGGTTTTTTGCCGATCAGTTTTTGGACATTTGCTTTGGCGTAAGGTACAGCATCCGGGTCACCTGGGCCGTTGGACAAAAAAATCCCATCGGGGTCGAGCGCTAGGACTTCTTCACCCGGCATCGAAGCCGGAACCACTTTAACGCGGCAACCTGACTCAGCGAGATTGCGCAAGATGTTGAACTTGATACCGAAATCATAGGCGACTACAAAGAAGCCCGGCGCGTTAAAGCCGCCTCGGCCGCGCCGTTTCGCGGTATTGCCGCCTGCGCGACGCTTGTAACCGCTGCCGAGATCCCACATCCCTTCGTTCCACTCATACGCCTCGGCGCAGCTCACATTCTTGACCAAATCTTGACCGACCAGTCCGAGCGATGATTTCGCCTTGGCGACGAGTTCACTCGGACTCGTGTCGGTAGTGGAAATAATCCCCTCCTGCGCGCCTTGGTCGCGCAGATGGCGCACCAGCGAGCGAGTGTCGATGCCCTGTATGCCGACGATGCCGTTGGCCGCCATATATTCATGCAGCGGTTGGGTCGCCCGCCAATTGCTCGGCCGGGTCGTATAGTCCCTGACGATAAAACCGCGCATGAAAGGTCGGCGCGATTCGATATCCTCCGGGTTGACGCCGGTGTTGCCGATCTGCGGATAGGTCATCGCCACCAGCTGCCCTTCGTAGGACGGGTCGGTGAGTATTTCCTGGTAGCCCGTCATACTCGTGTTGAAGACAACCTCGCCGATGGCGTCGCCGCCGGCGCCGAAGCCAACCCCCTCAAAAACTTTTCCGTCCGCCAATGCTAAAATTGCTTTCATAAACTTAACTGACCGCACTCTTGTCCTGGCCGACGGCGGGCAATTGCGCGCCAGCAACCGGGGCGATGATCGTGTAGATTACCACTTGATCGTGCGCGGCTTGCTCCAAACCGCGCAAGCGAACTCGTACCCGCTCTTTCTCCGAGCTGGGAATGTTCTTGCCGACGTAGTTGGGCTTCACCGGCACCTCGCGATGGCCGCGGTCGACCAATACCGCCAAACGCACCGACTGCGGGCGGCCCGAGCGAAAAATAATGCTCAGTGCGCTCTTGACCGTGCGGCCCGTGTGGATCACATCGTCGACGAGAATCACTTCCCGGCCCTTCAAGCTCAGGGGCGGGCCATCCGGATCGGCTGGCCCAATGCGCCTAAGCTCATCGCCAGAGCCGTAAAGTTCGATCTCTCCCAATTCGACTTTGCGCTTGCGTAGGGTTTCAATCTCCGCCGCGATCCGCTGCGCCAATTGTGAACCGACGCTGCGCACGCCGAGTATCAACAAGCGATCGGCATCGCGGCAATCGCGCGAGATTTGCCGGCTCATTTCCACTAACGCATTTTCAATCGATGGCTGGTCCATGAGGGTGCGCTGCGGACCGCTCTTAAATGGCTCGTAGCCAAGCTCCTCGGCCTCCTTGATCGAATCGAAGATCGCCAGCTGGTTTTTCTTGAGCCAACCGCGCATAGTCTCGGCGAAGCTGTGGTCGTAGGCGGCATAACGCTTGCTCGGCACATGGCCGATGAACTGAACTTTGAAGCGGTGATCGCAGTACGCACAAGCGAGAATCAAAGTGCCGATCTCGCCCGCGGAAAAAAGCTCAAAGCGCCGGTGCGTCGACGCCGGTTCCTTCAAGGTAACGCAATTGACATTGCGGCACAGTGGGCCACGCGCTTCGGGACTTTCGTAGGCGCTCGCACTCCGTTTCGGCTTCATTCGCTTCGCTGCGCGCCGATCGAAGAGAAACTTGAGCAGCGCCATGCGCACCGGCACGCCGTAGGCGGCCTGTTTGAAGTAAATTCCGCGGCGGTCCTGATCCAATTCCGGTGAAAGCTCGTCCACCCGCGGCAACGGATGCATGACCACCGTGTCCTGAAAGCGCTGCTCGCGTAGAAACTCCGGGCCGATGGTCGGATAGCTGCCGTTGGTCGCGCCCTCCTTCATGCGCTCTTTCTGTTTCCGCGTCATGTAAAACGCGTCGTAACGAAGACCCGTCGCCAAGGTATTCAAACGGGCCTGAATCACCTGATCGACTTGGGTAAAGAGCGCCAACTGGTGCGGCTGCTTCGGCGTTAAATATAGCGCATCGGTTTCGGTCACAACGGCATTCAAATCGCCCGCGGCCACCGGTGACAAACCATAATCGAATTCCCGCTCCAAGCGCTCGAGAACGTATTGCGGCAGCTCCATGCCGTTGGCCGCCAAGGTGACGACATTCGCGCCGAAGCGGGCCAAAGCAAAAACCAGCGAATGAATCGTCCGGCCGTTTTTGAGATCGCCGCAAACGACCACCGTCAATCCTTTGAGCTGCCCTTTTTCTTGACGCAACGTGTAGAGATCGCACAACGTCTGCGTCGGATGCTCATGGCCGCCGTCTCCGGCATTGATCACCGGCACATCGGCATGTTCGGCCATCGCCTGCACCGCGCCGTCCCAGTTGTGGCGCACCACCAATACGTCGGCGTAGGCCGAAACGACTTTAGCGGTGTCGGCGAGAGATTCGCCCTTGACCACCGAGGAGGACTTCATGTCGGAACAACTGATCACCGTGCCGCCCAGACGCTGCATCGCCGATTCGAACGACAGCCGCGTGCGCGTGCTCGGCTCGTAAAACAGCGTCGCCATGATTTGACCATCGGCCGGACGATCCGCACGTAACTTGTGCGCCGAATCGGCCAGCGAAAAGATCTCTTCAATCTCGTCGTTGCTCAGGTCGGCGATGGAAATCAGACTACGCATAGTTCGAATGTTTAATGCATGACTGCCGCAGCTCTTACGTCGGGACGACGGGAGAACATTCGGACACTTGTCCGCTCCGCTTCCGTCATTCCCGCGTAGGCGGGAATCCAGTCTTCGATGCCGCCGCCGCGCGGATGAACCTGGCTGCCCGCTTACGCGGGCATGACGATCTTAAAGTCTGCCTGAATTGATGTCTCCGCCTTTGTTCTTGCTAATAACATCACGTCGGGTTTCGCCCTTGCCAATTGGCGATCGTCACCTGATCGACGCCGTCAGACTCTTCCAACAAGACATTCACTCTTTGCCCGTCGCTCGCGTCAATATTTTTGCCGATAATATCGGCGCGGATCGGCAGCTCGCGCGCGCCGCGATCGATCAACGCTGCCACGAGAATCCGCTTGGGCTGGCCGAGCCGTTCCACCGCTTCCATGGCGGCGCGGATCGTCCGGCCGCGAAAAATCACGTCGTCAATCAGCACGACGGTTTTCTCGTCAACCGCGACGGGAGTTTCAAAAGCTCCCACGGCCGGCGCTCCTTGATCTTGGCTCCGGTCATCGCGATAGGGCGTCACATCGATGACACCGACGGGAGCGGCAATCTTCGCCGTTTCCTGAATCCGCCGCGCTAACCGGCGTGCTAAATGGACGCCGCGGGAGCGGATGCCAATCAACACGACTTCTGTCGGCGTCGTCGCCTTTTCGACAATCTCATGGGCCATCCGGTTGATCGTCCGGCTGATATCATCGCACTCCAAAATAATTGTTTTCACTTCGGCCATAAAAAAAACCCACCCGGCGTTACCGGGGGGGTCTTCGAATGAAAAAATAGTAATGATCAGACTTCGTCATATTGCCCTTTGCCAACCTCACGGGATCGGCTTAAAAGGTCTAAGCTTTGTGTAGCGCGCTGCTGGTTGAATGTCAATAAAGTTTCGGTTGGATTCGCAATTCAATGATGGTTCCGCGCAACTTATTTCCTCCTACGTAAATCGTCCCGACGGCGATCGGCAATTTAAATCGGCGCGGCCCGGCGCTGCCGGGATTCACGTACAGGACCTCATCTCGCTTGCTAACACCGGGCTTGTGCGAATGGCCACTGATGACGGCATCGATGCCACAGGCGCGAGGATCGGCGGCGATCTCATGAACGTTGTGAAGCACCTGAAGTTTGACCCCATTGACCTGCAAATTCAAAACGTCCGGAATTCCTTTTGCCCATGCATATCGATCATTGTTGCCGCGGATCGCTAAAACCGGCGCGACGCGGTTCAGCATTTCGAGCACTTCAAGCTTGCCAATGTCGCCGGCATGAACGATCAACTCGGAACTTTTCAACGCCGCGAGCGCCTCGGGACGCAACAAGCCATGGGTATCGGAGATGAGACCGATTCTACCCCGCTTAAGCCTGACGGTATGTTCGCGCACCGAAAGCACCGACTTGATTTAACTTGATTCGGCCTAGGATGCAATTCTATAGTGGCGCTATTCGAAGGGAGGTTTCATGTTTCCACACCTTCAAGGCTTCAACCTAAAGAAATGGATCGATGACAACCGCGGCGACTGGGGGCAACGTCGAGTAGTCTGGCAAGACTCCGACTTCATCGCCTTCGTCACGCGCGGACCGAACCGGCGCAAGGACTATCACATCAATCCCGGCGACGAGATTTTTTATCAGCTAGAAGGTGAGCTTAACCTGCATTACTTAATGGGCGAGAAGCATAAGCTGGCGGTCTTAGAGGCGGGCGATGTTTTTCTCATGCCGAAGCACACACCCCACTCGCCACGCCGTTCCGACGGCTCATGGACATATGTGGTGGAACGAACAAGAACGAAAGAAGAGATCGACCGGTTTATCTGGCCGTGCGAAAAGTGCGGCAACCATCTCTATGCAACCGAAGTTCGCTTCGATGACCCCGGCGACGCGGTTAACAAAGCAACCGCAGCGCTCAAAGCAGATCCGCAACGGGCGACCTGCAAACAGTGTGGTGAGGTTCTAGAGCTTTAATCCAAGCTCAAGTAATGGTTTCGACAACCTAAAGTTCTCGACGAGCTATGACTTGGCTTGTAGCGCGCGCCAAACTTTTGGCGGCGTAAGCGGTAAGTCCTGAATGCGCACGCCAACCGCGCGCGAAACCGCATTGGCGATCGCCGAGGCCACGGGCAACAGCCCGCCCTCACCGATACCTTTAGATCCAAACGGGCCTGGTCCATTGCCATTCTCGATTAAAATGGTGTGGAACTTGTCCGGCAGGTCTTTGAACGTCGGCACACGGTAGTCGACCATGTTGCCGTTAAGCAGTTGGCCATCCTCGTAGATCATCTCTTCCATGAACGTATGGCCGATGCCGAACATCACTGCACCTTCATCCTGGCCAACGCACTGCTCCGGATTGATTGCCTTGCCGGCGTCACAGGCCGAAACATAGTTGAGCAAATGAACATTGCCGGTGTCTCGGTCTACTTCAACCTCGACGCCTCCCCAACCGACTTCCCAAAAAGTTGTCGTCGAGCCGAGCACCGCCTTGGCGCTCCGTTTGTCCTTGTAGAGTCCTTTGCCGATAATCTCACCGGCTTTGCTGCCAAAGAAGTCGACAATTACTTTACTAAAAGAAATAGCCTGACCTTTCTTCGTGACGACCTGCCCATCCTTTAGCACCAGGCTGTCGGCTTTTTGTTTCAAAACTTTCGCGGCGCACTGGAGCAACTGCTTTCTAGCATCCACGGCGGCACGTTGCACGGCGGTGCCCATGACCACAGTCGAGCTGCTCGCGCTGGTGGAAATATCGTACGGCGTGACATCGGTATCGAGCTGAGCGACGCCGATCTGGTCCATCGGCAGCGCCAATTCTTCGGCGACGATTTGGCTGAGCGCCGTACGCGGTCCCTGGCCGGCTTCAACCGTGCCGGTGAGCAGCATGACGCTGCCGTCGGATGACATTTTGACCGTGGCGCCGGCGACTTTGTAAGTTCCGCCGGCATCTTTGATGCAGCAGCTAATGCCTTTGGCGCGATTGGGCTTGCGGCTCTTTTCGTTCCATTTGATCGCGTCGGCGACTTTGAGCAAGCCTTCTTTGAGGTCGCAATCCACCGGCGTATCGCCAACCGTATAGAGATCGCCCTTTTTGAAAAGATTCTTGATGCGAAACTCCAAGGGATCGAGGCCGAGGCGCTCGGCGATCATGTCCATCTGCGATTCATAGGCCCAAGTCACTTGCAGTGCACCGAAGCCGCGGAAAGCGCCTGCGGGTACCGTGTTAGAGTAAACACCGTACGCTTCAACTTTGGCATAGGGAATTTTGTATGGACCCAGAGCGCGATAGCCCGCCTTCTGCGTCACCCGAGGCCCGGCGTCGGCGTAGGCGCCGGTGTCCATGTAAACCTGGCAGTCGCGCGCGATTAGCTTACCGTCCTTCGTTACACCAGTTTTCACCGTGACCCGCGCCGGATGGCGCGTGACGGTTTTAAAACTTTCGTTGATCGACAGTTGCAGCTTCACCGGGCGGCGCGTCATCCAGGTCAGCGCCGCAGAAATCGGCTCGGCTTTGACATAAAGCTTGCCGCCATAACCGCCGCCGACATAAGGCACGATGACACGAATGCGGCTGCACGGCAGCTTAAAAATTCCCGACAGATGATCGCGCAAAGTGAACGGGTCCTGGCAAGAAGCCCAGACCGTTAATTTTTCGCCGTCGTAGTAAGCGACATTGTTATGAGCTTCGAGAGAAAAGTGCTGCACTTTTTGAAAGCGGAAAGTATCCTCGAAAACATGATCGGCCTTGGCAAACCCTTTATCTGCATCCTCTCTGCCGAAGGTTAGGTAGTAGCAAATATTGGTGCCGCTAAACCGTTCCGGCGCGCCGTAGGTCGAGCCTCGCAACTCAGCGCGCGCCACGCCGCCTTCATGCACTTGGATCGCGCCAGGCGCGGTGGCTTCCTCGATATTGGTCACCTTCGGCAATTCGTCGTAATCGACCTCGATCAGCTCCAGCGCTTGCTCGGCGATCTCCGGCGTGTCCGCTAGTACTGCGGCCACCGGATCGCCGACGTAGCGCACCTTGTCGACGGCGACGATGGACTGGTCTTTGTATGTCGCGCCGTATTTGAAGTTAAAGCCCTTGATGTCGTCACGCGTGAGCGTTGCGATCACGCCCGGCAATTCTTTCGCTTTCGAAGCATCGACCTTTACTAGTCTGGCGTGGGCAACCGGGCTGCGCAGGATGCGCGCGTACGCCATGCCGGGCAGTTGGATATCGCTGGTGTAGATCGCCTTACCGCTGACCTTTTCTATGGCGTCGACTCGATGCGCATTAGTGCCGACGACTTTAAAATTCCGCTTAATCTTCATAATGTGACTAGGGAGAAAAGAGCCACGGTGAGGTCATCACCGTGGCCAATAACCGCGGGTTATTTGCGGATTTTAGGACTATCTTTTTCGGGAAAGTATTTGTCACAATACGGACAGTGAAAATCCATTCCCGAACCGAGCATATGCGGGTTTACGACAAAGATTTTCTTACAAGTTGGACAAGTTACTTCAACGGCTTGACCCATGGTTTACCTCGCAATCATTTTGGGTTTTCGATGTTACGAACTCTACGTCCTCTGCAATTGCTATCCTTGATCGTTTGCACGGCATGCGCAAATTTTCGGAAGATTCACCGCGGAGGCTCAGGTCCTGAGAAAAAATTGATTTGTCGTAATCTGGATTGATCCTAGGCGTCGGTGTTTTTTCTTTTTAGAAAAAATCTACCTGCGCCGTAATTATTCTGATGCGAACCGTTGAACCGCTGTT
>Ga0105252_10000125_pt1 | contig 61922 bp, 95 predicted proteins | sample EasRivMeERMZT100_FD_89675 | JGI IMG/M metagenome (GOLD analysis project Ga0105252, IMG submission 89675) | Soil microbial communities from meander-bound floodplain in the East River, Colorado, USA - East River MetaG ERMZT100 | ecosystem: Environmental > Terrestrial > Soil > Floodplain | place... | reverse complement strand
GCGGCCGTGAAGTCGGGTACGATCTGCGCGGCCCGCGCGACCACGTTCGTGGCGCAGCGGTAAGTGGTTTTCAGTCCAAGCACCTTGGCGTTCAACTCCGTCTTCAAGCGGCCCAGGCTACCGCTGTCGGCACCCCGGAACCCGTAGATCGCTTGGCGGTCATCTCCGACCACGCAGATGCGGCCCTTGCAGACTCCGCGCGCGATCGTCAGCTGCGCGGGCGTCATGTCCTGGGCCTCGTCGATCACCACCATGTCGAAAGTCTTGACCAGCCAGCCGTTCCGAATCGGCAGGAAGATCATGTCTGAGTAGTCGATCATGATCGGTCGTACGTCAGCGGCCTTGGCCATCGCAGCGACCGCGTAAGCGCAAATGCGGTGAACGTCGTAACCAGCCTCCTCCCACTGCTCGTCGGGGACGCACTCGAACCGTTCGGCCAGCTCGTACAACTCTTCAGGTAGAACCGCCATCGGCAGGTTCTCGCGACCGAGCGAATGCAGCCGGGTGATGATGCGCTTGATGGCGTCGGGCACCTTGGCCCCGCACACCAACTCGGTGAGGATCTTTGCGCGGCCACCCGTCTTGTCGATCTTGATGCCCTCCCAGTTGCGAAGCACCAGGCCGTAGCCCACGCCGTGCATCGTCTTGGCGACCGCACCGGCCGGGCAGCGCTTCTGCAGTTCCTCCGCGATGCGCGCGTTGAAAGCGGCCAGCAGCTTCTTGCGTTCCGGCGCGCGACCGATGCCCTCGATGATCGTGGTCGTCTTGCCGCAACCGGCGCGGGCGACGACCACCAGGTGGCCGAGGCCCGATTCAAACCAAGCGTAAATCGCTTCTTGCTCAATGGACCATTTCATGGCTGGTACTCCACCTTCTCTACCAGGTTCGCACCGAAGGTGGCGACGTCCGCACCCTCCAGGTTGCGGACGTGAGCGGTGGCTAGGGTCGTTTTCATGACCCCTTACAATGCACGTTGCTTGCCAACCGGGTTCTGGCCACTATCCGGGGTTCTTGGCCCAGAAACGTGACACAAATTGTGAGTTCATGACAACAATTGTTGTCATGTCTCAGGGTAGAACACTAGCCCAAAATGTGGCGCAAATCCGTGCCTCACCCAGTCTCAAGGGTGGTCACTTGGCAAGGACCGTGCCATCGCATTGTGGCCGGAATCCGGGGCATTGGGCCTGGCACCGAACGTGCAATGGTACGGGGCATGGCAAACGTCACCCCTTACACTTTGGTAATCGCCGGGTCGCACTGGCAGGCCGGGAAGACCCGCAAGAACGGGTTCACCCCTATTACCCGCGCGCGTTCGGCCTGGCAGGGCTGGACGGCGGATCAATCGGCCGAGGCCGGGCGGTTGGCCGGTTCCGGGTCCTTTGTGTACAACGGCGCGTTGCGCGCGGTCCAGGCAGCCCGCGCCTACCTGCGCCAGGCCAACGTTGACCAGGTGCAAATTCGGACGAACCAGAGCCGAACGATCCTGGTGTACAACAAGCGTGCCAACGGCACGATTACCTTTTACGACGCGCGCGACTAACCAACGGAACCAACTAACCAAGGACACCGTCTACACCATCATGAAAACGACAACCGCTACCAAGGCAACCCCGCGCATCCGGTTCAACTGGGGCTTCTGGGATGGACGCAACGACGGGTTGGCCGGGCGTTCAGCGGTGTGGAGCAAGCACGGCAAGAGCCACCCCGACAAGATCTACGAGAAGGGCTACTGGGCTGGCCGGGCCACCAAGAGCGATGACCCCGCGCCAACGTCGAGCGAGCCTGCTTGGAAGGCGGAAACCAAGTGACCATCAAAGAGGTCATCTGCGCCTGGTGCAAACGGATCAAATGCACCTTCGAGGAGTCGCCGGAGAAGGGCTACGCTTCCCACGGGATCTGCGAAGACTGCCGCCAGCGATTACTGGAGCAGGCGTGAACCTTGCACCCACGTTCCAACGGGGCTACCTAGTGACCTGCGCTTGCAACGAGCGGGCCGGAACCGAGTGCCAGTTTCACGCGCGCCAACCTCGGGCTTGCCCGAAGGGGTGCGGCGGGGAATTGAACTACCAGCCTGGCGGACGGCGAGAGCCGGTGTTCGCGGGCGGACGGCGGGTTGGCAGCCGCGCAGTACCTGGGCCAACGCGGAATTGCAATCGATGTGAACACTGTGAATAGGAGAACCCTGGAGCCAATCATGTTGAAGATCACTTTTACGTTTGTCGAGATGCCAGGCGACCACCAGGTCGAAGCGATCACGGTTCGGAGCAAGACCACTGATACGGTGGTTGCGCTGCAGCAGGCCCTGGCGTTTATCGAGGGCGTCACGACGATCGCGGTGGACAAGATCACGATCGAGAAGTTCATCGCATAAGGGAGAGACGAATGACCGCGCCCGCTCCGCTCAACTTCAGACCGATCTACGATCGGCACCAGGGTCCCTACGTCTTGCTGCTCCTGCGCGAGGACGCCAAGGGCAAGCAGTTCACCGACCGCATCACCGGGTCGCTTCGCGCGCAGGCCGCGCACGAGAAAGCGGTGGACCTGGTCTACGGACGAGATCCCAAGTACACCGATGTCGATTCGGTGTTTGTCTTCTCCGACACCGAGGGCCAGTTCACTGGCGCATTGTATAAATGCGGTGAAGACTACGCAGCCTGGGAACACCTGCCGATCGACGACTCCTCGCCCGCGTCGTCGGCCAAGCCGAAGCGCACCGGCCTCACGGTCAAAGAGGGCGCGGCCAGGTCCGTTGTCAACGCGATCGTGCAAGCGGAGACGGCCGAGGCCGCAGGGTTCGTTGGCCACCACGAGGTTGATGGCGACAAGGTCGCGAGCGTGCCCAAGCCGAAGAAGGAACGCCCGGCCAAGCTGCCCGGCGATCGGTTCCCGGTCATGCGCGGACGGCCCTTGGTCCACAACCCCGAAGGGGAATGGCCGAAGTCTGCGCCCGCTCAGTTCGTGAAGTCCTTCTTCGGGCAACAGCCACCCGACTACTCAGCGACGTCAGCGGAACTGGTCGCGGCTATCGGTCAGAGCCTCACCGACCTCGGCGTGCAATTCCCCGCGTCATTGATCAGCCGACTCAAGCAAGCAGGTCTCTTGAAGGAAAAGACGTATGACTCGGAACCTCAATAGCCTTTTACGCAGACGATCGATTGCTCAAAAGTGGGTGCGGCCACGTGTTCCGAGTCGAGGTGCCTTTAACAATTTGAGCAAGGAAACTCAAAAACTTCTGCAGGAAAAGATGGTCCTGGCGTTTCTAGCGGGTCTTCAGTTTGCCAGGACTCGCAAGGCAGTGATGACGGACGAAGGGTTTATTACCAAGGAGAAAGCATGAGTCACAAGAACCGCAAGGCGATGCATCGCAACAACGGAACCTCCAAGCCACGAAACTCCGCGCGCATCACCACCGGCGAGGGCGCGAAGGAATACGACTGCGAAACGCTGGCGTTGATCCGGGGCATCGTACCCGGCGTGACCCTGGTGACCCCGCTGGGCATCCAGGACGAGGGCGACGACGATCGGCTCTCACGTGCCCGCGCGTTGGCCCGCCTGCACTCGACACCGCACTGCGCGGTGATCCGGGTCGAGACGATCAGCACCAAGTACTTTCAAGAGCTGGTCCTCGGCCACGCCCACGAGATCCACGTGATGCGGTCGAAGATCCAACACGTGGGCGCGGAGCAACCGTGCCCCTACGGCACCATGATCGTCGTCTTCAAGCCTGGCCACAAGGACCGCATCGAGAACGGTCTCTGCCCGATCTACTGGGAGCGTGCAGCATGAGCACCCCATCAGATCAACGCGCGGCCATGACCTTGATCATGGTGGTCGCTGAAGCCGTCCGCCAGGCCGGGGAGATTCCTTCCGGCCACCTCTACGCCACGGTGATGGGTTCTCTGTCCCTGGAGGCTTACAATACGGTGATCGAGCGACTCAAGAAGGCCAAACTGATCAAGGAAGAGAACTACCTGATCAAGTGGGTCGGCCCAAATCACATCTGCCCGTTGGCCTGCCACGACGACAATCACAACGGCGACGTCCACGTCGGCATGGGATGCGGCAACCCCAAGTGCTGGAAGTACGACGCCAACAACGCGCCACCGCAGAAACCGATGCCGAAGGACCCACGCTGCACCTGCAGTGGGATTGACAAATGAGACTCCTCGGCCACATCCTGACGTCCGCGTTGCTGGGCATCATCGCCGCGCTGATCATCCAGCATCCCATAGCATTGGTCACCTGTCCACCGATCGGATATGCCAGCGAGTTCCTCTGGTTCCCAGAGGAACGGTGGTGGCTCAAACGCATCTGGCGCAAACTGCGCGGCCGGTGTCCGATGTGCGGCAAGCCACGCATGCCCAAGGCCAAGCGGAACAATCCGCTCGACATCTACAGTTTACGCACCGACGTGTCGCAGCTGCGCGAAGATCCTTCTCGGCGGAAGTTTGTACGGCGCGGGGAAAGCGCGCCTTCGACAGATCTGCGAGGACTACAAATGAAACCCACATGCTTCTGCAAACCGAAGGTGGCCGACTGCCCGAAGTGCAGCAAGACTGATTACTCAAAAGTCAAACCACCCTCGGGTTCCGGTAACAAGGGAGCGATGCTGAAGGCCCGGTTGTACCTGCGGACGGTGGCCGCATGATCGCCCGCATCGAATTCGACTACCGAGCGGAGTTTGAGAAGCTCGCTCAGAACCCCGCCAGCCTGGCGGTGATGCAAGCAAGCATCGCCGGGGCACCAACTGGAGAGGAGGCTCTCAAAGGGGTACAACTGGCCGCGCGAGACGCTCATCGACATCGAGACGGACGGCCCGCGCCTGACGTCGATCGGTCTGCACTTCACGGTGAAAAGCTTTAAGGGCACAATGCCCTTGCAAACCGTCCTGCCTGACGGTAAAGATTACGTCGTTCACGTCCACATCCCGAACCTGGGGCTGCTGACCGTGGACGAGGTAATCGTCGAAGAGGACTGTTGCACCGACAACCTGCAGCGACGACTGAACGAGGGCTGGCGCATCCTCTGCGTGTGCCCGCCGAACAACGCACGAAGGCCTGACTACATCCTGGGGCGACAGAAGGACATGGACGGTCTATGAAAACAAACTCACGCACTGAAACGCAACGTCGGAATGAGAAGATGATGTCGATGAAACTCGATCCAACTGATGTACATCAGCTACGAACCTGGGCAGAAAGCCTGGCACGCACGCAAGAGGCACAAATTCATATCATCCGTGATATGCTTTGTCACGCAAGCGAAGACAACATGACGACTACCGATCGCACGTTTGCGTGTGCGACACTACACCTGTTAGAGTCTATTAGAACAGTAAGGCCCTGGACGCCGGAACCCGGCGACCAGTTTGTTAAGGTAACGGAAGAATAACAACGGAGTACCGGATCTCATCAAGCCTACAGCAGCAAGAGGGGCTCACGCATGAAACTTGAAGACACCTACCAGCTACCTGAATATCGCCCGATGCGTATTAGTCAGGAAAACGTAGAATGGCTAGCGACAGTACTGGGAAGACCACAAAGATCTCCGTCATGGGCACGTCGTTACGTTAAGAAGGTTATCACGGAAGTTAAAAGGAGGATTGAACATGAGAGCAATCAGCGATAAGACGTTGGACGAGTTCGAGACCACGGCCATCGAAGGGGCCAAGCGCATCAGGGCGTTCTTTGCCTACGAGGGCACCACCAACAAAACCTACATGGACAAAGCCAAGATCGGCGCGGTCGTGATCGGTGGCTACGCCCGGCTCCGCGCCAGCGAGACGAACCGCATGTCGATCGAGGCTGCGGCGGCGAAGAAGGTTAAGTAAAGTGAAGTCCCACACTTCAGTTAAAAAATGTCAGGAGTGTGGGACTCTCTTTAAACCACTAGAGGGTTATTATTCTCGAACTAGATTTTGTGTGTCCTGTAGGCACACGAGATTTCTCAGGCAAGTGCGCGCCCGGTATCAGAGTAAAATAGCAGCAACACGCGACTGCAGTGAGTGTGGAAGACTATTCAAACCAAAGCAAAACCCCTACACTAAATTCTGTTATCGCGCCACATGTATACGTAAGAGAAGGTTAAAGAGTTATTATAAACATAAGGTCCAGCCACCTTTAATACGTTCTTGCAGAGCTTGTGCGAGTTCGTTTAAACCCACAAAGGGCCACCGAACACGATCTATATTTTGTTTATCCTGTAGACGAGAGAGATTGTTAAAACAGGCGCGTGACTCCTATCACAGGCACAAGATTAAGAATCGCAAAAGCAGACTGGCGTCACAGAAACGCTCTAGACAAGGCCCCAAGTATCTTGAACGCTGCCGCCAGTGGCGACAAACGTCCAGGGGACGGGAGGCCGCAAAACGAAATAGGCTTAACGCCTGGAGAAAGTACACTGAAATCGTCTATGGGTATCTCCCAGAAAACGTTATTGAGTTACTTTCTCTCAGGAGAGAATTTAGAGCAAGTTTTAGAAGAGATCACCATAAATGAAACTTATCGTCGAAGGCCCGGACGGCGCGGGCAAAAGCACCGTCATCGAGAGGCTTGGCCTCGACCGCATCCACCTGAAGTCCCTGCGCGGTGGCGTCGGTGGCACGACCCAGGCCGGGTGGGCGGGCGTGGACGACGCGCCAGTGGCCTACGCCCGAAAGCTGATGGAGTCACCGGACAACACCGCGTTCGATCGCTTCTACCTGTCGGAGACTCTCTACGGCCCCATGCTACGAGATGGGTCATCGATCACCGATGAGGAAGTGGTCCTGGTGCGTCGAGTCGAACGCGCCCTGGGTATCCAGACGGTGATTTGCCTGCCCTCGTACGTCACGATGCTGAAGAACGTGATGCTGGACGGTCGGGAGCGTCCGATCTACCAAACTCCAGCTTTCCTTCGGGGAGCGTACGAGAAGTGGGTCAGCCTGGCCAACCGAACACCCACCGCGCATCTCTTCAACTACGAAACGGACAATCAACCGACGCAGGCGGACCTTGCGGCCTGGCACGTTGAACCAACCATGCCCGCGATGCTGATTGGTTCCCCGCGCGCCAAGGCCCTGGTCGTCACCAGCGACTCGATGTACCTCCCCGCCTTCTCCATGAAAGATCTTGCTGCAGCGACGTTGAATCGCGCGCTGTGGTACAGTGGCTGGAGAGAGGAGAGCCTGGCTTTCACCAACGCCCTGTGGGCATACAATTCTGATGGTGTCAAAGCGGCTCTCCTCCCCACCCTCCAGATGATTATCGCCGTTGGCCAGGATGCCGCGAACCAACTCGCGGCCCACGGCATCGAGAACGGCTCACCGAACTCTCCGCTCGTTTTCACGGTGGCCGATCCCCGGTTCACCACGCTTACCAACCTGACAGACACACTGAAGTCGATTCGGAACGTAGCATGATCAAAGACTGTATCGAAGACACGATGTTGCTCAGCCACACGCGCAAGCCTCTACGAGATCAACCCAAGCAGAGCAGCGACCCGCGCATGCAGAACCTGGGGTGCGGCGTCCCGACCGTCGAAGAGGTCGAGGAAGTCAACGTCCTATACTACGGTCCTCCCAAGGTGAGCCGACCGTTGCATGGATCTCTTTGATTCGATTCCACAGATAGAGCAGAAGGAAGCGGCAGCGGCGTTGGTGCAACACCACCAACGTCGCCAGGAGTACCGTCGCCAGGTGGCCGACATTCCGTTGCGTCGGTCCTATAACCAAATGCTCGACAGCGTGAAGGACTGGCAGGTCCCGGAGCTACCCGACCTCTCTCAGTTCGACGAAGTCATCATCGACCACGAGTCCACGGGCCTGGCGTGGTGGCGCGACGACGAGATCATTGGCACCGGCATCTGGACGCCCGACGGTGTGACGCGCTACCTGCCGATCCGTCACAAGATCGGACCCAACATCCCAATCGATCGATACAAGGAGTGGGCTACCCGAGAGCTGCGCGACAAACGGGTCGTGAACATTCGCACCAAGTTTGACCTGCACCTGTTCCGCAAGGATGGCATCGACCTGGACGCCCAGGGCTGCACCTTCGGGGACGTGGCGCACTACGCAGCGCTGTTGGACGACCACCGCACCCACTTCAACCAGAAGGACCTGGTGGCCGCGTTCCTCGGCAGTGACGCGGGCAAGATGACGGAGACGGACGGCTACCAACTCGACGCGGGCCGCTTCGCGGAGTACCCAGCTGGCCTGGTGGCCCGGCGCGCGGAACACGACGTGTTGATGGTCGCCATGCTGCAGAAGGCCATGTGGCCGCAGCTGACCGAACAGGACCTGCACCGGGTGCGCGCTGTCGAGGATGGCATCATCCCGGTGGTCGTCGAGATGGAACACAACGGTGCTCCTATCGACGTCGAGAAGCTGACGCTGTGGTGTGACCAATCGGAACGCGACGTTCAGCACCTGCTGCTGGAGATCCAGCGCATGACCGGCGTGCTGTTGGACACTCCCAACAAGCGCGACGACCTGGCACGAATGTTCCGGGCGATCAACATCGACCCGCCGAAGGCCGCTGAAGCCAACGAGAAGGGCGAGCGCAACGACAGCTACGCCGACGACCTGCTGGCCGCGATCGATCACCCGGTGATTCCGTTGGTCCGCAAGGCTATCTCGATCGCCAGCCTGCGGTCTAAGTTCCTGGTCAAGTATCTACGGTCGGTGAGCAGCAGCGGTATCCTCCGCTACGAACTTCACCAGCTGCCCTACGAGCGAGACAAAAAGGATGGCAGCGGAGCGGGTGGCGCGGTGAGCGGTAGGTTCTCGTCGGCTGCCATGCAGTACTACGATGAGAACGGTCGTCAGAAGAAAGACGGTGGAAACATCCAACAGGTGTATGGCGTCAAGTCTCAGTTCAATCCCAAGCAGGACTTCAACCCCACCCAGGACTACATCGTCCGTAAGTTGTTCGTGCCCGACAGGCAGGCCAACCCAGATGCGGTGTGGTTCACAGCCGACATGGCGCAGATCGAGTACCGACGCTTTGTGTCGTACTCAGAGTCAGAACGACTGATCGACTCCTACCGCAGGGACCCCATGACGGACTACCACGTCCTGGTCCACGGTTTGATCCTGGAGCACACCAAGAAAGACTTCGAGCGAACCCACGTCAAAAACCTCAACTTCGCTTCGCTCTACGGCGCGGGCATGTTGAAGATCGCTTTCATGGTGGGCGAGATCACCGAGTCGGAACTCCTGGAGCTGCGCGGCATCCAGCAGCGGCACGGCAACAAGGTCGCGGCCAATGACCCTCGGGTAGCCAAGACCAAGGCCCTGTACGAAACGTACCATTCGATGTTCCCCGAAGTTCGGGACCTGCTGAACCTGGCCTCAGACACGGCCAAACCGGGCCACGACGACGGCTGCAAGCGTTATTGCACCAAGGATCACCGGGGCTACGTGATGACGGCCCTGGGGCGGCGGGCGCGGTTCCGGTCGGGCGACAGAATGTACTCGGCCCTCAACCGCGTGATCCAGGGCACGGCCGCTGACGATAACAAGGTGGCGTTGATCGACGTATACAAGGAGCGACACACCCTGGGATTCGTTCCTCGTTTCACGGTCCATGACGAACTGTGCGGCGACCTCATTGATCCGCAGACGCTTCCACGCATGAAGGAGTTCTTAAACCAACAAAGACTCGACTGCCGGGTGCCAATCCTCTGGGCGTCGAACACCGGGCCGTCGTGGGCTGAGTCCAAATGAGCTTTGTGTACTTCGCACCGAAGGCTGGTCTGGTGAAGATTGGATTCAGTCGAAACCCAAAGCGACGGGCCAGGGAGCTGGAACCAGACGGTCCCGTCAAGCTGGTCGCCGGGTCACCGAGGATGGAGAAGGAATTGCACCAATGGTTCAACGTGCAACGAGTGACCGGAGAATGGTTCAGAAACGACGGCGACCTGAAGCAATTCGTGGACGCCCTGGAGCTTTTACTGGACACCGGCCCTTGGCAACGGACACGCAACAAGCCACGTAAAACCAAGCAGTCCTCTGGTTGGATGAGACGATAATGAGTGTACGTTTTAAGATTGGTGACCCGCGCAATCGGCGCGTGGAGTTTGTCTGCACTGACGGACAGATCATGTACTACCCGGTGGGCAAGCGGATGCGCGTTGACGCCAGCACCACCGACGTGGGCAAGATCGAAGGGATCATCATCAAGACCCAGCGCATGAAGAACAAGCCTCACTGGAACGTGACCGTCGAATGCCCGCCCATCGAGGTGAGCTTCACCCACTTCGCCATCCTCGATGGCGAGACGATCGACCTACATTACGAGGGACCACGGGACACCACCTTCGGCCACGACAGCTACATCAAGCCCTCGCTGAAGGTCGTTACCTTCCACGTTCCCGAAAGGTACTTTTCGGGCTTCGAGGCTCTGTTCGCTCACAACCAGATGGTGCATCTGGTGCTTGAGGGCCAAGAAACCCAAGTCAGCGGATACGTCGGCCAGCTCGATCCCCTACGCGGCCGGGTGTCGGTTCACGTCGTGTCTAACACTGAACGGCGCGACTACCACGCGGAGTCGCTGGCCAAGTCGCAGCTGGTTCAGATGTCGAAGAACCTGGGCATCCCCTACCACATTCTCACCGCCGACCCGACCTACGGCAAGCCGGTGCTGCACGACGCATATGCGACGATCAAGGACTGTGACGAGTACATGGAGCAGACGCTGGAACAGAAGCGTCGCCTGAAGGAGTTGATCACGAAGGAGTGGATCACACCGAACGTAGGCTACGCGAACGGCATACTTCGGAGCGGTAAAATGAGTTTCGCACTCAACTTTAAGGAGACAGACGACATGAGAATCTTTGATGCGGTGGTGGTGAAGGTGGACGACAAGGGCACGCCGACCGAGATCGCCAAGGTGGTCGCGCCGTTCCTGGCCAAGGACGAGGCGGCGGCGAAGACCGCTGTCATGGTGGACTACGCCACCGAGAACAAGATCGCCGGAAAGGACCTCACCGGGATCTCGGTCCTGGTGCGTCCATTTCAGGTCTCTTACTGATCTCTGGTCGCTCATCACCTCGATGCCGGTTGCCGCCTGGCAATCGCAGCTACTCGATCGGGTGATGACAGGCGAGAGACTGTACATCGACCCAGGCCGACGTCGGCGCGCGATGTTCGTGAAGACGCCTGACCAGGTACGGTTGCAGATGGACTTCGGTGGCCCGGCGTACACGTACGGGCTGAGCGAGGCGGTCATCAAGGACTCGGACGTGTTTCCGCCGACTCCCAACTGTCGATGCACGACAACGTTCGACGGCGGCGTACCAGTACAGCAGGCCCTCGATCGGATCAAACGCAAGGTCGAGCGATCGGTGCTCGACGCGATGAAACACGGTGTTCAGATCAAGGGTGCATGAACGAGCGATCGATCACCGTGGAAGTCTTGAAGGACCTTCGGGGCCGCTTACCCGGCTCCGAGGTCCTCAAGCATATGGACACCGGAACCCGAGGTATCCCGGACATCTCCGTTCACATGCTGGCCAGGTGGGCGGGCATCGAACTGAAGCACCAGAAGGTCGGTCGGTCGCTCAAGGAGATCTGCGACGGAGCGCAGCTGTCCTTGTGCCATCGCCTGGGCGCGGTGCATGGCGGACGGTCCTGGGTGGTCGTCTACGAAGACGATCCTTACCAGGTCACCGTGTGGCAACCACGCGCGCTGTTCGCCAAGCTGTGGCCCAGGGTGGCCGGGCCAAGCGAGTGGAACAAGATCGGTACTGAACCGATGGTGACGTCCCTCGGGGAATTCACGCGGGGCGACGTCATCAGCGCCCTGAACGTTCACGGGGCGATCACCGTCAACGATTGGTCGTACACGATCCCAACGATCCTGGTCATCAAATCGCTACAGGGAATCAAGCCATGAACATTCCGATCATCGGTCAACCAAAGGTCACGGACTTCTTCATCACCATTCAGATCGAGTGTCCATGCAAGACCAGCTTCATGTTGGTCGGTGCAGTGGGCGCGACGAGGCCCTGTCAGAACCCCGCGTGCGACAAGATCTACCAGCTGTCACGGTGGCCGGTGCCCGGCCCTGACGGAGTTCTGGAATGGCCTCTGGGCGTTGGGGTGATGAAGAAGTGATCAACCCCTGCAAGTACCCAGGCTGCATCGCCCAGGCCAACGAGGGCCGGGACCACTGCACCATTCACTACCCGGAGAACGTCGCGCATCGAGCGGTGATCATTGTCACCACGCACCTGCATCCGCTGATCGCGCGCAAGCAGCCGTTCGTGCCGCTCGACAAGACGGAGGGTTTCCACCGACGCATCACCACCATCCGCGACGAAATCTGCGCGGCCATCAAGAGGACCACGTAATGCCAATGGACCCAGACTCACCCTTCGCTCGACTCGGTGGCGGCAGCGCCGTCGAGGGCGCGCGGATCGGTTGGCGGTACTCCGGTGAAGTGATCTGCAAGGGCACTGAGAAGGACCCAGGGTGCCAACACGTATGGACGGTCCCCGTCAACCAAGGCGGTGCCATCGCGTCCGCCTGTCCGAAGTGCCATCGGACCACCGGGTTGATTCTCAGAGACGGCAGCGTGCAAGAAGCACCGCCACCCCGAAAGTAGAACCCGTGGAACATCAACTAGAAGAAGGCCGCGACGACGGCCTGGCCAACTGCCTGGTATGCGGTGGCGCGGAGGGCAGCCTGCTGCCGGAGTGCCCTGGCCACCAGCTGACCTTTGAAGAGCACGAGGCCAACTACAAACGGATGATGGAGATCCAGCACCGACGGATCTTGCTCTTGCAAGCGGTGAAGTCTCTCATCGAACTGGTGCCGTTGGACCGCCCGCTGTTCATCCTGGACACCGAGACCACCGGACGCAACCCATCGACCGACCGCATCTGCTCTCTGCACTTCACGGAGATCAAACCGGACGGCTCGATGCGCGACTGGCACACGTACATCAACCCCACCATCCCGATTCCCAAGGAGGCCACCTTCGGGGAGGGTGGTGTCTACGAGGGCCACGGCATCACCGACGAGATGGTGAAGGACGCACCCACATTTGCGGCCTTGGCCGACAGCTTTCTGCGTGGATTCCAAGACTGTGACTACGGCGGGTACAACATGAAGAGCTACGACCTGCCGCTCATCAAAGCCGAGTTCGAGCGGGTGAGCAAGGTCTGGTCGTACAGTGGTGCCCGCATTCTGGACGGGTACCGGCTCTGGCAGGTCGCCCAGGGACGCAGCCTCAGCGATGCCGTACGGGCGTTCCTGGATGAGGACCACGCTGGCGCGCACGGTGCGTCCGCCGACGTTCACGCGTCGTTGCGGGTCATCGTGGCCCAGCTGCAACGTTTCCCCAACCTGCCCCGTACGTTGGCCGAACTCCACGAACTGTGCTACCCGCGCGACCCGAACGCGATCGACCCCGAAGGGAAGATCGTGTGGAAGGATGGCGCGGCGGTTGTGAACTTTGGCAAGAAATGGTCTGGCAAAAGGCTTGACATGATGACCAAACGCGACCTAGAGTGGATAGCGTTCACGGCCACGGGCATGTCGCCGGAGGTCAAGGCCATCTGCAAAGCAGCCATCGACGGCAAGTATCCAACGAAGGAGTCAGCTTGAACCACACGATCATCGATATTCTAGCTGGGATGGGCGCGGCGTACCTCGCTCTCGCCTATCTCGGGTCCAAGTTGTTTCCACGGACGGAGGTCGTCAGTGCCTCGGACCCACGATATCAATCCAGGCAAATGTAAGACCTGCGGTCGCCAGATGGTCCACTGGCGGTCGGCAGCACCGGACGATCCAAGGATGAACTGCGGCGGCGACTGCTGGCGCTGCGTGAAACGGATGGAGGGCACTATGGTCACTCAACCAATAGAGCATGACGACCACAACCACCTCCTGGGAACACCGATGCACGTACCCGCCGAAGCAACATCAGAGGGACGGAGTGTTCGCTCTCGTCGAGCGAGACATCTTCCTGCTTGCCGACGAGGTCGGATGCGGTAAGACGAAACAGATTATTGACGCGGCCCAGTTGCTGTTCGAGGCTGGTGAACTGGACCTGATCCTGGTGCTCTGCCCGGCGTTCGCGCGAGGTGTGTGGGCCAACCCGGACCCGGCCCTGGGCGAAATCGCCAAGCACAGCTGGCCCACGGTGCCGTACGCTTGCCGAGAGTACTCGATCGCCAACCCGGACCTGCGGGTGCAGCGAGGCATCCACGGTTCACGCACCGACGAAGACACGTTTCTACGATGGCTGGTGACCAACTATGAATTCGTCCGACGCGAAGAGCGTCTCCATCCTCTGCTCAAGTACCTGGCCCTGCGTAGGTTCTGGTTGGTCTGCGACGAATCATGGATGCTCAAGGACCAGGGCGCGGTCCAGTTCAAGGCAGCGTACACGATACGCAAGATGGCCAAGCGGGTCACCCTGTTGAACGGCACTCCCATCGCTGACAACCCGATGGATCTTAACGCCCAGATGAAGATGCTGGACGACAGCATTCTCGGGTTCGAGTACCGGGACCGCTTTGGCCGCAGTAAGATCTCTACCTCCACGACCCGCTTCCGTCAGCACTATGCGTTGCTGAAGCCCAACGTCAACTTCCCCATGATCGTCGGATGGCAGAATCTGGAGGAGTTGCGCGCCAAGGTCGCTCCGCACGTGCTGCGACGAAAGACTCGAGAGTGCTTCGACCTACCGGATATTCTTGATCCAGTGATGGTGGAGGCCAAGCTCGACGATAAAACCACCTGGAAAATGTACAGGGACATGCGAGACAACATGCTCGCATGGATCGACGACGGCTCGGGAATCTCCAAGGCCAGCATGACGCAGCAAGCGATCGTGCGCGGCCTGCGCCTGGCCCAGATCACCAGCGGCTACCTTGGTGGCATCCGTGAGTTTGACATGTCGATGGAGGGCGTGGACCCGGAGATGGCCAGCCTCGACGACTTGATCGATGAGGAGAGTGGATTCATCCCAGCGCTAGTTGAAGCGGAAACCAAGGAGATCGGCCGCGAGAAGCTCGATGGGTTTCTCGATTGGCTGTCGCACATCGATCCTTTACCCCCCAGGCTGTTGGTGTGGGCACGCTTCCGCAAGGAGATCGAGCGTTGCGCTGCGGCGTTCGAGCCTGGGTCCCCGAAGAGACACCTGGACCGCGAGATGTTCCTGCTGTACGGCGGGCAGAAGAAGGCCGAGCGTGAGCTGGCCGTGCGCGCGTTGAACCCGGCCATCATCCCCGACCGCAAGAACGGCGTGGTCGGCAGCCCACAGGCGGGCGGCGCGGCCCTCAACCTCTCGGGTGCCAGCATGGCCGTGAACCTGAGCCACGACTTTAACCTTCGGGTGTTCCTGCAGGCACGCGGGCGCATTGACCGGCCAGGCCAAACGGAGAAGATTCAGTACGTGGACGTGGTCGCCACCGGCCCCAAAGGCCAGCGTACCATCGACCATCATATCCTCGCGGCCCTTCGCGGCAAGGATGACATTGCTCAGTGGACCACGGCCACCTGGCGTCAGAAGCTACAGGACGAAGGCTGATGCCATACAAGTCCAAGGCCGTTCATCGTGCGTCCAGTCGAAAGTACTACTGGAACAATCGCACCAAGGCTCTGTCCAACGTCAAGAAACACTACCACCAGAAGATCGGAACGTGGACTGCGCGACGTCTGGGCCTCACGAAGGAAGACTACGATCGACTCTCACGGAAGCAATTACATCGGTGTGCGATCTGCCGACGACCAGAACGCATCAAGCACCAAGTCACCGGCAAGCGTAGCCGTCTCGCCGTGGATCACAACCACAAAACGAAAGTCATTCGTGGCTTGCTCTGTCGTCGCTGCAACAGTGGCCTGTCCTTGTTTGGAGAAAACCCGGTGGTACTTCGTGCTGCGGCACGCTACTTAAGGAAAATCAAATGATCTACTTGATTGCGTTCGGCATGCTCGTGTGGTTGCTCATGGAAGAGGGTTCTCTCTTCATCTACCACGCTACGATGTGGCGCGACCATCCGTGGGTGAGATCATTCCTCACGTACAGTGCTCGCGACGACTGGAAGTGGAAATGGAACCCCACGCACGGTCCTCAGACCTGGCCGTGGTGGCATTTGATCACCATCCGCGCCCACTGGATGGACGGACGCTGCTCTGATCCGGGCAAGCGTAAAGTGGGCGTGCGGTTCTGGTTCTACACTCGATGGGTGGATCAACACATCGATGTTCTGGTGCCCACCCATGATCTACGTTGACAACTACCGGGCGCGCTATCGCGGCATGTTCATGTGCCACATGATCGCGGACACCACCAATGAGTTGCTGGCGATGGCCGACACGATCGGTGTCGATCGACGGCACCTTCAAGACGCGGGCACGCATCGAGAGCACTTCGATGTCTGCGTCACCAAACGTGACCTCGCCATTCGGTGCGGGGCCAGGCTCGTTGGGCCACGCGACCTCGTCGCGGTGATCCAACGGAAACGGTGTCCCCAACCGGGGACACAAATGGCAGGCACGATTCCTGCAGGGAGTTGAAACCGCATGGCAAGTAAATGGGCGCACCTCAAAGGCAAGGTTCCAGAGAAGGCTCCGACGCTTCGGGACATGGCCTTGGGCGAGGAACTGAACAAGATCGACGCGGCCGACATCGGCCAGCTCACCGACGAGTACAACGCGCTGTGGAAAGAGTCCGACGACCTTGCCGCCCTGGTGAAGGCGAACAAACTCAAGATGGACGCCCGCGAGATCCTCATCCGCAAGCGTCTCGCAGCGAAGGGTGTCGATGGCGCGATGGTCAACGGCTACACCTGGACGGAGAAGTTTGAGCCTTACCCGGTGTGCGAAGACCCCGCAGCGATCGTCGAGTACTTCCGCACCCACGGCATGGAGGATCAGCTCAACCTCTCCAACACGGAGCTGGCCAGCCGTCTCAAATCATTCGTGAAAGATGAAGCGGCCAGGGGCGAACTACAAGTCATCACCATCCCTGGTGAGAACGGCGAGGAAGACACTACGGAGGTTCGGAGTTCGGTTCCTGGCGTGAAGGTCTTTCTCAAAGCCGACCTGTCGCGCGTCAAGTCATCAAAGAAGGAGTAGAGAGCATGAGCACGGAAGACACTCGTCTGGCCGCACAGAGCGGCAACACGGCCATCGCGGAAACGTTCGCGCCAATGGAAGGGTACAGCGCGAACGACATGAGCGGCAAGGAAGGCATCACTGCCGCCGACTGGAAGCCCGCGTTCTTGGCCCTCGCGCAGTTGACGTCCAAGGCCAAGGATGAAACGGGGGACGCTTACATCCCCGGCATCCAGCTGGGCGACATCTACAACACGGAGACCAAGCAGGTCTTCGGCAAGGGTCCCGTCGAAGTCCAGCTGCTGCGTCACCGCAAGCGCGCGTACCTGCCCGACGAGAACGGCCGCATGGGCGAGGAGATCGCCTGGGACGACCCGCGCTGCGAGTGGCCCACCGAGGAAGAGAAGAAGAACTGGAAGGGCAAGGGCAAGCCACACCCCGAAGGTGTGCGCGTGTACGACTGGGTCGTCCTGATCCTGAACGGCGCGTACCCGGAGCTGGCGATCGTCTCGTTCAAGTCGAAGTCGTTCGGCGCGGGACAGACGCTGGCCAAGTGGGCAGGGTCCATCCAGGGTCCGGCCTTCATCGCCAAGTTCAAGATCACGTCGCAGCTGCAGCAGAACGACGCTGGCAAGTTCGGCGTGTTCGCGGTCGAGACGGCGGGCAAGCCGAGCGTCGAGCAGGCTGCGTACGCCAAGAAGATCTACGAACAGATCAAGGACAAGGCGATCCCGACCGACGAGCAGGTCGTGAACGATGCGCCGGATGGCGCGGCAGACGAGGCCCCGGAGAGCCAGGGCGGCAACAAGAAGAAGGACAAGGTTCCCTTCTAATCGAGACAAGGTCTGGAGAAGTGAAAGCTACTAGCGTCCAAACGAAGGGACCCGTACAACCGGCACACCTTCCTCAAATGACGATGCTGTCCGTGCGACTCGGACCAGGCCCCATTGCAGATGAGAACGTCGGCCGGGTTGATCCCGACCGACGTCCCTCAGTGTCATTGCGAGAGCGGTTCGACGCGCACCAGCGATTCGTTGTTGAGTCTCTTTGCCATTTGTCTACCCTCCATCCGTTTGGGCTTGATTGCCCTCCGTTGGTCTTTTCATTATTCAACATGCGTGCCTGGTTTCCAGCTCATCTGTAAGGCCGAACCAGCTCATCACTAAGGACACTTTTGGGAAAGGGATTACATAATGAGTGCAAAGCCACTAGTCATCAGTTTGCACAATGGGGATTGCTTGGAACTCCTCAACAACATGGACTTCAAAAGCATGTACCCGACGCCTGGCAAAATTTCCAAGGCCGATGCCTGCGTGTGCGACCCGCCGTACGGCTTTGACTTCGGAGGTTCCAAGGACTGGGATTCCTTTGAAGACGAGCGGGGTGGCGGCGACCTGTCGCAAGACTCAGAAGCGTTCGCCAAGTTCACCGAAGGCTGGGTGCGCGGGGTCATGGACAGACTCTGGGCTGGAGGGCACGTCCTGGCCTTCTCCGATAGCACTACGCTCGACCTCCTCGGGCGCGGCTACCGCCTGGCTGGGCTACCCATCGTACGCGGGTTCGCCTGGTTGTACGCCTCGGGCCAGGTCAAGAACCCCAACGACCCACGGCCTGGCTTTGAACCCATCCTGTGTGGTAGGTTCATGGGTCAGATGGGTAACCTCAAGGACTTGAACAAGTTGTTCAAGACGACGGGACGCGGCCAACTGAACGCCCAGGGTTGGAAGGCAGAGGATGGCAAGCATCCGACCAACGTGATGGTCTCGGAGGAGGCCGTGGCCCTCGACGAAGATCTCGCGCGCATGGTCATGGAGAACAAGGCTTCGTTCTTCGTGCCGAAGCCGTCCCCGAAGGATCGAGACGCCTACTGCGGCGATCTGCCGGAAGTCGTTAAGGACAACCGGCTCTCGCACATGACGTCCAACGCCAAGGGCAAGGTCGTCAAGGACGTCATGGCGCAGAACTTTCATCCGACCGTGAAGCCCATCGAACTGATGCGGCGGTTGATCCGTCTGGTCAGTCGGCCGGGAGGCACGATCATTGACCCGTTCATGGGCAGTGGCACGTGCGGAGTCGCAGCCGTCCTAGAGGGCAGGAACTACATCGGCATCGAGCGGGAGGCCGAGTACTTCACGATCGCGGAGACCCGCATCAAGAACGCGTTGCAAGAGTACTACGACACCAACAAGGCAGCATAACGGAGGGAGTCATGAGTCAGGTCAAGATCAGCACACCAGGGCCGCACGGAGCCACCGCCATCGAACTGGACGGTCACCCCGTTCAGGACGTCACCCGCATTCAGATGGACTTCCCTGCGGACGACATCGCACAGGTTCATCTCGGAGTAGCTGTCACCAGGTCGTTTGAATGGGAGGGCGATGCAAACGTCGCTCTGCATTTGCACGTGCCGGAGGGCTGCCGGATGATCGAGGTCACGACTCATGGTGATCCCCAGGGCACCAAGAAGTGGATCGTCACGAGGATCACGCCGGTGATATTGCTCCTGCTCTTGTCGGCCCCGGCGTTCGCCCAGGGTGTCATCAGGTTCACCCAGGCGCGACCGCTCACGCCACAACAGGCTGCAGACATTCTGCGGCCCAACGAAACCCAGATCCCGCCCGTACTGCCCAACGGGCCGACCGTCACGTTCACCGGGGCGACCGCCCCTTATCTGGGTCCTTGGGACCGGAGCATCTATGGATCTTACTGGCAAGTTGGTCGTGCATATTCCGGATACGCGTGGGGTAGTCATCTCGCGGTTCGGTCGCGGCAATCTCAAGATCGGTTTGGGCGTGTACACGTTCTCCCGTATGCCCGGCCTCGATACTCAACCGGCGTTGGGTCTCGACGTCAGCCGCATGAGTTCGTGGGGCGTGAAGGACACGGGAACCTGCCCAGGGTCGAGCGAGGAGTGCCGCAAGATCTGCTACGCGGTGCGCCCAGTCCAGGAGCACGGCGCGGTGGAACAGATGTGGCGGGCCAATCGGGGCATGGACGTTCCGGAGATCCCCGCCGACGCTAAGCTGCTACGCCTGCACGTCAGCGGTGACTTCGACTCGATATCGTACATCGAGAACTGGATCACCCGGATGAAGGAGCGGCCGGACGTCACGATGTGGGTGTACACCCGGTCCTGGCGCGTAGCTGAGTTGCTCCCGTACCTGGAGACCCTTCGGGCGCTGCCGAACGTGCAGATGTTCGCGTCGATGGACGAATCGATCCCCGAGATGCCTCCTTCGGGTTGGCGTCGGGCCTGGATTGACGGCGACGTACGGGGCGGCACGCCACAGCAGGTTGCCGCCCACGCCGAGGACCCAGTGACGCATAACCTGGCCACGCTCGACGGCGGTGCCAGCTACGTGTGCCCGGAGGAGACCAAGCGTCAACCGAATTGCGAAGCGTGCGGTTATTGCTTCAAGGGCACCAAGAACGACGTCACGTTCCTTCGACACTAACCGGCACGCTGCTTGCAGCAGGGACCGGCATCCAACGGCAACCGACCACTACAGGAGTCAGCAGATGGCAACCAAGAAGAAGGCAGCGAAGAAGGCGGGCACCGGCCGAGAGCAGGTGGTCCTGCGGTTCCGCAAGGGACTCAAGGCAGCGGTGATCAAGGCTGCGGGCGACGTGTCGCTCAACAGCTTCATCGAATCGCTCCTGGCCAAGCGCGTCGGCTTCAAGCTGGCGTAACGAGGACCGCTCGATCACCACCTGGTGGTCGAGCACCTCGCATCTCAACGATCAAAACGAAGGGGACACGAACATGATGGGTGTGGTCAAGCAGTTCAAAGAGAACCTCAAGCGCACGAGAGCCGAGATGGCTGGCGTCGGCAAGTCCTTTGCCCGCCTGGTGAAAGCGGCCCGCGACATTCCTGGGATGCTACAGGAGCGTCCCAAGGGCAAGAAGAAGTACCGTCCTCGCACTCCCTACACCACTCTCAAGAACCTGCACAGGGTTCCAGTGGCGCGCGGCATCGCCGGTGCCTTCGTTCGCATGCTCGACAAGAAGCCCATGCAGTTCTTTACGGATGGAAGCCTGCGACACGTTTTGCCTGGCCAACGGCTGGGTAAGGCTCTCAGCAAGGCGCTGAAGCGGCAACGCCATCGCCAACGTGCAGAGTCAGCGCGACGTGCATCACTCCAACAAACAGCAGCTTAACTCCGGGGAGTCACATGAACGGACGCATCATTGCGATCAAGAAGGCCAAGCCAGGTGCCCGCATCGAACGAGGGTGTGGCGCGGGCTACGGTTTCATCAAGGACGAGGGCGGCGTCGAACGCTTCTTTCACTTCAACAACACGGACATCCCGGTTGAGGAACTGGAAGAGGGCATCGACGTAGTGTTCGAGCCGTACACCGAACCCAACAAGGAACCGGGCAAGGGCGAACGCGCCCGCGCCGTCACACGCGCGTGATTGCCTTCTTCACGGCCACGGGACGTCGGCTGGACTTGGGCAACCCCAAGCCAGCTGACATCTCCATCGAGGACATCATCGTCGCCCTGGCCAACCTCTGCAGGTACACCGGCCAGATCCGACAGTTCTATGCGGTCGGGCAGCACGCCTGTCTCGTGGGAGACCTGGTGCGCCCGGCCTTGTCCTTCCCAGCGCTGAACCACGACAACCCGGAAGCCTACCTCGGTGATATGTCCAGCAAGCTGAAACACGCACCCGAGATGGTGTGGTTCCGCGCGCTGGAGGCGCAGTGGGACGAGGCTTGCGCCTTGGCCCTCGGGTACCACGGGCTGACACCCGAAGAGAAGCACGAGATCAAGGTGGCCGACGACCTGGCTGCGGTGTTCGAGCGCATTACCCTGCGCTACCAGCGCGACTTCAAGGTGAACTACGACCTTGACCAGGCCGTGGCCGAAGAGTGGATCACCCATTCAACGGTGAAGCAGATGCGAGAGATTGCTCCGCGCCTGCCGAAGTACATGACGCACATGACTCCCGACATGGTCCGCGCGCAGTTCGCAGTGCGTTACGCCAGGTTCGGAGTGAGCTGGCGCAAGTGATGCACGTACTTGCCGGGTTGGTGGGCGCGGGACTCGGCATCTTCATCGGCCACGTCACTTGGAAGTGGGCCAAGAGGAATCTATGACAGCGACAGGGTCATGCTAGGCGCGGTGGTGCTGGTGATCGTCGCCATGTTCAACCCGCCGTCGTCTTCACCGCCGCGATGCGGCCCGTGCCGTCGCCCTGGTCCCCGCATGGGCGTCTGGGGTCGGTTCTCCAAGTGGTTGACGCACCGCGCCGAACGTCGGCAGGCCCGTCGCCTGGCCAAGCAGGCCGAGGACGCGGCCCAGGCCCGGCTCAACCCCGACGATCCCTTCGGGTACGACCTATGAGAATGCAAAAGATCATGCGGGTCGTTGACGCGATGGCCTCGCAGCGTCGGATGATCATCTGGTTGGAGTGCCACCACAAGATCAGCCTGACCCAACACCAGCTGGCATCGCTGCCACCAGGCTACCTGGAGAAGCAGGTGCAGACAGGCCAAGTAGAGTGTCCATTCTGCGAGGACCTACCGCAGGCAACGGCCCGCGAACAGAAGTCGGCCGCACGACTGTACAAGGAAGCAGGAGAACCATGAGCGTTCCACTCGTGATCATTGCGCTGGCCGTCGCCTACGTGCTGGTGATGTGTTGCGATCCCATCCGCGCGTACATTTGCGCGCGGGCTTTGAAGGAGTTGAGTCGATGAAATCGTTTCTCGGTGCAATCGGTGTCGTGTGCATTCTGTTCACGCTGGCCACGCTCACGTACGGTGGCTGCAGGGTCACCATCAACGGCCAGCCCTACGAGATCAAACTGGACCAGGGCTTGCAGCCGTAGGGTTCGTTCCCAACACGAGACCACAAATGTTGACACCCCTCCTCGCCGTCGTCGCCGGGTTGCTCACCGCCAAGCTGCTGGTGTTCCTTGCCAAGCGCTTCATCCAGATCTGCCTGCTCAGCGTGCTGCTGGCCCTGGTTCTTGCACCAACGCCCGCCCGCGCGCAAACGCTGGACCTCACCGCCACCCACGGCCGGGTGTACAACATCGCAACCGGGACATGGACGCTCGCATCCGTGCCTGGCGTGGAAATGTGCGTAGCCAACTTCACGGTTAGCGGGTCCTGGTGGTTCGATCTAAAGCAGGGCGGCACGTTCTTCGAGCAAGACTGGTCGGTGGCCTGGGAGAAGACCTGGCGCGACCGCATCACCGTGACGATTACAGGCGCGGTGTACTTCTTTCGTGAACTCGGGACCGACCGAGTGTGGATGGTGGAAACCCGTTACCGAGTCTTTGGGAGAAACTAATGGCGAAGCGTGAAACGTGTGACTTCAAGATCGAAGCGGGTTCGGAGCTAGTGCTCTGCGCCCTCGACAAAAACCACAAGGGTGATCACAGCCCCTTCAAGCCCGCTGAACGCATCGAGGAGTACCACGTCACCGTCGAGGACATCAACCCGATTGACTGGTTCAACTTCTGCCACGACCTCGACGTCAAGCCGCTGCACATCGAGCTGAACAACATGAACTTGCAGCTGATGTGTGCCCTGGGCGAGGACCCCGAAGTGTTGATCGAGAAGCTCGGGGCCGACTACAAGGACGCGCGCGTTGTTCGGGTCAAGCACGAAGTCAACATCATGACCGCCGAAGAGCGGCCGGTGTACTACGAGTGCCACGTCAAGCTGGAAGGCCCGATGCTGGGCAACATCCCGATGTCGAGCCGCGACCTGTATCGCGGCAACCGCTGGTACCTCACCAAGCGGTCGGTCAGTCCCTTCAGCGCGGAGGACTTCTATCGCGGAGTCATCCGGCGCATGGAGAACCGCTCGAACCAGAAGGTCCTGGGGTTTGAGTACGAAGTCTGTGTCCAGGACACCAACCCGTCGATCGACGCGGGCTGGGCGAGGTAGTCAACGACCGCCTAGTGACATCAGATCGCGGCCAGGGTCGCGCGGGTGCAATTCCCGCTCGGGCGGTTTCACGAACGTCAACCACGAAGGAGAGCACACACATGGGAAGCAAGGCCAAGGCACCAACCCGCGCGCAGATCACCGCCCGCGATCACTCGGGACTGAGCACGTACTCGCTCAACCTCCGCATCTCGACCATGCAGTCGGAGCTGAAGAACCTCCAGGCCGAGAGCGCTGACGCCAAGCGCGTGCAGGAAGACAACGCGCCGCGCATCTCGAACCTCCGCACCGACATCGCGGCCCTGGAAGGCGTCGTCGAGCGCCGTCGGTAAGCCGGGCATGGACACTCCACAAGTGGGACGATTCTCTGGGGCTGACTACCAACGCCCCAGAGATGGAGAACGGTTGGCTTCGCAGTACGAACGCATCTTCAACCTGATGAGGGATGGGGTGTGGCGTACGCTGCCGCAGATCTCCCAAGCCACCAACGATCCTCCGGCCAGCGTCAGCGCGCAGCTACGCAACGTACGGAAGGCATCGTTCGGCAACCACACGTTGCACCGTCGCTACATCGGTGACGGTCTCTACGAATACCACGTGGAACTGAACGTTCCTTTGGTGACGATGTGAGCCGCAACAAGCAACTGCTCCGCATGCGACGACGGCGTTCCCGTCGTCGCGCGGGCAACAAGGCGTTCACGAGGAAGTTCCGCGCCTTCATGCACCAGGCTCTTCACGGTGTACTGGACGCGGCGATCCTGGAGCGCAACGGTCCTGCGCCGTGTAGGTGCGGTCGCATCAAAGACTCAATCTGGCACACCCACATGAACCCTGCGCATGACCAGATGGGCACACACGACTACGTGGCCGACACGAGAAACGCTGGTCTCTACTTGGAAGACGTCCCATCATGAACCGCCGAACCTTCCTCCAATGGATGGGTGCCGCAGGCGCGGCCCTCGCGGTCAACCCGCAGGTGGTGCTCGAACGTGCCCTCGCGCCGGAAGCGCCCACGGTTCTTGCGCCAACGGCTCTCGCAGATGGGGTCAAGAAGTTCCTGATCACCTTCCAAGAGCACGGCCAGACCATCAGCTACGAGTTCATGGGCTTCGTGACCAACCAGACGATGAACGAGTCCGATGACGGCCAGGCCACAATGGACATCGGCATCCGGCCTACAGGCGAATTCAAAGAGGTCAGCGTGCGATGCCCCGCCCCACGTCCTGTTCGGGAACCCCGAAGTAGGGCTGCGAAGGTTCGCTCGGCCAAGCCGACGATGCTGGAGATCGATGGGGTCGTGGTGGCGGAACTGGAGTCGATCAGCGCGCCGTCCATGCACCGGGAGATGATCGACGTGACGTACGGCGGGCAATTCGGTGGCACGCCCGATCGAGACCAGGTGATGATCCCCGGCCTGCGTCGGATGGGCGAGATCACCATGACGCTCAACTACCTGCCCAACAAGGAGCTACTCCCGCTATGAACGAACCGCTTGTCGTCACCGACGTCCTCGGCAAACCGATCAAGGTCGGGGACTACCTCATCTACCCAGGGCGGCAATCGTCGAGCCTCTGGGTCACCCTGGCGCACGTCTTGGAGATCGCGGTGCGTCCAACGTGGAGCGGCAACGTGCCGTACGTCAAGGTGCAAGCGATCGACCCCAAGACCAGACGGGCAGTTGGGAAACCCTCGCCGCTCACGCGGCTGGATCTTCTCACGAAGGTGGACCTGCCCAATCACAACTTTGAAGTGATGGGCGCACCGATCAACGCGTAGTGGGCAACGTCGCTCAACCGATCGAGGAGGGTACCCGTACTCTCCTCGGTCGCGTCGTCTCTAAGATCCTGGAGGACGAGACCACCGGCTGCTGGAACTGGCTCGGCGCTTTCATCAAGAGCCGACGAGGCGCGCGGCCGGTGATCCAGTTAGGCGGGAGAGGTACGCGCGTCGTGTTAGTGGCGCGGCTCCTCCTGACGTGGTACGCTGGGCCTCCACCCACCGATCAGCACGAAGCTGGTCACACATGTCCCTACGGCGAGAACTCACGCTGCGTGAACCCCGGCCACCTGGCCTGGCAAACGCGCGAAGAGAACGAAGCGCAGAAGCGTTCCTATGAGTGACACCCGCTTTCTGGTCCAACGATACATGTCTGAAGGGTGGTCGGTGCTACCGATCCCCTACGGCCGCAAGGCTCCTGAAGTTAAAGACTGGGTCAACCGCACGTTCTCCGTCGAGGACTTTCTGGAGAACGACAACATCGGCATCCGCCTGGGCGAACCATCCGGTCACCTGGTGGACGTAGACCTGGACTGCCCAGAGGCCGTCATCGCGGCCAACGACATCATGTTGCCAACCGCGCGAAGGCACGGTCGGCAAAGCGTGGGCGTCAGCCACTACTGGTACATCGCCAAAGGCGTCAACAAGAGCGAGCGGTGGCTGGACACCGATGGCAAGGTCCTCGTCGAGCTTCGCTCCACTGGAGGGCAGACCGTAGTACCAGCGAGCACTCACCCCAGTGGAGAGAAGCTCTTCTGGCTCGTGGACGGCCAGCCATCGGACCTGCCCGGCGACGTCCCCGCCACCGTGGAGCAGGAACTCTTGCGCCTGGCCGCGCGTTCGACGGCCACGGCTGCGTTGCTGGCGCGTCACTGGCCGAGTGGCGCGCGGCACAACGCTGCGGGCCACGCGGCTGGGTTCTTGGCCGCACGTGGCCTGGCGTCCAAGGAGATCGAGGACATCATTCGCCTGGCAGCTACCATCGCCAAGGACGACGAGATCGAGGATCGCACACGTGTAGCGCGCGACACCGTCTTGAACTTCGACGCTGGTGGCAAGATCGCTGGCGGACCTTACCTGGAAGCAGAGCTGGGCAAAGAGGTCGTCGCACTTCTCATCAAGTGGTACGGTTCCAACACTGCGGTGTTCGACGGCCTGGTGAGCGAGATGAATGCCCATCGCTTCGGTGCCCGCGTCGGCAAGGACTACGTGTACGGCCTGGAGACCGACACCGGCGTGGTCTTCCAACCAGCCCGTGCACTGTTCGAGGAGTACGCCAACCAGCGCGTGAAGATCGGCACCAAGAAACAGAAGACCAAGGGTGACGACGGCAAGGAAACCACGGCCGAGGTCAACGTCTTTCGCACCAAGTTCGAGATCTGGCGCGAGCACCCGAAGAAGAGATCCTATCGCACGGTAGGCTTCTGGCCACCTCCACTGACCTGTCACGAGAAGGACTACAACCTCTGGATTGGATTCTCGGTCGAGCCGTTGTTGCCGGAGAACGAAGCCGATCGATCCAGTCGCGACACGCTCCGCGAGTGGGCGGACCAACACGCCAAGGCTGGGTGTCAGAAGTACCTGGACATGATGTTCGAGGTGATCTGCGACGGCAACCAAGAGTACTACGACTACCTCCTGAAGTGGATGGCTCTTACAGTCCAGCAACCTGGCATTCCCATCGAAGTGAGTGTGATGATGAAAGGCGAACTAGGTACGGGCAAAGGAACCTTTGCCCGTACGTTCGGCAGCCTGTTCGGCCGTCACTACACCCACCTCGATCGCACTGAACAGCTCGCTGGCAAATTCAACGCGGCCATCAGCAGCAAGATCGTCATCTTCGCTGACGAGGCCTTCTTCGCGGGCGACAAGAAGGACCTGGGATCACTGAAGCGGTTGATCAGCGAACCCACGCTCTCGATTGAGCGGAAGGGCATCGACGTCGTCGAAGAGAACAACTGCATCCACCTGATCATGGCGACCAATAACGACCACGCCCACCAGGCGTCGTTCAAAGAGCGACGGTTCTTCTCACTCAAGGTCAGCAGCGCGCACCTTCAAGACCACGCGTACTTCAACGCCATCAACAAGGAGATGAACAACGCGGGCAAAGCGGCCCTGCTGTCGTACCTGTTGACGCGCCAGGTGGACCACGATGACATCCGTCGTGTGCCTATGACCAACGAGCTGCGGGAACAACAGGAGATGTCGTTGACACCGGAGCAACGGTGGTGGAAAGATCGCCTGCGTATGGGCGAGCTGAACGACGAACCTTGGCCCAACGATGTGTCAGTCCGTATCGTCCATGCCGAGTACCTTCGGTGGTGTGATGACATGAAGATCAACCGACGAGTCTCAGAGATCGACATGGCACGCCGGGTGCTCAAGCCCTGGCTCGGGAAGGAAGTGCGAGCACGCGCGGCCGATGGCACTAGGTCAGCTCGACGTACTGTGCTGCCGTTGAACGAAGCGCGCGAGCTGTTTGATTCGATGGCAGGGACGAAAACAACGTGGGAAGAGAGCGACGGGCCTGTGTCCAATGGGCCAACCGACTCTGGGAACCCGAAGAAGAACCTGCCATTTTGATGCGCGATCGGTCTTGTGGACGGGGATCATCCCCGTCCAGACGGTGATGAAAATCGCATCCCCGGCGCTGGTTAAAGTGCTGAGCCAACAAGAGTTAAGAGAGGGTGGACGGTGATGGACGGGGTTGAGGCCACCAAATCGGTGAACGGGAATTTCAGAGGGCTGCGATGACAGTATACCAATTAGCCAATCATCTCGTACATCACCGTCCATCACCGTCCATTGAAAGAAGTAGGCCTTAATATGGCAAAAAGCCTGGACGGTGATGTGGACGGTGATGGCTCTACACTTCGGGCATCACCGTCCAACCCTATGAGCCACGGCTCGAAACCCGCAGGCGCGAGGACCGACGCGCGCGTTTCCCCCGCCGTTGCCCGAGGCCCGCGCGTGGTGGACCTACGTGCTTGGCGCGAGGCCCACGGAACGTCCACCGTTGGTGCGACGAACGTAGGCCCGCGTTCGCGGCCCGGTGGGCCAAGGCCCAAGACCCGATCGCCTGGTCGTGCGCTGGCCTGGTGCCAGGCGTACAGCACCACGGGCCGTAACCCTTTTAATCCTGCGAGGTTACAGCAGGGGCTTGACTGGTGACGCCCAGGTGTGGGTGAGTCCACGAGGGGCGAAGGTCCCAGGACACCACGAATCAAGGACCGTGCCAAAGCGAAGACCGCAGGAATGTGGCGCAATTCAAGGCGAAACGTGGCGAAGCCAAGTTAACATAAGACGCATTATCGGACCCAGGAGAAACAGGCCGTGAAAGAAGAACAGTTGGACGGGAAGACATCCTTGGTGGCCGGGAACCAGATCGCGCAGTTGCCGCGCGTTGATCTGTGGTTGAACGAGCTGGCGCAGTTGGTTGGCGACGATCGCACCGAGCGTCTTCACGACATGGTCCGCGTGGTCAAGGGCGCGGGCGGTTGTGGATCACTGCAGACAGCGAACGGTCTACCGTGCCGACGATCACCAAAGGCAGGGTACCCGGTGTGCAGGAAGCACGGCGAGAGAGCACCGCAGACGGTGGCCAAGGCCGAGAGGCTTCTGGCTATCGCGCGCATGCCCGCGATCGAAGGCATCCTCGATGAGATTGATCAATCGATGGAGGAATCGTGTGACACGTGTGGATACCCAAATGGCACACTCAAATACAAAAAGTATATTGCCTCACTTCGATGGCAGCTACTCAATCGTACTGGCTTTGGACCAAGGTCATCGATCGACCTGACTGCAAAGGCGGTGGACGAACACTACCTAGACGTATCTCAACTGAGCGAACAGGAATTTGAAGAGCTGAGCATGTTGCTTGAGGCACTGGACGTGTTTAAAGGAAAGATTGCCTCGCGCCAAGTACGAGAATCCCTTGCGATTCCTTCAGCGCGTGCGGTACCCTTACTCGTTCAAGCTACCGGGGTGGTCGAGGGCCAGGAGACCAAGGGGTAACCCAACACAACCTGGACGTCGGTATACGACGTACCACTCGCGGTAGCACTCAACCTACACAACGACTGGAGGGATGACGCAACTCGGAAGGAGTTGGCCCTTGGCCGTTGCCACTGCAGTACTCGACAACGCATCAGATCAGATCGAACGAGCGTCAGCGTTGCGACAGCAGGTCGCGGCCCGACGCTTGTCCTCGTCTCTCTACGCGTTCGTCCAGGCGTCGTGGCACATCGTTGAACCCAACCGCGCGTTCGTTGGTAACTGGCACATCGAAGAGCTGTGCCTGCACCTTGAAGACGTAGCCGAGGGCCGGGTCAAGCGCACCATCATCAACGTTCCACCTGGCACGATGAAGACGCTGTTGGTCAGCGTGTTCTTTCCGTGTTGGTTGTGGGCACGCAACTCCAAGCTCAAGATCCTCACCGCTTCCTACTCGGCCCCGCGTGCGTACGACGCCAACATCTCATCGCGCAAGATCATCCGCAGTGATTGGTTCCAGTCGTACTGGCCGTTGAAGCTGAAGGCTGACCAGGATGAGAAGGGACGCTTCGACTCGGTCGCAGGTGGTTGGCGCATTGGTACGTCGGTCGGCGGCGAGGGCACGGGTCTCCACCCTGACTTCATCCTGATCGACGACGCATCGACAGCGATCGATGCTCAGAGCGACACGCTTCGCAAGACAGTCACCGATTGGTTCTCAGGCACGGTGACCACGCGCGGAGCGGGCATCGACGCTGCGATCATCGTGCTGGGCCAGCGACTCCACGAAGAAGACCTTTCGGGCTTCCTGCTGAACGGCCCGACGTTCGAGTCGTACGTCCACGTGTGCTGGCCGATGCGGTTCGAGAAGTCACGTGAGCCATCGGACCAGGAACCTGAGGGCTACCAGAGTGACCCGCGCGACCGACGCACCGTCGAGGGTGAACTGTTGTGGCCCGCGCTGTTCAACGAAGCCAAGGTCAAGCAGTTGGAGATGGACTTGGTCGAAGACGCACCGGGCCAGCTCCAGCAGCGTCCCGCCGCGAAGGGCGGACGACTGTTCAAGATCGAGATGTTCAAGTTCTACGATGTGCCGCCAGCGCTGATGCGTATCGCACGTGGCTGGGACACAGGCGCGACCGAAGGTGGCGGCGATCCTACGGTCGGCGTGAAGATGGGCGAGGAGATCGATCAGCGTGTCGAGGACGGACGCAAGAAGGCGACCCCGACTGGTCGCTACTACCTCCTCGATGTGAAGTCCGAGAACCTTGGACCGGAGGGCGTGGACCTCTTGATGCGTTCGACGGCCGAAGCGGATGGCATTGCGGTGGCCCAGCGCGAAGAGCGTGAGGGCGGATCGTCTGGCAAGGCGGTCACCAGTGCGCGGGCCAAGCTGCTCAAGGGATACGACTACGCTGAGGTCCCGAAGAACGTCAACAAGACGATCTACTCGAAGCCCTATCGTGCGCAGGTGAACGCGGGCAACGTCTACCTCCCGCGTGGTGCAGCCTGGGTGCAAAAGTACATCAATGAGTTGCGTGACTTCCCAACCGTGAAGCACGACGACCAGGTGGACGCCTCGGCCACCGCGTTCAACGCAGTGTTGCTGGAGACCCCGAAGGTCCAAGCGGATTGTAGTTGGTGATACATGGCTGTGAAAACACTCACCAAAACGTTCCTGGCTGACACCCTACAGCCCACCACTCCGGCGACGGGTGCATCGCTCGAAGAGATTGTGAATACGTTCCTCAAGACGTTGACACCCGCGAACGTGCTCGACGTGCAGTACAGCCTGGCTAAGACAGGTAAGTACGGAGAGAATTATTTGTTCGCTGCATACGTTGTGTACAAGGGCCAAGACTCATGATGCGCGCGTGGCTGTTCGCCTGTCGCTTTTCACGGGACCTGGCCAAGTGGCATCGGATCGCGCTGCGCGTTCGCAGCGTGTGGAGGTGGGTGCAATGACCGATCAACTGAAGCGCCCGGTCTTGGTGAAAGGACCGTGGCTCTGCGAGCACGCGAACGAGAATCCGAACGTCTGTCCTTGTCCCAACGACTGCTACTGCAAACGGAATACTTGCGAGCACAAGCTTGTGGATCTGATGGCTGCACTCAAGCGTGGCCTGGCCAACGCCAGCGTCTCGCTGCTGTTGATGGTCGAGGTGATGCGATGAGAAAGTTCCTGCTCGGCATGTTGGTAGGAGTCATGGTGGCCACGGCCACCTACAAAGCGATCGACGCGTACTCCGCGTTGAACCAGCGCGTGAGTTACATCGAGGGCTACCTTCGGCAGCTCGATCAGATGATGCGTCAACAGAGCAACGCCGATGTCATGCCCGCTGATAGCCGTCGCGCTGCTTGATGTCTTCCTTCGGGTGTCGCTGACCCCGGCCATCTCGTTTGCTCCGACGGTTCTGCAGGCCAACGTCTCCATCAAGGAGGGCCGCGCCGTCCGCGCCGAGTTGGATTGTGACAATGGGTACTACTCCAGTTCCTCTTGGGACTGGGACGATAAACCGCACCGCTTGACGTTCAAGATCACGTCGGGCGGCAAGTGCACACTGACCGTCGTGGTCGTCGATGAGATGGCCAAGGTTATCGGTTTCAAATCCGTGGTCGCCACGGTCATTGGGAGAGAGTAAATGTCGAGCATTTCAGCAGCCAATAGTTTCGTGACGGTGAGTCCAGTGTTTGAGCTTGAGGGAGCTGGCCCCAGTCAAACGGTGTCCTTTAGGTTCCGCGATAGGAACTGCAAGGGCCTTGCTGGTGTCAGGCCAGTGGCGTTGTACTACGCAGCTCCTGATGATCCTATGGGGGTGCCCACGAATTCCATGAGTCTGGCTGCCGTGGTCAACGGGGAACTTGATATCACCTTTAGTGGCAACCCCATCGAAGACCCCGCCTTCGCCGTTCGCGTGTGCTGCGCGTTTGATGACGGTGCGATTGTGTCCGTGCCACTGTCGGTCGAAGTGTTCATTTCTCTGTAAACCGACAACAGCATTAGGAGAGAGTAATGGGAATCATGGACATTCGAGCAATGGCCGACGCCCTGGGTGGTGGACGGTCGCGCCTGTGGAACATCGCCAGTCAGATGTTCGGTGGGCGTCGTGACATGTACCGCGCGCTGGGCTACAAGCGAGTGCTAGAGCCTGCGGACTATCGTGCGCGGTACCGTCGGAACGCGGTCGCCAACCGGATCGTCAAGGCGCTGCCGAAGGCAACCTGGCGCGGCGGTGCGGAGCTGGTGGACGATGAGAAGCCGACCGTCACGACCGATTTCGAGCAAGCGTGGACTGACCTGAACGACCGCCTCAACATCTGGGACAAGATCTACCGTGCGGATGTCCTCGCGGGCATCGGCCGGTACTCGATCCTCTTGATTGGTGCGCCTGGTGAACTGGACCAGCCGCTGCTCAACGCGGGCGCGGACGAGATTGCTTACCTCACTCCGTACGCGGAGGAGGATGCGACCATTCAGCTGTTCGAGATCGACAGCAAGAACCCGCGCTTTGGCCTGCCGACCTTCTACAACGTGAAACGGACGTCGATGAACAGCACGACCGCACAGAACAGTGCGAACATCGCCAAGAACGTCCACTGGACGCGCGTGATTCACATCGCGGATGGTCTTTTGGATGACAGCATCTACGGCGAGCCGCGCCTGGAGTGCATCTGGAACGACCTGGATGACCTGGAGAAGGTCAAAGGAGCGGGTGCCGAGGCCTTCTGGAAGCGTGCTGATAGCGGGATGCAGTTCGATCTGGACCCGACGCTCGACTTCTCACCTGAGAGCAAGGTCGCACTCAAGAAGCAGCTGCACGAATACGAGCACGATCTTCGACGCCTGTTGCTCACGCGCGGCGTCAAGGTGAACAACCTGGGCAGCCAGGTGGCCGACTTCTCCGGCCCGGTGGAGTCGATCGTGTCGATCATCAGCGCGGGCACGGGCATTCCGCAGCGCATTCTGATGGGAAGCGAGCGTGGTCAGCTCGCTTCCACACAGGATCGTAGCAACTGGGACGATCGAGTCGTCGATCGTCGCAACGACTTTGCCATCCCGTACGTCGTGCGGCCGATGGTGGCGCGGTTCCAGGAGCTGGGCGTGCTGCCCGAGGCCAAGAACAAGAAGTACGAGGTCAAGTTCTCCGCTCTTCGCGTGATGGACGACACGCAGCGCGCTGAGATTGCCGCGAAGTGGGCGTCGTTGAACAGCGCAGCGGGCGAAACGGTCGTCACGCCCGACGATATCCGCGAGAAGGTCCTGGATCTGCCGCCTCTCGAAGAGGTGGTCAACGATTCAGTTGGTGGTGGCGACGAGAACGCGGACGGTAGCGCTGCTCCGAAGGCCAAGACCGAAGAGAAGGTGCTCTTGCGTGCGATGGAGCGAGCCATCAACGCGAACGACATGAACATGTTGGCGACGATCATCCGAGAGGCCCGTCGGTAATGGCCTCACTTCGGGTGCTCGCGCAGTTGTTGCTCCTGGCGGTTCGTAAGAACCGCTGGGAACACGTCCACACGGCTGCGGATCGGTTCCAACCACGCGCCCGCAAGGTCGCAAACAAGGCGTTTGCCAGAGCCAAGGCCAAGATCCCCCAGGCCGCGCTGCAGTTGGCTCTGAAGGCGGGCGACGTCGCCCGCGTGGAGTCGATCATCGATGGTGCTCTCAAGGAATTCGATCGAGCATTCCGCAAACCCTTCACTGAAGTGTTGACCAAGGTCCAGGGTGCTGCAGGTACTGCTGCAGCTGAGCGACTCAATAACTCTAAACGTGCGTTGAGTGGTGTTGATGCTCTGCTCGATGAGTCAAACAGTGACGCAGATGGTCTTGATGAAGACGCAAAAGATTTGTTGAACGACGAACCTGATGCGACTACAGTGTTGGCAGGTCACCTACGGGTGACCGCACCGAAGATCAAAGGCTTTGCCTTCGACAAGACGAACCCACAAGCGTTGGAGTGGGTAGACGAGCACGTAGGCGAGCTGATTGACGAGATGTCACGGGTCACACGCGAACGCGTGAAGGACCTGGTCGAACGAACCGTCGATGGTGAGTTCGACACCCACGACTTGGCCGACAAAATCACCGAACTCATTGGTGATGAGTCCCGCGCCGAAACGATCGCACGAACGGAAACGATGGCGGCAAGCAACGGAGGCCAGCGCGAAGCGTGGGCGCAGGCCGTGGACGATGGACTCCTCAACGGCGACGAAGAAGAGGAGTGGATCACCACACCGGATGACAAGACTTGCCCGATTTGTCTGCCGATGGATGGCGAGAAGAAGCCTCTCGGTGGCAAGTTCAACGTTGACGGCGCACAGATCGATGGGCCACCAGCGCATCCACGATGCCGCTGCACTACGGGGTTGGCACTGAAAAACTGATGAACATTGTCCGCGAGGACCAAGTTCGCAGGCTGATGACCGCCGCGAACGCCGGAATGAAGCATGCCGCGCAGGGCACTAACGCTGAAGAAGTGTTCGCGGCCTACTTGACGATGACTCGGAACGCGGTGCTCCTGGCGAAGGACACTCGGCCCGACAACAGCGACATCCGCAATGCTCTGATGAGTATGTTGATGTTGCTCGACACCCCTGGAAAGGTGAACTGATGTCCGCTACTCGCAGCACGCTACTCGCCCTCAAGGGCTATAAGGTCCGCACCGAGCGGTACAACGACCAGGAACACCTGGTCGTGCCCGTCGTGGCGCTGGTCGAGGGCGTGGTCCACGCGATGAACGCCACGGATGCGGAGTTCGTGCCGTCCGAGGAGTTTTCACGCGCGCCAGCCGGGTGGAACGGTCGCCCGGTGTTCCTCGGGCATCCGATGCGCGACGGCCGTCCGATCCTCGGCAACACCCCAGAGGTGTTGGAGGCTGAACAGATCGGCATCGTCTTCAACTCGAAGGCAAAGGACGACAAGCTCACGATGGAGGCTTGGATCAACGTCGAGCGTGCTGAGAAGCTCGCTCCAAAGTTGCTTCAGCGCATCAAGGACGGTGAGGCCGTCGAAATTTCCGTTGGTGTGCAAGTGTCCACCGACGATACCGAGGGCACGTACCTGGGCAAGTCCTACAAGGGCAAGTGGACGGGGCTGATGCCCGACCACCTGGCTCTGTTGCCCGAGACCGACGAGGGCGCTTGCAGCGTCGAGATGGGTTGCGGTGTTCGTGCCGCAAGCAAACCGAAAGGAGCCGCAGTGAAGACAGAGAGTGGGTTCATGGCGCGGGTCCTGGCAGCGATGCCGGGGCTGCGGTCGCTCATGAACACCGAAGACATGACCGACAACGACCTCCGCAGCAAGTTGTACACGGCGGTTCGAGCGAAGTACCCCAACTGTTCCTACGTGGATACGTGGTACCCGGTGCAGAACCCCACCAACGTCGTGTTCAACTGCTCCCACTATGCCCCGCCCGCTCCGGGTCCGGGATACGAGGTGTACCCCGTGTACACCTACAAGTTGTACGACATGGCGTTCACCCTCGATAGCAATGGGGCGGTGACGCTCAACGGCGAACCAACGGAAGTCGAAGCAGTGACGCGCTACGAGCCGGTAACGGCTGCTGGCGACGTCGAACCCAAGGTCGCGGCGTCGGGCAAGCCGTGTTCTTGTCAGCATCCACAGCCCACTATCGAGGAGAAGGCAATGCAGAAAGCAGAACGAGTCACCGCTCTGATCGGCAAGAGCAAGGTGTTCACGGAAGCCGATCGAGCGATGCTCGAAGCGGCCAACGACGAGCAGTTCGCTCGTTTCGAGGCGCACTCGGCCGCACCGGAAACCCCGGCCGCGCCCGCCGCGCCCGCAACGACCGAAACCCCTGCCGCTGCCGCGCCCGTTGCGGCCCCGGCTGCTGCCGCTGCGCCCGCCGCTGCGGAAGTGAAGGAACCGACGCTCGAAGACCTCCTGGCGAAGGCCCCGGCTGATGTCCGCGACTCGTTCGCGGAGATTCGTTCGGCGTCGGCAGCCAAGAAGGCCAACACGATCAAGGCACTCAAGGACACTGGCCGATGCCAGATGACCGACGAGCAGCTGAACGCCAAGTCGCAGGCTGATCTCGATCAGCTCGTGGCGCTGGCCGGATCGAACGTGCGTGCGGCCATCGACTACAGCGGGCAGGGCAGTGCGCGTCAGCCGGAAACGGCGACGGGCGAAGCCCCGGCACCGAAGGACCTCGGCGCGGAGATTCGTGCCGCTCGCGGTCAGAAGTAAGTTCATCCGGTAATCGAGAGAGGTAAAGAAAAGCATGCCTGTCATCAATACCGGGGCGGAATCGAACGGCATCTCCGCGCACGGTACGATCATCAAGCGGAACGGTACTCCGGTTGCGGAATTGCGTGACATCACGCCTCCGCCTCTGAGCCGTAACCCGATTGAGACGACGACCCACAACTCCGATGACGACTCGTACGTCGTCGGTATCCGCCGCAAGGGCGAACTGCAGTTCATGGTGAACTGGCTGCCGTTCGACGAAGCGACTCACGACGCATCCACCGGGCTGCTCGACGCATGGGCGACTGGCTCGAAGGACAAGTACGACATCGAGTTCCCCGATGGCGCGACCTGGATGTTCTCAGGCTTCGTGACCAACATCGCTCTGAAGGCTCCGGTTGACGGTGCTCAGGAAGCGAGCATCTCGATCCGGCCGAGTGGCGGTCAGATCTTCCTGCCGTAATAGTGCGGCGGGACAACGTTTTCACACGGTTCAGAGAGACAGGAGACTGAGAAATGGCTAACAAGCGTTCAATCGTCCTTCGGGGTACCCCGATTGTGAGCGAGGAAGGGTCGGCTGGCGAAGCAATCAAGCCGGGCTACCTCGTCAAGGGCGTCACGACTCTGCTCAAGCAGACCGGCACCACGGGCAGCGTGCCCAACGCGGTGGCGCTGGAACGCGACGAGCTGGGTCGGGGCATCGATGACACCTACCGCAGCTACGCGGGCGCGGCTGCCTACGCGTCTGGCGACCGGGTCAAGGTCGGCGTGTTCAAGTCGGGCGAAGAGGCCGTGGGCTACGTCGCGTCCGGTCAGAACATCTCCGAAGACGACCTGCTCCAGAGCGCAGGCGACGGCACCTACGCCGAGGGCTCGACCAAGCCCATCGCGCGTGCGATGGAGACCCTGGGCGCAGTGGCGGTCGAGACCGCACTCCGCGTTCAGTTCCTGTAAGACAACCCCGTTCCCGGTTGATCGGGGACTTTTCGCAGAGAAGAGATAGGAGACAAGCAACATGGCAACCAATCGACGCAAGTCAGCTCCGGCCCCGACGTTCATGTCGGATGCCAAGGCGCTGTTCAGCGGTTCCGGTGGTCGTTGGGCCACCTCCCAGCTGAAGAAGGCGATGGCCGAAGGACGCGCCCTCAACGCTGCGGCACTGCGTACGCTGGATACGCTCCGCAAAGAGGACTGGCAGTTCTTCGACGACGCTCTCGTACAGGAAGCGGTCATTCGGCTCGTGGGCGTTGGCGACCTCGTCGCTGCTGGCCTGACGCGTCCGGTGCCCAACTCCCTGGGCAAGATGGTCTTCGGCTACGAGAAGGTGACGGACATGGACCCCGCGACGACCTCGCTGGACGGCATCAGCCGCACCGGCAACGATCGTCAGGAGTTCGAGCTGTCGCAGATCCCGCTGCCGATTACCCACAAGGACTTCTTCATCAACCTGCGCGCCCTCGCGGCGTCCAAGGAGCGTGGTGAAGCCCTCGACACGACTCAGGTCCGCACGGCGGGCCGCGTTGTGGCGGAACAGCTCGAAAAGATGCTGTTCCAGGGTGGTCCGCAGTTCGGTTCGCTGCCGATCTACGGCTACATGACGCAGCCCGACCGCGTCACCTCGGTGAGCTTCGACGGCGGCAAGGACTGGGGCGATGGCACGAAGACCGGCCCGAGCTACCTGGCTGACCTTCAGGCCGCGCGCACCGCGCTGCACGCGAACCGGATGTTCGGTCCCTTCTGGGTGTACGTTCCGTCCGATGCGGGCGTCCATCTCGACGGCGATTACGTGCCAACCGCTGGCACGAACTCGACGGGTACCATTCGGGAGCGTCTCGAAAAGATCGAGGGCATCAAGGCCATTCGCGTGGCCGACCAGCTGCCCTCGGGCAACGTGATCATCGTTCAGGCTACGCAGGACGTCACCTGCTGGGTCCAGGGCGAGCAGCTGCAGACCGTGCAGTGGGACGAGTACGGTGGCTTCGAGATCAACTTCAAGGCGTTTGCGATCGGCGTTCCGCTGATCCGGTCGGACGCTGCGGGTCGGTCGGGCGTTTGCCACATCAACGGGTAACACCAAGCCCTGGGGTCCCTCGGGTCCCCAGGCACCTTTTGAAAGAGTCCAACATGACAGACCTCCTGAGCAAGCTGAACCAACCTCCGACGTTTCTCGAACAGGCAATGGCTGAACAGTCGGCCCTCCTGGCATCGATCCCGGAGGATCACGACGCGGTGATGGTGACGGTCATCGATGACCGGGGCGCACGCGTGGGGTTCGCGGCCAGGCTAGGTCACGGTTGGACAGCGGGCGGTGAGTTGGAGCGCAAGTGGAACGGTCGAGGCATCGACAAGCGCATCATTATTGGTAAGTCCTTCAAGAAGAGGTAACCGCAGATGGCACTGATCGAGACGCCCGGAAGCGCGTCCGCAAACACCTACGCAACACTGGCTGAGTTCAACGCGTACGCTGCGAACCGTGTGCCCTCGCTGACCTGGTTCACTGCCGCGACCGACGCGCAAAAGGAAGCTGCGTTGCAGGCAGCGGCCCGCTCGTTGGACGCGTGTTTTACCTGGACGGGCACGGCGGTGGACGATGTACAGGCTCTGACCTGGCCGCGCAGCGGCATGTTGACCCGCAACGGGTTTGCCATCGCTATCACCGTCGTGCCAGTGGACCTCAAGAACGCTCAGTGCGAGATGGCGTTGCAGCTTGGCGCGGGCGACCGCCTGGGCGACAATGATCCGCTCCGCAAGGGCGTCACGTCGCTGAAGGCTGGTTCGGTGGCGCTGACCTTTTCGGATGTCCAGGGCCAGCAGTCGTCACGGGAAGCGGCCGACGTAGCCATCCGCAAGATGCAGTCCGACCTCAACTACGTATCGAACGTGGTGCCCGACGAAGTCCGACGACTGCTCGTGCCGTCTTGGTTCGCGCAGCCCAACATCTCACGACCGACGATCTTCGAGGCCATCTAACATGGGTTACGAGGACCTGATTCGCGGACAGATTGCGGCAGTCATGTCGCCGCAGTTTGAGTCGATGAAATTGAACGTCACTCACTACGCTTGTGTGGGTGACGACGGTGAGGGCACGGACCTGTTTGCCGCGCCCGTCGTTCGTCGCGCCCTGGTGGATCTCACCAAGCGGCAGCGTATGACGTCGAACGGGGCGTTGGTGATGTCGTTCGCCAGCCTGATTTGGTTGGACCCCATTGCCCCTACGTCGCCCAACGCGGGGAAGACCCGAGAGCAGCCGATCGACCCGCGCGACAAATTCGTCCTGCCTGACGGCGGGACGGCACCGATCGTGCAGACAGGAGGGTTTGCCGACTCCGCTACCGGCCAACCCTTTGTCAACGAGACTATCCTGGGGTCAACCGTTCGCGGAACGTGACCACTACAGGTGACAAATGGGTTTTCGTGGCGGTACAACTAGGGGTCATGTCTATTTTGTACTGTGTAATAACGACGCAGTGAAAATTGGCTTCACCACTAAAAATCGCGTTGACCGCATGGTTGAATTTCGACGACATAGTCCGTATCCACTAAAAGTTCTTTTGTTCCTGCCTGGCACTCTTGCTGATGAGCATAGTTTTCACACACGATTTGCTCATCTACGAATTCACAATGAGTGGTTTCACTACAGAAAGGATCTAAAATCCTTCCTCGAAGAGGAGGATGTCAGGACATGAAAATTACTGACATCAACTGGTGGCACTCCATCGACCTGGGCGATGGGGTGGTCACCCCTGGCCGTTGCTTCCCCGAGGGCGAAGTCCGAAAGCTCTGCCTGCCCGACCTGACCGGAAAATCGGTGCTCGACATCGGTACCTGGGACGGCTTCTACGCGTTTGAAGCTGAGAAGCGTGGGGCCGCGCGCGTAGTGGCGACCGACCATTGGATGTGGCATCAGTCCACGGGCAAGGCTGGGTTTGATTACGCCCATGCAGCCCTCGGGTCCAAGGTCGAAGCGATCGACCTCGACATCCTAGACCACACCCCGGAGCGCATCGGCAAGTTCGACGTGGTGTTCTTTCTCGGCGTGCTCTACCACCTGCGGCACCCGCTGCTGGCCCTTGAAAGCGTAGCCAGCGTCGTTGATGATCTCCTGATCCTGGAAACGTATACCGCGTCGGCCAGCCAAGAGGGCCGTGAACATTTTACGGAGACGCGCCCGGCCTTGGTCTATATGGAGTCGGACAATCCCAACTCGTTCCACCATAAGTTCTTCGGTCCCAACGTTCCGTTGGTGCATCACTGGCTGAAGATGGTGGGCTTCACTGCAGAAACCGTTCACGAAGACCATCGCGTCGTCGTGCATGCGAGGCGTACATGATTCCGATCTGGTTGATGAGCGGGCGGTTGGGAAATCAAATGTTTCAGCTGGCGTACCTGTACGCGCAGCAGCGTCGTGGTCTGACCCCGGACATCTGGCTGCAGTCGCCGGAGCACTTTGCCGGGTCCGAGGAGTACATCAAGGAAGCCTTCAGCGAGGGCATCGAACCAATGAAGGAACCGTTCGTGGCGGTTCACATTCGTCGCGGGGACTATGTCAAGCACGCTGGGTTCGTCCAGCTGTGGGAGACGGATTACTACGATAGAGCGATGGCGATGTTCCCCACCGACACCAGGTTCCTATTCTTCTCCGATCACATTGAGTACTGCAAGACTCGGTGGTATGGAGAGCGATACACCTACTCGGCTGGGCGCACCGAGATCGAAGACCTGAACTTGATGGCCAGCTGCCGTCACAACATCATCGCCAACAGCTCGTTCTCATGGTGGGCGGCGTATCTCAATCCGAATCCAAATAAGATCGTCGTCTATCCGAAGGCTTGGCACGCTGATAAGGTGGTGCGCGTAGGCTTTCCGAAGGAGTGGGTGGCTTTGTGAAGTCTCTTCTGTACATCGGTGACGCGTCCTGCAGCAGCGGCTTCGGCCGGGCAGCGGATCAAATCCTCAAGATCCTGTCCACCAGATTCAAGTGCGCGGCCATCGGAGTCAACTTCACCGGCGACTCGATGGTGGACTCCCCGCGCACGTACGACATCTATCCAGCGTGGCCGGGCAAGGATGCCCTCGGGATTGGCCGCTTGTCCGACGTCCTTCCTCGGGCAAAACCTGACGTGATCGTCATGCAGACCAACCCCTGGCACGTACCTCTGTACGGTCGAGCGATCTACGCCGAGGGCTACGGTGAGACACCGCTGGTGGGCATCATCGCTGTCGAGGGCAAGAACGTGGGCGGCGAAAAGTTGAACGGCCTGGCCAAGGCAATCTTCTGGACGGAGTTCGGCCGCAACGAGACCATCAAAGGTGGCCTCAAGAAGAAGGTGTCTACCGACGTGATCCCGTTGGGAGTGGACACCGATGTCTTCAAGCCCGGTGATCGCGTGGCCGCGCGCCACATGCTGGGCATCCATGCGGACGTGCCCGACGACTCTTTCATCGTCGTGAACGTCAACCGCAACCAGACTCGCAAGCGCATCGACCTCTCGATCATCTACTTCGCGGAGTGGATCACCGCGAACAAGATCCGAGACGCCTATCTGTACATGCACGTCCTGCCGGGCAGCACCGCTGCGATCGACTGCGACCAGCTGGCGAAGTACTATGGCGTCGAGGACCGATTGATCCTGGCTGCGCCGAAGGACATCTACAACGGTGCCCCGGAAAAGTACGTCGCGGCTGCTTACCAGGCAGCCAACGTCTATCTGACCACCGCCCTGGGCGAAGGCTTCGGGTTGACCGCCCTGGAGGCCGCAGCCTGCGGGTTGCCGGTTGTGGCCGGGCGCACTGCAGCCCTGGCGGAATGGGGCAAGGACGCCTTCTGGCTCACCGATTGCGACAGTGAGGGCGTGATGCCCGACGTGAACGGCATGATCGGCGCGGCCCCGGCGAAGAAGGATGTCATCGATGCCCTCGACAGGCTCTACCGATCGGAGATGTTGCGCGAGGAGTTCGGTCGTCGAAGCTGGCTGCTGGCCAACGAAGAACGGTTTAACTGGACCAACATTGCGACTCGCTTTGCGGAGTCGATCGAGGGTGCCCTTGAAGCCTGAGCGCATTCGTGAGCTGATCCGACGCGAGGACCCGTTGATCCTCGACGTCGGATGCAACGACGGGGAACACACGCAGATGTTCCTCGACCTGTTTCCGTACGCAACCGTCTACAGCTTCGAGCCGGAACCGTACGCTGCTGAACTGTTCCGCCAGCGCGTGACCGATCCGCGCGCCCGCCTGATCACCAAGGCGGTAGGTCAAGTGGATGGCGAGGTGACGTTCCACCAGAGCGATGGCCGACCCACGGCGCAGTGGCCGGGCCTCACCTGGCACTACTCCGGTTCGACTCGTCGCCCGAAGAACCACCTACGACGGTACCCGTGGTGTCGGTTCGAGCGGTCGATCACCGTGCCATCGGTGCGGTTGGACTCGCTGGCCCTGGTCGAGATGGAGGGACAGATCATTGACTTGATCTGGGCCGACGTGCAGGGCGCGGAAGCGGATCTCATCCAGGGTGCTCAGCGCACACTCAGAAGCACTCGGTACTTTTACACCGAGTACAGCAACGAGGAAATGTACGAGGGCCAGCCCACGCTCAACCGCATCAAGGAAATGCTGCCCGAATTCGGCGTCCTTGAAGTCTTTCCTGACGACGTCCTGCTCAAGAACAGGTATCTCTGATGGAGCAGTATCAAGACCAGTGGGTGAAGGGCCGCAACGTGGGCACCGGCGTCCGCGAATGCGCGTCCCGTTACGAGGCTCTGCGCCCGCTGCTGGCGAAGTACACCCGGCCGTTCACCGTGCTGGACCTTGGCGCGTCCCTCGGGTACTTCTCATTTCGGATCGCGGAGGAGTTCCCACAGGCCACCATCGTGGCGATCGACGACGACCCGCGCTTGCTCTACCAGTGCCTAGCCAACGAGAAGACCAACGTCCTTCACCTCAAGCACCGCATGCGCGAGGACGACGTGTGGCAGCTAGCCAACTGTGAACAGTTCGACGTGGTGCTGGCGCTGAATGTCGTCCACCACTTTGAACGATACGAGAGCGTGCTGCGGTCGCTGTTTCGTCTGGGCGACCACCTGGTGATCGAGACGCCCGCGAGCGGTGAAGGATCGGCGTTGAACTACAGCAACGCCATGCACATCTACGACCTGCTGTATAGCCAGGTGGCATCGCGCTTGGCCGAGACGCCCAGCCACGTGGGTCCGGTCAACCGGCCGATGTGGTTGTTCGAGACACCCGGCAACTCACTCCGACGTGCGTACTTCACCGCGCCCGATGATCTGGAGTTGGGTGGCGTCACCATCTTGTCGTCGCCAAGCCAGCGCATCGTGACGCTCCATCGCAAGAACGAAACGCGCAATTGGATCGCGGGCATCAACCTGCAGACCTTCCTCAGCCTGGGCGGGGCCTTTCCGCTGCGCGAGGACGTCGCGCGCATGGTAGAGTCGTACCCGCGCCCGGCCGAAAGGCACGGCGACGTCCAGCCCTGGAACTTCGTAATAAACGGTCATGGCCTCCAGCTAATCGACGGACGCGATGATCGAGCAGTGTTTCCTGACGACTTCAACCGAGTAGCTCAGATGGTGCGGGAGAGCAAATGAAACTCAGTATCGTGTGCGTCAGTGATGCGACAGTGGTCACCAGGTTGTTCCTGTTGGAATTTCAGATGCTGGCGCGCATGCTGGGCGCGGAGTTTGTCCTGGGCGCGCATGGTGATCGCGCACGGCGGTTCGCGGAGGACTATGACATCAAGCATGTCATGGTCCAAGGATCGTACTTTGAAGAGCTGATCGATCAGGCTCTCGACGCCTGCACCGGCGACTACATCCTTCGGGTTGACGACGACGAACGGTGCTCAACTGGCATGATCGACTGGTTGAAGACCGACGAGTGGTTTCGTCGGGACTCCTGGTTCTTCTCGCGGGCGCACCTGTGGCCCGATGTCCAGCATTGCATCGCCAAGCAGCCGTACTTCCCCGACTTCCAGGCACGTTTGAGCGTGGCGCGGCAGTCCCGACGCCCGGTGAAGATCCACGCCGCGCACGCGTACCCGGCCTACCGCGCGCCAGCAACGGCCTTTCTTGAGCACCACGTGTTCCTCATTCGCACCCGCGAGGAGCGGCAGGCGATCACGGCGAAGTACGAGACGATCAGAACGGGGCAGCCTTTCGCTGCCGCAGACGTCAACGTCGTGATGCCTTATGACGATCCCAACCCTGTCATCGAACCAGTAGCATCAGCTCGTTGTTTGGAAGTGGCTGAAGAGACTGTGTGGTGGCGACAGGTTGGGCAGCGTCTCCCTGCCAACCTCGACAAGGAATTGCGCGAGTGGAGAGAGTCACGTGGCCGGAGCGAGTCTTAACGGAGTCTCTCAATTTGCGGCCAAGGCCAGACGCTTCGCGGGTAATCTTCAGAAGCAGACTGACAAGGCACTGTATCAAGAGACTCAGATCGAACTTAAAGAAGTTAAGCGACGAACACCTGTCGAGTTTGGTGAGCTTCGTGCATCAGAACATGTGGAAGGTCCTACTCGACAGGGCAATGCGGTCTGGACTAATATTGTCGCTGGAGGGCCGTCCGCGCCCTACGCCATCTACGTTCACGAAGACCTTGACGCCTATCATCCTGTTGGACAGGCGAAGTACATCGAAAGTGTTCTCTTGGAGTCCAGACCGTTCATGGCAGCACGCGTGGCCAAACGGATCGATCTAAACAAAGCCTGGAACTCATGAGTGGGTATTGCATTAAGTGTGGGGTGTGGCGCGAGTCTCTTCATAAAGACCACGTCATTCCTAAATGGATGGGAGGCGCGGACGATGAATCTAACTGGCAATATTTGTGCGCGAACTGCCACGAGGATAAAACGCACGCCGAACACAGGTCCCCGGAGTACAAAGCCATCGTGAGTTCACGTAGCAGGGGCACAAAATGGACGCCTGAGCAGAGGGCAGCGCACAGCGCCCGGCAGCTTGGAAAGAAACGTGGTCCTCACCGGAAAAGGTGGAAGTGGACCGACGAACAAAGGGAACGTCAACGGGCTACTTGGACTCCAGAGCGAAGAGAAGCGGCAGCGCGTCGTTGCCGGGAGAGAAAATAAACACCGTGTGGACCGATGATATCGTAACGCTGCTGCAGGAGGCAGGCGTGGGAACGCTGAACGTGGATATCTTTGTGTCCACGAAGCAGACCGTGCCAATGCTATCGTCTGGCGCGGCGACGATCACCGTCACTGAAACTTCCGGGTCCGGTCCAGAACGAACTCAGAACAGGGTCATCACGCCCGCGTACATCCGCCCGGCCGCGCAGATCCTAGCGCGGGCGGACTCATCCAAGAACGCGCGGGCAAAGGCGCAGCTGGCCTACGACGCGCTGGTAGGCATCCGTAACGTGCTGGTCTATCGTGAACCGCAGTCGTTTCAGTTTTCAGGCTGGTACCGTGAGATCAATCCACTCCAGGAGCCGTTCGATGCCGGGGTGGACGACCGTAAGCAAGCTCGTTTCTCGTTCAACGTGATCGCAGTTCGACGTCCAGGATAAGGAGAATTTGAATGTCTGTTTCACTTGCGAAGCTCCGCACGAAAGAAGTCAACAACGTCAAGTACGACAACGTTGCGGCCTACGGGGAAGACGTCCGCATCGGTTCCGTGTCGTCCGCTGACATGCTGGAGTGGGTCGAAGGCAACGCCGACCCGCTCAAGAAGAAGATCTCAGGGCTGCGCCTGCTCGTGAAGTCGGTCACCGACGACACCGGCGCGCGGTACTCGCCCGAGGAATACGACGAGGCCGTGAAGGACTTCGCTGCGAAGGACGCCCAGGAGAACGGCAAGGTCCTCCGCAAGGTGCTCCTCCTGAACGGGTTCCCTGTTCCGAAGGAACTCAAGGACGCCGAGAAGGAAGGCGACAAGCCCGCGCTGGAGAATCCTGAAGCGGAGATGCAAGCCCGAAAAAACGACTAAGGGCAGACGACTTTCGTCGTTTTGCCCATCGGTTGGCCGGTTACCTGAAGAAGACGGACGTCGAAGGGATGCTGGAGCGCATGTCCTTCGACGACCTGATGTGGTGGAGGGCGTTTGACCTGATCGAACCCTTCGGGGACCGACGGGCCGACTACCACGCTGCATCGATCTGCGCGGCGATCTACAACACCACGCTGATGCGGGGTGGGTCGCGTAAACGAATGAGTCCGAGCGACTTCCTATTGGAATTCAAGGACGTCGAAACGAAACCGGATGCGCCAGGCAAGACCGAGACCCCGCCAACCGCTGGTTGGCAGCACATGAAATCGATCGCCAAGATGCACTTCGCACTGTCGAAGGCCTTGTCGAAACCTAGGCCGCAACGTCCACCGGCAAAGCCAGCAAGACCGGCCAGGCCCACGGCGCAGCAGCTGAAGAGAGCGAGATCACGTAGATGAACAACGTGAACATCGGAACCCTCGCCGGGCAGATTACCTTTGAGGACAAGATCTCCACCACGATGGAGGCGGTCCTCGCCAAGGTCAATCGACTCGACGAGAGTTTCGGTGGCATGAACAACTCGGTGAAGACCCTGGCGAGCGGCTTCATCCTTGGCGAATTGGCTATGAAGGCCTTCGACAAGGTGATGGACGTCACCATTGGTCTGGTCGAGGACTTCACGACCGAGGGCGCGGGCATTGCCGACGTTGAAGAGAACTTCAACCGTCTGGCCGAGGGTGCTGATCGCGCTGGTGAAACCATGTTGGGTGTCCTCCGCGAGGGTACCCATAACACGATCGACGACTTCACCCTCATGAAGACCGTGAACGATCAGTTCGCGGCAGGCATTCAGCTCACCGACGAGCAGATGAAGACCCTGGCCGACGGTGGTTTCGCGCTGGCCCAGGCCAAGGGCATCGACGTCGCTGACGCGTTTGATACGGTGAACACCGCGATGCTGACTGGCCAGGTGCGGTCGGTGCAGCTGCTCACCGGCAAGATCGACCTGGCCAAGGCCGAGGAAGAGTACGCCAAGCAGCTGGGCACCACCTCCGAGCGTCTGACGACGCAGGAGAAGCAGGAAGCCGCGCGCATCGCCATCTTGAATGCCGTGTCCGACGCCACCAAGCGACTGGGTGAGCAGACGGACGGCGTCGATGAGATCATCGCGCAGGTCAGCACGGCTTGGGACAATTTTTACGACAACCTGATCTCGAACGTGGCAGCCTCCCCGAAAGTGGTTGATGCGTTCCTGTCGATCCGGGATTCCATCTTTGAGACGTTCGGTGGCTCCGATGTCTTCATGGAAACCTTCATGTCAGGCATTGAGAGCGCAGCCGACGTGGTGACCGAATGGGCACCGATCATCGTGAGCTGGTTTGGCAAGATGCGCGACGGAGCGGTGGAGTTGTGGGACCGGGCCGTGGATGCCTGGGAGAAGTACGGCCCGCTGCTTAAGGGCGCGTTTGACATCATCAAGGGCGTGGTCGTTGGCGTGTACGATGCGGTGATTGGCACCTGGGACGCGCTGCCTGACTGGATGAAGCGGGTTGCGGAGCGCAGCGCCATCGCGGCTGCTGGCATGTACCTGTTGTCGTCTGGCGTGGAAGCGGCCAGCTCCAGCGTCCTCGACGTGACGGCCAGCCTCGCCACCATCACCTCGGGCTTCCAGGCTCTCCCGGCGTTGCTCACCTCCATCGGCGCGGGCTTCGCCACCATGAGTACGCAGGCCAGCATCATGTGGGCCGTGATGGACTTCAGCTCGATCGCGCAGACGGCTGCGTCGTTCAAACTACTGGCGGGGTCCATCGCTGCTACGCTTGGTCCCTTGGCGATGGCCGCGATCTATGCTGCCGCTTTGTTTGCGGCCTACGAGTTGGGACAGACCGAAGCGGTGAGCGATTGGTTCATGGAGCTAGGTCTGGAACTGCAGGGCTTCACGCAGGCCGAGCAGGACGCCATGATCGCGGCCGATAAGACTGCCAAGAGTATGGCCGCTGATGCGGAGATGGCCAAAGAATACAAAGCACAAAATGATAAAGTAGCAGAGGCATTGGCTGCTGCTGAAGAAGCAATAAATAAGGCTAATGAGGCATTGGAACACCAGGACGATGATCTGGCCGACACCACCGCGCGCACCAAGGAGTATGAACTGGCTTGGACGGCGTTGAATGCTCTCGGCACCACCTGGCAGGATACTCTCAAGGGTGTCAACGGGGATCTGCGCGCCAGCGTGATGGAGTACGCCAAGCTGGGCGCGTCGGTCGAGGAACTTTACCAGGCGTTCCCCAAGCTGACCAAGGCGCAGGCCGAGGCTGCGGTGGAAGCGGTGAAGGCCGCGCGAGAGATCCAGGCGGTCAATCAGGAGACCCTGGACATCATCAACGAGGCCCACGGCAACAACATCAACGACTGGATCGAGGGCGAGGAGCGCAAGCTTGCGGCATCGTTGGAAAGCCTGAAGCTGCAGGGCAAACTCACCACTGAGATGCTCGACGCGCAGATGGCGAAGTTTGACGCGACTATCGATGCGGAGATCAGCAAGCGCAACGAGGCCAACGAACTGTCTCGCGATCACTACGAGATGCTGGTGGACGAGGCACAGAACGCATACGACTTGCTCATGAAAGACGTCACGTCGCATACCGACCGTGAGATTCGTGAGTCGGCGCGGCTGCTCGAACAGCGCAAGCGAGATCTGGGTCAGTGGAGCACGATCGCTAACGGTTTGATGGACGCCAACACGACCAACGTGATCGAAGAGACTTCCAAGCAGGCCGAGGCCGTTTCGACGCTGGGTCAGGTGTGGGAAGACACGGTTGGCCGCGCGATCGAGGACTCGGCAACGAAAGTGCGAACCTTGGGCGGCGAGATCATGACGCTGTCCGAGTTTCAGGCCAAGCAGCTGCAGGGTGGTAGTTTCGACATCACTCGCGCGAATCTTTCAGATTTCGCAAAGAAGTGGGGCATCCCTGTTGCCGACGCAATGGCGATGGCCGCACGTGGATTTTCGTTTCAGGAAATGCGTGAGGCCTACCAGTCTGGCACTGTTCAGTCGTGGATTCCTTCGGGTCCTCGCATCCCTGGCTTCCGCGAGGGTGGCTTCGGAGACTTCAAGGATGGCACGCTGGCCATGCTGCATGGACCCGAGGTGATCGTTCCACTCGACAAGTTTGGCGGCATGGGCAACGTCACGAACCACTTTTACGTGAACGGTACGGCCGAGGAGTCAGCGCGGAAGATCTCGCAGATCCTCATCCGCGACTTCAAGACCGGACGTCAACTCAACTTCAAGTAATAAGGAGAACAGAACATGGCTCTTGGATATGTTGAAACCCTGATCACCTCATCGGAGAACGGCACCGCCGTGACTGCCGCTGCGGCGACCACCCTGCTTCCCGCGTCGGCGGTGAAGACGCTGCCCGCCAACTACTTTGACTTCGTGGGCAAGCAAGTGTTGGTCAAAGCCTCGGGACGCATCTCGTCGCTGATTACCACACCTGGCACCGCGCGCTTCGACATTCGTTTGGGCGGCATCGTGGTGTTCGACGGCCTGGCCGTCTTGCTTGACACCGTGGCCGCGCATACCAACGTGGGTTGGCACCTTGAAGTGCTGTTGACGTGTCGCGCGATTGGCGCAACGGGTAACTTCTTTGGACAGGGCCAGTGGACCTGCGAGGACATCCTGGGTGTTCCGGCAACCGCACCCAAGGGAGTGCTGACCGCCGTACTGCCCTGGAACTCCGCGCCTGCGGTCGGAGGCAACGTCGATACGACTACATCGCTCGCTCTGAACCTGTTCTTCACGCAGACCGTGGCCACCGGGTCATGTCAGCTGCACCAGTTCGGCGCATACGGGATGAACTAAGATGCGTCCCGACCTGAAGCCTACGCAGGGTCCGAGTCGTAAGGGACCGCCTCTTCGCCCTACTCAGGGCTTTGAGTCGTTCCCGGTCATTGAGAACGTATCTCCGTCTGCGTCACGAGTCGTAGGCGGGGATACGATTACGATCACTGGCTTCCGATTCGCCTCTGACGTTACGGTCCTCTTTGGAGATGAACCCGCGCTGAACGTGGTGGTGGTGTCCTCGCAGGAAATTACATGCGAGTCGCCCACGCACGACGAGGGCGTCGTGGACATCACGGTGATCAACAATCACAACGGAGAAGAGGGCACACGGATTCAGGCATTTACGTTTGTCGAAGGTCACATCGTTAGCGTGTCCAACAATCGTGGATCGGTCCTTGGTGGCACGGAGTTGAGCATCATCGGCTTCAACTTCATCGCGGGCGCGCTGGTCTACTTCGGCGGTGAGCTGGCGACCGGCATCGAGTTCGTGGACGATACAATGTACCGCGCCATCACGCCCGCGCACGCTTCCGGCCTGGTGGACGTCGAAATCGTGGAGCCTTCGGGGTACACGATCGTGGGGAAGTTTCTCTTCAGCTACACTGCTGCGGTGTTCGGCGGTGATATTCGTCGCAGTCCGTCGGTAACCGTGACCGAGGCTACGGACGGCGGTTCAAACACCGCAGGCTTCGTGATTGATGGATCGGGCACGCCTCCGGTGGGCCTGGAGCGCACGACTTTTAAGGACAAGCTCGACAACATCTTGTTCTCCGGTCAAGTGACGAGCTTCTCGCAGAGCTACGAGGACGCCAGAGAGAATTTTGTGTGGTCGGCTGGCTGCACCGATCACTCGTATCGTTTCAACCACCTGCGTCCGTTCGGTGTGTTCAATAACGTCAGCGCCAGCGACGTGGCGGAAGCGTTGATCTCTGCGTATGCGCCCGGCTTCCTGACGAACTTTATCCAGGCGCGACTCCCGAAGATCTCGATGGCGTTGGACGGGTCAGAGGACATGCTCACGGTGTTCTCGAACATCGCCAGCAAGATCGGCAACGGTCACTTCTACCTGGACTACAACCGAGAGGTGCATCTGTATAAGGCGGCATTTGAAGAGCCGAGTCTGCCGCCCGTGACCATCCCTGGATTTGGTGCGGCAGCGATGACCGTGGCACTCAGCACCACGTCCGCGTTGGGACAGGATCTCAAAGAGGGCTACTGGTACTTCTTCACGACGTTCCGTTACGGAACTGCGAAGACATTCACGACTCCGCATCCTTCGATTCCGATTCCGCCGTCGCCTGGTTACGTGCAGCTGTCCGATCAAGCGATGGCGTTGAACATGACCGGGACCGTCTCGAACGGTTCCTATGGCCTGGGCTTTAGTCGTGGCTGGGTCATGTACGATGTGAACGGTGTGAAAATTGGTGAGGGGTGGGCGGGCCACCAGCCACCTGTCGCTGGCGACGTCAACTTCGCCACCCAGGACGTCGCGACCGTCATGGAGAACCTCGCGGGTGGTGGACTCTTTGAGTCGAAGTTGAGCGCACTGGCTGGTCCGATCTACCTGGACGGCACGTTGCTGCCGACGTTCTCAAACATTCCCATTGGCCCGGCCGTAGGTTCGCGCAACCCGACCGCCCGCGTGATCTACGCCATCCGCATTGGCGACTCCTCGGGTGTCGGCGGAACGGGCCTGATCGAGTACGCCGTGATCGCGGACAACGTGACCACGACGGCGACTCCAGCGCTGGCCATCAAGCCGTCTACGATCAGCCGTACGCTGCCGCCTCCGGTGGCTCCCATTGGGGTGTTGACAGCGATCGAATCTACAACCGAGGTTGATGACGGGGGTGCGTTCCCTGATCGAGACGCGCAGCCTGGGTACTGGTCGTTCCGAGTGACTGGTGTGTACCAGGACGGCACCGAGACTCGTGGAACTCTACAGACTCTGGCCATTCTCTTTAATGGATCGTTCAAAGCGACACTTTCCAACATTCCGATTTTTCCACCGATCGGCACATTGAACTGCGTCTTCCGAAAGATCTACGCGTCAATCTTTACGCCGTTCATTCCGATCGTGGAGGGTACGCCGGACTTCGACCGCACCAGCACCAAGATGGTCGGACTGATCCTGGATAACACCTCGAACGTTGCGACGTTTGCCTTTGGCATGAGTCTCGTCGGTGGCGAACGGTCAGTGACCAACCAGCCTCCTGGCATCGAGGACGAATTGGGTCCCGATCTGGAAGCCATTATCGCGCCCGACATCATTGACGATGAAAACGAGTCGATGATCAAGACTACGCCGGTGACGTTGACACTGGATTGGTCGCAGCTCCGCAACCGTGTGTTCGTGCGCGGCAAGGGGACGATCATGGCACTGGACGCAGCTGCTGGAACAAACACGATCACGGTGGCGGACACCTCACGCTTCAATCCGACCGGGGGTTTTCTCTCGATCGGCCACCGCGTGATTGCTTACGCATCCATTCTGAGCACGGCGCAGATTAAGCTGGCTGCCCCACTAACGCAGGCCATCATTCAAGCGGATTGGCTCTTTGGGGGAGGCACGCCGGTACGGCCCTTCTTGCAAATGGACGACGTCGAGTCACAGAAGGTGTGTGGTCTAGTTGAGATTGACGACAACGGTCTGCCAACCGATGGCGTCCACGAGTTTATGGTGACCGACGATAACCTTCTGACCTTTCCGCAGATGGTGCAGCGAGGCCTCACGGAACTGAAGGGCGCGTGGCCGGTGCGGACGGTGACCTACGCGACCCGTGACCCGAAGTCACATCGCGGTGTCACGGTGCCGTTCAATCTGACCTACCCGCCGATCTTTGGTGACTTCGTGATCTCCGATGTAATGATGGATCAGTTCTACGATGAGTCGGACGAATTGGAACCACGTTACAACGTGACTGCGACGTCGTCGTCGCGCTTCACGTTTAATGATTTCCTGCGTTACCTGGACGACAAGACCGGCAAGGGATCAGGTGGTGTGTTCCCTATCCCTAATGTGTACTCATCTTTGAACACTACGGGTGGCACGACGTACCATGAAGTGTTTATCGCTTCAACGTCAGCGATCCTCGCGGAGATTCTCTTGCTGAACGGAACCACGCTGACGTGTAGCGCGGGGCCAACCCAGACAGGCAAAATTGCGAAGGGCTACGCTTGGAAACTAGCAAGCGCTGGCAGCGGTGCCAACCCGGCCTTTGCATCGAATGACCAGCCAATTTTTCTGGAGCATCTTCCGCAGTGTCGCACGATTGTTATGAGTCCAACTACCGCTGAGGGTCTGCGTGGTAACGGCAACGGATACCAGTGGGGCATTGCTCCGAGAGGACTCACAGGCTCCACAACTACCTCGGGTGCGATGAGCGGAATTTATGTTTGTTCAATCAAGGGTAGCGGCAGCAACCCGACGCTCTGGAGCGTGATTGTTCGGAACATGACCAACCCTAACATCGCGTTCATCAATGAGACTTTGTTTGAAGAGACTCGTGACACGATCTATGATATCCAGATCAACATGCTCAGCACCGTTTCGTTTCAAGTGATCATCAACGACTTTCAAAAGACATATACATTCCCCAGCGGAGTGTTTCCGGCCTTCACTGCATTCGCTATTGCAGGTCAGACTGGTGGTGGTGGTGGGTCAGCATTTGGTATGTGGTGCAGATACGCTAAAGTATCCTCAAGCGTGATTGTGTAAAGGAACTGAGCAATGGAATTCGACATGCAGCGGTTCCTGACTGAGATGAAGCACGAACTCAGCGAGGACATCGCGTCACTCAAAAAGGACATGAAGGAGGACAGCAACCGTCTGGAGAGCAAGGTCGATACGTTCTTGATGACCATTGCGGATCACGAATTGCGGGTGACGGTTATTGAGCAGACGCCACCCGCCGACCAGGAGAAACGATTGACCGAGGTGGAAGGTGCGGTCACTCGTGCTCAAAGAAGTATCCGTTGGGTCACCACGACCGTCATCGGTGGAATGATCGCTGCGGGCCTTTCGTATATCACCAGTTACCTTTCAGGAGGCATTCACAAATGAAGCGTATTGTCGTAGCTCTACTCGTTGGTGTGTTCGCGGCGTCGTGTGGTCTGAAGTTGCCACCGATTGATATCGTCGTGACTCCACCGCCTGTCGTCACCCCGCCCGCCACGCCCGTGGAACCGCCCGTGGTTGTGGAACCGCCCGCGCCACCCGCGCCCGTGGAACCGCCCGTGGTCGAGGACACCCGGCCCTTCCAGAACCTCAACGTGCGCGTGTTCGACGTCGCCGGGCAGCCGATCGTCGGCGCGCTGGTCGAGAACCAGGGCGACAACACCTCGCGCAATAGCGACGGCAGCGGCTTCGCCAACTTCGGGGTCCAGGGTTCCACCGTACTTCGGGTGTCGGCCAAGGACTACGCGACTCAAACCCGAGACGTGCCGCCCGGCGATCACGTGTTCAACTTGGTCTCGACGCTACCTCCACCGCCTCCTGTTGTGGTCATGCCGCCAACGCCAACGACTCCGGTGAGTGAATGTTCCAAGGCGAAGAATCGTGCCTTTGGCATCATCAGCCAGGGTTGCTTGCAAGCGGTCGCCAACAAGTCACCCAACTACAGCGCTTGCCAGGGTGGCAGCGACATCGCTTGTCACCTGTACGTCCGCGAGGCTGCTGCCGCGCTACGAGCCGGTGACGATGCGCCTGACGATCGTACGTACGGCTGGGGGTTGATCACCAAGAGCCGAGGGGAGCAGGGCTGCACCGCCACGGCGTGTGGCTCCGACGTGCCCGGCGACAAGTACGGCGAGGACATGATCACCTATTTGAACCAGGGCCTTGAAACGCGCTTCTGGCGCGGCCTGGACGTGATCGGCGGCGCTGGCGCACCGGGCGCGCGGTTTCAGAGCGGCACGCTGCCCGGCCCGGATGGCGGACGACCCACGAACCTGTGGGCACCGACTCCGCAGAGGTAACAAATCATGGACAGCGCCCTCGCTTGGATCGGACAGATTGCGGAGTGGGTTGGACAGTTCATCCCGCGCCGAGTCGTGCTCGACACCACGGAGGGCGCTGTCCATACGGTCAATGGAAAAGACCCTGTCTTCTGCGCTCCAGGGAAAGCGTGGTGGTGGTGGCCGTGGAATTCCAACTTTGATAAATTCCCAGTCGTCCGACAGACCGTGTCGATCGAGACCCAAACGATGGTGTCTCTCGACAACAAAACTTTTATTGCCAGTGGCACGCTCACCTACTCAGTGACCGACCTACTCAAGCTACTGACCACGACTCACGATGCCGACACCGCTGTGGCGGAAATTGCTTCAACGACCCTGAGCGATGTGCTACCGTCTTTGACGTGGGATGCCCTGCTCGCTGAACAACGTAAGGGCACCATCAAAACCAAACTCAAGAATGGCGCGCAGCGCGAGCTGGCCGAATACGGTGTTGAGGTCATCCGCTTCAAACTGAACTCATTGGCTCCCTGTCGCGTCCTGAAGATCTCTCAGTCCACCGCGTCCGAGGAAAAATGAAGCAAGTCATTTTGATTCCAGGCACGCACGGGTGGGATGGTTTCCGCAAGGACTGGTATTCCCCTGGCGCACCGTTCCACGATTTTATTCCCACGGTGCCAGGCCATGAGCTGGTGTGTCCCGACGAACCCTTCGTCTGGTCCTCGCGCTTGGGCGGCATTGGCTTTGGCGACGACGATCTGGTGGTTTACCGAGCGGCCGGTGAGAACCTGTACCACTACGCGGTGCCACCGCGCTGCCCGGACAAGCTGATCGCACCTGAAGACCTGGTGGTGATCTCACACTCACACGGCCTGCAGGTGGTGCTCTATGCAGCCGCGCGCGGTCTGAAGATCGCATTGCTGATCGACATCAGCGGGCCGGTGCGCGCAGACATGATGCCGACCGCTCTCCTGGCCAAGCCCAACATCAAGCGCTGGGTTCACACGTACGGCGGACGCAGGGACCGTTGGCAGTGGCTGGGTGGTTTGTTCGACGGCCACGTGGGCATCGAGCGCAAGCACCCATTGGCCGAAAACCTTCAGGTGCCCGGCGCGGACCACGGCGAGGTTCTTCGGGAACCTCGCCACCAACCAATGATGAAGGGCATTCTGGAAGGGACCATTCATGGTGAATAAAGTTCGCATGGCCGAGCAGTTGATCATGCACGAGGGCATTCGGTACAAGCCGTACCGATGCACCGAGGGCTACCTCACGATCTTGGTGGGGTTCAACATTGACGCGCGCGGATGGCCTGAGCTGTCTCGCATCCTCGGTCGCACCGTTAACGAGAACAGCACCTTCACCAAGGCTGACGCCATGAAGGTACTGGACTCAGACATCGATCGCTTTGAGAAAGCGGTCATTGTTCATTTCCCCGAGTACAAGAAGCTCGACGAGGTTCGCCAGCGCGTGGTGCTCGACATGGCTTTCAACCTGGGGTTCAGGGCGCTGTCGTTCAAGGACACGATCGCGGCCATCAAGATCCGCAACTGGTCCAAGGCGGTGCGCTGCATGTTCCGCTCGAAGTGGGCCAACCAGGTAGACGACGGCGAAGGTAAGAAGTTCGGTCGGGCAGATCGCCTGGCTCAGATGATGTTGACCGGCGTGGACTACACGCTTTAAAGGGAAACCACATGTCTAGCAGAAAAGATCGTAAGTGCGTCAAGTGTCCGACGATGATTGGCCGCGACAGTTCCACGGGCCTGTGTCAGAAGTGCCTGGTGGAGAGTCGCAAGCCGGTGCAGCGTCGATGCGCCAAGTGCCCGGAGAACATCTCGCAGAAGAACCAGACGGGCCTCTGCACGAAGTGTCTGCGGGAGAGCAAGCGTCTGCCCGACCGCATCTGTTTGCATTGCCCCGCCGTCATTGCCCGCGACAGCAAGAGCGGTCTGTGCGCGGAGTGCATGCAGAAGCAACGGCACAGTACGACGGTGTCGGAGGACCGCGAACGTCGGCGCGTCCAGAACGAGATCTCGTACTTGAAGCAGCGCTACGACGAAGCGGTGGACACCATCGAACGACAGGCCAAGGAACTCAGCGCTGTGACGGAGATCAGTGACGGCCTGCAGACCTTCCTGATCGAGCCGAGCACCAAGAGCGGCACGTCGGAAGCCACGGCCGTGATGTGCGCCAGCGACTGGCACGTCGAAGAGAACGTTGGCCCGGAGGTCAGCGGGTTGAACACGTTCAACCTGGAGATCGCCCGCTACCGTTCGACGCGGTTCTTCCAAAAGGGCCTGCGGCTCACGAACCTCCTGGCGCAGGACATCAAGATCCCCACGATCGTCCTGGCGCTGCTGGGCGATTTCATCACCAACGACATCCACGACACCGACATGAACGAAGTCCAGCCGATCGCCGCGCTGATCGAAGCGCAGAACATGATCGTCTCGGGCATCGAGTTCCTGTTGGCCGAGTCAAACTACGACCTGGTCATCCCCTGCCATTCGGGGAACCACGCGCGCACCACGCAGAAGACCCGGTTCGCGTCGGAGAACGGCCACAGCCTGGAGTACCTGATGTACGTCCACCTGGCCGCGTACTTCCGCGAGGAGCCTCGCGTGAAGTTCATCATCCCCGAAGGGATGCACAGCTACGTGCAGATCTACGATCAGACGATCCGCTTCCACCACGGCCATTCGGTCAAGTACGGTGGTGGCGTGGGCGGCATCTACATCCCGGTCAACAAGGCCATCGCGCAGTGGAACAAGGGCCGTCACGCAGACCTCGACGTTTTTGGTCATTTTCATCAAATGCGTGATGGCGGCAACTTCATCTGCAACGGGTCGCTCATCGGCTACAACGCTTTTGCGCTGTCGATCAAGGCCGACTTCGAGCCACCCAAGCAGGCACTGTTCCTGATTGACAAGAAGCGCGGTCGGACCTGCACGTGGCCCATTCTAGTTAAGTAATGAGAAAGAAGCGCCACACCGGACACTGCTCGAAGTGCGGAACGTGGCGCTTCTCTCTGCATCGAGATCACATCATTCCAAGATGGAAAGGTGGTTCAGATGACGAATTCAACATCCAGTATATCTGCGCCAACTGCCACGAGGACAAAACACGCGATGATCTCAAGGGCCACCAGTTCACAAAAGGAATGAAGTACACCAAGCGCGGTCCCGCGTACGTTTGTACCGACGACCATAAGAGAAGAATCTCTACGGCACTCACCGGGCATCCAGTGAGTGAGGAGACCAGACGAAAGATCAGTGAAGCTAAAACGAAAACGCGATGCTAAGGAGAGTTGAAATGGCAACCGATAACGAACGAGAACAGCGGTTGGAAACGGGTACCGGCAAGCCCGGCGAGGATCACATGGCCGAGGCCAACGCCCTGGTCAACGGCGATCGGATGGCGGCGTACGGCTCGCCGTTGCCCGCGTACGAAGCCCAGGCCCAGGTGTGGAGCGGCCTCCTGGCGCACAAACTGACGGCCCCGCTGACGGCCGAGGACGTGGTTCTGCTGCTGGCGGGCATGAAGCTGGCGCGGCAGGCGCGCAAACCCAAACGCGACAACCTGGTGGATCTCCACGGGTACGCGTTGGTCTACGCTCACGTCGAGGCGGGCCGCAAGTGACGTCCGTTCCAGAGGAGCAACCGGCTCCGATCGTGAACGACGGTCCTTGCATCCAAGACCTGGTCATCCAGGACATGGAGGGCCGCAAGGCCGTCGGCCTCAAGCGGTACGGCACGTTGCTGCAGCCGTTCAACGGCCGCGATGCCCTTCGGGATGCGTACGAGGAGGCCCTGGACTTGGCTCAGTACCTGCGCCAGGCGATCGAGGAGCGGGACGCGTTACTGAGGAAGTAACCGTCCATGCCCGTGTTGAAAATGGGATTGAGTCCCAAAAGGGAGGTGGCCATGACCACCTCCCTTTCAGCTTTAGGCGACCGCGTCTACGGCCTTGCGCCAGTCCCCGGCGACCGACGACAACTCCTCGCGACCGTTCTTCTCGGTGCGCTCGTCGGCCTTCCAGATCTTCTGATCCTGTAGCGCTTCAATCTCACCCCGGATCAACGCAGCCAGGGCGGTGGGGCTGAGGGCGTCCAACTCCCAGGACTCGTGACCGAACTCCTTGATGTACGCCTTCGCGCGTGCGTCCGTCGTCTTGGCCGGGTTCGGCGGCGGTTTGTACTGGAGCACCTGATCGTAGTTCAACGCCAGGCGTTCCACGCGCAACCCACCCATGAACATCTCCAGGCGGTCGGTGATGTCGCGCGTCATGTCGAGGCCCGACGGATCGTGGTCCCCGAAGTGGAAGATCACGGGCGTGTGGTCGCCGTACGATTCGAGCCGTTGGGCCGCTGCCCACATCTCCGACTGGCTGGTGTAACCCCGGCAGGAGAAGTACGGCACGCTCAGCGCGTTGCACACCTGGGAGATCACGCCGACCAGGGCGTCCTTCTCGATCCAGACTTCCGGCCGGTAGCGCTGGTTGGCCCAACGGTCGATGCGGAACTGCTGCGCTCCGGCGCGGACGATGTCGGCCGGGGAACTCCAGTGCGGCAACGCGCGCAGGAACCGGGTGCGGTCCACGATCGCGTTCCAGTCGATCAACCCCGCCAGGCGGGCATCGTTAACGACGGCACCCAGCTGCTTGTACGCGCGAAGCGTGTTGGGAATGATATCGCGGGAAACGAACTGGTAGTACAACTGGCGCAGCGTGAGGTCGAAACCCTGCTGCTGGTACTCGTCGATGATGGCGTTGGCCATCTGGATCTGGAGCAAGGTGCTCCGGTGGAACTTGACGTCCCGATACTTGATGAGCGGCATCCGTGGAGTCCTCCGTTTACGTGAAGTGCAAGAAGGCGCGGTCAGACAGGCGGTTGCCAATCTGCCAGGCCCACTTGATAAAGCCCGTGGCGAACCCCGCCACGATGAAGGGGACCGAACACACGATCATGGTCAAGATGGCGATAGCGTAGATGACGGCCAGTGGAACTTTCAAAATCATACTCAGCATCAGACACTCCTCTCACTGGACGACCGGGGCCGCGATCAGGTGTACACACATCACGCGGTCTGGATTCATAACCGAGGGGCGCTTTACCCCGGAAACCTATCCCCGGCCGTCTAGTCAGAGGAGAGGGACCGAAGGTCCCTGCTCCTCTGCCCAACCGTTACTTGCCTGCCGCCTTCTTGGCCGCAGCGGGCTTCTCGCCAGCGGCCGGGGCCGCGACTTCCGCCTTCGGCGCGGTGCGCTCCGTAGCCGTGGCGACGTGCTTCTCGGCCAGGGTGATCGCGTTCTGCGCCAACGTGAGCGGGCGCAGGCCCTTGATGCGACGGGCCTTGAACTCCTCGTCGATGACCGCGTTGAGCTGGTTCTGCGCCTCGGTGAGTGCCGCCGTGACCTTGGAAACGTCCATATTGTGTCTCTCCTACTCACACGCTGGCGGTATGCCGCGTGACCCTTTCGGGGTTTGTTGCCAGGCCAGTCGGCCTCGGCAATTCCTGGTTGCAAGAGATCTGCCAGACTCGGTGCCCGGCAGATCCGTTGCTACTGTCACCTCTAGGCTGCAGCTTTCGTTCCCGCTGCCGCCTCTAGTGGTCGCTCGAAAGCGAAGTCGCTCACCATCACCAGGGTATCCTTGGCGCGGGTGAAGGCGACGTACTGGATGTTCATCTCTTCGTCGTTCTCGTTGCGAAGCGTATCGGCCAGCACGAACACCCGGCTGGCCTCCAGGCCCTTGGCCTTGTGTACGCTGCTGCAGGTGATCACGCCCGCGTCTCCCAGGCCGTCGTTGGTGAAGAGGGCCTCGATGCGGTCTTCAATCTCGCCAACGTTCCTGGCCCCGTCCGCGACCGCTCTCAGCATCTCTGCCTGGTCGTGGATGGCATCGAGCCGGGCGTCGGGGTTCTTGAGCTTCATGGCGCGGGCCACCTCGCGGTCGGTCCAACCCTCCAGGCGGGCCAGGAACTCCGGCACACTTCGGGCAGTGCGGCTCAACCGGCCGATCAACCCGAGAAGGTCTTTGCCGATGTCCTTGCCAGCGATGCGGGTGCGTTTGCCCGCGCGCAGCAGCTGCATCGCGATCGAGACGAGCGGGGCGTTGACCCGGCTGAGAATGAAGTCGCCGGGGCCAGCGGCCTCGGTCAGCTTGCTGGTGTGCAGGTCGAGTACCCAGCCGGTGGCGTTACCAGGCGCGGCCGTGAAGTC
>Ga0105252_10000124_pt1 | contig 62006 bp, 92 predicted proteins | sample EasRivMeERMZT100_FD_89675 | JGI IMG/M metagenome (GOLD analysis project Ga0105252, IMG submission 89675) | Soil microbial communities from meander-bound floodplain in the East River, Colorado, USA - East River MetaG ERMZT100 | ecosystem: Environmental > Terrestrial > Soil > Floodplain | place... | reverse complement strand
AGGGGCTCGGGCTCGCCGAGGGGCAACGGTTCTTGCACGCCTGGCGGGCGCACACCTGGTTCGAGCGGCAAGCTCTCTTGCACAGCGGGCATCGGCGATTCGGGATACGGTGCAGGCTGTGGGAACGTCAACTCGCCCTGACCCGAGCCCGGTGAGGGCGCAGGAGGCTCGAAAGACGCTAGTTCCGGCTCGGGGGCAGGGAAAGCTTCAGGCGGACCCTTGGGTCGATACGGCGTCGTGAACCGGTCACGAGCTTCATCGAACGCGGCTGGGCCTTCCGGGCTGGCCTTCTCGTAGCGTAGCTTGTTCGCGCCTCGAGTCATCGCTTCGTGCACAGGCGACACGTCAACGTTCGTCGCGCCAACTGTTTGCCCGCCCGCGGGACGATCAAGGATCGCGTCTTCGAACTGTTCGCCGGCTTTACGAGCCGTGTTCATTTCGCGCGTGACGTTCCGGGACAGAATCGCCGGATTCACCTTGCGCAAACGGTCGAGGCCTTGAGGACTCGTCGCGCCCGCGTCACGAACTGCTTGACCAGCCGCAGCAACGCCCTTGTCGCCCGCGTGCGTGCGGGTTCGACCGAGCTCGACATCGGGGTAAGTCATCGTCGCGAGCTTCTCGTTTGCAACTGCTTGCTGTCCGCGCCCGAGCTTTCCAGCACCATAAGCCACACCTTCACCAAGCCCGGTGAGTCCGCCGCCGAGAAGCGATCCCCAGCCAACGGCATCAGATACGTCTGTGCCGTGTGCAAGCGCGTCAGTACCACCTGAAACTGCACCAGCAGCCGCACCAAGGCCTGCACGCGCGACAGGCGCAGCAACGTTCACGCCGCGTGCAAGCGGACCGAGAACACTCGGGGCACGCGCAACGGTCGATTGAGCGAGTGGCAACGCAAGTTTTGTAGCGCCTGTGACAGGTGCGAGCCCGAGCAACCCACCCGCGTACTGACCAGCAGTACCGAGTGCCGTTCGCCCTGCGAACTTCGCGACGTTACCAGGACTGCTCTGGATCTGCTGAACTTGGTCGCTGAGTTGCTGAGCCGCTTCGCCAGCTTGGTTCGCGTGCTCTTGAAACGACGCTTCTTGTTCTGCGCTCTCAGCGGATGTCGGCGCGACCACCTTGCGAATCGGCTCAGTGATAAATCGCCGATACCAAGGCAAGTCACCTTCACTGCCTACGTCTGGGCGCAAGAAGCTTGTTGCTTGCTCGACTGGCACGTATGTGCCGCGATCTTCGGGCGCGCCTTGAACGAGCGCCTTCGCACTCTCGACCACTGCATCAAGGTCGAAGTCCTCAGTGACCGTCTGCTTTGCACTTTCAATCGCCGCGTCTAAGTCGAACTCGTCTTCGGGCATGTCTAGCCTTCCTTGATCGTGATCACGCCCTTAGCGATGCGCTCGGCTTGGTCTTGTGTGAACTTCTGATATTGCGCGGGCGTGTAGTCGACTTCTTTGGTCTTGTTGCCGGCAGTGATTGTGTAGTGCTTGGTACCGGCAGGGCCTTGAACTGGTGCTGGTGCCCCTCGTGCCTTCGCTCCGGCAATCTTCGCCGCGTCTTCTGCAGAGGGCGGAGTCGCGCCTGGTACTTTCGGTATCGCAGCTCCAGTGCCGGACAACGTGTCAGTTGCTGTTGGTACTGGCTCGCTCTCGGGCTGAGTCTCAATCTGCCCTGTACGCGGATTGTAAGTTTTCTTCGGCGGAAGTGCGACGTCAGGACGTGCCTCGATCTGTTGTTCGGGAGTTCTCGCGCCCGAATCAGGTGCGGCTTGTCCAGGTGCACGTGCTCGTCCATTTGCAGCTGTCACACCATCTTGCCACATGCGCTCGACATCGTTACGCAAGCCCTTCCACGCTGACTCGCCGCGCATGAACCCGGTAACCGAACCGGCAGTGGGGATCTGGACTTTAGTCATCAGGTCTTCCCACTTCTGCATCACACCCAAGTTCGAGTAACTCTCACTACGAATGAAGTTCTGAATCGAGCGTTGCAGCACACTTGCCTCGTTGACGAGATCCTGTGCCTCGGGACCTACAGTTTCGGTCCACTTCATGAGTGGCCCCATCATCGCGAGTGCCTTACCCATGTCATCGCCGAGTCCGTGCTTACGTGCGTACTCACGGGCAAGCTGCTCGATACGTGGCTGGATTGCGCGCATGCGATCGATACGGTCGATGAAACCCTTCTTCGTTCGGTACAGCTCGCGCACGTCCTCAACAGCCTTACCTGGAGGGGGCGTGTTGTTGACCCAGTCGACTTCGGGAACTGCGCTCTCGCCTCGACGAGTCTGTTCCTTGCGCAGCTCATCATTGAGCTTAGAGTCAAGCTCGAGTTTCTGCTTCAGTATGATCTGACGCTCAGCCTCGTTCGCGTCGACTTCCTTCTGACTAGCCGTGTGACCAGCCTGCAACGTGATATTATTCGCTGCGGCTATGCCCTGGAGCGCTTTTCGTCCGAGTCCTCGTACCTGCGCTTCTGGTACACGCGCCGCGATCAGTGCATCACGCCAAGCAATCGCTTGTGGGTCGTTCGGGTTGAGCTCGGCGTCGGTCTGAGCTTGGTCGTACGCACGCTTCTTCGCAACGTCGTCTTGACCACGCCCCCTTTGCGCCTGCTCGATATAGTTGTTGGTCGCATCCAACTCGAGCTGAGCATGACTCTTGCCTCCAGGAAGCGTCTTGGTCATCTGCGCTTCCTTGACCGCTGCGTCGAGCTCGGCTCTCTTGCTGTCCGCGCCCTTGGTGAACAAGTTCGAGAGCAAGGTGCTGAGACCGGTCGCCATCGCAGCTGATCGTGCGTCTTGTTGCTTGAGGCCCGCGGGTCGCTTGGGGTCCTTGAGCGCTTGCAGATGAGGCGCGGCTCCAACACTACCGAGTACTTGAGCCGTAGTCGCCCATCCACTGTTACTCGGGGGTGGTTTCCCGCCCTGGTACCAATCAGGAGCGGTACTGACCGTGCGAGAGGCAAGTTCGCCTCCACCTTCACGAGCAATCTGTCCTGAGAGATCGCCAGAACGATCAATCGCAGCCTGTACCTTCGCCATCGGATAGCCAGTCGCGTACATCTCAGCTACTTGCTCTGGCGTGGCGGGCTTGACTGCTTGCTCGAGATACGAACCCGTGCCTTCACCGACACTTGGTTCGGGCGGCGTCAACTGATCCGTCGGACTCGGCTCGACACCTGGAGGCGTGAAGTCCTCGAACTCGTCGACGTGCAGGAGATTGTCGGGCGCGAACTCATCCATTCGCTTCACCTTCGCAGGGTCAACGAGCATCGGAATACGATTGTAATACGTGTCGTTACGAGCCATTAGCCCATGCCTCCTGGAGCGAGCCAGCCGCCCGAGCCTCTAGAGCTCTCGAGCACGCCGATCTCCTCATCAGTCTCGTCTAGTGCCCTATCACCGAACACGTCGAGGCGCGCGTCGCCCGCGTTTCTCATGCCGATCTTCCCGCCTGTGAGGTCGCTCATCGTCTTGTTCTTCGACTGCAAGTCACTTCGCAAGCCAGACGTCAGGCCCTTCTCGCCTTGGTACACGCTAGTTGCGCGTTGACCTTGCTCGTCCGTGTCGAACTTCCGAGCTCCAAGTTCCTGTCCCGAGCGCTGGTTCATCAGGTTTTGGTTCGTGGAGTTATTGAACATGTCAGCTTGCGTCGCGAACTGGCCCTCTTGAGTCTCCGCGCCTCGCATCTTGGTCGCGAGGTCCGATCCCATTCCGAGCATTTGGGTCGCTCGTTGCTGTGCTTGCGCGTCTGCAGCGAGGTTCGCCATGTACCTTCGGTTCGCCTCGTCTGCCTGTGACATCATGTTCTGCACGACTTCGGCACCCGAGCCGTACACGCCGCGCGCTTTGAGGTCCTGCGCAATCGAATCGCGCGCACCTTTCATGTTCGCATCGGCTTCACGTTGAGCCATCAGTCGCTGAAAACGTTCTTGCCCCGTCTCAGTCGGGTCACTGAGCGACTTCATCTTCGCGAGCATGCCGCGCTGTTCTTGAACAGTCGCGTCAGTTGGCTTCGCTTTGTTTACGATGTCGCCGACGTCGCCGTAGAAGTTCGGGTTCTGAAACAGGTCCTCGACCTTGTTCCAGTCGCCCATCTCGTCTTTGTACGTGTCGAAGCTGGCTTGGTCGCGCTCTTGAACGCCCGTGTAGAAGTCGTTTAGCTTCTGACCATCGGGGCCGAGAATGTCTTCGGTGAGCGCGTTCCAGTCGGCGGTATTTGCCGCAATCGACTCTTCAAGCCGCTTGTACTGGTCGGCGCGAATCCGCCCCTTGAACGCCTTGAGCGCTGCTTGTCGTTGTTCGATCTTCCGGTTCTTGGACGCGTCGCCGTAACCGAAGAGAATATCACCGCCGATGTCGATCTGTCCAAGCGTAGACGCGGCATCATCACCCTCGGGCGTCGGCTGTCCGATCAGATTCGTATATTCGTCATATAGAGCCATTAGCCAACCACCTCGAACGTGAGCGTGTATCTAACGCCCTCTAACAACCCAGCTTGATTGAGAATCTTGACCACACTATTTCCTTGCCAGACCCAGTTCGTCGCGTTTCCCCATTCCAAGATTGTCTCGGGCGCGTCGGTGACCACTGCGTTGCCGAGACGAATGATGTTCGGCTTCGTGTTCCGGGGTTGCGTATTGCCTGCCTGTGGGATCGTCAGGATGAACGGCACTTTCCAAACCGCTGTCATAGTATAGCATTGATGATCGGGCTGATTTTTGAGGCAGTTCACGATGCTCGTGAGCAACGTGATCAGCTTGTTGTCTTGGAGACCGACTGGTACTGTTGGCGCTAGTCTCATCGTTTGAGCGTATCGGACGCGACCCGATAACGGACCGTGAAGCCTTGCAGCTGAAAGTTGAAGCCCCCGTCAACCAGCACGACTTCCCCGTCGACAACGTCAATCAGGTTGAACTGCACGCCGAGTTGGATCTGGTCTGAGAGCGCCTCGCGTCGGGGAATCCAGAAATGCACGTCACGACGCAAGGCAAGCATCATCTGCGTATTCACACTGAAGTTGTCCGCGTACGTGTCCTCCGAGTCGTTCAATGCGCTAAAGAGCCCGTGCATCGCACTCGGAAAATCGTTATCGCCCACGGTACCAAACGGGATAACATCAGCAACGAAATAGTTCACATCCATCCACTGTTTGAGCTTGCCCTTGTCGTCTGTCTGAAGCGCGTTGAACCATATCGTCGCAGGTTGCCAGCCGTCACCAACGGGGTCGTAGAAGTCCGACTGGACAGTGATCGCGAGATCAGCAGGCCCGCCGTCGAAGCCCGGAACGAACACAGACGAGATCATGCGATTCGCGTCTGGCGAATAGATCACGTTCGCGAACAACGGGTCTTGCAGGTGCGTGAAGTTCTTCGTGTCTGTGTTGTACACGAGTGTCGTGACGTGCTGAGCGTCATTATCATCGGAAAACGACCTGTAAATATTGAGCCAGGCTTCGTTCCAGAATCTGTCACCCGCCATGCTTGGACCCCAAAAGTACGGCGCGCCCCATCCTTTGATCGCTGTCGCCCATTGACGAATGTCCGGGCCGACAGCATCGGTGCTGATTGTCTGCGCGCCGTCTTCACCGATGAGCGCGAGCCCGTCCTCGACCCAGCCGTAGATCTGATTGTTCAGGGTCGTGAGACAAGACGGGTGAAGAAGAGTTATGGTCGGGTCGACCTGATACACTTGCCAGGTGGGGTTGTCGCCGGTTACGCGCCAGAGCCCGTCCGTGCAAAGCACAAGCAGCGCCGACTGTGTTGGGGCCGTCTTTAGAATAGTGCCGGCGCCAATATCAATGTAGTTCGTGAGCGGTACTTCTTCTGGCTGGCCGTGCTTTGAAAAGAACAGGCGATTGGGTCGAGTATCATTCAACGACTTCAGCGGATTAGTGAAAGTTACGTAGTCGCCAGTGTACGCGGGGTAATAGTTCTGGCCGTTAGTGACGGCAAGGTCAAAACCCAGTACGCGTTTGATCGCAGGATATGTATGAATCCAAGTAACTGTCGCGCCGAAGCTTGGTAGCGGATAGAGAGCACTTGGCCCGAACACGCGTAGACCAGGACAGATAACGTTGAACCCGACCGCTGGCTCAAGCTGATTAGAAGAAATCACCCCCGTATAGACTGCGTCCGTGCCATCCGCATAAAACACATGCATCGTAAACGTGTCATGGGTTGCCACAAGTACAAATGTCGTGGTTGCGCCGGTCCACGGTCGATCCATCGTGATCGTGCTTGCACCTACGCTTACCACGTAGCCTACAACTGTATCTGGACTATACGTAACATAGATCGCCTGACCAGGTACGACGCCTACAAGATACGCGGGATCTGATACAGTGATGACGGGGCTTCCATTCGTCACTGACGCGGTCTCGATTTTACGTACACCAATGCCAAACGTTCTGTCCTGCTCAGAGAACAAACCAATATTCACATCGGCGGTCATCGCGCCTGGCACTGTCAGCACTAGCGCCGGTAACGAGGCACGATTCGCGTAAAACGTCGTATCCCGAAACACGGCAACATCGCGTGAAGTCGGCGGACAGTAGTAGCTAGCTTGTTCGCCCTCTTGCTCAGCGTTCGTGTAGAGACTTATTCCTTGAGCGCGCGCTATGTCGTTTGTTCGGTCTTCGAACGGAACAATGCCCGAAGTCGCGATAAATGCTGCCTCCGTGATCTCGATCTTTTGAACGAGCTTGAAGTCATACGAAATCTCCTGCGACGTCTCGACCAGGACTTGCACCGAACGATACACGTTTAAATATACAAGGAACTCGCTCGTAGAGAACAAGTGCGGTTCGCTACGTGGCAAGCCTGCATACACCGCGGAGAATGCGCCGTCTCCACTCTCGTTGAGTACCGCGAGCACGTTACTAACCGGCCCAATCACCTGAAACGGCCGATCTTGGTCCTGTGACTCTAGCGAAAGGTGGGCGCGATACAGAACACTGTACCCGTCGTTGAACCAGTCAAGGCCACCACCTCCCACTCCTTGACCCATTACGAGTTCAGGAGGCAAGAGCCCCGCCCATCTCACGTAATCAACGCCTTGCCCGGTTGTAACAACGACGCCCCACTTCTCCGTGATCATGTTGCGGAAGTGGCTATACATCGTGTGCGTGAGACCTGGCAGAAAGCCAATATCTCGATAAACGGGTGTGCCGTCGTCCTCGTGTCCCGAGACCAGTTCGTTCACATCCCAATCCAGAACCGCCCCGCTCGCCTGGTTCGCTGTGAAACAGATGATCCCGCCGGTCTGCGTCTCGTCCGTGCCCGGTATCCACTGGTTAGGATCAGAGTCGCTCGGTAGAATTGCTAGTACCGCGTTGTCAGCTTCGCTCCACAGGTACTCGCCCGTCGTGTATCCATTGATAACGGCTGTATCGAGCGTCATAGGACTAGGACAGGGCGTGAGCGTGCCTGGTCGCCTCGAGACCACGTTCTCAGCAACAGCACAAGAACCGGCAGGCAACGAGTTCGGGTTCGGATTCCTGGCCAAGCCAGATACCGTGACCTGGCAGATACTAGCCTTGCTCATTTAGAAGCTGCGACCTCCGGTAAACCCGTAGCGGCCGATCCGTCTACGCAAATACGTGTTCCGGGTCTTGAATACGGAAGGTTGGCCCTTCGAACGTGGCATGGCTAGATCGACGACGTTCTTGATCGCCAGCTCAGCTTTTTGCGAGAAAACCTGCGCTTTTTCGCTATCGCCTTTCTCGGCGAGCACGACCGCGCCTACGTAAGAGACGAGGGCGTTACAGAGTTCCTCCGGTAGCGGGATCATCCAAGTCGGGTCACCGTAAATAAAGCCGTAGATGTTTCCGAAGGACTCGTTGTCGTAACTCAGTGCCCTGTCGATGAGGTCTGCCTGGTTCGTCGTGAGCGGAACGGTAATCTGCGTGGGCGTGCCACTAAACGACATTCGCGTCCCCAGCACGAGGAATTCGGCGTTACCGTTGGTGAACTGTAGATCTAGCAGCGAGTGCTGATTTGCGTAGCCGTCGAGGCTGCTGTTTCCCAACTGCAATCTGTATATTCCGCCCCCGAGACTTACTATCGCTTGGACGGGGGCTGAGCTGTAAGCGGGATCGTCCGACAGGCACAAGCGCGGCGGCTGTAAGTAGTACCAAACACGCAGAGTCCAAGCGCTCGTTGGTGTCGGATAGATATCAACCGTGTCACCAACGTACGTGAACGCGCGTGGTCGTCCCGTAATCGCAAGCCCCTCATAGTCAGTGGCTTGAATGTTTGTCTGAACATTGAGCAGGTACCATCCGCTCGAATTCGCGGCTCCAGTACCCTGACCCGTCGCGCATTCTAACTTCTCGAGCCCCTGCACGATCGACCGAGACGGCAAGCGATACTGTGACACGCCCGCGGTCGTCTCGAACGTGTATGAATGCAACCAAGTCCCGTTGCGCATCATCACGATCGGTTGCGTGAAGCGCTCGAGAAGACCCAGATACGCCTGAGTTAGAATGAACTCATCCGTAATGTCCTCGTCCGTGTCGGGGACCTGAGCGAGGTTGCGAACGTTTGTGATGAGCTCGTCGGCGTACATTTAGTACAACTTCTCGTCGCCGTCGTTGTCCCCGTAGCCGCCCATGCCCTCGTCACCGTCGGGCTCTTTGTGATCCCAAGGCACGCCCATAGTCGGCAGGCTCAAGCTACCCGTGCTGGCTTCAGTGCTCAGTGAATCGCGCGTGGGGCCTGAGCTGGGTCCACCGCCCTTGTAACGCTCAGCAACGACGTCCTGTATCCCAGGCTCGCTCTTGCTCCCTAACAGGCCCATAGCGCCTTGCAAGAGGCCGTTACCGCCCGAGCTCTGAGCGCCTTGAGTTGGGGCCGAGTCGCCCATGTAAGCAGACATTCGGTCCTGCTTCTGTTGCTCGGCTTCTTTCTTTCGGTTCTCGAGCAGACCGGTTATTAGTGGTAAAAGTTGTAGCATTGATTTTCACTGGTCCAGAAAAGAGGAAGCCCCGGCCACGCACGAAGAACCGCGCGCGGTCGGGGCTAAGACAAGCAAAGCTGTGATTAGCGGTTAGGTGAGGCTAGGGACGGCGTCAAAAGTATTCTCGATCCCAGTGAACCAGATGCTAGTGAAGAAGAAATCAGCAATGAGTGCCTGATCGCTGTAGGTACGAAGCTCTGCACCGTTGTTAGACGGGAGCTGGAGGAAGAAGAATTCATCGGGGTTCCCCGGCAAAGTTGCAGTAATGTCGCTAGAGCCTACTCGATGCCAAACATCTGACGGAATGAAAGCTGCGTTGCCCTGTTTCATGTACTGGTAGGGCTTGATGCTTACAACTCCAGAAGCTGTAATAAATTCCAGCTCCTTAAAACCGGGAGCAGCCTTACCTCCCATCGAATCACCGAAGTAACGCCGGAGCGCAACCTCATCGTTCAACAGGTCAGTCCAAGTACGATTGCAAATGTAGAGCTTGCCGCCTCGCTTGAGCCCGTTGTCAGCCGCGACGCTTAGAGCACCAGTGACATTATCGAAAGTTAGAGCACCGTTGACGGCGAAGTTGATGACCTTCCACTGTGGATAGGTCGCGTTGCTAATGCCAAAGATAGAACCGTCGGTGAGCGCGATGGGCTCGACACCGAGCATGCTGTTAGCGACGGCGCCGTGGAACTCGATATCGTAACCAGCCGCAGCAGCTGCATCGAGGGCCGCGATGTCGGTGGCGTTACCCGTGATGGTCAGACGGCACTTCGACACGTCCACGCCTACGACCTGCAGAGCCGCGTTCGTGTTCGCTGCAGCAGTCGCGGCAGGCGCGTACAGGTCGATGAGACCGTTCTGAAAGTTCTGCCAGAAGCCGGGGATGAAGCTCGCACGAGTAATCGTGAGGTACATCTGCCCCGCTGCGGGCGTGTTGATCGCACCGGTCGTAGCAACAACACCGATGTTAGCAACGGGCGTAGTGACACTACCAGGGCCGTACCACAGCTGCATCTCTCGAAACAGCTCGTGACCTTGGGTCATGCCGAGAATCTTGATTGCAACACCCTGGTCGTACGCCTTGGCGGAGTCGCCCTTTGACTCAGACAGAGTGCTCATTTGACCGTAAGAAATCTGAGAACGAACAGTCATCTCTGCCCCGGACACGGTCGCGTCCTGGTAGATTGCGTCCACGGCCTCACCGAGGGCGTACGCGTTATGGGTGAGCGAGAAGCTCACGCCGAGCTCGAGACCAAGCCTCACAGGCCAGTAGTACTCACGACCGATCTTCTTACCGGTCATGAACTTCACGTCACGAGCAAACGAATCTTCTGGAGCAAGCGGATCAGCAAGGTCGCCATAGACCTGCTTGAGCAGTGCTCCGGTATTAGCGGAATCAGCAGCCATAAATTATTTAAGAACCTTTAGTGTTATAAGAAACGAAACTAAGGTCTTCTTAGAGACTGCCGAGGTTATCCTGAGCGGCGCTTACGTCGACTTGTCGGTTGTTACCGGGTCGAGCTCTGCTGAGCATAACAAGGGCCTCGCGAGCACTCGCGAAGAACCATTACAGAACTAGTATAGCAGGGTCAGGAAATTACCCATTTCACGAGCATGCTGCGCGTAGAACCTCAACAGGCACGGTCTCAGTTTGCTCGTCCGTGAACTCTGCGACCCGCCAGGGGTCCAAGTCACGCGCCCATGCATACGGAAAGTGCTGAGCACAGACGAGACAACGACGAACAGCACCGTTCCTGTTGTTGAACGGGGCATAAACTTCCCGCTGTGCTTCCGGCATCGCCTCGAGCTCTGCATACGAAACCACGTCGCACTTGTCGCAGCTCTGGTCTCCGTGCTGTTGTGCGAGCCATTCCAGGTACTCCCTGGCGCCCTCGAGCCGTGAGATGTTCATCGGATCCTTACTCCCTGACGCTCACGCATCTCGCGCATGATCTCGTCAGTCGTCTTCTTCGGTCCGGCCTGCTTGGGCGCGCGCTCCGAGACTTGCTTGCCCGCTCGAGTGTCGAGCGGAGCTGCACCTGGTCGAGCTTGCTGCTGTCCCTGCGCAGGGCCTTGTTGGTGAGAGCGCAAGAACGTATCGATTTCCTCTTTGACGATGCGCACTGCTTCGTTCACATCGCGTCTAGTCAGGGGCTTCTCGCTCCCGTCACGCGGTTCGGGCTTGGCGTCGTAAATGCGCTGCAAATGCTGAGCAGCTCGGTCCCAGTACTGCGGATGCTTGACGGGGTCGATGTTTGCAGCCTTGAACGCTTCCATTGCGGCTGTTTGCACGGCCGTTGAGCGTTGTTCGAACTGGCGTTGCTCCTGAACCTGTCGCTGTTGCTGCGTCTGGAGCTCTTGCTTGCGCTTGTGGTTCTGTAGCTCCATCTGGGCTTGCTTGCCCTCGAGCCACTCGTCACCAGGCCCGCGCTGGCCCTCCTGCACGCCGGCCTGCCTGTTGAGGAAGTCGCGGGTCGCGTACTGAGTAGCGAGCATCTTCGCCGCCTCAAGCACGGGCATGCCCATCGATTGCATCGAGTACAAGAACTGCTCGGGGCTCTCGCGCATGCCGCGCAAGTCGTCGATGAACTGTGTACGTTCACCGTAAAAGCCGTCGCGCTCTTGCTTGAGCGCGTTCATCTGTTGGGAGAACTTCTCACGCATCATCGCCCCATTGCGCATGGACGCGACCGAGCCCTCCCACTCGTGATCACCGTCTTTCAGGTTGAGCCGGAGCTTGTCGTGTAGCTCGTCGGGGAGCCTGCCCTCGCTGATAGCCTGCAGAAGGTCTTGCACGGGCACGCCGTGAATGCCTTCCTTGTAGCTGTCGAGCCAGCTATAGTCGCTTGGCGCTTGATGCTGTGACTGTGCGCCGGGCTCGCTCGCGGATTCGCTGTGAAAGAGTTTTTCGCTCAGCTCGGCAGTGGTACTCCTTGCTGGCGACGTAGGCACAGAGGAGGACTGCGAAGAGGAGCTGGGCGAGGACGGTGTAGAGGATGGGGTCGAGGACGCCCCCGGTGCTCCTGTAGAAGGCACAGAGGGTGTCGAAGAGATATCGGACATCGTTGCTAGTCAAGTTAGGCGGCTGCAGCGCCTGCAGGTGGTTCAGCGGGTTTAGGCAGCTTGGTTACGCTATCGTCCGCAGTGTCTGCTTGCGGGGGGGTAGCGTTTTGTACGAGACGCTTTTTGTCAGCGTCACTTTGAGGTTTAGGGTCGCCGCCCTGATCGGGCGGGGGCGCGTTCGGGTCCATCATCTGTTGCGGGGGTGGGTTCCCAAGCAACTGCGCGAGGAAGATGTCGCCGTTACGCGCGATCTGCACGTGTTGCATGATATGCGCGAGCACGGCACCCGAGATCTTTGGGTCTTGCATCGCGGCTGGGCTGTTGAGCACTTCAAGATGCCCGAAAATATGGCTTGCTGCGTTGTCAGTTGCGAGCACCGGCACTTCCGGCACTGACTGTGTCGGCTGGCCCGTCATCGGGTCCATGTCCTGCTTGATCTGCGGCCCCTTGAACAGTGCCTCGTTCTCGTAGCGGATACGGAGCTCTGATGTGCGAGTGGCCTGAATCATCGGCTTGAACGTGCCGCTGTTCACGAACTCCACGATTTGCTGTGGGTCCTTGAACGGTAGGCCGGGAAACTTCTGGAGCAGTTCGACCATCTGCATGCGACCCGCCTGATTCTTCATCATCGGATTCGCCGTTTTGATCTTGACGCGCTTGATCCCGTCCCAGTCCTTCTGCTCGAAATACTGCATGTACGGACGCTCATCGATACCGGCGACCGCGACGAGTTGAGGGTGCTTCGCGTAATGCTTTAGAAGCTGAATGATAAGATTGCCAACGCGTTCTCGATGCAGGTCAAGTGCCAGGGCTCGCTCGGACTGAGCCTCAATAGCGATCTGACTGTAAAGTGCAGCATGCGCACCTGATGTGATGTTAGTGCTGGTATCACCGCGTGCGATTGCATTCAGGCCTGACAGGCTCTGCTTGAACTGCCGGAACATCTCAATCGCCTTGAGACTGAGCTGCGGCATTTCGGGAAACTTGATCGGTTGCGGTTGCGCGTCTTTTCCAGGGGGAACGAACACGATCTTCGCGCCGTTCGCGAGTGCATCGATGTCAACATCGCTTCCCTCGACGAGCGCGAGGCTTGGCCTTCCGAACGACTCGAGGTTAGTTGCCACATCTGACATAACCTGATTCTGTAGCTGATCTAACGGTATCAGATTCCACAGTTCACTGATGCCCATGCTCGTTCCGTGCAGTTCGCACGTCATGAATGGGATGAGCGGAATCTCAGAGGTCGGCACTGGCTCATTACGCGCGAGGTTATCGTCAACCATCACGTCGTTCACGAATACGACCTTGCGCCCGAGAGGCATGGCCATCGAACGGCGATAGTAAAATATTCTCACCGCACAAAGGTCGAGCGGCTCTTGCTGGAGTGGATCACAGCCCGGAACGCTGTACTCGTACAAGTTCGGGACGAGGCTCGAGCTCTCGATCTGCTTCGCGTACAACGGATAGCGGGCTTGCAGCTCGACCTTCGACCGTTTGGGCAGGATGAGCAGGCGCCATTGGTGATCGTCGAATTCGGACCGATACGGTTCGCATGCTACATCCCACCAATACATGCGATCGATGGTCAGCTTGCCCGCGCGCCCCGTCTTCTGCACGGGATGATTCACGCCAGTCGCGGGGTCGAACTCGTCCTCCTCGTACTGAATCACCTCGCCGTCGTCGGGGTCCCAGCCAACGTGCGTGTAGGCCTTCCCGTAGAGCTCCTCGATCTTGACGATCTCGCGCTCTTTGCGCTCGCCATACGCGTCCTCGTAGAAGTACATCACGAGGCTGTCGCTGGCGTTTACTTGGGCGAGTGATTTGTAGTCGGTGTTGACGACTTGGGCTTGGAACGCCGGGCGATTCCGGCAAGCCATGTTCGTGATCTGGTCGACAAAACTACGGTACTCATTGATGGTGACTTCAAGGAGTTCCTGATTGTCACCTCCGTAAGAGACCGACTGCGTTTGCCACTGTCCATAAGTCCCTTGAGTGTTAGTCGTACCGTAATACGTGCTGAATGACAGTCGAGCGACGTTGAACAAGCCCCGACGCGCGCACGCGTCGAAGTACTCTTCCTCCTTATCCCGGCACGTGCCCCAAAACTTCAGGGGATCGCGCTCGTTCGCCCAAAACTTACCTAAGTAGTCTTGGACGTCTTGGATAGTCGCGTACTTCTCGCCCGTGTTATCGGGCGCTTGTACAAGCCTCTCGTCTTCCATTAAGTCTTACAAGTATAGCAGACGGCTATTTGCGCCCGAATCTCCGCCCGACCCGGATACGGCTCGTAAACAGCTTCTTCGCGACCTCGACTAGACTGTGCTCGCTCTTGAAGTGCTCAGGTAGCGAGTGCATCTCGTGGAGGGGCACGGTCTTGTTGAGAACCACGCCGTAAGGAGGGAACGGGCTCATCTGCTGATTGACCCCTCGCCACATGTACTTGAGGGCGTCCACGATATCGCAGTGGCCGAGCACTTCAGACCGGACGTAATCAGTGCGCTGTTGGTTCCAGATCGCGCCCTCCAGGTGCAGGATCGAGTTCTGGGCCGTTGGAAGCACGACGATTCGGTGCTGGTGGAAGGCGTTGCGAAGATTGTTGAGGCTCGCCTCCTTGCCGTCTGTCTTGTCAGCGCTACCGACCTTGAGGTCGTGCTGCACGTTCAGATCGTGGATGAGGCGGGGCTCGGTGTCAGACAGGCGTAGGAACGGGTTGCACTTCCACCGGTCGTGGTCCCAGTAAAAGCTCTCGCCGAACGCCTGTGCCTCGCAATCACGAACGGCCTTTGCGATCTCAGCTGTGCTTGCGTTGCGCTTGGCCCAGTCGCTTGCGACGATAAGCTTGGCCGAGCTGAAATCGTAGTACGCGCAAACTACAGCGCACAGGTCACGAGAACCGGGGTCGATGGCGGTGTAACCGAGGAAGTACTCAGGCTGTACCCACTCCATGATGTGAATGGCTGCGTTGAACTCGGGAATGACAGTGCGCGATTCAGAGCGAACGTCGATGCACAGAAGCTCGCGCTTGCACTGTTCGCTATCGAGCCCCCCGAGAGTCGCGATGAACTCGTCACGCTCAGCGGGGCTGATACGCGGGTTGTCGAAAATCGTCTTGTGTTGGTACGCGCCCCTGACGATCGCGTCGGGGACGAAATCAACCTTCCACGGATGCGCGGGCTCGTCGCTCGGCGTCGAGTTGAGCATCAGTGTCGCGGCCAAGTGGCCCATGAACTGAGGCATAACAACAGACGTGACGACGTACTTGAGCTTGTCGCAGTAGCTAGCCTCACTGATCGTGAAGCCGTCGCTTGAGCGGCCACGCAGGCCGTTCGGGTTCGTATCGATACCGACGAGGCGAATGATGCTTCCGTTGGGGAAGAACAGACCCGCTTCGGTGCCCTGGTAGCTCTGCCTGTAGATCGGCTTGAGCGATTCGGGGCAATCTTCGACCAGCTGATCGAACAGTGGCAGAACGATCGAGGCGATGTCCTTCGCGTATGCGGTCGCGTACGTGTACGTCGAACCGGGATGACGAAGCCCGTCCTCGAGCCGAATCAGCAGGCTCATGAAGTCCTTGCCGAAGCGGCGCCCGCAATTTATCGCGTAGACACGAGGCCAGTACCCGGCCTGCGACTCTCCACGCTTACGCGCCTCGTGAGAGTTCTTCTCCCACGCGCGGTAGTGATCGTAGATGTCGCGCTGGCCAGAGTGTAACTTGTATCGGAGACGTGCAGCTCGCCAGAGCTTCGCGGAGTCAGCAGTTACGGTCAATCAGCATTACTGGCCGCGACGTTTGAACAGTTCGTCACGAACATAGTCCTGTATGTAGTCCTGCGGATAATTCCACGCGGGCTTGCGCTTGCCGAACTGTTGAGTGAAGTTCTCGACAGCATCGTCTGTGAGCTCGGGCAAACGTTGTTCCATCCCAGTCCTGCCAGCAGGCGGAATCGGGATCTCTGCATCGAAGTTGGCCACTGCAGTCGGGGCGGGGTGAATGGCTGGGCGGGGTTCGCCCATGAGCTCTTGCATCTTGAACTCGCCTGACGGGCTTGCGCTGTTGAGTTCGAACTCACCGCCGATAGGGCTTGCATTGTTGCCCGAAGGCACAGCCGTGTCCGCCTTCTGCATAGGCATTGGCGTGGTCTTTCCGCGAGCAGCTTCTTTCGCAGCACGTCTAGCACCCGCATTAGCCGCGGCTTCCGCGTACTCTGAGTCCAATTTCGGGAGGCGAGCCAATTGTTCCGGTGAGTTTTCGGCTGCGAGTGCGTCAGTCATAGACTGGCCCCGTTGAGCAACAGTCTCCTCGACGCTAGGAGCCTTCCAGTTGGGGGGCCTGCCCATTGCTTTATTGAGAGCCCTGGAATGCTCGCCAAAATAGTCGCCCAGTGACTTGCCGGCTCGAGACACGGCGGGCATGTCAGAACTAAGTTCGGTCGGTATCCGCGCGGCGGGTATAGCTTCTGCGCCCGCGGCTTCCGCGGTTAGACTCGACGGGGGCGGGATAGCTTTATCGCGCGTTACGGTTTCTTCGGGACCAGCCGCCTTCTCGTTGACCGGGCTTGACGCTTTACGTGGGGGACCAGCCGTGTTCTTCGGAAGCGTTTGAGGTGGCTTCGGGGGTACCGCACGATTGATTTGCGCGCCTCGAGCGACTTCCTTCATCGAAGGTTGAGCGCCAGCGCCAGCTGTCGCGAGCACTGGCCCGGAAGGAGGCCCACCCTTGAACAAATCCTTGATGACCTTCGCAGCTGCCGGAGCTCCAGCGCCAGCCATGCCCAGCACAGCAGACGGGCCAGCGGAGCGAGCAGCGCCCTCTAACCGGTTCCCGTCGTCAGCAAGGCCTGCGCCTTCAACACCACCTCGAACGCCCGCTCCGAGGCCAGCAGACGCAATGCGCGTGGCTAATCCTGGAGCTCCAGCACCGAGACCGCTCATTGCAACCGAGCTGGGAAGGCCTCCAGCAATCTGACCTGTGAGGTAGGTGTTGGGATACGCTCGTTGCGACTCGGCGTTTTCGCGACGCAGGTTAGCGCGCATGTCTGCATCGGCAGACCCAGCCGCATACTCGCGAGGGATACCTTCGGGGTCGCTCGGGCCAAACCAATCGCTAAGTTTCCCTGCGATGGCGGGGCTTGCCTCGTCGTTCAGGCCAAGCGATGCGCCCTGTCCCAGTCCGCGCAAAAGCGCCTCAATCTTGTTAGAAGACACTGTCTTGTTTCTCTTTCTCTTCCTCGTCCGGCGTAAACGGCGCGGGCTTCTCTTCCGGTTTCACTTGCTCTGGCGCAACGGCTTCTTGACCTGTGCTACTCGCCTGACCGCCGACAGATCCCGTAGGCTGTGCGGGGAGTGCTGGCGCAGGCGTTGCCGCTTGTGCTGCTGTCTGTTGTGTCGGAGCGGGGGTAGCGCCCGCTGTTTGCTGTAGCGTTCCCGCTCCTTGAATGACGGGATTACCAGACGCGTCCTTCTCGGGCTCAGGCTTCTGCTTCTTTTCAGCTGGCGACTGATAGCCGTCTTTGACCGAGCTGACGTCGGTCTCTTCGGTCGAGACTTGTCGAAGCGGTGCGTCTGCTTTCGGCGGTTCGGGGTCCGTGTACCCGAGAATCTTCTTCACGTCGTCAGAGCCCTCAGGCCCCTTCACGCGCTCACGCACTGGCGCAGCTGTCTTGAAGTCGCCGGGGTCCTTGACCTCTTTAGGCGCGACGAACGCGTCAGGCACGCGCATGTTGGGGCGAAGATTGCCCGCGTTCACTTGCTTGCGGAGTTCGTCGATCTCGTTGATGCCCGCCCCTTGTGCCAAAAATTGATAAGGATTAACGGCATAACGACCTGCATTAATATCCGCCTGACGATCTGCACTGTCTTGGTCATACCGATCCTTTTGAGCCTTGTACATGTCGTAAGCGGCGCGGTCTTTGTCGTGTTGAGTTACAGCGTTGTCGTAAGCCTGGCGTGCCTTCTCGTAAGCTGTGTCGTATTCGCTCTGTTTCTTCGTACTGTCCCGAATGCCTATCGCGAACTTGGTCGCGTCCTGATAGTTCTTCTCCATCGGCGCGAAGTACTCATCAAAGCCTGTCTGATAGTTCGTGTCGAAATCCACGACCTGTTGTCTCACGGAGGTAAGAGCAGCTAGCGCATCATTGACTGCCTTCTTGGCCGCGTCCGTTGAGGCTTGATTTACGGATATCTGCCCGTACAAACCGCCCACGGTACCCTGACCCGCGTTCATGATCTTAATGCTTGAGAGTTTTTCCTTCGCTGCTTCGTACGCTTTACGTGCAGCTGCAGCTTGTGTTTCCAACTCCCCACGCTTCTTGAGTTGCGCCGCTTTGTACGCTTCTTTCTCCTTGTCGATGCGTGTGCGTTCACGACCAAGAGCGATTGCGTACTTATCCCCTTTGTCTACGAAAGCGTCCGCGAGCGCTTCCTTCGAACCAGCCACACCTGCCGGGGCCAAGTACTTAGGTACAATGATTGGCTCGGGCGCACCGGTCAGCGCGCGTATGTCTTTGGCAGTAAGACCAGTACGCATCGGGCTTTCGCCGAGCCCCAGTCCCTGCATTAAAGTTGTCGGGGTAGGTTTGGGTGCGACTCGGGTCACTCCCAAGTCCTTTCGCGAGTCCTTATACTCCTCCCAGAACGCCATAGCTCCCTTACCGGTTTACAAGTTGAATCGTTGCTTCAGTGAAATCAGCCTTATGGAATCCGCTCAAGAACGGAGCGAAGAACCAGCCCGCGGGGTCGTTCTTCGTGCCCTTCATCATGGCCTGAACGATCTTGCTGAAATCGATGATCTTGGCGCCGCGACGAGGACTGTTAGTGCATTCGGCGCCGACATCAATCGGCCCGCTGATATGCAGGTCGACCATCTTCTTCCAAACGTCGCGACCAGATCGGTCCTTCGCCTTGCGCTTCGTGCGAATGGGATGCGCGAGGTACAGAATGCTGTCCTGCGAAATCTCGGCGACCTTGATCGATTTCGCCAATACAGGCGGCTCCTCGAACCGTTCCTCGAACTGTCCGCGCACATAACTCTCGTGCTTGGAGTTTTGCGGGATTAGAACTGTGACGAAACGTCCGCCGTGATCGAAGGGCTTTGTTCCTGAGACTGTGACTGGTGCTGTGGCTTCTTTAGCCATGTAGAGATTGCTTCAAACGTTGATAGGTTGAACTTGACTGTTTTGCCGCTTCCTTTTCGCGGATATGACAGCCAGTAGTTTGCGAGATGTTTACCCTTCTCGCCGGGAATGATTGGTTTCAGCCAGACTTCAACCGGACATTTCCAGTTTCCGAATGGGAACTTCCTGTTGACCTTCTCGACGACGCGAGACGTATCGATGCCAGCGGCTTGCACGGCTTGGAACAGCTTCGCGCGCTGCTCGAGCACGAAGTTAGTGACGTTCAAGTCGCGCCTCCGCTGCAACGAGCTCGTCCTCGTGCTCGGCTTGGTCAACAGCAGTGAGCACTTCCTCTTGCACGCGGTCTTCGATCTCGTAGATGCGCTGAGCGAACCGTTCCTCGTCCTTCTGGATACGGTGCTTGTAAATGAATTTGACCGCGTCGAGGTTGCCCTCAAGGAACGCAGCCTTGTAGAGATACTCGAGCGTGACTTCGGCGAGCTTCGCGCGCTCCTCGTCTAGCATGTCGACGAACGGCACGTAATCACCTGCGCCTCGACGACCAAGCTCGATCCACTTGAGCATTGTCTTCTGCGGGACCTTACACATGGTCGCAGCGGTCTCGAGGGCCATGCATCGCTTGAGCTCGGCTCGGAACGCTTCGATGAGACGTGGGCTTGGGGGCGGAGGTGGGGCTTTACCGTGAAAGGCCATTGTGTATTATAACACGCCGCGACTAGTACTAGCCGTTGCTTGGACGCGTACGCGGGTGCTAGTTCACTTCACTCGACGTCGGCGCGTCCGGGTCCCTTTGCGCAGCAGTCAACAGAGCGATATTTACGCACGCGAGCAGTTCATTGTCGGTGAGGCTTGGCATCGACCGAATGAAGCACGCGAGCACGGCGGTCATGAGCTTGCTCTGTAGCCGGTACTGGCGATCGGGGTCGTTTGGTGCGAACTCGACGAACTTCGCACTTGCGTCGTCTACCTGCGCAGCGACTTGGTAATAGGCCTCGACGAGGAGGGCGTTGTCGGCGTGTTCGTTCATGGGGAGGCTGGATCCTCAATCAGCACAAGCTCATCACCAAGAGTGCGAAGATACTCGACGTCGGGATCGTGCTCATCGCACCCCGACTCGAGCAGCAACCACAACGCGACGTGCGCCGGGAGATAAAGCGACTTGCTCGGTTGTACGTCCATGGACTATCTTAGCACGATGGCGAGGTGTCTACTTTGTGGTGCGGGCGTCTGGTACGTCGGGCTAATCAGCGCGGACTGTGAGAACTCAGGTTGCGTGAACTATCGTGAGCCCCCGTCGTCGCGCATGAAGTACCGGTCGTGGGCTTGGGCGCGCGCAATTCAAGCTCAGGGCTGGCAGCTCGAGTGGAGCGAGCCCGGTTCGAACGATTGGATGCGCGTGGATGAGAACCTTGCTGACGACGCTCCTGAAGCTGAGAATGAGCCGTATCTCTATCGGCTACACCAGAGCTCGTACGAGGTTCCGTGCCCATTCAGGCGAGGCACTCTCAGTTGGGCGACAGCGCAACAGAAGGGCGGGAACGCAGTAGATATGACCGGGAAAGAATGGGAGATCGTGCCGGCATGATAGAATACATGGTTGGCAAATCCCACCCCGAAAACTAGTAGTACACGTGCACAGCTGCCAGTAGGCACCTCCGGTACTGAACCTATCAACGCGCCTGAGGGCGCGCTCGCATACGCAAGCGACACCGAGCTCGTTCGAGTAAAAACGAGCACGGGCTGGGAGGACGTTGGTGCTGGAGGTGGGGGCTCGATCACTTCGATCGTCGGGGGTGACGGCATCGATGTTACCGACCCGAGCGGGCCGGTGGTCACGATCTCAGTGGACGAGTCGGAGATCGACCTTGCTGGCGACGTGAACGGACCAGCGAACGCGAACGAGGTCAACGCGATTCACGAGACGTCAGGGCCGACGCAACTAACACTTGGTAGCATCGCGGACGGTGAGCTCTTGCGACGCGTAGGCACCGGGGTTGTCGGCGTAGCCACCTCGAGCTTGCCTGCTGTCACTCCAGCCTACCTGCAGCACATCTGGCTCAAGCCCCCGTCTGTTCCTAATGCCTGGGATGACGAGTTCGAATCGGGAAGCGCGGACCTTGCAACTCGTGGGTGGGGGATTTCAACTGGCACTACGAATTTCACGCGTATAGGCGACATCCAGCCTGGTAACCTCGCCGCTGTCACAGGAACGCAGTACCGGTCGACGATAGTCGGCTCGTGTATTGTTATACAACTAGGAGTGGGCGTCTCCTGCGGGGTTTGGAAATCGATCCCGGCACTAGCTTCTGGCGACAAGTATTACGTTCGCTTTGGCGCCTCCAATCCCAACTGGGAATCGAGCACGGGCAATTATAACGGTCTCAGCGTCTCGTATTCGACGAGCGGGTTTCCAGACGGGAATAACAGATATCTCGTTAGTCAATCTTGGGATACCGGCCCGGCCAGCATGAACATTGCGGTTGGTCGAGCGGTCGGTGGTTCCTACGCAACGGTCGTCATTCAGCCTCGGGTGCATGCGGACATTCACGGCTGGGTCTGCGTCGATGCTAGTAGCTCTACACCCCTTTATTGCAACCTCGCATATTCGGGAACTATGCAGTCGATTACGACGCTAGCGAACGGCGCTTCCGGTACCATTCCGACGCGCTCCAGCCTAAACACCGTTTACTTGGAATATGGTCACATCAACTCAGCGAGTAGTCGCCAGCCCCCGCTGTTCTGGATCGACTTCTTCCGCAAGAAGACGGGCAACGACTGGCTAATCAGTACCTAACAGCCCAAGTTCGCTTTCGTCCTCCCCGTCTTCTTAGCTAACTTCGGGTCTAGCTTCTCGTAGCTCAGCACTTTCGGCGTTTGGGTTTTTGGTTTCTTGGTGCCCTTGGGCAGTGTTTTCTTCATAGTCAGATTCTAGCACGCTTGACGAGCCAGCATGCGTCTTCACGACCTCGAGCGAGTCGAGGATATCGTCATCGTGAACTTCCCACGCCGCTAGTGATCGCCCATCGGTCATGGTCGCGGCGACTACGATACTAGTCGTGAGACCGCGACGGGCATATTCAAGGAACAGTTCGAGTTCGTGGATGATGTATTGGTTCATAACTAGTACTTGAACTATGAGCCCCCACCCCGAACCATTCAGGGTGAGGGCCACAGCGCCTTGACAGGATGTACCTTGTATACGGACGCTTAGCAGTTGCGTCAAGCACGTACACGTCTTAATCTGGTGACATGCATCCACGCATCTTCCGTGATGATCTGCTAGCCATTCAAAAGACATGCGCGGCTCGCGCGTTGCTCAACAACAACCAAGTCGTGAAGACGTCCGCGCTCGAGCTCGGCGTGAGCGTGCGAACCTTGCTGATTTGGATGAGGAACCAGGGCCTGCGCTCGCTCGACACCTGTATAGCCGCCGCAGCTGATACGACGCTCGTTCCACACGGCACACACGTGCTTCGCGCGTATCGTATCGTCGAGCGCTCGCGCCTCGAGCGCGCACTCGACGAGAACGGACGCAACCAAACGAACACGGCCAGAGCGCTGGGCGTCTCGAGACGCGCGCTACTGGCCAAGTTGCGTCAGTACAGGTTGAGGCGGAAAGACCGGGTACCAGTGCTAGTCGATCAGGACCAGAGCCTCTAGCTCCTCGAGCACCTCACGCACGCGAATCGTACCTTGCCTGATGATGAACTGTCGAATGTCGTCATCAGGCACGCGGTAACCGAGCTGGGCACTTCGACGAATCACGTACACTTGCTTGTGGTCGAGCGTCGAATAACCAGCTTCACGCCCCTTCGCGACCATCTCGAGGATCGTCAAGTGGACCGGTAGACGCTTTACGAACTCAGCTTTCGGGTTCATGGACGCGCCGTTTCGATTTGATCTTTGTCTTTGCGTGGCAAACGTCGCAAAACCAAGTTCCGTTGAGCTTGCTGAGCTTGGTTTTGCGAGCGCGCCCACAGCCTGAGCACCGTTGCCTGTCCGGGTGCTTCACCTCGGCGAAATGACGGGCCTTGCACGCTCGATGCATCGTGATCCCCTGAAACGCAGCTTTGTGAGCGAGTGGTAACTTGGGCGTGGGGCATCGGTCGTACTGGCACACGCGGCGCGACTCGACGAGTAGCCGCTCGCACGCTCGATGCATCGCGCCTGGTGCACGAGCTGGGAACGTAACGTCGGGGGTCGGACACGCCGCGTAAGCGCACCGAACGCGGACCTTGCCTTGCTTGCCGTCGCGGTGCATTCGGCACCAGCGGTGAATACCGGTGTTGTTGTTCTGAGCAAGGAACTTGTCGGGTGTGAGACAGTGCTCGTACTGGCAACGATGCTTCTCGCGACTTGCGAGCGCGATACAGGGGACGTGCATCGCGCCTGGTCGCTCGGAGTGGACGAGCTTGTTCGGAGTCGCGCAAGCGTGATAGGCGCACTGACGACGCGTTTGTCGTTTTTGAAGCAGTTCGAGCTGACCGGGCACAGTCTCGGGTAACGCGTCCCGGTCCCACCACTCGTACCCGCACCAGGAACAGACGCGACTCGACACGTCAATCGTGTTCTGACAGTTCGGACACGCTTTCTCGCCCACGCCGCTACCGGGCTTGTACTGAATCTGCCGGCCCTTGAGCGTGTAGACGACGTCTTGCAGGGGCAGTCCGTGCATGAGCGCGTTGCCAGCGTGATCGAGCACGACGGGCGTGATCGGGCCGGGACGGGTCACGCGCCCGACCATCTGGAACCATAAACTTGCACTCAACGTGGGCCGGGCGATGATCGCGGCGCGCGCAGTCGGGCAATCCCAGCCTTCAGTGAGCAACTGACAGTTTACGAGCACGTCGAGCTCACCGTTCGTGAACATTTCGAGTGCTTCGCGCCGTTGATCAACGGGCATCTTCCCCCAAACAGTCGCAGCGCGCACGCCATGATCGCGGAACGACTCGGTCATGTGCTCGCAGTGCGCGATGTTCACGCCGTACACGATAGTGGGCCTGTCGTGTGCGTATTTTAGGTAGTGTTCAACGACAGAACCAACGAGATGGGGGAGATCGGTCGCGCGCGCCAGTGAGGCTAGGTCGAAATCGTGGTCGCGTTTACGCAGGCCGAGCAGTTTTGGGCGTTGATCGCGCGGAACGGTGTAGATTTTGGGGTTCGAGAGCCAGCCCGCCTCGATCAGGGCGCTTGGTGGGTCCGAAGCGACGATTTCGTCGAAGAGATCGTCGAGTGGTTGGCCGTCGAGACGAAACGGGGTCGCGGTGAGACCGTGCACGAGCGCTCGCGGGTACTTTTTGAGCAAATCACGGTAACTCTCGGCGGGTGCGTGATGGGCTTCATCAATAACGATGAGATCAGCGGGCGGAAAGTCGCCCGACTGGATCGTCATGACGTGCATCCGAGGCCCGACTTCGACACCGACATTGCGGAGACGCTCGATTGCCTGTTGCACGAGCTCGATTCGATGCGCGATGAACAGCACGCGTTTGCCCATCGCGACAGCGGCGCGGATCACTTGCGCTTCTACGACAGTCTTACCCGACCCGGTCGGGCCGACTACGAGTACGCGTTTGGACTGAGACTGGCCAATACGAGCTAACCAATCGGCCTCATAGTCACGGAGCGCGATCGGGGTGTCAAGCAAGTGTACGCCCCCTGTTATAGTGCTCGCGCCAGCTCCTCATGCGCTCACGGAACCATGTGCTGTCGTCCCAGTGACTACCCCGCGTTCGTAGCGCGCGTCGCATGTAGTTCCACGCACGCCGTTCACGCACGAGCTGACGTCTCGACTTGCGAAATGTGACGGTAGCGATCGGTGTGCCTTCCTCGTGAAACGTGACCCTGACTTTCATAGCGGGTGACTGTAAACGAGGATTAGCCCCCACGTCGATAACCATAGATCGCCGACTCCGCGTGAGGGAGCTCGACCAGAGCAGGTAGCTTCTCGAAGTCAGTGTCTGGTTGCTCGTAGAGCCACTCGAGGAACGGCTCGAACATCGGGCATACCCATACCTTGTGCTTGTTGAGATCGGCACGAGCGAGCCCGCCGAGTCGAAAGTAGCCGCCTTCGCCGGTCTGCAAGTCGAGGACCCAGAGGTGCCCCCGTCCCCAACCGATCTCGTGCAAGAGGGGAGTACCCGCGACGGCCGAGCGATAACCCCATTCCTGCTCGTCGAATCGCGCGAGTAGGAACTTGCCCCAGTTGAACCCGTTGGTCGCTTCGATGATCTTCGTGTGCATAGGCCGCCATACTCGCCGAAGAACCTGGACTAGGTCTAGTGACTCGGGCCGTGACTCGGACCGTGACTCGGGCCGTGACCGTGACGAGATCTTGGACTGGGGCCGTGACCGTGACGAGATCTTGGACTGGGACTTGTACGCGCGAAATGGGCGTATAGCGGGCGCACAAGGCAGGGGCGGCCCAAGTGTACCCCCACCCCCGTGCGTGCCCTGGCCGTGCCGGAGCTCGTGTCTGACGGTGTAGGTGCCGCTGCGCACACTAGCGCACTGCGCGTGTAGGTTGCGCTGCGCACAGCACGCATACGTGGCGCGCGCGTAGGTGCGCATGCGCTCGCACCACCGGCCGGGCTGTTTGTGGCAAGGACCGGGGGAGGCGCGAGAGGGGGCGCGCTAACTACGCGTGGCCACTCGGGACGCGCCGAGAGCCGCATGCTCGCGAAGCATGAGGTCAGGTCAGGTCGAGGCGCGGTCGAGGCGCGCGCCATAAGGACGTGCTGCGTCCCAGCTCACGGTGGAATATTCCGGTATTTACACAATCTACCGTATATGTGTAAAATTCCGTTATATGTGAACGAGATTTCGCACGATTGTGGCGCTGAGCCACCAAGCTGCTATTCTCTAGTTGTGGCCGCGAAACAGCGAGCCGAACGAGAGTGTGAGAGACTCTCGTGTGTAGATGCTGCGCCAGTGTGAGAGACTGGTCTGGTAGGCAAGCAGACTACACTGTTAGGTCCCAGCGGTCTAACAGTTCCTTGACAAGTGAATCGGCAGAGACAAGCGCTGCGGCGCCCTCTCCAACGGACGGTGTGATTAGAGCGGCTTGGTAGAGGTCGCTCTCGCACTGTAAGACTAACAGCGCGAGTTGTTAGTCTGACAGTACGAAGGAGTAGTTAGATGTTTACGCAGTACATGATTGATGCTCTGAAGATTCAGCGCCTTGAGCTGTTCGACATCCTTGGCGACTACGGCATGCGAATGGACGCAGGTGAGACCGTAGACGCTCTGTTAGTCGAGGAAACCGCTGAAACGCTGGTGCGCACTGACCTGGCGATTTACAAGCTCTACAAGCGGGCGTCACGATGATTACCGCGTTCTGGATACTGTTTGCACTCGCGCTCTTGTTGCTTGCAACAATCGCGTTCGTCTACTTGTTCGTTCCGATTCTGATTGTCGGGTTTCTCGCTCTGATAGTAATGCAGTGTGGAGGTAGCGATGACCGGGGCATGGGAACGAAAACGAATCATCGAAACGTTAGCCATGAAAATCGCGCTAGCCGCTATGAGCGGTAAGCCCAGTCCGGTCGCAGCGCGAGTGCTCTCGCGACTTGAGTCTCTGTAGTCTGACGCTAGCGACTAGGGAAAGCTCTAGACGCTACAGTGACACTAACAGGGAGAGTGTGAGAATGAGTGCAGTAAAGCTGTCTAAAGCCTACAGCATCTATGGTGCGAGCATGGGTCGTCGGGCCTATCACGGAAACACGGAAACCACGGCGCGGTTTAGCGTGACTTACGTTCCCCTCGACAACGGTGGATACGATAACGGTGGGGCGTATTGGGGGACCGGCGAGCGCCTCTGGCGAGCATTCGCAGAGTGCGCAGATTCCGAGTGTGGACAAATTGAGTTTTTCATGCGAGCGCGCTCGCGACAGGACGTAATTGCGGAAGTTCGTAAGCAGTATCCGCAAGCACGATTCTTCAATAGTAAGGCTTGATAGCTAGTGCGAGCGTTACGAGAGAGTCTCTGTAGTCTGACGCTAGCGACTAAGAAGTCTTAGGCGCTAGAGTGACACTAACAGGGAGTGTGCGTATGATGCCCACGTATTACATCACCAGTTACTGCAACAAACCTCACCGTGTAGTGGACGGTAAACCGCTGAAACATGAGTGTCGCGTAATTCCACCGACTGCTTTGCGCGCAGAAATCCGCGGGGAATTCGGGATAGCAATGGACATCCTAGCTAAGGACAAGCCACGGTATATGCGGCGTGGAGTGAATGAGTAACCCTGTAGTCTGACGGTAGCGACTAGGGCTGGCTCTAGACGCTACAGTGACACTAACAGGGGTAACAGTATGAGCCTAGAAGACTTTACACGTAGCTACATGGAGACTGCACTATGGTCGACCTTGGATGAGGGCGATGAACACAGTATCAGCGATATCGCAGACTCGACTCAGGCACGGATGGCCACTGACTGTAAGTCGTTCTACGAAGCGCACGTTGGTTTGTGGGATGACAACAACGACGCGACCGCGGGCCACGATTTCTGGTTGACGCGGAATCGCCACGGCGCTGGGTTCTGGGACGGTGACTATGCGAACGGTGACGCCTTGACCGAACACGCAAACGCGTTTGGTGAGGTCGACTTGTACGTGAGTGAGAGTGGCGAGGTCTATCAAGCGGGCACAGAGCCGATAGTTTGGCTCTGTGGTGACTGCAACGTCTACGCCGCGAATGCGGACCTAAGCGGTTGCGGCTCGGATGAGAGAGCGGCGGCAGTTCAGTCTGCAGTGGATGCACTCGGCAAGCTCTCACTGTGTGAGTGGGCCGATGAGGATCCTAAGGTCACACACTGCGGAGCTTGCGGGTTGGAAACTGAAGTTATGGCTTGCTATCTGCGGTCTCTGTAGACTGACGCTAGCGACTAGGGAAAGCTCTAGGCGCTAGAGTGGGAACTGATAGAGAGGTAACTATGACCACGATTAAAGCTGATGTAAGTGTAATGTTTGCGGCTCGTGAGCCTTGGGATTGTTCTAACAGTCAAGCCAATCTCGGAGATCAAGCCGGCCGATTGACTTGGGCTTGCGCTCTTGAAGTCGCGGCAAGCGCGGACAAGTGGCTGTTGAGCGACCGCGCGGAAGCTTGCGAGGGGATGCAGGAATGGGCACGCGACACTGGTGCTTGGGAGCGTGAGGAGATCGTGGGTTGGAGCGATGAGGAGTGTCTCGCGCTGTTCGTTCAGAACGTGGCGAGTGAACTGCGTGAGTATCTCGACTCTGACGATAACGATCTTGAGACGTGTGTGCACACGTACGAGACAACGGATTGGGACGAAGAGTCATGCAGCCCGACCGGTAGCTACTACATGGAAGCGGCACACGTGACTGTTGCCTACTACACGGGGTTCTAGCTAGTGCGAGCGTTACGCGAGTGCATGGACGTACTCGCGCATAGCTGACACTTTAGCTAATGGAGTGTGACAATGCGAAACCCGCTAACAGTGCACGAGTTTCTCGAATCAATAAAAACCAAGTACACAAGCTACGGCTGCTATCCACTTTTCTGGATAACAGCAGACGGTGGGGTACTCTCTTACGAAGCTTGTCGCGAGAACGTTTGGCAGATTGCGCGCGCCATCCGAGACAACGATAACGCACAATGGCGAGTAACCGCGTACGACGCGAATTGGGAGAATCGCGAACTGTACTGCGATCACACGAACGAGCGGATCGAGTCTGCATACGCTGAACCCGAGGAGGGCTGAACAATGAGCACGGCAACCATTCGCATCACGTACGAGATTGTAACGCCCGAATCTGCGGAGGACGGGGAAGCGGCTGAACAAGGATGGGAGGACGAGGACGGTTCAGAGTACACGTTCAGGGAAGCTGTCAAGCTTCTAGAAGGCAAAGAACCATCTAGCAGCTGGTTTCATCGCGGAATCTGGTACACAGATCACGATTCCGATATCGATTACGCAACAGGGGCAGAAACCCGCCAGAGCTACCACGTAACCGCGTCTGATAGTTTTCAGCGCCGATTGTATGCAGTGGTAACGAAGCGCTAGCGATTGCGACACTGACACCTCGGCTAGGATTGTCGAGGTGCGTGTGTGGCACGATAGTTGGAACGAGGGAGCGAGACATGAACACAGCGGAACCGGGAACAGTAAGCGCGGGAACACTCAAGACAGAGGACTTGTTAACGGCTTTTGCCGATACTCTCGAGAGTCTCATTCAAGACAATGCCGCTCACTGGTGTGGGCGTCAGAACGAACGCGACGAATTTCTGAACTTGATCGCTGACGCGCGAGAATCTGACCATGGTGAGGAAGTCAACGCGGAAGTAGTTGACCAGCTTATGACCGCGCTCGATTACTTCGCGCCTGAGGGCCACACATTCGGCGCGCACGAGGGCGACGGTGCAGATTTTGGGTATTGGTCGAACGAGGAAGACTGATTCTCTGGCCGTGGCTCTAGAGCATGCTCTAGGGCTTAGGCGAGACGATTAGACAAGGGAGTTGACAGTCATGAAAGCAATCACAGTCAAGTACTTCGGTCCGACTAACACCAAGGGTTCACGGCTACGTGTGCGCTGTGAAGCATTGCGAGATATGGTCGTCCCGTATGATCATAGTGCGCACAATCCAGAACGCGTTGCCGTCGAGGCATATCTGAAGCGCAACTGTTGGGACGGTGAAATGATTCAGGGCAAGCTTCCAACAGGTGAGTCTGTGTTCGTGTTCACACCAGAGCGGGAAAACCGTGAAGGCCTCACCTACCGACAATGGTTAACGGCCGCGGCAGTCGAGGCATCAAGCGCTCACGAGTATGCTTGGAGTGGTGGTGAGGATCCGATCGAGTATCGTAAGGGTAAGTAGCTAGCGCTGCGACGCTGTAACCTCGGCTTAGGACTGTCGGGGTTCGTGTGTGGCACGATAGTTGGAGTAGAAACATGGCAGACAGGGAGATCTGGGTCTGTGCCGATTGTAACCACTACATCGCAAACGCGGACCTTAGTAGTTGCGGTTCAGATACGCGTGCGAAACACGTGCGAGAGTCAGTTGACGCGTTAGGCGAATTGACCTTGTCGGATTACGACGACGGCGATCCTGATGTTGAGCGTTGCTGCGCGTGTGGAATCGAGACAGAAGTAGTCGCGTGTTACTTCAAGAAACACAGCATAACCTACGACGTCGAGGTAGCGATAATCCGCGCCATGGAAACACCGGGCAAGATTCATCACTTGAGCTACGACGCGAGATACCTGCGCGACCTAGCCCACGTATGTGACTACGAATGCGAAACGTTAGTCGGTACGTTGTTCGGAGGTCATGGAAACGAGGGCGACGAATGGCGCGTGTTGGTCTACAAGGACGGCTACCACGGCCCCAAACGCATACAAGACAGGACGTTTAGTATGGCTGAGCTAGAAGCCGCTCACGAGGTGCTCTGCTCACTCGAGCGCGATCATCACGAAATTAAGCACTGTCTGTGCACAGTGGCGCTTGCGTGGGGAGACGCAAGTAGACGCTAGCGCTGCGACACTGACACCTCAGCTAGGACTGTTGAGGTGCGTGTGTGGCACGATAGTTGGAGTGACAGTTATATGAACAGTCAGATTGCACTGAAGATTTCGAAGCAACTGGAATCCGCGACGATCATTCTCGACGTCGAGCAGGATCAAGAGTCCCACATTGGTCACTTCTCGAGTGACGAACCGGAACGCGATCGTGAACTCGAGCAGGAAATCTCCGCGCGACTTGATCGTGGGGACGTGTGGGCTTGGTGTGAGGTGAAGGTGACCGCGACGCTCGAAATTGACGGGACCCAGTACCGGGGAGAAAGCGGTTGGCTTTGCGGTTGCTGCTACAAGAACGAGCGCGAGTTCCGCGAACCCGGTGGTTACTTCGACGACATGAAAGACACGGCGCTCAACGCGCTTGCGGACCAGCTCATGAACCGCCCTCTCGACCCAAGCGATATCGCGATCACGACCGACGCACAGCGACTTGCGTTAGCTGACCTTGTGAATCGTGAGATGATGTATCGCTCGTCCGAGATTGAGGGCCTGCGCAACAAGCTACTTGCGGCGCTGAAACCGACGCACTGACTCACCTGCACTCGAGTCACGCAACACATTCACGCAACAAACCAGCCGAGGAACCTGATTATGACCGCAGCAGAACGCATCAAGCAAGCACTGAACCACGTACACACTGTTGAGCGGGGAGTACGTAACCCGACCGGGCTAGACCGTGTGGAGGCGGCAGAGTCCGCCATCCGAGCCTTCCCTGACCTAGCCACATGGGAAGTTGACGTACTCCTGAACGCCATCCTTGTGGAACGCTCTGAGTTGTCCATCCAGTTCTGAAAGGCACATGATTATGAACAGCAAGTACACCTGGACACTGAACGCAAGCACGGGACAACACTACCACAATGTGCGCCAGGGCGTTCGCATCTACGCCCGACTGCGCGTGGCTAAGACAGCCTGACCGGTCTTCGACTGACTAGGCGGGAGGGTAGGGTGGGTATGGGGGCCGCAACCCCCATGCTAGCGCCCGAGTAGGATTGCTCGGGCTACTGTGTGGCTGTGTTAGTTCAGGAGTTGGATATGGGTACACTTATCAGCGCTGCGCACAGGTTTCAGCACATGAGTATCGAACGTGCGTGTGACCTCGATACGAAGAAAGCGTATTATCGAGTACTGAAGCGCGACCGCAACAACGCTTACGCCTGGACAAATCTAGGCAACCTGTTGCAGGCCGAGAATAAATACAACTTTGCCATCTACGCATACAAGCGCGCGATGCGCATTGACGCACACGTGATTGAAGCGACTTACAACCTTGGATACGTGTACATGCAATGGCTCTCTCGTTACGAGGATGCGATCCCGTTGTTCGAGCGTGCGCTACTGGCTAATCCCGACTTCCTTGATGCGCGCTACAACCTTGCCTTCGCGTTGCGCATGGTCGGTCGCACTGCCGAGTCACGCAAGCACTTCGGGGCGTACTTGCGCGCGGACTCAACGAGTCATTGGGCGGAGCAAGCGCGTGCGTACATTGGCTTGCGACGTGTCGTCTGACTCACCTGCACTAGCGCCCGAGTAGGATTGCTCGGGCTACTGTGTGGCTGTGTTAGGCCCAGTTTTAGTCAACGGGTACGAGGAGTGGACTAGTATGACCGCACAACAAGCAATCAATCGCAGTATCAGTCACAGTGAGATCGTGACGCTTGACTACGACGCGACTGCGCTCGACGAACTAACATCCGCCACGCGTGACTATGTCACCGGGAATAGTAGGTGGGAGTTTTGGGGCGAGCACGACGGCAATGAATGGCGCGTGCACATGCACTTCCCCGTACAGGTCACATGACAGGTTACCCGAACCGGGAAGACGCCGAGGCGCGTGCTGCAACGTTGAAGAACGCAACGGTCGCGCGACTCGACAACGGAAATTACGCAGTGATTTCGCTCAATAAACACTACACGGGCAAGTTTGTGCTCGCCTTCGGTCCGGGCGAATGGACTTGGCTACCTCGAGCAATAATCCCATGACATCCCCTTACGCAATGCCCTACATGCTGCGCGATCAGGACGAGACAGGGTGCCCACACGCCTGTACGTTTGTGATTGTCAGACATACAGATCTATATCTTGCCGTGCAATACATTTGCCCGCGCACCTGCATCTATCCCGTTACACACATTCAGTGGAGAAAACAAACATGCTCGAATTCTTGATCGTCAACGGTGGCATTCCCGGTGGCATTCTCGCGACGCTCATTTGCGCGGCGCTTGGTTCGTTCTTGATGCACACGGGCCAATGAAACCCGGCACGCTCGTACGCGCTCGTGACGGGATGACAGGAGTTGCCCAGCGCACGCATCAGGACTTCCACGACGACCCAGTGCAAGTGCTCGTCGAATGGCACGACGGGCACTTCAGCTGGCACACGATCGAGACGCTCGAAGTCACGCAAGAGCCGCTCACTCCCGAGCGCTCAGAAGAGGATTCAGTTGTGCTCACAGCCACGCTTGACACTCTCGCGCGAAACCTTGTGCGCATCCGCGGCTCACGCGGAATGTCTCAGTACAAGTTCGCGCCGTACATCGGTATGACTCGTGCGCACTTAGCCGATCTCGAGACCGGTCGAAGAGACATTTCACTGTCGGTCTTTGTGGGCATCTGCCTACGCCTGAACATGAATCCGAACGAGCTCCTCGAACTCCAACTTCGCGCGGATGCGGAGTGAGTGCGCAGCGCACAAGTTGTACATGGCCCGTTCTGGCTAGTCGCGACGCAGTTAGTGCACAGCGCAGGACTCGTACATGGCTCTAGTAGCTATGTACGAGTTTTGCGCTGATATAGCTTGAATTAGCTAACTTGCTGTTGTTTTGGGACCAAAATAGCCAGTACTAGCTACGTTTGCGGTAACGGGTAACAGAGGTAACGCGCAAAAGTACTAGTCTCCGACCCTTATACTCCCCTACTACTACTCCTCTCTATATATACTCTTCATTTTCTTAAATTATATGGTACTGATGGTACTGGTTGGGTAAAAGCATGGGTATTTGCGAGAGAAAACCGGTAACATACTGAACGGTTTACCAGTATGTTACCGGCCGTAACCGCCGGTACCTAGCTATTCCTGGCTAGCTGAACCTTTATCGTACCAAATTCGATACACTTCGCCCTTTTCTTTGACCTGTTTGGGCGCCCAGTTGATTCGGTGCAAACAGTCGGCAAGCCTCCTTTCGACCGGCTTGTTGGTCAGCTCACACCCAAGCTTGAGCAGCAACTGTCCCAGACGGATCTTCGCCACGCGTCGACCGTCCATCTGCCAAGCCTGCATCGCGTAAGACGGGTCCTCGAACTTCGAGTCACCAGGCCACTCTGTGAGCACAGCTCGGACTTTTTCAGTCAACGCGTCCTCCTCCTGGTGACCCTCCCTTATTTCGCCCGCTGAAGCCTCCTCAGCGCCCGTCAGATGCCATTGCTCGCCGCGCCTATACGCACCCACGGCCTCAGCCCATAATCGGCTCCTGGAGGCGCGTAGGGCCTTTAAATCGAGCTCTCTCGAAACGGTCACTGGCCAGAACCTTCGACTGCCCGTTGGGTCCCTGAGAAACTCAACCCGGTTCGTGGTCCCTGCGAACACGGCCCGTCTCGGGTACCTGAGCGCTAGCCGTGCGTAGGCAGCGCGCTCGTCTCCGATCCGCTGCGTGATAGCCATCTTCACAGCTTCCACGTCCGCCTTACTCATGCCTATGAGCTCGGCGATCTCAGCACACGCGTACCTGCTCAGTCGGATCACATCGTCTTTGTTGAGCCGCTTCAACTCCATCGAATCCGTGAAGGCCTGTTCTTGCAGCTCCTTCGGGAAAATCTCCTGGAAAAACATCGACTTAGCCGTTCCCTGCTTGCCCACGAGAATGAGCACGTTATCGACCTTCACACCTGGCTCGAACTGCCGAGCGACAAGGGCGATAAACCACTTCTTCGTGACCGCACGCGTGTACTCCGAGTCCTCCGCACCCATCGTCTCGATGAGCACGGTTTCAATCGTCTCGGTGCTCGTGCTCGTCGGCAACGATTTGAAGTACTCGAGCAACGCGTCGTGTCGCGAATCACTCGCAACGTCGATGAGCGCGTCGAGTGCGGTCACCGGCTTGACGTTCACGACACCCAGCTCGTCGCGCACCCATTTCGCGAGATGGTGCTTGTCTGAGTCCGCGATGCGTCGGGGGTACGTCAACTTTTGCCCACGCAACCAAGGTGGCTCGCTCAAGTACACAGGCGCCCCGTCTCGTATGTCAAACACAGCGCAACCGGTCACGTCGGGATGCTTCTCGAGCACGATGTGTACGTTGTTCTCGCCGGGGTGAAAACCAAGCCCGTCCGGCGTGAGCTTGAGTTCTTTCTGCCACTCCTCGTGGATCCCCAAGGGTACGCGTTTCCCCGCATTGAGCCCCGCTACGATCTCTCTCACCGCATCGTCAAGTGATCGCGTGTCGTGATTCTTCGCGCGCTCCCAAGCCTCCTTGAGCGCGTCGAGCACCACATCGTACTCGAGCACGTGCGGCACGAATCGCCCCACCTTGTATCCCCAACCCCCGAGTGACTCGCCCTTCGCGATTCCCTTCATCGCCTCGTTTAGCACACGTTTTCCCGTGTGTTTTGCGCTATCCGGCACGAACTTGGGACGCGCATCTTCCTCTTCTCGTTGCGCGTGCCCGTCTGTCCACGCGCTTACAATCGTAAGCTCAGCAGCATCCCAATCGAGTACGGGATCGCTCGTGACATTGTTCTTCAACGCGTCGAGCAATTTTGTCTTCGCGTCGTCAAGCTCAAGTCCGAGCAAGCCCAGCACGTACCCAACTCGGTTTACGGTTGTATGCTTGTCGTAACACATTTGTACTTCGTGCACGTACCGGTCGATCCCCGCGAGCTCTGGTCTGAACGGTCGAAACCCCGACGCCCCCAAGTACGGTGCGTCCGTGACTGCATCGAAGTAATACGCGCCTCGACGAGCTTCGAATATTCTCGGCGCGAAGAATAACGATTCCGGTCCGCGTTTCGATGCATCCACCTCGAAACCGTAGAAGAGTGATCGTGCTTCGTCCCAGTAGCGCAGGTAGAGCTCGGCATCGACTGGTCTGGCTAGCGGGATAAACACGTGCACGCCCTTGCCGCTCGTTGTGCTGTGAACTGCGTACGAGACGCCCCGCCTTCGCAGGCGCGTACTTAGTTCGTGCGCATCAACGTCACCATCGAGGTCGAACGCCAGTACTTGTGCACTTTCGACGTTGCTCTTTTTCCGCCTGTCCTCCCTGAATAGGCCGGGTGAGAAGGCGGGCGCGCTCATTTTGAGCACCTTCGCGTTCTCGGGCGTCGGCTCGAGCTCGGATGTGAAGGGCTCGCGGAAGTCAGTGAGAAAAAGATCAAAGGGAATTGTCTCTCTCGCTGCGATACTGGTCTTGGCGTGGTCGAATAGACTTACGGTAATATGCATACGTGGTCACAGAACGTCGGGTACTCAGAACTTCATCACTCGCCTATACGATCCACCTGCCCGGTGAACCAGCGCTCGTATACGAGACCCAGCGCCAGTCAATCGAGCGCTGGGCAAGCATCTCGCGCACTCGCGTGCTCGTCTGGTACGAGGACAAGTCATCGGCGCGCACGCAACTTCGTGCACTATTGCGAGATCTCGTCCCGCGGTCACGGTACCAGCGGCGCGACCGACTTCGTGCTCAGTCACGCGATCTCGACGAGATCGACTACGTACTTGTGCACTCAGCCGACCTCCTCGCCGACGCGCGCAAGTTTCAACAACAATGTGAGGCGCGAGGCGCAAGGGTCGTTTATACTAGCAGGTAATGGCCCAAGTTCCCGACCCCACAATCCCGGTACTAGTCCGTGAGTACTAGCCCCATGACCGAACTCGAACTCGACGACGAACCCGAAGCAGTCGACCTAATAGGTGTCGCGCTCAGCAAGAATGACGACGGCAAGTACGATGCGTATCGCGTCTGTATTGTCGACGGGACCATCACTCTCACGAGCATTCGAGGCGGGCAGGGTCGGCTCAAAAAGAGCGCGCTACGGATCATGGAGCTCGACCTGATTGCAATCAGCCAAGCGATCACGCATGGCGATATCGAGTTTACCCATGATGTTTGAGATCGTTTTCGTCCTCGCTGTGATCGCGCTCTGGGACTACGGACGGCGCAAGCTCAACTCGAGCTCCGAGCGGCAAGACAAGCTGCTCGCTCACGCCTCTGAGTTTCGCGCAGTCACCGACAAGTTCGAGGAGTCGCACGAATTCATGCGGCTCCTCCTGTCCAACTTCATCAACTCGATGACCGCGATCATCACGTTGAGCGAAGAAGAAAAGAAGCACCTTCGCAATAAGGTAGCGGCAACCAAGTTGAGCAAGTGATGTTCGCCCGGTTCCGTTTCTGGCTCGCGGGCCTCATCGCTCCTCGTGTTTTGTACTTACCCACGGGCGCTGACATCGACATTGACGCGCTCGCGAACGGGCAGCGGATCATCTTCATCCCGCCCGAGTTCCCGCCACCTGCGATTCATCGTGACGCGCTCGCTGCTCTCGTGGGCAACTATCGCTACTACTGTGCTCCGTGCGGGCATCAGTTCTCGCAGATCAACGCGTACCAGACGCACGACTGCTCGCTCTATCGCGAGCACCCGATACAGTTACGGTTACTAGTATGACTATCACCCAATCTGATCTAAACAACTGGTTCGTCTATCACTCACCCAGGCCCGGCCAGAACGAGAAGTACGTTGAGATTCGCGAAGCAGCGAAGGCATTCGCGGAAGTGATCGTGAAGCTAACCCCCTCGAGCGCGGACCAGACAGCCGCGATCCGAAAGATTCGTGAGGCTGTGTTCACGGCGAACGCAGCCATCGCGTGTTCTCAAACTGAGTAAGCCATTCTCACTTTGAGAATGGACATGTAAGCGCGCCACTCGTATAGACGAGTCCATGTCCATTCTCGCCGCCCTGCTAGAGCAAGCAGGCCACGATCCCCACAACACGCCCAAGCACTCAACGCTTGGGCGTGTTTTTTCGTTTGAGCCAGTCCGTGAGACTGCCGATCTCGCGCGCATCGAAGCACTTCCGAGGCGCCGTTGGCAAGACTTAGACAGCCAAGTCGACAGGCTCACGGCGCGATTCGCACGCGTGCCCGGTGTCCGCCTGCTCGAGATGCAAGCGGCGGCTCTTGCCGAAATCGAGCAGTTCCGCACCTGCAATGTCGTCGCGAGCCTCGGCGGAGGCAAGACACTCGTGACGGCCCTGGTGCCTGTGCTGTTGGCTAGCCAGACTCCGCTATTCCTCAACTACGCGCGGCTTATTGATAAAACTGTGCGCGAGTTTCGCGAGCTCGCTTCGGAATGGACAATTTGCCATAGTTATAAATTTCTCTCCGTGGAGAAACTTTCAACAGCCTCCCACGCTGACTACCTGGACCGGCTACGGCCTGACCTGATCGTGATCGACGAGGGCCACAGCCTCGCAAGCCCCACTGGTGCTCGCTTCCGACGCTTACGTCGTTATAAGGAGGCGCATCCCGAGGTCGTGATCGTCGTGCTCACGGCGACGCCTGGTGTTGATCTCGACCAGTACGCGCACGTTCAAGATCTTCTCCACGGCGAGAACTCGCCGTGTCCGCGCGAGCCAGACGTGCTGCGCGAGTGGTGCGAAGCAATCAACGTTCACGTGCGGGGACAGCGACGCCCACCAGGCGCGCTCACGAGATGGTCCGTTAAGGATGACCTCAACGCTGTGCGTGAAGGCGTCGGTCGCAGGATCGAAGAGACGCACGGCAACGTCTACTCGCGCTCAGCTGAGTCGATCGACTGCTCGATCTATATAGCTGACGTAAGGGTCGAGCTCCCTGCATCAATGGACGAGTTGATCAGCTCAGCTTGGCACGACCTCGTCTTGCCCGATGGTCGCTGCTTCGAGGAGCTGTACTCGAAACCGCTTATTTTAAAGCAATTGGGCGCTGGCTACGCCAAGGTGCTCGACCCGCTTCCGCCGCTCGAGTGGCGCGAAGCACGCGCGCTCTGGTCCGCGTTCGTCCGTGAGATCGTCAGCAACGAGCAGACGTTTCAACTCGATACCCCAGCACAGGTAAAGGGCGCTGTTAGGCGAGGTGAGATCGACGACGGCGGATTGCTCGATGAGTGGTGTGCGATCGAGCCAAGTTTCAAGCCGTGTACGAAAACGGAATGGTTTGACTTGTCTGTCGCAAACTTTGCGGCATCATGGGTCGCTAACGAGCGTGGCCTCATCTGGGTCACTCAGCCAACAGTCGGTCGCAAGCTCGCGGAGCTGACCGGCCTGCCCTTCTTCCACGCGAACGGATGCGATGCGAACCAAGGCTCAATCGAAACGTTTCACGGTCGCACCGGCGCCATCGTCGCCGTCAGGCCCAACATGCTCGGGCGCAATCTGCAAAATCGGTGGTCGAAGAACCTATATATCACACCTCCACCTTCGCCCTTAGAACTCGATCAGTCAATAGGCCGCACAGCTCGTCGGGGACAACGAGCACCAACGGTCGAAGTCACCTTCGTTCTCACCGTGCGTGAGAACTGGGACGCGATCACGTCCGCGCGCGTAGCGGCTCAAGCTGAGCGCGCGCTGGGCAAGAACGAGAGCTCGCGCCTGTTGCTATGCGACTGGTGTGTAAGCGACCTTGCAACTGTTAACTCGTGGAAGGGGCCGCGATGGAAGCGTTAGACCTCACGCAATTGTTCCGAGGCAAGTACCGTCTCGCTCGCAGTCGCGACGTGCACGTCGACATCTGCCACGCGTCCGAGCTCGCAGGTTACTGGCTCACCGTGTCTGAGCGCATCGACGAGCGCACGCTGATCGCGAGGCGACTCATGCCCGTGATCTCGGCGCTCGCGATCGAGTCGCACGTCCAGTTCATGGGCGCGGGTGTTCGCGCGCTCATGCGCGAGCTAACAGTCGACTACAAGAACCACAAGCGAAGGGCGACACCGCATGTTCGTTAGAACCGTTCTATTACTCGGCGTGTGCGCTCATCGTGCTCACTGTTCGTGGATCGCGACCAAACTGTTCAACTGTGCTTCTTGGATGATTTTGTGTTCAAAAGATGGAAAAGACGACTAGTATGTGTCATAGAGATACATGGGCGTTTTCGCGCAACGTGATCTCAACAAAGCCAATGCCAGCTCTGGCGGCAATTACATCAATGAACCTGGTAACTATGAGTGCCTAATTGTTGGTTGGAAATCAATCAACACTAAGGCACGGACTCAGGCACTAGTAGTCGATCTCAAGATCCTCAGTGCTGACACTGACGCGTACCCGATCGGCAGTATTCGTAACCATTACTTGGGCGAAGACGACGTCATGTTCGACGGCAAGGTCAAGAACCTGCTCGTCGCAGCTTATGGGTACAGCGACGGTCTCGACGCCGAGAAGATCGAAGCTGAGGACTGGTACGCAATACTCGAGGTAAGCATCAAGCCCCCGAGCCTCTTCCTCAACAAGAAGATCAAGGTCGTTGCATCCCCTGACTTCAAGTCAGAGGGCAAGAAGAAGCTCAAGAAGAACGCCGCTCTCGCGGATGACCCCGAGTTCATCAAGGAGTACCAGTTCTTAAAGCGCGAGTTTTTCGCTCACGACGACACCCGCGCCAACTCGCTCGAGCTCGTGAAGAAAGCCAAGAAATGAGCCCGGACGTGCATCAACTGTTGCGTGAGATTCGGTTCTCGTTAGTGCGGTTCGAAGAGGACGAGGATATCGAAGCTCTTGACGATGCGCAGAACATGATTACCGAGATATTCAACCTAGTTGACGACTCCGACTGACGAGCTAGAGCATCAACTGCTCTACCGATGTGTCAGTGAACACCGCTGGCGAAAGCTGCGCCAAGATGATTTCTCTCGGCTGTACGTGGACGAGATCGGTTCCGCCTCCGACCTCGTCATCTCAACTCACTCGTTCGACTCGTCCACGTACGGCACCTGTTGCGTGTGGTTACTCGAGAACGACCTAGCGGTACTCGAAGCCCCGTTAGGTCGTTTCTCACTATTCGAAACGAAGGCCCGTTGTGCCGCGCGTGATCACATCAACGCGTGGGCTGAATTCGTGCGTGGTTACTGGACCCTCGACGTACCCCAAGAGCCCGGCTTGTATTTCGTGAAGCCCCTCGAGGGCGAGAAGCAGTCAGTACGTGAACTGAAACGTATCGATGGACGACTCAAGGATGTGACGCGGGGCGAACCTCTCCCACGCGTTGGCCTTGTCTCTGAGTGGCGGGGCCATTGGTGGTACCCGCGCGTGCCCTCCCTACCGGAAGGAACCCGAACATGATGCAGAGTCTCGAACGCCTCAACCGTGAAGCAACCCTCTACGCCGATCACCTGCTCGCGCGCATTCACGAGGCAGCTGAGCTTGAGGAACAATACGAGGCCGAGTTGTTAGCCGCCGCACAGTCGTACAACAAGCTGCTCATCGAGAACGAACAGCTCCAGACAGAGAACGCGATCCTCAAGACGTTGCTTCGACCGGTAGTGACGATGCCTTACCCGGACGAACTATGAACATCAAAACTGCCGCCATGTTTAGGACGTGGGCCTCACAACTCATCGGCGAGCACAATCATCCGCTGTATCCTTGGATGCCGCGCGTAGACGTCGAGCGCCTCGCGCAATGGCTCAGTGAGCGCGACACAACAGTGGCGTGGATCTGTGACTACGAAGATCTCAAGCGACGTTGTTTGTGAATGAAGCTATACGCAGTCGACACTGAAACCGCACTGATTGGTCGGGGCGAGGACATCGCCCCTCGTCTTGCTTGCGTCACTTACTGTGACGACAGTTACGAGCCTCAGATTCTGCATTGGTCTGAGGCTCTGAAGTTCCTCGTCTACGTCTACGACGAGTGCGAGAGCACATGGGCAAACGGCACGTTTGACCAGTGGGTGCTCCTGCGCGCGTTCCCCGAGCTCAAGGCGCGTATCTGGCGCGCACACGAGCAAGGGCGCGTGCATGACGTGCAGTTGCGACAGCGGCTGATTGATCTGGGCACCGGACAACTAGAGGGCTTTAGAGCAGCCGAAGACGAAAAGGTCAAGTTCTCATACTCACTTGCTGCGCTTTATGAGCGTCACGGTTTCGGCACGATGGACAAAGGCGCGGACACATACCGGCTCCGTTATGGCGAGCTGATCGACACAGCCCTTCCGAGCTGGCCAGCCGAAGCTCGCGACTATGCGAAGCTCGACGCGAAGGGCACGCGCCAAGTACACGCCGCTCAAGAGCACTGGCGCGACCTACTCGACGACGGGCCGAGACAGGCCCTCTACGCCTTTGCTCGCAGGAAGATGGTCCACAGGGGCGTCATCACTGACGGCGCGACCTGTGACCTGTACCTCGGTGAAGTAGAAGCCGAGATCGAGAAGGCCCGCCAAACACTCGTTGCGCACCATCTGATCCGCGGCTCGGTCGACCCAGACGGCAAGCGCGTTCCACCCAGCAAAATCGGCACGAAAGACATGAAGCGAGCGCGCGAGCGCATGGAGCGCGTGTGTGCTGAGGCTGGTATCGAGGTCAAGCGCACGCCCAAAGAGGGCGTCTGTCTCAACGCAGAAGCGACTCGTGATTCAGGGGACAGCGTACTCAGGGCGTACTCGCTCTACACGAGCGCTGCGACCACGATCGGCAAGGTCAAGATGCTCAAGGAAGGCAGCAAGGGTCTTCCGCTCCAGACCGAGTTCGTGAACCTGCTCGAGAACGGTCGCTGCTCGACCCGCATACCCAAGCTCTACGTGGGCGTGCAAATGCAGAACCTACCCAAGGTAGGGCGCATGCGTAACTGTTTCATCGCGCGCCCTGGCTACGCGTTCGTCGACATCGACTACGCGATGCACGAGCTCGTCACGGTCGCACAAGCCCAGCTCTGGTTAGGCGCGAGCCGCAAGCTCGCCGATGCGCTCAACGACGGTCGCGACGTTCATTGCGACGTGGGCTGTGGACTGATGGGCGTGAGCTACGAGGACATGCTCGCGAACAAGAAGCGCAAGCCGTACTCGCTGCATCGCGACCAGAGCAAGGAAGTCAACTTCGGCGGGTGGGGCGTGATGAGCGTGAAGCGCCTTCGCGCGTCGATGAACAAGAAGCGACAAGACGGCGATCCACTCATCGACGATTATCGCGCAGCTGAGATCATGCGCGCGTGGGAAACACGCTGGGACCCAGAGGAGTATTTCAGTGCAGTTGCTAGATTTTTTCCCGACCACAACCGATGGGCGCTTGGTGCGATTCGGCAGTTTATCAGCAACAGGGTACGCGCGTACATCTCGTTCCCTGATGCGTGCAACGGGATCTTCAGTGGGCTTGCAGCTGACGCCGCGGGAATGGCTTACGCTATTGTCTGTCGGGCGTGTGAGCTGGCGACCAAAGGCGAGCCCCTCTACGACTGTCACCCCGTCCTAACTGTTCACGACTCGATCGTGCTCGAGGTCCCGCTCGCAACGCTTCACGTGAGCGCAACCGAAGCGACCAGACTCTACGTCGAGGTTGGCCAGAGCTACACGCCCGACGTGCAGTTGCGTGCAGAGCCCGCGGCTAGCTTGATGCTCGATAAGAACGCCGAACCCGTCTACGTGAAGGGAGAGCTGCAGCTATGGAACAAAGCCGCTTAGGACAATTCTATCCAGTGCGCGTGCAGATAGAGGTCGAGTGGATGGGTGATAGTCCTGGTGATGCAAAGCGCAGGCTATACGAAGCCCTCAAAGCTGCTGGCTTCATCAGTGAACTACCAAAGTGCGTCGCGATGGAGAGATACAAATGGACTCCCGAGGAATGACTCAAAGCCGCCTGACAATCACAGAGGCTATGACGCGAGCGCTACGGTACTTCTGGCGCGCGCCGCATGAACTAACAAACGCGGAGCAGCTAGCCAAGACACTCATGACCGAGATATCGCGACTTGAGGAGGGCATCGTTGAAGCTCTCCAGGACAGTCCGATTGACCGTGAGAAGCTCGTGTCGTTGCTTTGTCGGAACCGATCGTGATCTACATTCTTGGCTTCTACATCGGAATTAATGTCGCCATGCTGGGATACGCGTTGTATAAGTGGTTTACGTCAAAACCGAATACTTAGAACATCTCGAAGTCGCGAGCTGGTTACGAGTGAGAGGCATTCGGTTCCATCACTCGCCTAACGAAACGTACACAACTAACATGGCCGCGCTTGCGAAGAACAAGCGCCTCGGTGTGAGCCGTGGTTTTCCCGATCTGTTAGTTGTGACTCCGCGTGACGGGCTCGTGTTCATCGAGCTCAAACGCACGAAGGGCGGAAAGCTAGCGCCTGAACAAGCAGCGTGGCTGGAGGCGTTAGGTGCGGCGGGTTGTCCCAGTAAGACGTGTTACGGGGCGAAAGAAGCGATCGAGTTTCTGCAGAGGTACATACCATGACCGAAGACGAGCAAGATGAACTAATCGAGGCAGTCGCAGCTGTAATCGACGAGTACTACGGGATCAAAAGCTCGCTGCCTCACAGGCTCGACGACGCGATCAACGAGTTGATAATCACGTTCGAAGCGTTGAACGAGGAGGAGGACGACGAATGACCTTACTGTTCGCGCTCGCCTGTCTGTACCTCGGTGGCTTCCTCGGCGCGCTTATACACTTCCGTGAAGAGTCGAAAGCCGCTTGGCTCGAGGCTATTGGTGCGGCACTCGTGTGGCCCTATTGGCTCGTATTGATGCTGTGGAGGTTCTAAATGCTTCTCGCGGGCTGGCTAATCTATTTCGTCACTCTGATCTGCGTTTGGTTCTATCTGTACGACGAGTACGGGGAGCCGATAACCATGCGCGCGCATGTCTCGCTGTTCCTGCTCGCGTGCGCTTGGCCTGCCATGCTTGCTGCGCGCGGGTTTCGGTGGCGCCGTGGCTAAGTACTATTGCGCGTGCGGCCGATGTCCTGGCCTCGAGGTCGAGAACTACGACGCAGCGTTTGTGAGCCATCATGAGAACACAAACAGTACAGCACTCATCATGGCCGTAGTACCCGAGACCAAGTCGTCGAACCCAAAGGACGCGGCAAGTACCACGCGCGCGCCCCTGCACGCGATACCAGTCGCAGCACTCGTCGAGGAAGCGCTCGCGATGCTCGAGGGCATGCTCAAGTACGGCGCGAACAATTGGACGCTCGAGGGCGTGCGCGCGTCTGTCTACATCGCAGCGGCTGCAAGGCACACGTTCAAGTGGTTCTTTGGTCAGCAACGCGACCCAGTCACGCTCGTACACCATCTCGCGTCAGCGCGTGCGTGTCTTGGGCTGTTGCTCGATGCTGAATACAGACAAGTGCTCAGAGACGACCGTCCGCCTAGTCTGCACAAGCTAGATGAACTGTTCTCGAACGCCGAGAACGTCGCAAAGAATCTGTTCACGCTCTACGGAGACGTGAGGCCCAAACACTACACAATCGACGACAGCAAGGCCTAGTTGGTAGCTGTGCTAGAATATAGTGCATGCCTTTGGGCGTGCGGCACACTTAACAACGAGGACACAGAATGATGACGACACAATGGTACAAGGATCGCATTGCTGCGCTCGAGGCAGAGATCGCGACCCTACGGGCCTGCGACACGGATGCGGGGGCTGCTCACGCTGCCGAACTGGCGGCTGAGAAGCGTCTTATCGTAGTGGTTGCAGAGGTTGTAAAGCTCAAGCAAGAGCTGCACAAGGCACGGACGAAGATCACGCAGCTCGAGCAGGAGCTGCGCGAAGCGCGTGAGCACTGCCACGAGGACCCGGCAGAGGTTGAGCAGCTCAAGCGTGAAGTGAGCAAGCTTCGCAAGGAAAACGAGCGGCAAGATCGCGAGGCGCGCGAGGACCGAAAGAAGATCGAGCACCTCAGGAACGAGTTGCGCGAAGCTCGCGAGCGAATCGCCGAGCTCGAATCCAACTGTTAGTAGTAAAGCAGTAGTCGTAGTTTAGGGTGTATACGTGCACGCATGTGGGGGGAGCCGCATGCGTGTTCGATTGTCTGGAGGCAAAAATGAACAAACCTCGTCTAGAGAAGCTAATTACAGCGCTTGATGGTGTCCAACCCAAGCACTTCGACATGACCAGATACGCGCACGAATGCGGCACGCCTGCGTGCGTGTTCGGCTATTTCGCGGCGCGGTCGGACTTACAAAAGAAGTTCAAGTTCGTCAAAGGTGATCCCGTCTGCTCTACTCGCCTAGCCAGTTCGGGTGCGGGTGTCGAGTACTACGAAGAGGAGGTTCTCGACTACTTCGGGATCACCCGTGAGCAGTCAGATATCTTGTTCGGTGCCGACGAGAACGAGAAGGCGACACCTGCGCGTATGCGTCAGCGCATTCGTAAGTTCATAGATAAGAACGGGGAAGTGTGACCGACGACGATGAGATTCAGGAGCTCGAGGACGCACTCTATCGGTCCGAGAACGAGAACGCGGTGCTTCGTAAAGTCATCAAGGACTTGAAGGCGCTGTTAGAAGCGAACGGGATCAAGCTGGAGGTTATACCGTGACAGCAAACGCTCTCGACGGCTTCGCGACGGGCAAACGTCAAGAGCGCAAGCAAGAGATACTAACACCCGAACCGATCGCTGACTTCGCACGTGAAGTGTTCGGGGGCGAGATCGCTTTTGACCCCTGTCCCGCTGGTGATCTTAGCGGGTTCGTGCGACCGCAAGCTTGGTCACACGGAGACGGGCTCAAGGACCCGTGGCCTAACGGCACGTTCTGTAACCCTCCGTATCAGGACCTCAAGAAGTGGCTCGTAAAGGCCATGGCAGAGGCGGAGCTCGGGCGTTCAAGCATCGTGCTCTGTCCCTCTCGCTCGCATCGCACTTGGTGGAGACAGGCTCGTAACGAAGCGGACTTCGTTCTCGAGCTCAACCCTGTCAGGTTCGTCGGTTACACGACTGCGTTTCCAGTACCGATGGTGTTGTTTGGTTACAACTGTGAGGGCGTAATAACCAAGTTAGGAGAGTACATGCAATGAGTGCTGGCAATTTTAAATATAAATACACCGCCGTTACCAGTCGCGATATCCGGTTCAATCCCAGTCGCGACGAAGACTGGTTCTTCTGGGCGCCACCTAAACCGATTGAAAAACGCGATGATTCCGGCATTCCAGAGTGGCTATTACGAGACAATGCGTCCTATTTCCGCGAGCTCCATCGAACTGTGGACGATGTGTCGGCGCCGATGGGCGTTCGCGTATCTCGCTGATCAACGTGACCCCGGCGGCTTCGCAGCCGAAGCTGGTAAGCGAGTGCATGCACTGCTTGAAGAAGCAGGCGACAAGGAACCAGCGCTAGTCGAGCAGTGGATCACAACACAGCTCGATAGTGAGGGTGAGGAGCGCGTCGTTGTCTACGACCTGACACGGATGGCCCGCGCGCTCTGGGCCAAGAATCCAGGCGATCCCAATCCCGAGTTCGAAATCGAGTTCGAGCGCGTGCTGTTCGGCTTGCCGTTCAAGGGCATCGTCGACCGTCTCTCGCCCAAGCACATTCTCGACTACAAGACGACGGGCGGACTGCTCAAGTACGCGAAGACACCGTTCCGGCTCAAGACAGACGTACAGCGGCTCATCTACTGGGCCGCGTACCCGGACACTGAGTACGCGCTCTGGCTCACCGGCACGTTCGCCAACAGCGAGGGCGCGCGCAAGGACCCAGACGCGACTCCATACGAAGTACGTGCGTCGTTGTTACGAAACGACGAAGCAAGGGACACAGAAGCGTTCAAGCTGCACGTGCTCACGCCGGCGGAAGAGATCGCAGCGGTCAAGCCGGGCACAGACCCGATGTCGTTTCCCTTGCCCGACAATGCGCTCGCGTACTATGACAGTCCCTGTAAGAAGTTCCCGCCTGACGGGTGCCCTCACTATAAGACGTGTCACAAGCCAAAATTCTCACTGAAAGTAAAAGCCGTGCCAGTTCAAGAGCCAGTTGTTCCAGTGCCCCCCGAGTTCCTGATCGAGAACCTATACATCGATTGCTTCCCGATGTTCCAGACCGACGAGCCGGTCGTGTTCGGGCACTCGTACGTGCATAAAGCCGAGAGGGAAGTTGCGACTGACCGTGGGCTCGACCACGCGTTGCTCGCCGACTTCGCGAAGGGACCGCCGATGGTTGCGATTGAGCTTGTCGCGCAGCTCGAGTTGCTCGCACCGATCAGACACTTCTACCTCGAGACCAAGACGAACGAAGGTCGAGGCGTGCTCAATCAACTGATGGGACGATCACGGCACGTTTACAAGGGGATGTTCTGATGGAAACTGCAATCGGTTGTACCGTCTGCGCAGTCGTTGTGTCTGCGTTGTTCGCGGCGTTACTGGCAGTGGCGGTGAAAGCGAGACGACGATGACGAACCAAGAACTGTTTGACGTAGTAATCGCGCACGCGCGGTCGCAAAACGCACGGGCTATCGAGAACGAAGTTTGCAGCTATCGGACTGTAGAGGGACTCAAGTGCTTCGCGGGTGCACTCATCAAGGACGAGTTCTACAGGCCCGACCTTGAACGGTACGGCGCACAGTTCTCGAACGTGCAGCACGTGCTCAAGCAGAGCGGGATCTCGCCCGAGCAGCTGGGCCTCGTGTACAAGCTGCAGCGAATACACGATCGGCATCTCGTACCCGAGTGGCCGCGTGAGTTTCGCGTTCTCGCCGAGATGGAAGGACTCGCCTATGAAGACGATCCTGCTTGACTGCGACGGTGTGATTCTCAACCTCGCGGGCACACTGCACACGTTCGTGCAGCGCTTGCTCTCGAGGAAGGTCCCGCCGCCCGAGTCGTGGAAGTGTTACGACTTCCGAGAGGCGATGGAACTCACGCGGTCAGAGTGGGAGTTCGTGACCAAGACGCTCGTGCGGAAGAACAAGCTCGGGCATCTCATCCCTTACTACCCCCAAGCTCAAAGCTTCATCGAACACCTTGGTTTCGAGAACAAGGTCGTGTTCACAACGGCACCTTGGCGGGGGCTCGAACACTGGGTCGAGGCTCGTTACTCAGTGCTCGACCATTTTTTGAATCGGCGCAACTATCGAATCGCGTTCACGCACGACAAAGATTTGATTCAGGGCGATTGGCTCATCGATGACAAGTGGGAGAACATGGAGAAGACGCCAGAGCGGGGCGTACTTTTCACAAGACCGTGGAACATGAAGTATCAGAACTTCGCTGCGTTCATCGCAGGGAATTATACGGATGTTCTGGCGATCGTGGAGGGTCACGTTGATGACACTTCCACAATCTCTCAAGCTGTTAGTCATGTACAAAAGGTCACCGCTCGAAAAAAGACTGCGTCTAAAAAAGGGCTGTAAGGTCTGGCAGTTTTGGGCTTACGACTACGCCGGTAAGCGATACGAAGCGACTACGCATCAGACCGACTGGAAAGCGGCGCTCGATAGTGCCCACAACATCGAACGCGAACGCGCCGCGGGTCCTGTTGCTAAGCCAGTAAAAGGCCCCTGCACACTCGAGGGCGCGTTCGCGTTGCTTGCCGGTCACGACGTGCTCAGCAACGCGCGCCCGAACACTGTGCGTTTCCACAACGATCGCAAGGCGCATCTCTTACGGCTGTTGCCTAACACGGTTGCTGACATCAACCTCGATGCTTACACGATTGCGCGTCTTGCCGAGAAGGCGGACCGGCACACGATCCAGAAGGAACATCGTGTACTGCGCCAAGCTCTACGTCTCGCCGGCTACGACGTGAGCAAATACAAGGTCGCTGGGTTCATCGCCAGCAAGCAGTTTTACGCGCCGGGTGACGTATGGCTTGAGGAAGTGGCGCACATTCTCGCGCTCCTCGACGAGCTCGACCCGACCCGCCGTGACGACGTCCTCACGTACGTGAACACGGGCTTGCGTCGGCGCGAGCTGCTCACGATCACTCGGGGGCGCGTGAGTCTGAAGAAGGCTGAGCTTGAGGTTGACGAACTCGATCGCATCACGCTCAAGACGACAGGAGCCAAGCGCGTGCTCCCCCTCAACGATACGATGGTCGCGCTACTGACGCGTCGAGTACAGGGCGCAGTCGGGCCTCTGTTCACGGAATGGCATTCAGGCAATCGCGACATCAACGCGGCTTGGAAGCGTGCGCGCGTTCGCCTCGTCGCGAAGGATAAGGACCTCGACGAGACGCTCCCGCACCGGCTCACGTTCAACGACCTTCGCCGCACGTTCTGCTCGCTCATGCGCAACGCAGGCGTGAGCTTCGAGGACTGCGCGGACTTGCTCGGTCACGAAGATATTACGATGGTACGACAAGTGTACGGTCGCGCCGCGAAGAAGACGTTGAAGGCGGCGATCGCGAAGATGCCGGCAATGGATTATGGAACTCCCGCAATTCCTGACTGTTCAAGATCTGGCCAACTTGCTGCGAACGACGCCTAAAGCGATTCGACAAATGCACGCACGGGGGCTGCTTCCTCAGCCCGCAAACGTCCCTGTGCGCAGACTGTTGTGGACCGAGAAGACCGTGCAACAGTGGCTCAACCGAATGGAGCCACAGACAAGGAAACAGTCGTGAGCTTCGAACCTGTTACGCCGTACAAACGCAAGGGAAAAATCATCAAGGGGTGCTGGCAGCTCAACTTCTACTTCGAGCTACCAGACGGGACGATGTTTCGCAAACGTGAGAAGTGTCGTTTGTCAAGCAAAAGCGCCGCCAACGATGCTTGGAAGAAACGTGAGGTGGAACTCTACAAGGAACTGACGAAACCGAAGTCGGAGCAGGAACTTCTCGGTCCGAAGCTCGAGACTATCTGGCCTGACTACATTGAGCACTGCCGTGGGAAAAAGCAGAAACCCGCTACCATCGAAAACAAGCAGTGGTACTGGAACGTGTGGCTTTCTTCGCTGAGGGACCTTCACTTGAGCAAAATTGACAACACGCGGGTGTCGAAACTGCGGTCAGCGATGAAAGATCGCATGCCCTCTACAGTGAACAACGTGATCTACGCGCTGACTGGGTGCATGAAGTATGCACTCAACGACGCGAAGGTCATCACGGCCATACCGTTCAAGGTCGAGCGACTCAAACGCACCAAGGTGACACGCGGTTTCTACGAGCCCGTGCAGATCGGGGAGATGTGGAGAACGGCTGAACCGGGTGAGCGCGTGATGCTCTTGCTCGGGTCACACGGAGGCATGCGCGCAGGCGAGATTGCTGCACTCGAGAAGGCCGACATCAACCTTGCGCTGGGCATCTTGACGGTGAAGCGAGCTGTTCGCCGTAACGTCGTCGGCAAGCCCAAGAACAACCAAGAGCGAGAGATCGCGCTGTCCAAGACACTTGCAGCCGAGCTCGAGGCGTACATGGCCAGTCACCCGGACGGCGCGCGTGTTCTCTACCAGGACAACGGGCGACCCATGACGTATCGAGTGCTGCAAACGTGGATGCGCCGTTGCTGCGTACGAGCTGGCCTTCCCGAGAACAGCCACACGCATCTCATGAGACACAGCTTCATCACGAACCTCGGTGCAGAGAGCAAGGTCGCTCCTCGCGTGATCATGGATCTCGCTGGGCACCAGTCTCTAGACGTCACGCTCGGGTACATGCATCTGCACAGACACGCCGCAAAAGCCGCCGTTCAGAGTCTCGACGGCTTTGGCAGCCAGTTGGCACCAACCGAGGGTGCCCTCCTAAACTAGCGCAATCGTTACGATTTACGGCCCCCGTGCTCGTCACGGGCACGGGCAACATAGCTCTAGAAACTTCGGTGGTTTCATTCGGTTAGAGAGCTAAGTGCTTGATGTGCCCGGGCATTACGGGGGCCGTTCTACCTTTCAGAGTCTCCAGAGTCCCCTGCAGTCCCCTGAATGTTTGGCGGCCGTTTGGCACGCATCAGTTCGAGGAACTTGCCCAGCAACGTCCACGCGCCTAGCCCTCGCTCGTGGTCCTTGACCTGAAGTTGGCGGTACTTGGGATCGGCGTTGTGAAACACGCCCTTGTAGTTGCCCAGCTCGGGGGTGCCTGTCCCGTCGTTCCAGATTTCAGCCTCAGCGATGACGACTCGGCGCGTGTCATCGCCGAAGGGCCAGAGTTCAATCGTGACTTTGAGCATTGAAGGCCTCCACTGCCGCACGTGCCGCGTCTCGTACTGAGAGTTCGGGCGGGTCTTCCTGATCGCCGCCGTAACACGAGCATCGGCCCTCGAGATGCCCGACCGACCCGATCACCATCCGTAGTTCGCACTCCCCGTGACGGGCGATGCAAGCGACGGCGCCATCCGCTCCAACGCAGTACGTGATGACCCCGAACTCGGACGGCGCGAACGGCTCATAACAGTGGTGACAAAGCAGACTAGGTGCGAGACGTCGGAGCATCACTCAAACCCGTTCTCGTACTCGGCGCGATAACGTTCCATCCGAGCAAGGTGCTCACGCCGCGATCGGTTCGCGAGCATTTGCCCGAATGCCATTGCTACTGGAAAAATACCGCCAGAGACGAACCACAGCGTATTGTACGAAACCCCGAGTTGATCGTGTGCGGTGAGGAAGCCGAAGATACTCAGGCCTGTTGCGACACCCCCAATCCAAGTCCGGTAGCGCACTTTGTGGAGAACCAGGCTGAAAAACATCACGGCTAGTGACGTGGTCAGCATCGACCCAGAACAGAACGCGGCTGTGAGTTCGGTCACTAGTCCATCTTCCGCCCGTGCATCCACGGCTGTTTCATCAGAATGGCGAGCGCGTCCTTACCAACGGCATCGATGTGCACACGGTGAATGTTTGTGCGCCAATGTTTCGCGTGTAGGACCATCATCAACTCGAACGCCTCCGTGAGCTTGTTGCGCGTGTCGCTCTCACCTGGCTGTGCGTGGATGTTGTACCAACTCCGCTTGTCGTTCGAGTTGAACACCTTGTCGTCTTTGTACCAGCGAAACCGGTAAATCGCGCGCCATCCTCCCGGCGGATCACGAAGCACGATAGCCATCATGTTTCCCACGTTCGGTAGCAATTCCACGTGCCACATCTTGTAGACGTGCGTCGTTTCGTGAATTTCGATCGACATCAGTCTATCCCCGCCTCTCGTTTCAGCTCACGTACCAGTTCCTCGATTCGCTGAATCCCGATCTGCAGCGCTAACTTACGCAGTTGCGTCATCGGGTTGTTGTCCTTCTTGGCCGGGGGCGTCGGTATCGCGGCAATCGCTTCACGTGCGGTGACTTTCTTGACCGTTTTCTTCTTCGCCGCCCACGCGCCCTTGAACCCAAGCTTCTCGTCGTGCCTGATCTGCCACACGCGCTTGTCTGACAGCGTGAACCCGGCCTTCTTCGTTGCCTGCGCCATCTCGTGCACTGTCAACTCAGCGCTCAAGCCACGCACGAAGTCAGCGGCTGTCGAGGTCGCTCTAGCCATCGAAACCGACCAAGAACTCTTTCAGTCGCTGTTTGGTCGAAGGCCTGCACGACTCTTGGAAGCCGGCCAGCACGCGGTAAATCGTCACGGGCGCCATCTCGACTTGCTCTGAGAGCCAGTTCATCCCGTAGTGGTCAATGAGCTTGTGGATTACAGCCTTGCTCTTGTCGTTGAGGACCAGTTCGAGCGCGCGGTTCTTCCGCCCGCGTGAGTAGGTCGAGAGCAGCTGAGTCTTGAAGCGTTTTTGCGCCTCACTGTCAGGTGCTTTAGCGACTACAAGTTGTTTACGTGCTGGTTGTGCCATCGTTCAAGTCTCTCCCATTGTGCCAGTGTTAACGTCAACGTGATTCGATGTCGCTCCGGCTCCGGCTCGTCTCTGAGATCGTAGTCCGCCCAGTCCTCGATCTGAGCCCCGCGTGCCTCTCGACGCACAGCCCCTGCTCGAGGTCCGCAGAAGCTGCAAGCTCGACCTTCAGGGCAACGAGTCATCAACGCGCCTCAATAGCCGCTCTCGATACGACCACGTTGCAGCCTCAATTTGAGCCAACCCCGCTCCCTCTCGTGCCTCTCGATAGAGCTCGGCGTGTTCCCGTTGCAGTCGACATAAATACTCGAGCAATGCCCCGGCGAGTGGATGGTCAGGTTTATAGATGAGACTCACAGCTTCACCGCCTTTAGTACTTTGCTCGCGATTGGTAGTCCGATCATGAACGCCAGCATGCATATAAGGCGCGACGCGTTGTGTTCGCTCAGCTCGATGTGCTGCATCTGATTGAGATGCGTGACGCTCAGTATGATCGTGTCCCCCGACTCGACGCGCCTCACTTGCACCGGCCCGTCCATGCCCACGCGCTTGAGTGCTTGTTCAAAGATAGCCAATCCTCGTCACCCCTTTCGCCCGTACCTCACCGAGATTACCTATTTTTTTCCTTTGCGCCACACTTGTCTGTATCCCAGAATGGCAACATCGTGGACAAGTCCCTTTTATCGCCACAGACGATCAAAAACAAGGCAGGCGGCGCGGCCTACGCATTCTCGAACAAGGAGGCGCTCGCCCAATACGCGGCGACCGGATTCTTCGGCTCAACGTACTACACAACAGCAAGTGAACAGTTAGACGACGTCAAGAAGCTCACTGACGGGGTCGACAACGAATTTCTGGCCAAATGCGCGGCCTACGCGCGTCAACAGGGCAAGCTCAAGGACATGCCTGCGTATCTCCTCGCTGTACTCGCGGCGAGGCATACGCCCCAATGGTTCGGTCGGGCCTTTCCCCATGTGATCGACAACGGGCGCATGCTCCGTAACTTCGTGCAGATCGTAAAGAGCGGGATCACGGGCCGGAAGAACTTCGGGACCCAGCCCCGGCGTCTATGCGAGGAATGGCTCAACAATAGGCATCCTCTAGCCTTGCTACGTGACAGCGTCGGCGAGGACCCGTCTCTTAGCTACGTGATTAGGCGGCTGCGGCCCGAGCCGAACGACCCAGCTCGCCGTGCCCTCTATGGCTATCTCACGGGCGATCTGGTCAAGGTATGCAAGCCCCGTGACCGCGCCTTCCTCGACACCATCATCTCGAGGCAACAGCAGTTCCAGTTGCCGTACACGCTCGACGGTGACTCGATCGCCGTGACGAGGTACAACCCCGAGCTTCTCCCCGACACGATCCGCGCGTACGAGGAGTTTCGACGCACGCGCACTGGGACCGTGCCTGATGTTGACTTTCGGCTACTCGACTCGCTCAGCTTGACCGATGACGAGTGGGCCGAAGTTGCGAGCCGAGCATCGTGGACGATGACGATCAAGAACCTCAACACGTTTCGTCGTCACGGCGTATTCGACAAGCAGGCAATGGTCGAGCTCATCGCGGAACGGCTCAGTAACAAAGAGCTGGTGCAGAAGGCCAAGACCTTCCCGTACCAGATCTTGTCCGCGTACTTGGCCGTCTCCAAGACCGATGCCGATCCGTGGACGTTCGAAGAATCGATGCCCGATCCCATCGTCCAAGCGCTCCACGACGCGATGGAACACGCGCTCGAGAACGTCCCTTACCTCGACGCGAACGTGGCCATCTGCCTGGACGTGTCGGGCTCGATGAACAGTGCCATCACTGGCATACGGAAGGGCGCAACGACCAAGATGCGCTACGTCGATGCAGCGGCCCTGTTCGCAGCGGCGTTCATGAAGAGGTCGCGGAAGTCGATTGTGCTCCCGTTCGACACTCGCTGTTTTATAGCCGAGCCGCAGAAGAACATGACCGTCATGAACTTCGCCGCTCAACTGGCGAAGCTTGGCGGAGGCGGTACTCAGTGCGAGTTGCCGCTCATCGAGCTCAACAAGCGCGGACTGAAGCCCGACGTTGTGATATTCGTGAGCGACAATGAATCGTGGGCCGGCCCCTCGTATCGTACTACTGGCATGATGGACGAATGGGCCAAGCTCAAGACGCGCGCGAAGAACGCCAAGCTCGTGTGCGTCGACATCGCTGCTATGAGCACGACACAAGCACCGAGCGCACCTGACCGTCTCAACGTGGGCGGATTCAGTGACGCTGTGTTCAATGTCGTCGCTGACTTTATGTCGGGTGACGTAAAGAATTGGGTTGCTCGGATAGAGGCTCTCGAGCTATAAGAACAATACGCTGTCAGACACTAGTACGGGATTACATAGGAAAAAAGTATCTAGTACGCATACTCGCTGACAGTACTATTTTCGCTACCGAATTTCAGCTGGCATTACATTCTACTCTTAATAGAGAGGTCGTTGGTTCGAATCCAACACAACGCGCAAGTGTTGTTAGCTCAGTTGGTTAGAGCGCTAAGAATGTCAGCGTCTATTCGTCGGTAGTACTTTCTCTGTTACTAGATTTCAGTCGGCACTACATCCCTCACCACATACCGAGGGTATAGCTTAGGTGGTTAAAGCGCCGGGAAACCGGAGACGGTGGTTCGAGTCCACCTACCAGTTCGTGTCGACGACTACTCGCTAGTAACAATCTACTCAGTTACCAGATACAGTTCGGGACTACATACTGCTAATATAAGTCTCGAGCGCTTACTCGCTGGTAACACCCTCTCTGTTGCGGGTTGGATAAGTGGTCTATATCGCTTGGCTCATAACCAAGAGAACGCTGGTTCGAATCCAGCACCCGCTACTACCACACGCGATCGAATTTTCGTAAGCAGTACATTCTGAAGCTCCGGTTCGACTCCGGTTTAGGTGCGTAGGCCAAGCATCTGAAATCCCCCTGTTCTCGTTCACTCGTCGATTGCACCCAGCCCGCATAGCTGATAACTATGCGGGCTTTTTGTTATGCATTGCTACGACCGCCAAGGTAACGAAATCGACATGTTCACGGCCGCGATGAAATTGCCCAAGTATCGGCGCGTGCTCGGCGATCACATCATTGGCTACTGGATAAGCACGGTCTGGCTCGGGATTGACCACGGATGGGGCGATAGACCGATGATCTTCGAGACCATGATTTGGGGTCCGAGCGACAAGATACTCAACTACCAGGACCGGTACTCAACCGAGGTTGCAGCGCGTCTCGGGCACGTGGAGGCGATCGCTTGGGTACGTGCTAACTTTAGCCTTGAAAGACATCATGCGCGCCACCACAGCCGATCAAAAAGCCGAAGCCCTCGCCCGCCTGCTTGAAGCGTGGAAGCGACACCCGAAACAGCGGCTTGGGCAGTTTCTTGAAAACGTGAGCTCTGAATTAGGTCAAGCTGAGCTGTTCTACGTCGAGGATTACGACCTCGTTCGAGCGGCGGAAGAGTACTGATGACCCCCTGTCAAATCCACAACGTTCCGATGCACTGTCCTAAATGCGTGAAGGCGAAACTCATGCTCTGGGACGGTACGCGCGAGGAGTTCTGGCGCATCATCAACCGTTACATTCGTCACGCGGAGCTTGAAGCCGATTGGAACACGCTCAATGAAGTGCTCGAACTGGCTCTGCTAAGCTTGCCGTATGCCCCGCCGTCGCCCCCGCAAGTATCTGAAGAAGTCGGAACGACAACTTCTGAACCAGTCTCGCCGAGCTGCTCTCAAGCAGGAACTGATCAAGCACCCGGAGAGCGCGATCAAGACTGAGCGCCCACATGAACGGTGGGACATTTGGTACTATGACTAGATCCAAGCATCGCACTCACTGCCGGCACTCGTGCTGGCGAAACGCGTGCAATCAGAGTACAAAACAGCGCGTGCTAAATTTGATGAGTGTTGTGCAGATGCGGTCGAACACGCGACCGCCCAGATAGAGTCAGATGTGCTGAATGCAGAGAGCGCCCCAAGCGAGACGTCTTCCGCGCCTACGGAGGCGCCCGATGCGTCTATTGCGGGTGCACGGATCTCGACGCGCTAAATCTCGAACACCGATACGACGACGGCAACATTGATCGGCGCCGCGGGCTCTCTGGTCAGAAGCTTTACCGGCATCTGAAGTCACAGGGATACCCGCAGGGGCGCTTTGACGTTGCGTGCGCGAACTGCAACACGATCAAGCAGATTCGGGGTCTGAGCTACCTGCTTGAGCTGCGAGAACCCACTCGGCTGTGCCTACAACCTGAAACTTGCCGGTTTCAACGCGCAGGTACATCTGGCTAGGCGGTTTGTCTCGCCTGTCGGGAACGAGTGCGTAGCACTGAACGCCCCACGTCTTGATCTCACTGACGATGCAGAGAAGCGGCCCCCACGTTGACTGGGCTGGGTCGAGCTGGATTACGTCGTTGATTTTGGTCATATCGTCCTAACGTTCAACGGCCAAGTCCATTGCGTGCGCCTGACCTCGAGCTCGGGCCATTGTTCCTTGATCTTGTCGAGTTGGTCAAGCTGCTCGTTCGTGAACTTGTGCCAGTACCGATAGCCGCCCAAATAGCCATCGTGCACGTCCGCGACTTCAGGGCCGGGGTAAAGGGCGCTGTAGAACTTGCCGTCGCGCAGCACAAGCGCTCCAAACGACTCAAGCGCAACGGCGATGCTATCGCGATTGTGCCCGTCCGAATGCCACGCGCATCGGTTAAGAGGCGCGAGCTGATCGACCTTGCCGTCTCGCTTGACGAAGTAATGCACCGAGCGCTTGGGCGGGATCACGGGCCACGCGTGCACGACAATAAAACGAGGCTTTACAAGCGTGCCGGACCAGTTAGGCAATCGCCCCGTCCTTCCAGTCGGCATCGACAAGCGCCCAGAGAGCTTCGGGCCACTCCTTCTGATTCACATGGCCGTGTTGAACGCGGTCGCAGTCCCCGCACGTGCGCTCGACGAGGATACGCGTGTCGCACTCCCATATGGATCTTGTGACTTCGAAGATGCAGATGTGCTTGCGGACGAACGGTTCACGAGAGCGCACGCTTCATCTCCTCCGCGATCACAGGGAACTGCAACAGATGCGGTGACGAGTTCGCGCGCTTGACTAGCCAACGCGCGGCTTTGTCCTCGTCAACCTTGTGGAGCCACGAGTAGAGCGGCTTGTTATGTTTGGGACACTGTGAGATGAACCGATGCTCCTGCCGCATCTCTTCGAAGCCAGGCGGGCACTCTTCATCGACCGGCGCATACCGGCACTCTTCACAGTCAGGAGGTTGAAGGCGGTAGGCGCGGTAATGTTCGACCACGCCCCGCATTGTTCCGATCGTGTACTTGGGCATACACGACGGTTATAGTCACTGATTAGGGATTGGCAACTACTCCCTGATCTGAAGCCGAAGCAATGGAGCAATGGCGGCCGTTGTGATAGCCTGCGAGTAACCCGAAGCGGAGTAGGTCGTGCCGACTGTGAGAGGGCTGGTGACGGTCAATGTCGACCGAACAAAGCCGACAGACAGATCCATATTCACGGCAAGGTAAGTTGGCTGTGTGGTCGCGAACTGCGATCGATACGCTAGCCATAAGTGCGTAGCGGGGCTCACCGAATAGCCAAGAGCAGTCGTGTTCTGGCGTACGAGACCGTTGGTGGTCGTGCCCGTCGTCAAGTCGGGAAGCGCGCTAGCGACGGCAACAACGGTGAGCGACATAGACAAATCGATGGTGGTGGGCGCACTCGTCGAGGTCGCTAGACCAAGCTCAACAACCTGAGCACCAGCAGCGAGAGTGCCAGTCTGAATGAACTGGATGTAGTCGGCGACAAGCGTCTTTTGCGTGTAGCCGATATACGACCAGCACACGCGCTGCGACAGTGCCGTGATACCAGTCGTCGGTACGATCGGCAACGGCCCTTGCAAGATCAGCTGACTCGCGTTCACTGCCGCGAGTTCGAAGTTTCTATTCTCAATGTTACTAACGTTCTCACCCGCGAGGTGTGCAAGTTTGCGGTCGCGGGAACTCAATTTTCCCATATCGTATCCTTTTGTCTAAGTCCACGACAACATGCCGTGGTTAAGTCGTAACGTCTGTCTGGCCCAAGAAGTAGTAGATAACTGCACCGAAATCTGCCGGCACGTGAGCAATCACACTGGCATACCTAGTACTCGGCCCGAGCTTCCAAACCACGCCCTCGTATGGCACTGGAAACGCATTATCGAGGGTCGCGGTCGGCATGTCTTCGTCAGGACCAAAGACAATATGTGCAAAGCCGCCCTCAGACGATTGCATGAAGACCGAAATCACGCCCGAGCCATTCCAGATCAGGGCTGGTGCGCTCGCCGCCCCGTCTGCCTCTAGGGCGGAAACAATTACAGGCGCTTTAATTGGTGTGATCATCTATATGGAGCTTCCAGGATAGTACGCGTATACGATGCCGGTGGCATTGAGCACGTTGAGACTAAGAATGGCCGGTTGAAGCTCAAACACATATAGTTTGTTGAGTCTCATTTCGAGAAGCCACGAATTCGAAGGAGTGGGGCCGGTAAGAAAATCAATGAGCACGTATGTCTGGGCCGTGTTTGTTGCGATCAATGCGATGGTGCGCGCGCCCGTCTGCAACGCGTGTGTACCGGTAGCCAGTTTGTGAACGTGCGTCGGTGCGGCTAGATCAGATGACACGACTCACGCCCTCTCGATACCAACTGATAGCGAGCCCAGCCGTAGGCACGGCACTTGGCATCAGTGCCATGTATCTTGATGCTGGTCCGATCTCGAACCGGTACAAGTTATTCGGCCAGAGCTGCATGTCCTCGTCACTAACGGTCGTGTCAGTGTTCGAGCCGAATCGCACGTAACAGACCAATGGCACCGGATCTAAGCATATTGTTACGAGCACGAGCCTGCCTATATCCGCTTCGTTTGGCATCAGGGCGTGAAGTGTTGGGGAAGTATCCACGGGGAACACTACAGTCGTCACAAGCGGCGGGAGGAGCGGACTACTAGTCATGCTCCACCCCGCCGAGATACCAGTATGCGTAGCCCTCTTCCGTAAGAGGACCCGTGTACAATATGCTAGTAGCGTGAGATACGAGGAACTGAATCAAAACACCGCCAGGCAGATAAAGTTCTTCTGCCTCTAATGTTTCAGCATTAAAGAACTTCGCAAAAAACATCACATCCGCGTATAGATTCAGGACGCAACTACTTTGTAGTAGCACACCTGTCGTGCCCGAGAGAAAGATGGGCGCTTCTGAATTCAACGGCGCACGATGAACTATGACAGGTGGCGAAAACTCGCTCATTGCGTTACTGCACTCAGCACATTATACCATGTCTTCTGTAGCTGTGCCTTCATGTCGTCGTTTGCCTTCTGTTCGACTGCCGCTTTCGGCGCGTCTGGATTCTCTTGCTGCGCTCTCGCGATCTCGGGGTGATGGTTCTGGTTGAACCAACCAAGTCCGGAAGCCGCGCGTGTAAGCTCAGCAGCCGCACCTGACACTTCCCCTGCACCCTCAACGCCTCTACCTATCGCGTACTGTGAGTTAACGCCGAGTAGCCTGTCCTTTGCATCGCTGAGCATGCCCTTGCTCGTGCCGAAGAAACTGTCGCTCTTGGAAGCGGGCTTCATCTCAGCGCGCTTGAACTGGTTCGCCTTCTTGGCGACGTTAGGTGCGATCGTGGCGAGCGTCGAGAACTTCTTGTTGGCCGCAGCTCGACCCGCTACGTCACTCGGATCTGCGTAGCCGTGCTCAATCGCCTTGTCGAACTCGGTGTTAACGAGCTTCTTGCCGGCTTGGTAGAGGTCGTTTTGAGCCTCTGTCGTGTACGTAGGCGACTTGTTGAGCTTGCTCGCGCCGTGGAAACTTGAGCTTGCCTCTTTGCCTGCACGCCTTGTCGAGTCGACCAGCTCACTCAACGTGTAGCCAGTGCGTGGGTGCTCCTCGAGCGGCAAGTTCAACTGCGTCGGCTCTGGCGCTAGCGGTGCTTGCGGTGTCGACGGGCGCGGGTTGCCTGCAAAACCAGGGGGCTCGTAGTTCCCGAAGTACATCGGGAGTTGCTCGTTCGAGACGGGTGAACTGAGCAAGTCGGGTTCCGGTACCGGTGCGCGCGGCGGGAACGGTAAACTCTGTTGACCTGGCAACGGCAAGTCGAGTTGAGTGCCAGGCGGGGCATCGAACGATATGTCGCGTTGCACAGGCGCCGGTCCAGGCGCGTTGAAGTCGAGCTCGACCTGGTTCGGTGAGCCGACCAGCCCGCGAGGAGGCACAGGCGCGGGTGTCTCGGGGAACGTGAGACCTTGCTGGCCTCCGAGTGGCAGCTCTAGTTGCTGATCGTTGCGGGAGAACTCGAGCGGTAACTGTTGCCCGGAAGGGCGCGGTCGATTGAACGGGAGCTCACCCGCACCAGTCACAGGAGGAGGCGCCGGTGCTAGAAGGTTCTCGCTCTCAGGGAACGGCAGGTTTTGTTGACCGGGCAACGGCAACTCGGTCTGTTCCATCGGCGGGCGTTGCGGATAACTCGGCACAACTCCCGTATCAGGTGGAGTCATCGGAGGGCGCGACAAGGGCAGGCTCATCTGTCCCTCAGGCGCATTGAAGTCGAGGCCCATTTGAGCGCCGCCCGTGCTCCCGAACTGAGCGGGGCGTGCACGCGGAGCTGT
>Ga0105252_10000120_pt1 | contig 63299 bp, 98 predicted proteins | sample EasRivMeERMZT100_FD_89675 | JGI IMG/M metagenome (GOLD analysis project Ga0105252, IMG submission 89675) | Soil microbial communities from meander-bound floodplain in the East River, Colorado, USA - East River MetaG ERMZT100 | ecosystem: Environmental > Terrestrial > Soil > Floodplain | place... | reverse complement strand
GTTGTTTCGGCTCATGGGCCTCAGGGGGCCCAAGCACCCGGTATTCCGTACCGGATTCATCGGCCCCGATGGCCGACCACGACTCTGGATGAGCCACGTATCGCCTGAGAAGGGACCCATTGACGACTCCGCTAACTGACCATCAGAGGACGGTGTTCCTTGACCGCTACGCCCGTAAGGGCGCCGACGGCCAGCCCGTCGAATCCACTGTTGAAGAGATGTGGGATCGCGTATCCGCGGCAATCGGCCGCGGTTCCGCTGAACGGGCAGAGTTCCGTGACCTCCTTGACCGATTCAAGTTCGTTCCCGGCGGACGTATCCTGTCCGGCGCCGGCGTGGACGCCGAGGTCACCTACTACAACTGCTACGTCATACCGGTGGAGACGCGACTTCGTCGCTCTAAGCGTGGCATGCGAAATGACGTGGTGCTTCTCACGTTCCCCGATGACGCCACCCCCGACGAGGTTGAGTCCATGCGCGCCGATGTGCGCGACCTCACCGGCGATGACAGTGGCTCCGACTCGCGTGAGGCCATCTTTGACACCATCGGCCTGATGGTGGACATCATGTCCCGTGGCGGCGGAGTGGGAATCAACTGGTCCGTGCTGCGTCCGAAGGGAACCTACCTCAAGCGCGTGAACGGGACGACCTCCGGACCGGTATCGTGGATGGACGTCGCTTCCCGCGCAGTCGGCGTGGTCGAGCAGGGGGGTTCACGCCGCGGGGCGGCCATGTTCATGCTGGACGATTGGCACCCGGACCTGCTAGAGTTCATTGATGCCAAGCGCAACTACGAGGCCATCACGAATGCCAACGTCTCTATCGCGATTTCAGATGAGTTCATGGATGCTGTCCGAGAGGGCGGCAACTGGGTTTTCGAGTTCCCCGAAACAAGTGACCCTCAGTACAACAGTCGGTGGGACGGTGACCTTGCAGGATGGAAGGCGGGTGGAGGTCTCGTTGTCTCTCACGGTTCCCGTCCCGCACGAGAAGTATGGCGAGCAATCGTCGAGGCTGCGTGGGCTAGTGGAGAGCCCGGAGTTGTATTCCTCGGCCGCTACAATGCTCAATCAACTGGTCGAGGCGTAGAGCGGATTATCTCGGTCAACCCATGCGGTGAGCAGGGCCTTGGGGCCTACTCTGTCTGCAATCTTGGGGCGATGAACCTCGACGCCTACGTTACGGCTGAGGACTACGAGCCCCCGTGGTTCGACTGGCAGCGATTCAAGGAAGATGTCGGGTCCGCTATTCGATTCCTTGACCGCGTCGTTGACGAGAATCACTACTTCATCCCTGAGAACGAACGGATTCAGAAGCGCCTGCGCCGTGTCGGTCTCGGCGTCATGGGCCTAGCCGATGCCCTGATGGGGCTCGGTATCAAGTATGGGTCCGATGAGGCGGTGAACTTCGTGGATACCGTGTTCTCCGACATGCGCACCGCGGCCGTGGAGTCCTCCATTGACCTCGCTAGGCGGTACGGACCGGCTCCGGACTGGTCGGAGGACATGGCGGGACGACCATTCCTCAGCGGCCTCGATGACCCGTTCCTCGATGACCAGATTCGCAAGAATGGTCTTCGGAACATCTTCCTGCTCACGCAGGCGCCCACCGGCACGACGAGCCTCCTAGCCGGCGTGAACTCCGGCATTGAACCGCTGTTCGATACCGAGTACATTAGGACGGACCGTACGGGCACCCATAAGGTGTTCTCGCCGGCCGTCTCGAAGTACGGGAGCGCCTACGCGGTTACCGCTAATGAGGTCACCGTCGAGCAGCACATCAAGATGCAGGCTGCCGTGCAGCGCAACATCGACTCATCCGTATCGAAGACCATCAATGGTCCGAACTCGCATACTGTCGAGGACGTGGACAAGGCCTACAGGCTGGCCTACGACTCAGGCCTCAAGGGTGTGGCGTACTTCCGGGACGGGAGCGGCCGCGCTCAGGTGCTCTCGCGTGAGCCAGAGCCCGCCCCCGAACCGGATGAGTACAACTTCCTTCGTCCAGCGTCATTGGCCGGCGTGACGGTCGAGGCCGCAACACGCGCTGGTTCCGCCTTTATCACCCTGAACCATGACGCCTCGGGTCGCCCAGTTGAACTGTTCGTCAATGTCGGCAGGTCGGGCTCCGACCTCTCATCCATGACCGAGGCCCTCGGTCGTCTGGCCTCATTGGCACTCCGTCACGGTGCGACAGTTGGCGGTGTGGCTAATCAGTTGGAGGGTGTCGGCGGTAACGGCAACCTCAACCGCGCCGTACCCCATGCCATAGGTGTCGCCCTCACGGCCCTCAACGCCGGTACGTCGCCGGTCATCGAGGGCTCGTCGCCGGTCAATCGCGCGACCTACGACATCTGTCCGTCTTGCCATCAGGCATCGCTAAAGTACGAAGAGGGGTGTGAGAAGTGCGTGTCGTGCGACTACAGTCGGTGCTAGGTGGGTAACCCCGTCCGACTTCTGCCCAGTGACCCGGTCATCTTCGCGAAGTGCCCGTCCTGCACCGTTCGCTCTCCCGGTGACAGGATGTCCCGCTACTTCGCGAAGGCCTACTCCGAGCGGGAGTGGTTGCGTAAGCCGCTGTGCGAGAACTGTGAGAGCGAGATGGCCTACATGTACGAGGTAGTTCGTGATGTTGTCTAGTCAATCAGGCCTATGGTTGGCCATAGAGAACACGCTGCTGTTCCTCGCCCGCGCGGCGTGGTTCCTTATCGTGGCACTAGTGATGACCATGGTCGCCCTGCTGGCGATAGCGTGGTTTGTTCTGGTCTTCGCGTTCCTGCTACTGTAGTGCAGCCTCGCGTTACCCTGATAGCGCTGACGACCCCGCTATTGCCCGACTTGACCTCACCGGAGGACATCATCGAGTACTCGGGCCGTTGGGATTACGGTCCAAAGTCCATAGCCAAGATGGGTGACTCGGCCATTATCGGTCGCTGGATCGCGGCCGGCGAAGAGTCTATGCTTGAGATGGTGGATGTCGTCTTCCTGATCGAGTGTAGCCGGGTCGTGAGTCACGAACTCGTTCGACACCGGATTGCATCCTACCAGCAGGAGAGCCAGCGGTACGTCAAGTACGACGACGAGGACCCCATCGACCTGACGTACCTGCCACCGGAAGTCTCCGCGGCCGGAGAGGACGCGCTGGTCGCCTACCGATCCGCGATGGTTGGGGCTCACGCGGCCTACCTAGAGTTGAAGCGTCTAGGGGTCAAGTCGCAGATCGCTCGATATGTCTTGCCTAACGCCACCCGTACCCGCATTATCGCGAAGATGAACCTCCGTGAGTGGCGGCACGTCCTCAGACTCCGCTGTCACACGTCGGCGCAGCCCGAAATGCGCTCGATCATGATGGAAGTCCTCGAAACCCTAGAGTCTCGGTTCCCGACGATCTTCGCGGATGTTCGTGCTCAAGTTGACGCCAATCAGCGAAGTTCGAGGTAAAACGGGAGGATTTGGTCCCCAAGTTGGCTAGTAAGTAGGGGCACTTTACGTTTTCTGCCTTTCGATGTTGCAGGATTTGACATCGTGTGGTACACTAGCGGCTCCGCTCTGAGAGATAACCGGTTGGCCAACTGGGGCCTATGAAATGTATCCCGTCGAAGAGCACCGCATTCGGTAAGCGGTATTACAGCACCGGTCAGGGTGGGTTCGCAACCCGAACGGCGGTAGGTTTCCATCACGATTGGGGTCGCTCCTCGGTCCGGATGGATGTGTGGGCCGGTGCTAACTACAGGTTCGAGGCAACGGTGCTGCGGGCGTCTCCAAAACGCTTAGCCGCGAGTTCGAGTCTCGCCGGGCCTGCCATGTGCTATGGGAGGAAAGGTTTCCTCACTGGGCTCATAACCCGGAGAAGCGTGGTTCGAGTCCCGCTGGCGCACCCAATAATGATTGGCCTTTGGTTTCCCGAGTACGCGCGCAGGGCGTTGTGCCCGGGGTGTGCCTCAGGCCGAGTCCCTGCCCCTCCGCCGTCTTCGGGTGGCGGAGTGTCCCCGGTCGATTCTGACTATAGCGCGCGGGGGACTAGGCGGATAGGCGTGGTCAGAGACGGCCTACCGCTCCACGGAAGCGCCTACTGGCGCAGTAAGCCCCCTGCTAAGGGGTGATGGGGTAACACCCGTACAGGTTCGAGTCCTGTCGCTTCCGCCACGGAAGGTCGTATTGGCGTACTAAGTCGCTTGGAAAGCGGTGATGACCTCAAAGTCGTACAGGTTCGAGTCCTGTACCTTCCGCCATGGATAGTCGCATTGGTGTGCTACTCCGCCTCGAAAGCGGTGAGGCCGTTACAGGTGTAGGGGTTCGAGTCCCTTACTATCCGCCATGGATGCTCGTATAGGAGCACTTATCGGCCTTGAAAGCCGTGATGGGGTTACACCCGTAGGGGTTCGAGTCCTCTAGCATCCGCCATCAGAGTGTAGGACAGTAGGTAGTCCACCCGATTTGGGATCGGGAGGTCGTGAGTTCGAGTCTCACTGCTCTGACCATCAGAAAGTAACTCAGTTGGTAGAGTCCCGCACTGGGGGTGCGGAGGTCGCAGGTTCGAGGCCTGTCTTTCTGACCATCAGATTGTAGCGCAGTAGGTAGCGTGCCCGCTTCGGGAGTGGGAAGTCGAAGGTTCGAGTCCTTCCAGTCTGACCATGGGGGTGTAGTGATAGTGGGCTGCACAACTGCCTTGCAAGCAGAAAGTCAGGGTTCGATTCCCTGTATCTCCACCATGTTGACGACAGCGGGACGGTTCCCAAGCCAGTCTGTAAAACTGGCCCCTACGGGGTGAGTGAGTTCGACTCTCACTGGCAACACCAACGCCTTCCTAGCGCAATGGCAGCGCAACTGCTTCGTAAGCAGTAGGTTCTCGGTTCGAGTCCGAGGGTTGGCTCCACGCCTAAGTAGCACAGTCGGCAGTGCACATCCTTGGTAAGGATGAGGTCGAGGGTTCGAGTCCCTCCTTCGGCTCCATGGCGCCTTAGCCAAATCGGTCAAGGCCCCTGATTCTCAGTCAGGAGATTACGGGTTCGAGCCCCGTAGGCGTCACCATTCGCCTCTAGCATCAGTGGATAGAGCGCAGCCCTGCGAAGGCTGAGGCCGTGAGTTCGAGTCTCACGAGGCGAGCCATACCGATGTAGTTCAATGGATGAACTCCTGCCTTCGAAGCAGGGAGCATGCGGGTTCGAGTCCTGTCATCGGTGCCAAGCGTCATTGATGTTCAATGGTAGCATGTCTGCCTTCCAAGCAGAACGCGCGGGTTCAAATCCTGTATGACGCTCCATGCGAGTGTGTGGGCATTACCGTCTGCGTTTTCCACGCGCTGAGCGGCCGGGGGTGGAACCCGCGGTCCACCACACTTGCAACATGACCATTTGCCCGAGAGGCAAGGGAGCGGCTTGCAAACCCGCGGACACCGGTTCGAGTCCGGTAGTGGTCTCCATGGTCGGTTACTGGGGAGTGTTCGCGACACGGACGGTTCGACTCCGTCTGCCGATTCATACCTTCGTAGTTCAACGGATGAACAACGGTCTTCTAAGCCGCACGATACTGGTTCGAGTCCAGTCGAGGGTGCCATCCCGATGTAGCGCAGTGGACAGCGCGAGTGTTTCCTAAACACTAGGCCGTCAGTTCGAGTCTGACCGTTGGGGCCAATGGTGTTACAAGCCTTGTGGCGAGGCACCGGGTTGTGAGCCCGGATAGCAGAGTTCGACTCTCTGGTTCCACCCCACGCTTCCTTAGCGCAGCGGTTAGCGCACCACCTTGACATGGTGGGGGTCGCTGGTTCGAGTCCAGCAGGATGCACCAAGCCCGTTTAGTTCAGCGGCCAGAACACTAGTGTTACATACTAGGTGTCGGCGGTTCGAGTCCGTCATCGGGTACCACCAACCTGTAGCCCAAATGGCAGAGGCCTCCGGCTCAAACCCGGAGCACGTGCGAGTTCGAGTCTCGCGAGGTTGACCACCAGTTTGCAGTCCTTGACAGGGTGTGCTATACTGTAGCAGTAGATAGGTGGACTGTCGCGCATATCCGTTCGGTGACTTGTCCCGCGGTGAGTGAGGAAAGTCCCCGCAACCAGAGCCAGCCTACCGGCTAACGGCCGGCGCCCGCGAGGGTAGGACTAGTGCAACAGTGACGAACCGAGGTAGTGCTCGGGTGAAACGGGTAAACTCTAGGCGTTGCAAGTGCGAGTGCCCTATGACGAGGCTCGGTGGGGTGGAGAAGCACGCAAGGATTGTTCGAGCAATCGAACAGCAAGGTGGATGGCAGTCGTTCAGTTGGGAGCCGCAAGGCGCTTGAACCAAGGTCCACAGGACGGGGCTTATAGCCTATCTGCTCAATGAAGCGGAGGTCTATGTTTCTCGACGGGGAAACCGGCCTCATGAAACCGGGGATGCTGCTAGCGCGAGGGCCCGGGATAGTGCGGTTGCCGAGCCCGCCATTACACATTGGAATGTGGCCAAGTTGGCAAGGCTCCGGGCTCTGAACCCGGTAATCGTAGGTTCGAGCCCTACCGTTCCAGCCAAGGCGACCAATGCAAAGGGTCGAGCGGCCGTCCTTTCAAGGCGGTCCTAGCGGGTCCAAGTCCCGCGGTCGCTGCCAACGCTGTCCTACCCCAAATGGTAGAGGGACTAGGTCGAGAACCTAGTTATGTCCCGGTTCGAGTCCGGGGGATTGCACCAATGCTCGTGTGCCGGAACTGGTATACGGACTTGCCTTAGAAGCAAGCGCCCTAGCGGGATTGTGGGTTCGACTCCCACCATGAGTACCACGCAGTAGAAGCACAGTTGGAAGTGTTCCTCCTTGCCAAGGAGGAGGTCGCGAGTTCGAGTCTCGTTTACTGCTCCAAGGATGTTGAGCACGGTTGGTATGCGTGCATCTCTCTGATAAGGAGAAGGCCGTTGGTTCGAGTCCAACAACATTCACCACGGGGATGAGGTCTAAGTGGTATTGATACCGGCTTGTCAAGCCGGAGGCAGCGAGTTCGAGTCTCGTGGTCCCCGCCATGCACCTGTCGTCTAAGACAGGACACGCCCCTTGTAAGGGTGGAGGTCTAGGTTTGATTCCTAGCAGGTGCTCCAATGATTCGCGACTGCCAAGCAGCGCTGAGATTGCTCGGCCTTGATGGTGGACCGTCTGTAAACCGAGGGCTTGTCCCGCGGGGAAGAGGGACCACCCGCCCTTCGCGGGGCTGGTGGCGGTAAGTGTGGGCAGTCGCGTACTTACAAGCCTGTACGCTAGGTGTAGAAACTCGGACTCCCTAGCGATGGTGGAGGGGACCTGTCCGGCAGGTTGGGTCGTTCCGGAAAGCGGAAGCGACGGCGTAACTCTCCTACACGCCTTACACGCTATCTTAGTTCAGTAGGTAGAACGGCAGTTTGAAGCACTGCGCGTCGGGGGTTCGAGTCCCTTGGATAGCACCATGGACGTAGTGGTCGCCGGTAGTGGCCGTCGGGCTTATATCCCGAACAAGAGTAGGTTCAACTCCTAATACGTCTACCAATGGCTGAGTAGTTCAGTGGCAGAACAGGCGCTTCATACGCGCCAAGTCGAAGGTTCGATTCCTTTCTCCGCTTCCATCGGCGTGTGGGCAAACGGTTGCCACGGGGCTTTTACCCCCACGTATGCGAGTTCGAGTCTCGTCACGCTGTCCATTGCGGTGTAGTTCAACGGCAGAGCCGGCGGTTGTTACCCGTCTTGTTGCAGGTTCGAGTCCTGCCATCGCAGCCATGGGTCATTAGCACAACGGTGGTGCAGAAGGTTCTTACCCTTCCGGTTCTCAGTTCGAGCCTGAGATGACTCGCCAATGCGTCTTAGCCAAGCGGTAAGGCGGCTGGCCTTGAACCAGCAGATTCCAAGGTTCGATCCCTTGAGACGCAGCCATGGGCCGAAAGGTCCGATATATTCGGGTGACTGGCGGGTCACCCCACGGAACTCACTTCGGGTGAGTAGCCCGTAAATGGCCCGCTGCATTTGATAAGCGTCCCCTCGAAAGGACGTGGAGCGTGGCGGAACCCCTCCTCACGAAGGGAGGGATCGCACCGTGGGCAGCAGTAAACGACGCGGCACCGGGCTGACAGTACGGACCGCGGCGGAGGGCCTAACGAGCCTGAACCTGTGGGTGGAACCCAACCGTGGGTCTCGGAGTCCTGACAAGGACTGTTACCGTACTTCGTACGCCGAGTGCTGGTACACGAAAGTCCAGCCGTTCACCGCCTGAGCGCGCGGATCAACCGCTCCATCGGACCCCCTCCCCTCGCGGGTGCAGGGGGTCCCACTATGTCCGGAGAAATGATGCCAAGAGCCGCTGCCGCCGTTAGAGACACCGAGGGTCGGTCGGAGAGCGCTTCACGCACTACTCATCAGGCCGGGGAGAAGTCGCTGACCACCCGTCGTGGCGGTCGCCCACCGGGCTCGAAGAACAAGCCGAAGTCGCTGGTCCCCACTGAACTGGCCGACGCCATGCTCCTCAAGATGGAGGGCACCGTTCCGCCGGAGCACTTCACGTACCTTCGTGGTGTCATTCGAGACGGCAAGGCAATCTCGACCAAGCGCGAGTTGGACGCCCTGATCCTCATTCTATCGCGCAACCTCATGCCGGCAATGATCGGCGAGATGACCTCGGCCGTCGGCGACGATGGCGAAATCAACGTTGAGTCTTACTTCCGCAGGGACGTAACTGACCGCATCAAGGTCCTCAACTCCCTACTTGCGCTCCGACATCAGGTCGAGAAGCGGGAGGAAGATAAGGCAGATGGTCCAGAACCGCTTCTCAAAGTTTGGGCAAGTCGAGACCTCCGAGGACGACTTGCTGTACTTGTTGGCGACCAACCCGGCAGTCTGGTTGGAGACACTGACCTCCTTGGAGGGCGAGCCGACCAAGTTGGAGACCTACCAGATTCGGTTCCTGAACGACAAGTCAGCGTACCGGATAGTGGACAAGTCGAGGCAGATCGGGTTCTCGACGGTCCTGTCGGCGGAAGCGACCTTCCGAGCGGCGACGCAGAGGAACTACCGGGCTAACATCGTCTCCATCAACCAGAAGGAGGCGGGCGACAAGGTTGACATCGCCCGAGCGCTGTACCACAGCATCGGCGACGAGTTCCGTGAGACCGACCCAGTCCTCAAGCCGATCCTTTGGACCGACGCGGACAACGAGATTTCGTTCCACCGCCCCCCCGACACGAGCGCCATCATCTCTCAGCCGGCCTCCTCCGCCATCCGCGGTGGCCGCAAGGACATCTACTTCGATGAGTTCGCGCACGTTCGCGATGCGAAGAAGTTGTACCGGGCCGCACTTCCCGCCATCACCCGGGGCGGCGCACGAATCACTATCGTCTCTACTCCGCTAGCGCAGTCCGGCATGTTCTTCGACATCTGGTCCGGAGAGCAGACCTACGCGAACTACTCGCGGCACCTTGTCCCGTGGTGGGAGTGTTCCGCGATGGTCCGCGAAGGTGCGCTTCCCGACGCACTAGCACTTGCCTCTGGACTCACCACCGAGGAACGCGTCCGCCAGTACGGCACGGACAAACTCATCTCGATCTTCGAGGAGTTCGGTAACGACACCGTCGGATTCCGCACTGAGTACGAGTGCGAGTTCGAGGATGAGATGTCGGCCTACTACACGTGGGACCTGATCCAGTCCTGCACGGACCACGACCAGAAGATTTGGCGAGACTGGAATGGCCTCTTCCGTTCCGAAGGCTCACTGTCTATCGGGGTGGACTTGGCCCGTGACCGAGACCAGACCGTGTTTACGGTGGTCGAGACCCTACCCGGTCCTGACGATTCGTCTACTCGTCGTGTCCTCTTCACGAAGGCCACGCAGGACCCGTACAACGAGCAGTTCGAGTACCTTCGTCGCTTGATCGCCGCTACGAATCCAGCACGTGTCACCATCGACCAGACCGGCGTCGGCCAGAAGTTCGTTGAGGACGCCAAGCGCGAGATAAGCGGAAACATCGAGGGCGTTGTCTTCACTAACCAGCGCAAGGAGCGATGGGCTACCACCCTCAAGGGTGACATGCAAATGGGCCTCGTAACGTGGCCCAACCATCAGGACTTGACGAGACAGATTCACGGCATACGCCGGACGAAGACCGAAGCGAACTTCTACAAGTTTGCGGGCAACAAGGACGACTACTTTTGGAGTCTCGTCCTAGCACTGTACGGAGACTCTCGGCGCCCGGTGCGCATGGGATTCTTGGGAGGGCCTTGGAGCCATGAAACCGGAACCAGTTAGGTGCCAGTGTGGGTCCCTGTTCGGTTACGTGGAAGTCTCCTCGGACGGTACAGCGCGCCTAGCCATCAAGCACCGTGACCTGTACCGTCTAGTGGTCGGCTCCGTTGAGGGACCGTGCCGCAGGTGTGGCTCTACCGTCAAGTGGCCCAATGACCCCAAGACCATCCAGAAGGCCTGATCCGTGGACGTTCGCGACCTCGACCGGGCGGTGTCCCGGACCGAACTTAGTCCCCTCGTCAAACTCTTCCTACGAAGAGTTCGGCGCGCGATTGATCGCGGGGACGTTGAGGGGTTCACTATTACCAAGTCAGCGTGGTCCGTCTCCGTGATGGATACAACCGGCTTCTGCTGCACGTACGTGTTCGCACTTAGGAAAGAGAATGGCAACGACAAGAACTAGAACCTCAAAGGCTCAGGTCGCCGTTACGCCAAAGGGCGATGTCGTCGGCAGAATCTCCGCGCTGGTCCCGTCCGGTCAGGCCACCACTACGGTGCGCGACCTGCCACGTAAGGAACGGTACGCGGTGTACTACGCGATGTACCGACAGCACCCGACGCTACGTGCGGGCATCGAGAAGATCGCTAAGGTAGCCGTCGCTAACGGATACCGCTTCGTGCCGTCGGTTGCCGACGATGAGGTCGAGGATTCCAAAGTGTCGTCGTTGCGGACGTTCTTCCGCACGTCGAACGGTAGTCAGTTGCTTCGATTGACCTACAAGGACCTTCTGATATTCGGTGAGTCCTTCTGGCTCATAGTGACCACCGGCAATGATATGCCCAACAAGGCCGTCCGACTCCACCCGCGCTACATCAATGAGCGCATGAACGGCGCCCTACTCGGCGGTTGGGACTACGGTCCGGTGTACAACGAGGATCAGGTCATCAAGTACTCGGCCGATGAGGTCGTTCAGTTCAAGTTCGACGATCCGGATAACGACATCCGCGGATTGTCATTGCTGGCGAGCCTCGAACTGTCCGTTGCCGGCGATCTGTTCTCCATGAAGTTCAACGAGAAGTACTTCGAGAACGCCGCCCATACCGGTACGATCTTCAACATGAAGAACGCGAGTACCGAGGAGGTTCAGCGCAACCGAGAGTGGATGGAGCAGAACTACGTCGGTACCGACAACGCCCACCGTCCGGTCATCCTAGAGGGTGACATCGACGTCCAGCGTTCGGTGAGTACCCGTCAGGAGATGCAGTTCATCGAACTGCGTGAGTTCTCTCGTCAAGAGATTCTATCGGTGCTCGACATTGACCCGACCAAGATCGGTGTCAACGAGGACTCGAACCGTTCGACCAGTAAGGAAGCGGATAACACCTTCCGACAGGAGAACATCGCTCCGCTCCAACTCGTCGTCGAGGAAGAGGTCAATAACCACCTGATCCTTCGGATGTTTGGGTGGGACGACGTCCTGTTCCGACAGAACGACTCATCCCGTCGAGACATGCTCGACATGATGAAACTCTACGCCGAGGGTGAGAAGATGGGTGTCTTCTCAATCAACCAGATCGGGTCAGAGATTGGGCTGCCGCACATCAAGGGCGGCGACGTTCACTTCATCCAGACGGCCGCGGGGGCTATCCCTGTCGAGTGGCTCGACGATGTCGCATCACGGCTGATACCGCCCGTTGCCGGGCTAGTTCCGCGAATACCAGACAGTAGCGTACCAGAGGTTCCTCCGAGCGAGGAGACTGGCGGCGAGGACCAAGTAGATGGCTAACACTTCCTTCAAGTTCACGTTCCCCGTTCTCAAGGCGGAGAGTCGCGAGGACGGCCTGTACATCCTAGGATTCGCCTCCGGACCGGAGGTCGATACTGACGACGAGCGCATTGCGCCTGAGGCCATCGAGCGATTCGCCAAGCAGATCGAAGAGCGTCAGGCGATGGGTGACCCGCTGCCCTACCGGGACGCACACGCGCCCGACGGCGTCCTAAGGGACCTAGGTGTCTTGACGAAGGCGTGGATCAACGAGCACTTCCACCTAGGTGTGGAGGTTCGACTAGATTCCGACAACCCTGCCTCGGTGTACCTGTTCAATCAGGTCAGCAAGGGCAAGCAGTTCGGAATGTCAGTCTCCGGGACCGTGCTGGACTGGGCCAGCGAGTTCGTGGCCGAACTTGGCCGATCAATCAGGACCTTCAAGCACGTAGTACTTGATGAGATTAGCAACACCACTCGTCCGGCGTGGTACCCGTCCTTGGGTACCGTGCTAGCGAAGAGCGTATCCGACGCTGATGACGGCGCGGCAACAATGGGAGAGAGCACATCTATGGATGATGAGGAACTCCACAGCGGCGAAGACGCCGTTGAGGAATCGGTAGCAGTGACGGAGCCCGTTGAGGGTGACGGCACCGAGGCGCAGTCCGAAGGGGCTGATGACGCCGGTGCGGCGGCCGATGACGACGTTGAGAAGGCCGGTCGGTCAATCAGCGCAGCGAACCGTGAGCGCTTGGGCGCTCTATATCACGACATGACGGAGACTCTAGTGGCCCTTGGGGTCATCGAGAGCGACGCCGTCGAGGTTGAGCCCGACAAGTCGGCTCAGGACAGCGATGAGGCAGAGACCCTCGCGAAGGCGGTAGACGAGGCCGTAAAGGCCGCCGTTGCAGCGCAAGTCGCCGAGAACGAGGAACTCATCACGCTGGTCGCCGAGGCAACCGAGCGCATCGAGGCACTAGAGAACGCACCCCGTACGCAACTTCCGGGGGCAATCACCGACGCGGCTACCAAGTCCGCTGAGGAAGAGTTCAGGGCTGAGTTCGACAAGGCCAGCCCGTCCGAGAAGTTGAGGATTGCCCTTGCCGGCATGCACGGCACGGGCGTAGCAAACTGAGGGTAAGATGGAGCAGACAACCATCCGCAAGGCCCTTGACCTAGCGTCAAGCGGCTCTTACCTGATCCCGGAGTTGGTGAACGAGGCTATCCGCGACTACGCGTCGAAGGAACCTGTTCTAGCCAACATCGTGGCTCGGGTACCGTGGGCGACGAACACGTACTTCGTACGTCGTCGAACCGCGCTCCCGACCTCCTCGTGGTCTACTGACGGTGCGGCCCTTCCGGCAGCATCCCAGTCCACCTTCGAGAAGGTCAGCAAGGCGGTCAAGTACCTCTACACCCGTGGAGAGGTCACTGGACCGATGCAGGCAGCGGCAGGCTCGCTGTACAACGCCATGTCACTTGAGGTCGAGGCACACCAGCGCTCGCTAGTCGAGCAGTTGTCCTCCGACATCGCTGTGGCAACCGGTGGCTCCAATGACATCGAGGGTATCCTTCACCAGATCGACACCAACGATGCAATCAACTGGGGTGGCACCGGTTCCGGCGTGGTCTCAGGTGGCGCAACCACCCTGACGCTAGCCAAGATCGACGAGGCTATCGACATGACCCGCGGCGAGGCTGACATCATGGTCACCAGCCGACAGGTCCGTCGAAAGATCAACTCGCTCTTGCAGGCGACGCAGCAGTTCAACGACACCGTTGAAGTGGGTGCAGGATTCCGCGTGCTCTCGTACGACGGCATTCCTATCGTAACGGACCTCCACTGGGAGACCGGTACGGACATCCTCTTCTTCCGTCGCGCTGACGCGAAGTTGCTCGTGCACAAGGACTTCACCTTTGAGGAGTTGGCCAAGACCAAGGACTCGGTGGACTTCATGATAAAGGGCTACTTCGGCTTCTCGCTTGAGGGTCGTCCGGCTCACCTGAACAACTTCACCCTATAGGCGAGGTTGGCTCAACTGTGATGGTGGGGGCTGGTCAGTCCGGCCAGCCCCTCCACACTCAGGAGACACCATGAGTGTACTAAGACTGAGGACCATCGGCCGCCACGTGGCGTCCGTGATGTACTTCTACGAGGGCGAGGCGCCCGTCGATGACGGCGTGATTACCCTTCCACTTGATCCCGACAAGGTAGTGTGGGCCCAACGGGCCTTCCTCAAGGGATTCCGACAAGACCCCGAGACCGGGGAACTGCGGTCACTGGACGAGATTCTCGCCCTGTACGCAGTCAAGAGCGCTGAGAGCGAGGGAGACGACACCGATGTCGCAGACGAGTCTAAAGGTCCTGACAGTGGGGGACAGCCCCTTGATGCCGACGGGGTTCGGTCGAGTGAACCTGATGGCAGCCCAAGCCTTCCTGAGGAAGGGCTGGCAAGTAGCGTCAGTAACGGGCCTACAGCACGAGGAACTCGAAAGCGACCTGCCAATAAGGCAGTTCGTACCAAGAACAGTCGGTGACGAACTAGGGTTCCTAGAGGTTCTCCGCGTCTTGTCGGACGAAGAGGACTACACGCCGGATGTCATCTTCATGACCGGCGATCCCGGCACGGTATCCGCGATGGCCATGGTCATCCCCGCCACCGTTCCCTTCTTCGCGTACGTTCCCATCGAGGGTGAGCCCATCGTGGAGAGCGACTGGCGGAGCATCTTGAGCAACATTGAGTTCATGACCTGCTCTGAGTACGGGGCCGGCGTTGTGCGCAGTAGCCTCGGGCGCGAGGTTGACTGGGTGTACCACGGTGTTGACCGTACCAGATTCTTCCCAATGGAGCCCGCTGAGCGCGACGAGTACCGCGAACGGCTAGGGTGGTCCAACAAGTTTGTCGTCATCAGTGTAGCGCAGAACGTCCGTCGAAAGCAACTGCCGCGCCTGATCGAGGCGGTAGCGGTCCTAGGCAGGAAGTACCATCAGGATGACGTGCTGCTCTACCTGCACACGGTCCCCTTCCAGAAGTACTGGCTTGAGGGCTGGAAACTCTTTGACATCGCTGAGGCCTTCGGTCTCACCGACAAGGTGATCTTCAACCCGCTGCTCAGTGAGCGCGGCAAGTCCGTCCCCGACGTGGGGGACATCGACGTTCCCGGAGTCCGGGAACTGCTTGGCGCCGCGGACCTATTCGTCCTCCCTTCTCAGGTTGAGGGCTTCGGCCTTCCCATAGCGGAAGCGATGGCGTGCGGTACTCCGGTGATAGTGACCCGCTATGGCGCCGGTTGGGAAGTAGCACGGGCCGGCGGCGGAATCGGCATCCCCGCCCACGACTGGGAGATTCACAAGAGCGGCACGCGTTACGCGAACATTCTACCCGAGACGTTGGCCAAGGAAATCCTCGCGCTCAAGCGGAACCCTCGCCAGTTGGCGAAGATGGCCGCTCGCGGTATCGAGGCCTCCAAGGCCTTCGACTGGTCCCTGTTTGAGGAGAAGGTCTGTGGCAAGATTGAGGAGGTCGTCTCCCGGGCAGCGGCAGGGGGTGGACCCACGCCAGAGGCGGGTGACGGGGGGACGGAAGCCGGGACGTCGTCCGGGGTTCTTCGAGAAGTTGCGGCTGGTGATGGCGCAGAAGCGCCGGGAACTACCGATCCGCAGTAAGGCCAAGGTTATCGCCGGCGAGAGGCGTTCGCAGTTGCGGGCTAAGTCGCTCCTACGGCGCAAGCGAGTTCGTCGGAGCAAGTTGTTGAGAAATGCCTAACCTAATCGACGTTGACTACTTCAACGACAACATGACGCAACTCGGCCTCAAGGCCGCCTTCACGCCACTCCCCGATGCGCTGACTGTCCTGATCGGGGATGCGTCCGACTGGGTCCAGAACTACTGCGACCGCGCCTTCGTCGCCGGTCCGGTGGTTGAGGTTCTTCGCGGTCGAGGGTACCACCGCCTCATCCTAGACCAGTTCCCGGTCAACTCTCTGACCACCATCACGTACGAGTCCGACGCCGGCGCTACTGGTTCAGTGGACATCACCAAGGTCCGGGTCCTGACCGGCGGGATCGCCGAGTTCAAGAACCCCGTAAACGGTCCGTGGCGTAGTGACTACACGTACACGGTTACGTACAACGCGGGCTACGCGACTGTTCCGTCTGCCGTGAAGCGCGCTACCGCCCTCAAGGTGGCGGACCTAATGAGTCCCCAGTACCGCGGTCCTCAGGATCGCGAGGTCAACATGGTCTCCGACATCGAAGAGAAGATCATTGACCTGCTAGAGCACTACCGTCGGGAACGGCTCGGGTAGTATGTCACTTCTCCGTCTGAATGTCAAGGACATGGACTCGGTCATCAAGTCGGTTGGCAAGATCGAACGATTCCTCAAGTACGAGCGTGACGACATGGCTGTCGAGTCGCTACACGGCGTCGCGAAGGTTTGGGATCGCAACTTCATCAGCGAGGGCTCTCGCGTGGGTGGGTGGCGTGAACTCGCTGAGCGTACGGTTGAAGAGCGCGAGCGCGCCGGCTTCCCGGGCAGGCACCCGATTCTTGTGCGGTACGGCGATCTTCGTCTACTGACCACTCGTCACCTTCTCAACGTCAATCCGAACGAGACGAGGCGGATGGACCGCGGCGGCGAAATCGAAGTCCGCGTCAGCACCAAGAACGGCACGCTGGATGTCTCCGCGCACGGCAACAAGGCCATGAACCAGTTCCGCGGCAAGAACCGCGCCCCGAGACCGTACTGGTTCGTGGACGAATCGGTGATTCGTTCCGCGCACGGCGCCCTCGTCCCGTGGATTAGCCGTAGACTAGGGGTGATCCTGCCGTGATGGAAGACGTAATCGACAAGATAGCCGCTGAGGTTACCCTGTTCACCGAGACGCCTAGTGACAACGGTGGGTGCTCCGATCTGGTGTCCATTGCGGCGATCTACTGGGGTGACCCGGGAATCCTTCCGGTCAACGCGTACCCCGCATTCATCGTCCAGCCCGTTCAGCAACTTGAGGACATTGAGACGACGGGCTACGAAGTCCTCGACTTCGAGGTACTCGTCACGTTCCTGATCGACTCCCGCGACTACTTCGAGGCCTCCGTTCTGGATGCCTCGGGGGACAGGATGATGACGCAGGTCATGGGCCGACTGAGGAAGTGGTTCCGAAAGGACTCTAACCGCAGTCTCGACGGCATGGCCGGCATTCGGGAGGTCAAGACGACGACGACCGATTATCTAGTTCAGGTGCGAGGCTCGGTTGTCGCTAAGTCTGCACAAATCACGCTAACTGTCAACCAGCAGTTCCAGCGGCAGTCGTAAAAGGAAGCAAATATGAGCCTAGGTGCGCTTGGTTACGTCGGGTACGGTAAGGAAACGACTGAGGGAACTCAGGTCGCTCCGACTAAGTACCTCCCGGTATCCTCGTTCTCGATTGAGGACAGCAACGACTACATTGTGCCTGAGCAGATCAGGCACTCGCGGGACAAGTTCATCGCCATGCCGGCGCCGTTCCAAGTGGGCGGCACCATGGAGATGGAGTTGATCCCGCTGGACATCGCGTCCATTCTCCGTTCGGCCTTCGCCGCGACGGTCATTTCCTCCGCCTACGCTGGCGGTGGTTACCAGCACACGTACACGCCGGCCTCTGCGGAGCCGACGTTCTCGTTTGAGTCCAGCGCGGCCGACATCCTCGTCATGAGGTACGGCGGTTGCCGGATCAATACCATCGAAATCAAGGCGGCCTTCGGCGAGATTGTAACGGCCTCCTTCGGTATCGAGGGAGTCAACCGAACCAAGCAGGGTAGTCCTGCTAGCCCGTCCTACTCGGACGTAACGCCTCTCCACTTCACCGGCGTAGACATCAAGGTCGCCTCCGGCACCTTCCTGTCAACGGTCAAGGACTTCACCTTCGGTGTGAACAACAACATCGAGCGGATCGGTACTTTGCGCAAGACGCGGGCGTGGAAGCGTCTGGCCCTCGGCATGCGGGAAGTGACCCTCATGATGACGATTGACTTCACGGACACGTCGGAGTACGACCGGTTCCTGAACGAGACGATCTTCGATGTTGACCTCCACATGGAGGGCTCGTCGGCCCTGTCGGGCATGGGCTCTAACAAGCCTCTGCTCCGCCTACAGATTCCGAACGTTCGATGGAACAAGGTGGGCGTCCCCCTAGCGGCTGGCGATTACCTTGAGCAGTCTGTCGAGGCCTTGATCGTCAAGCCACTCGCGTCAGACATCTTCACGGCCATTCTCGTCAACAACGAGCCAACCGTCGATTAGTGTCCCCGGCCGGGCGGGCTAGTGTCCCGTCCGGCCACCCCGTATAGTCCCTAGAGGATAGGAGAACCATGGGTATTTTCCGCAAGGCGTCTACAGAGACAAAGCGTCTCTTCATCGGAGACTCGAAAGAGGATTGGGTGGAGGTCCTGAGTGACCTGAGCAAGCGCCAGTTCAATGCCATCGTTTCATCCATTCCGGGCAAGATCGGTGACGACGTCACGTCTATGTCCGTCCAGCAGGCGACCCAGTTCCAGCACGACCTATTCGTGGCGCTGGTGACCGGATGGTCCCTCGACGAGGAACCTACTGAGGACGCCTACCTCGACCTATCGGCGGACGCGGCCAACGCCATCGACGCCGCCCTAGCCGACCACTTCTCCAACCTCAACCCGGGTGCGGCCGAGTCAAAATCGCCTTCGACCTCGCGCGCCAAAGCGCCGACGGCTACCGCGTAGACGCGCTGGCCCGCCGCAATCCAAGGATCGCGCGGGCCTTCGACCTGTACTTGATGTGCCGCCTCGTTCAGGTGGTGAACGTCGAGTTGCGGAAGGATAGGGGTCGCAAGGTCGAGCATAAGTCCGCCTCCGTAGTGGTGGGGTTCGCCCAGTTGCCGGATGAGGGTGGGTTGCTCGATCAGGGGGTCTGGCTAATGTCCATGTTCGAGCAGTTCCGCAACGGCGAGAACACTAGTGCGTCTAAGAAGTTGAAGTAAGGGGACCAATGGGCCACGCGAACACAGTGGATACTCATAGACGGGTAATCACCACAGTGCTCGCGTGGCCCCTTTTTGATTGATGACCGCCACCCTTAGGAACATTCACCTTCAAATCGTCATTGACGTAAAGAACCTGCCGGCCCTCCGGACCCTATCCAGTTCGCTACAAAGCGTGCAGGGGTCCACGCAGGGCGCGACGCGGGCCTTCCAAGGCCAGACGAATAACGCGCTGCACCCGCTAGCGGCCGCGTACCGTGACCTGACCGATAACCTCACCCGAACAGAGAAGGCCATGGACGCCGTTTGGCGTGCCGCTTCCCACTACGAGCAGGTAGGCCGTCGGCTCATCGACGTGGCCCGCCAGATCGTAGACCTCGGCATGAACATCGTCAGCACTTACGCCGACTACGACTACTGGCTACGCCGCGCCGGTGTCGCACTCAACACGAATGTTGTCTGGCAGCAGAGACTTGACGACGCTATTCAGGGCACCGCAAAGGCTGTTGGTCTGTTCAGTCCGGAAGAGGCCGCTGAGGCGTACAACATTTGGGGTGCCGCCACCGGTGTCGTTGTCGATAACCAGAAGACACTCGCCGCCGTTACGGCTACCGTAGAGAAGATCATGATTGCCACCGCTGGCGCGGGTGGCACGCTCGAAACGAACCTCAAGGGTGTGTCGGGTATCCTTGGCATCTTCAACCTCGGCATCGAGGACGCTGGACGTGTAACTGAGGTCCTAGCGCTCATGACCGAGCGTACGCAGGCGGACTTCGGCGACCTCATTAGCGCCTTCACCTACATTGGTCCTCAGGCTAGGTCCATGGGCATCGAGTTCGACGACGTCGCGCAGATGCTTGGTGTCCTAGCGGATGCCGGCCAGCGCGGTAGCCGCGCCGGTCGCGGACTGTCCATGATGATTGAGGGTCTGTTGGCCCCGACCGACGCAATCACCGCTAAACTCAGCGAGTTGACGCTGCGTACCAAGGGCGTAGGCAAGACGTGGGAGGAAATCGCCTTCCCGAACGACAAGTTCGCCGGGCTCGACAGCATCGTTCGCGACCTGTCAAAGACCTACATGGGCATGACCGACTCGGAGAAGGCGTGGTTCAACGCCCGTGCGGCATCGAACAACGCTATCCGGGCCCTACTCCCGCTGGTGAACTCAACCATCGACCTTTGGAACCGGGATGCCGACGCTATGGCCCGCGGTCAGGTGGCCGTTGACAAGCAGAAGTACTCCCTAGAGAACGCCGGTGCCTTCTTCGAGAACATGAAGGTCCAGATGCTCGGCAGCATCAAGGCCATCGTCGGGTCGTTCAAGAACTCGTTCTTCCCGATCCTACAGATGGTTGCCCTCAAGATCATGGAACTGGCTCAGCCGGTGATGAACGTCATCCTTGTCGCGCTCGACAAGTTGACGGAGTACCTCAAGGACAATCCCGCCTTCGTAGACTTCATCGTGAAGATGGCGGCCATGACGGCCGGCGTGTTCGCCGTCGGTGGCGCGATGTTCCTCATCCTCGGCAACGTGCTTGGCCTAGCCACCGCGTTCGTCATGTTTGTCTCGACCGTCCTTCCGCTCATCGGCATGTTCTCCCTGCTCGCCTCCATCGTTGGCCGGTTTGGTAAGTCCGTGGCCGACAATGCGTTCGGTATCCGTGACGCCTTCGTGCACGCCGGCGAGGCGATCCGAGACCTCATCGGCAAGTTGGCTGACAGTTTCGGTCGCTTCTTCGACAGCGTTCAGCCGCTCGTCAACGTGCTTGAGGATTTGGTAGACTCCGGGATCAAGGTCCTAGCCGAGTTCATCGAGTCTCTGGCCGACGCTATCGACCGACTGACGCCGGAGCAGGTCGATACGATCCGGGACATCGTGCTGGCTATCGCAGGGTTCCTCGCACTCCGCGTAGGTCTTGGCCTGCTAGGATCGGTCCTTCTCGGACTCGTTACGACCCTAGGCGGCCTGTTCGGCATCGCCCGCGGATCGTCCTCAATCCTCCTACTACTGACGCGCCTGCTCAACCTGACGAAGGCTGTAGCGGCGATCAGCCTCATCAAGACGGCCATTGTCGGTCTCACGACTGCGCTCAAGGGCGGCGTCCTCGTTGGCGCCATCCGGGCCATCGGTCTGGCTATCACTGCCAGCCTGATCCCCGCCCTAATCGCCCTCGCGACTAACCCGGTGGTGCTCGCTATCGTCGCTATCATCGCCGCTATCGCTCTGGCCGTCGCCGCCTACCAGACCAACTTCATGGGATTCAAGGACTTTGTCGATGGCGTGGTCGCGTGGATCAGTGAGAACGTCATCCCGCCGCTCATGGGCTTCATCGAGGCGGTGGCCGGATTCGTCTCTGGTGTCATCGAAGGCATCATTGGCGCGGTCACGTGGGTCGTAGAGGCCGTAGAGGGCGTCATCGACTTCTTCTCCAACCTGCCGGAGAACATCGCCGCCATCTGGACGTCCATCGTAGAGGGGATTCAGTCCTTCATCGACTCCGTCCTGACGTTTATCGGTGACTTTCTCGCCGACTTGGGCGAGAACTGGGCCTACTACCTCGGATTCATCCTCGGCTTCGTCGTCGGCTGGTGGATCAACCTCTGGAAGTTCATAATCACGACCATTATCAACATCGTCACCGGGGTCATCGGCTGGATCGCTAAACTTCCGGGCATGATTCTCGACTGGCTCGTCGTCCTCTGGAACCTCCTAGCCGGGTGGTTCGGGGACCTGATTGAGGCCGTTGTCGGATGGGTCACGGACCTTGTCACTGGCATCGTGGACTGGTTCCTCAAGTTGCCGGGCCGTGTCCTTGACGCACTCGTCGGGCTATGGAACACCATCTCGACGTGGTTCATCACGAACGTACCGAAGATCATTCAGTTCGTCGCCGACATGATTCCGAAGATCGTGCAGTTCTTCATTGACCTGCCGGGGAAGATCATTGACGCGGTCATTGGCCTGCCCGGGCTCCTTCGCGACTTCATCGTAGACATCGTTCCGAAGATTTGGCAGAACCTACTCAATGTAGGCAAGGACTTCGTCCGCGGCATTTGGGGAGGCATCATCTCCCTCAAGAACTGGATCATTGACAAGATCATGGACTTCGCCGGCGGATTCATCGACGGTATCAAGGCCGCCCTAGGCATCGCGTCCCCGTCCAAGGTGATGGCTGCCGTTGGTGTCAATGTCGTTCAGGGTCTCGCTAGGGGTCTTCTTAGTGCGGACGATGCTCGTCGCGCCATGGCAACGATCACGAGCCAGTTGACCGACATGGCTATCGCCGGCACGTCAGACATCGCCCTGTCCCCGGGCGCCTTCTCCTCGTCAACAACCTCCTCCGCTACCCGGGTTATCGAACTCAAGGTGACCGTTGAGTCGCCTGACGGCTCGGTAAGCGACGTAGACCTCTCATCCCTCAAGGACCTCATCACCGGCTCTGACATGGTCAGGGCCCTAGAGCACATGAGCACAGTAGCCTAACTATGGCACAGACCACGTGGAATGTCAACAAGGACGCCTTGGCGGCCTACAAATCTTCCGATGGATCGAGTTACGGGGCGGGGGTCGATGACCACCTGCCCGTCGGTTACGTCTCGTGGCTACCGGGCTACGTCCGCTCGTTCCTAGGCTTCTCGTACAGTTTCTCCGGCATGGTGGCCGTCACTGGCGCGACGCTGTACCTCAAGACTTCAACTGGCTCTCACTTGACGCACGCTTCCGACCCGGACATCTACGTTGACCGCGTAACGGCCTCATGGTCCGAGGGTAGCGCGGGCTCCGACGAGGCGTGGTCCTCTACCAACGCACTAGAGTGGTCGAACATGCCGTCCGTGACGACGGCCGAGCGGGCTTCGTGGGACGTCGGCGGTGGCGGTGCCCCGGCCGACAGCACCTTCTACAGCGTAGACATCACCGGGATCATTCAGGCAGCGAAGGCGGCCGGGACCTTCTACGGTATCCGTCTGACGTCCTCGGACGAGCCGTCGTCCAACGAGCGCGTTGAGTTCTACTCTCGCGAGGCCGGCGCGTCGAACGATGCCTACATCGTCGTAGACTACACGACCAACACGGCGCCGAATGCCCCGACGGGCCTGAGCCCGACCGCGGATGCTATTCAGAACACGCTCACCCCCTCACTTACCGGTACGTTCAGCGATCCTGATGTCGGCGACACGCTAACTGGATTCCAGATCATCCTCTACGAGGATAACGGAACAACGGTCAAGTGGGACTCCGGAACGCTTGCCGGATCGGGAACGTCCTTCTCCAAGACGTACAACGGCCCGGCCCTCACGGGCAACACCTTCTACAAGTGGAAGGCCCGCTGCAAGGACAACGACGGTGTGTGGGGAGCGTACTCCTCGCAGCAGAGATTCAAGGCTAACAGCGTCCCGAACGCACCTAGCATCAGCCTACAGGAATCCCCGACTACCGACGTCAAGACTCTGACGCCGACCTTCAACATCACCCACTCCGACCCTGACACGACCGACAGTCAGATGCTCGGGTACCGAATCATCCTCGAACTGGCGAACGGTACGGCCGTGTGGGACTCCGGCGACGTGGCCGTCACTGCGACGACCTCGAAGTCAGTCGTCTACCCGGGTAGCCCTGCCCTGTCGTGGCAGACCGGCTACCGCTGGCGCGCCCGCACCAAGGACTCCAACTCCGCATGGGGTGGGTACTCCTCCAACGCGACCTTCACGACCCACACGACCGGCATCCCGATCAGCCTCAGCCCGACGGGCGGTGAGACAGTCGGTGGCCTGACGCCGACACTGTCTGGCTCACGTGCTACCTCTGACGACCTTCTTACGAGCGCTGAAATCGAGGTCTACGAGAACGACGGTACGACCCTCAAGTGGTCATCGGGATCGTTCTCGTCCGGCGTTACCTCCTCCGCCTTCTCGAAGATTTACTCCGGTACCGCCCTGTCCTACTCGACGACCTACAAGTGGCGCGCCAAGGTAACCAGTTCGGTCGGCGGGACGTCCGCATGGTCGGCCCTACAGTCCTTCGTGACCCCCTCCGCGACGACGCCTACTCAGGTTACGCCAGTCGGCTCGCCGATCACGGACCTAACGCCGGACTTCACCGGAACGTGGAGCGACACGCTCAAGGGTACGCAGGTCATCGTCTACAACGACGCCGCGGGCACGTCGGTCAAGTGGGATCAGGGTCAGACGGTCGAGACGACTGGGACGTCCTACAACGTCACCTACGCCGGCTCAGCCCTCGAATGGAACACGCAGTACTGGTGGAAGATCAGCGTCCAGAAGAACTCCGATAGCGTCTGGCAGCCGTTCACCGGATTGACCTCCTTCACCACGGACTCGGCCGGCATCCCGACGCCGAGCGCACCACCCTCTGACGCGTGGCTTGGTGCTCCGGACGAGGTAGACGGCTTCGAGAACATCACCAGCGTCACCAACGGTACATCATCCTCGGCCTCGCAGGACACGGCCGTCAAGCAGGTCGGACGCGCGTCAATGAAGTTGACGATCACCACCCTCTCGAACGGCTCGACGTCGGACTCCTACCGTACGGTTGCGCTCAACCTGTCGAAGTACGGCAAGAAGACGCCGATCAAGATTCAGATTCGGTACTCGTCCGCTACCAACGTCAACTACATCCGGCTTCGATTCACCTTCGCGACTGCGTCGGACTTCGACGAGTACGACATCGAGCCGTCCACGATCAACGTGTGGGAGACCAAGACCCTCACGCTGGACACTCCGGTCGCTTCTGGCGGTACCCGTAACTGGGCGAACGTCACGCGAATCGGTATCCGAACCAACGCGTCGGGTGGCTCGGTCACCACCAACGTCAACGTAGACAACCTACTCTTCGACGCTGTGGCTCCGTCGTTCGACGGTACCTCCTTCGGCGGTGAGACGATCACGAACTTCCGAATCCGAGTCTACTCCGATCCGGGCGGAACCTCGCTCGTTTGGGACTCGGGGGACATAGGCGGTTCGAGCACGACCTTCACGAAACTGTACACTGGATCAGCCCTCTCCAAGGGCGTCGTGTACTACTGGCAGGCCCGGTACACCAAGAGCACCGGCCCAGTGGGTAACTACTCGGCCCTCATCCCGTTCCGGCTGAACGCCAGCCCCTCCGCTCCGAGCAACTTGGAGCCCGTGAGCGGCTTCACGAACCCGGACTCACTGATCGTCACCTTCAAGGGTACGTTTGAGGACACGGATAAGGACGCGCTCGGTGACGTCCCGCGTACGTTCGAGGTCGAGGTCACCCGTAACTCCGACTCGGCCATCGTCTACAGCCTGCTCAAGGACGCCTCCCTTACGGGCGGTGAGAACACGGCCTACGACGGCGAGGGTGGTGTACTCAAGACCACCGGTGCGGCGAACCCGCTGGCATACGACGTCCTGTACAACCATCGCCAGCGGTACTACGACTCTAAGGGCGCCATCGGACCGTGGACCAGTTACGTCCAGTTCAATGCCAGCCAGTCACCGACGACGACCATCACGTCACCGTCTGACGCCGGTACCGTTACATCGCCATCGTTCAACATCACGTGGTCCATGTCCTCTCCGGGCGGCAAGGCGCAGAACTCATACCGGGTCCGCATTGTTCGCAACTCCGACTCACTTACCATATACGACAGCGGCCGCGTTTACTCATCGGCCACGCTGTTCGCATTCCCGTCGGGCTACCTTGTCAACAGCACGGTGTATCTCGTTCAGGTCCAGTTGTGGGACACCGACGATCTGCCCTCGGCCTTCGACTCTAACAGCGTGACAACCTCGTGGGTCGCACCGTCGGCGATTACCGGATTCAACGTCACGGACGACGTCTCCAACGCGAGTGTGCTTGCGACATGGGACCAATCCAACTTGAGCCCGAGCGTGTTCGACTTCTACCGCATCTACCGCAAGGAGGCCTCGGACTCCACGTGGTCAACGCTGGTAGACCTAGCGAACATCGCTACAGTCTCATACCGTGACTACCTAGCGGCCAACAACGTCTCGTACGACTACAAGATCACTCAGTTCAAGATCGTACCGGGCGACGTTGACCTTGAGAGCGCCGATTCCGACATCTCGTCCACCCTTCTGGACACCGACTCGTGGCAGATCGTCGGCGCTGACCGCGCGGACGCGCACATCTTCGAGTTGCCCGTTGTGAGCGCTCCGTTCCTAGAGCCTGTACAGCAGGAAGTCTTCGAGCCACTCGGCACGTCCCGCAAGGTTGTGGTCCGCGGCAAGGTGCTCGGCGCTGAGGGAACCTTGCAGTGCAAGTGGAAGGACGACGAGGTTGCTACCGCTAAGGATCAGGTGGACTACATCAAGTCCAACGCCGGCCCTCACGTACTCAAGTCCCCGTTCGGGGACATTTGGGAAGTCGAGTTCGGCGGACCGACCAAGGACTACGAGGGCGGCGGTCACATGACCGTCTCCCTGACATGGATTGAGGTAACGTAGGCCCGATGTGGCCCATATCCGGTAGGTTCAAGAACGAACTGGCCAAGGAGGTCCACACCTTCCGGGCCCACATGCACGTGCTCGACACGGACTTCAACACCATTCAGGAGTTCCACGACATCGGCGATCCCGGATCGCACTTCGCCGAGGACGAGGACCTCATCATTGACGGGAACGTTGACGTTGATGTCACCCGTGCCGGACGGAGGACGTTCACCGCGAACCTGTTGAATCCGGACGGACGGTACTCACCCGGGACGGACTGGGCCGGCACCTTCTACGTCAACAGACTCATTCGCCTGTACCGCGGCCTTGACTTCGGCGACAGCCTAGAACTCGTGCCCATCGGTACCTTCATGATTGACCACGCGGACGTGAGCGCGGAGCGGGGCATGTCCGTCGTCATCCTGTCGGGGTCGGACCTCTGGAAGAAACTAGCCAAGGCCCAGTTCACCGCACCGTTCAAGTGGGTGGCCGGCACGCCGGTCAACACGGTCATCAAGGCCATCGCCGATGCGGCGGGGGTTACTCGATACAACCTAGACCCGCTCACGGAACGCGTAACCACCGGCAAGGAACTCTGGTCCGCCTTTTACGTTGAGCGGGGCGACATCCGCGGAGAGGCAATCCGTCGCCTCTGCACGTCGTACGGGATCGACGTGTACTTTGATCCGCTCGGCGTCTTCACGACGCAGGACTTCAATACGCCGGAGGATCGGTCGGTGGTGTGGGAGTATGACTCCGACCACAGCAATAACCTCATTACCGCGCAGTCTGCCTTCACGGACGAGAAACTGTACAATGCAGTGTTGGTGGTCGGTACCGCCAACAAGGACCTCACGGTCGTCTCGCGGATGCGGAACACCGACCCGACGTCGCAAACGAACATCACCCGACTCGGGGAGCGGACCTTGAAGTTCGAGAGTGACACAATCGGAACTCAAGTGGCCGCGGATGCCGCCGCTCAGAAGTTGTTCTACGACAACGTGGTCGTGAGCGATGACATCACCCTAGAGGTCCTCTGCAATCCGGCCTACGAGGGCAACGATGTTATCCGCGTCACCGAGCCAGAGTTCACGAAACTATCCGGCGCCTACAGGCTCAAGGCCTTCACGGTACCCATGTCAACCTCTAAGCAGACCCTCCGCCTACAGGCGAACATCCAACTGGTGACCTCCTAATGGTCAATGAGACCGAGTCCAACCGACGGCAGCCCTTTGCCGACTCATACGCACAGAGGATCGTTACCGTCATCGACGGTCGCATCGAGCGGGATGTCCGCTCCGGCGCTCGCGTCGAGCAGACATGGGGCACGGTGGCCGGCCTAAGCGGCAACGGAATGCTCGCCAGTGTCTACCTGTACGGTGAGGACACGAATGCTTCTGAGGGATTCCGCGTCCGGCTGACGGACAAACTGTCCATCGGTGACAAGGTTATGGTGTCTACGGACGCCCGCGGAGACCGGTGGGTCACTGAGCGGTATTCGACCACCGCCTACCGCAAGGTGGAAATCGACATGGCCACCGGTGACATCCTCACTGGGGACGGGACCGCACCGCCTACGGCGCGCGTAACCGCGGCGGGTGTGTCGCTGGCCCATTCGGCCCTGACCGGCGTTACTGCTGACCAGCACCACGCTCAGGCCCACGACCACTCAAGTGCCTCAGATGACAACACTATCGCACCCGTTGACGTAACCATCGGCTCGACGCCCGACATCAAGTTGTCACGAACGGGTACCAAGACTCTGACGATTGACGACGGTGCAGGTGGCGCTATAACTGTCGCGTTGCCGGTTACGTCAGCACTGGTATTCGGCGGGGACGCGGTCCTTAGTCGTGGTGCGGCGAATCGTCTGGACCTAGCGAGTGGGGATAGTCTCCGGATAGTCAGCGGTGAGTTGCAGTTTGGTGCTAACACCATCGTTGACAGTTCAGCCTCGGGCCTTCTTCGTGTTCTCGCGCCGGCAGCGACAGAGAGTCGCGTCCTTATCGAGTCTCCCTCCGGTCAAAGGGCTGGACTAAAGGTTTGGATTACGGGTGACACTGTCGCGCGAGCAGTCCTGTCCGGAGACGCGACTATCACCGGCCTAGAACTAGGTCCGGGTAGCGGTGCTGCTGACACCAACCTGTACCGCTCGGCGGCGGATTCCCTCAAGACCGACGACGCCTTCATAGCGGGCAAGTCGGGAGGCGGTAAGGACCAGATTCAGATTGTATCGGGTACTTCGGGCGCTGGCATGACCATCGGCGGCGATGTGACCCTGTACCGCTCGGCTGCCGATGTTCTGAAGACCGACGATAACTTCCATGCGACTTCAGGCATGAAGATCGTCGGTTCGAACTACGCGTCGCTCACGGTCGGACCTGAAACCGGGCAGCGTGGTTTCATCGACCACGACACGGGCGGCAGCGGCATCTTCCGTATCGGGCAGTTCGATAGCGGCGGGACATTCCGAATCGGAATCATCATCGACGGTCAGAGTGGACCGAAACTCGGGTTCTTCGGGAACTCCGCTGCGGCACGAACGACCTACGGCGCGCCGACGACGACTGTGGACCGGGCCACTTTCAGCGACTCCGTAACGCTTGGTGAGTTGGCTCAACGCGTCGGAACGTTGATCGCCGACCTGCGTACACTTGGATTGTTGGGATAAACTTCTAGGCATCTTCGCCTAGTCAGGAGAGACAATGTTCGCTAATCCAGTACCCGGCTACATTCACCCGATGGATTGGGTGAGGCCCACCGGAAACATCGAAATGAAGATCAACCGCGGCTGCAAGGAGCATGTTGCTGCGGGCGTCGGTTGCGCCCTTGACATCGGCAACAAGCAAACCGGAGCCCCAGTGTACTCCATGGCCGCTGGCAAGGTCACGAGCCGGTACATCCAGAACACGCCGGGACTGATCGGGCACGGTGCCCTAATCATCCGGGTCACGCACGCCGACGGCTGGTCCACCGGATACGCCCACCTACAGGCGTTCAGCGTGGCCCTAGGGGCCATCGTTACGCGCGGGCAACAGATCGGTGTCCTCGGTGCCACCGGCTACGGCATCACTGGACCACACCTACACACCGACGCGAAACTCAACAACGTGGCTCAGGACTTGTGGCCACTGCTAGACCAGAATGGAGCGGACATGATCCAAGGCACGTGGGTAAGCCACATCAGTAACAAGAAGGCTACGGCCGTTGCCGGAGCACGGTTCAGGGACAAGCCGACCCTGACATCGACGGTCCTCGCTACGCTCCCGGCCGGGGCGGTGGTCCTACCGGTAGCGTCAGTCAACAGTGTGGCCGTCAACGGCTCTACGCTGTGGTACGCGGCCATCATGGATACCGCGGACGCTAACTCCACCCCCGACACGCTCGGCTACCTGCACAGTTCGACCCTTTCGGCCCTCTCGCCGATTGAGTCGTTTGGCTACACGCAGGCGCAGGTGGACGCGGCCGTAGCCAAGGCCAAGGCGGATGCTACCGCCGCTAACGAAGCCAAGTGGGAATCATGGGTTACGACCCACCCGTAACCGGTATAGGGGGTCCGATGGACTACGGTACTCTACAGACGAGCGGCTACTACCGTCGCCGGGCCGACGAACTACTCGACGAGCGGTTCACGAGGATCGAGACCGCCCTTGAGGACATCCAATCATTTCAATGGCGCATCGCCGTCGGCCTGATTCTAGGTCTCGCGTTGTTGGCCTTTGATCTTCTTGCTCGTCTATCGACCAATCTACCTGCTTAGGAGGAACCATGAAGCAGTACTTCTCATTCTCACGCATATCCCTCACGGTGGCCACGGTGGTTGCGTTCGTAACTGCGCTGGTCGCTTCGGAGAGCCTACAACTGGCCCCATTCGGCATGGCGGCCAATGAGTTCGAGCCGGCCCTTCTGGCCTTCATTGCGGGCGTTGCCGTAACGTGGTTCGGGGGCGAAGAGGTCTAACTATGGAAATCAAGGTCAGTGACCTATTCCACAAGATCGGTGTTCTCGTAGTAGAGAACGATGCCCTGCGTGAAGAGGTCGCGGCCTTGACGGCCGCTCTAATCGGTTCCAACGATGGAACCGAATCAGCCGTGCCAGAGGGCACGGGTAAGGAAAAGGACTAGGGATGGCAGCAGTACTAACGCCCCGCGTCTACACCGGTGCGAGCGCCGGCACTGAGTCGGCAGCACAGACGGGAATATCGTTCCTGTCCACCGACTCAGCGGCGACCGACGCGACGACTCGGCAGAACAACCCCGTTGTAGCGGGTACAGCGTCCTTCGAGAAGCACGTGCGACTCAAGGTCGATACATCACCGGCAGTGTCCGTCACGAACTTCAAGTTCTGGACTGATGGTGCGGGTCAGGCGAACGTCAACCTCCGCGCGAAGTTGGCGGTCGGAACCGGCGGCGCGACTCCGGGCACGGGTGACACCACCCCGACCGCAACCGCGATGACCGGCGACGTGGACGCGTACACGTACACGTCTGGCGCAAAGGGCACGTGGGACGCAGCGTCGTACGTGACGCAGAACCACGTCACCAAGGCGGCCCTGCTACAGTTGCAGCCCACAGGATCGGCTTCGCCGGGCGCGTGGACGCAGGAAACCCTGAACTACTCGTACGACGAGGTCTAGGACAGGGCACACAAATAGGCCTAGGAGCCCGTGAGACGGGCAGGAAGGCCTTTCTAACCCTCTGAGGGTATCTGGATAGGGGTACGTGACAAGTCAATGTCAGAATACGCTTACTTCTCGGAAGTTCTACTGGACGACGGGACCTCCAAGGTCCTCGATCTTGAGGCCCCCGGTTGGGCCGATAAGGCGATGCTAGCGCGCGTCGTCCGGTGGAGCCTTCTCCCGAAGACCAACCCCGGACTGCCCATCGTGGTAGTCAACATTCCCAAGGGCGCCAAGCCAATCTTCAACTCCCGGGTCTACGGGAAGATCGGGCTCGCTGGCGGTGAGGACCTCGGTAAGTTCCGGGTATACCGCATCGGCTACAAGCAGGGCTCCGTCCACCACTGGACGTGGGTCCTACCGAATGGCTCGATAGAGTCCGGTACCTCAGATGATAGTTGGCTGGCCGACCTCCACATGAAGGCCCTTTTCCCGAAGGGCTAACCTGACTCAACAGGGCTAAGGCAACTCAATGTCTGTACTCAACGGTGAACTCAATCGAATAGTTAGGCCGGTGCGCTAGTGTCGTTCCCGACGATCCCGACAGTCGCAGCCAACCGTGTTCTGTTCAACCTGAACACCAACCCTGCCGGGACCCATACCTCACCTAGCCTAACGACCCTCGCCAATAACAACGGCGACTTGCTGCTTGCCATCGTCATCCTCTACGACGGCAACTCGACGAACGCCGAGTTCAGCGCGTGGGGCGGCGGCTTCACCGAGTTCAAGGATCAGGCCGGCACCGCGACCATGGGTATCGGTCTTGCCTATAAGTTCTCCGACGGTACTGAGACGGGGACGTTCACCGTCACCACCGCGGATACCTCCGCCAACGACTCGTGCTTCATACTACTCTCTATCCCCGGTGCCCATCTCACCACCCCGCCGGAAGCGGGCACGATGGCCGTCGGTACGGCGCCCGACTCCGGTTCGCTCAATCCAACCGGATGGGATGCGGAAGACACGCTCTGGATTAGCGTCGGCGCGTCGGGCGAGGACGCGACCACCGGCTCGTACACCGGTATAGGCACCGCACCAACAAACTACGGTAATCAGGCCGACTCCGGCATCAGCGCTGACGCTGTCGGTGGCGTAGAGGGCTCAGTCGCCTTCCGTCAACTCAACGCCTCTAGTGAGGACCCCGGCACGTGGTCGATGGACACGTCCAACGCCCGTGGCGCTTCTATTCTCATCGCCGTCCGACCGGCCGCGATCACCACCGTCGAAGCGTCCTTCACCGCCGACTCCAACATCGCGAAGAACGACATCGCCGGTTCTGTTACGGCCGATGCTCACATCTCGAAGAATGACATTGCCGGCTCGTTCACCGCCGACTCCAACATCGCGAAGAACGACATCCCCGGCTCGTTTACCGCTGACTCGTACATCGCTGTCACTGCCGCCGGGTCATTCACCGCGGATGCGAACATCTCGCGGAACGACATAGCGGGGTCGCTAACCGCCGACGCCCACATCGCTGTAAACGGTATACCGGGATCAGTCACCGCGGACGCGTATATCCAGAGGTCCGATCAGCCCGGATCGTTCACTGCGGACGCGTATATCGCGAATACGTTCGAGCAGTCATTCACGGCAGACGCTCATCTACAGGCGACTATCCCCGGCTCGTTTACTGCCGACGCCCATCTACAGGCTACGATAGCCGGCTCCTTCACGGCTGACGCCCATCTATCGGCGACCGTCGGTGGCTCGTTTACCGCGGATGCCGAGATTGCGGCTGGCGGTAGCACAACGGTCGAGGGGTCGTTTACCGCCAACGCCCACATCAGCCGACTCGACATCGCGGGCACCCTTACTGCCGATGCAAACATCGCACGGAATGACATCACCGGTTCATTCACTGGCGACGCCTACATCCAGCGGACATTCAGCCAGTCGTTTACGGCCGATGCGTACATCCAACGGACCTTCGAGCAGTCGCTTACGGCGGATGCGTACGTCCAGCAGACCCTTGCCGCGTCCTTCACCGCTGATGCCCACCTACAGGGGACAGTAGCGGGCTCGCTCACCGCTGATGCGTTCCTACAGGCCACCCTACCGGGGTCCTTCACCGCTGATGCGCATATCCAGAGCACCGTCTTCGGATCGTTTACGGCGGACGCGTACCTCGCGCAGGTAGTCCTCGGGTCGTTTACGGCCGACGCGCATCTTAGCGCGACCGTCCTATCGGCATTGACCGCCGACGCCTACGTCCAGCGGACCTTCTCTAACTCGTTTACCGCTGACGCGGAGATTACGAATGAATCCGTCATGGCCCTCAAGGCCAGCGCAACCGTCGTCCCGACCATCGTAGCGGCACACACCGTCATACCGACCATCGTGGCCAGAATAGAGGTATCACCCAATGGCTAAGTATCGCCTCGCGAAGGGTACTAGTCCGGCCGTGAAGTGCGTCTTCACCGATCCGGAGGACACTACGCCCCCGCTAGACTCCGTGACCGGGCGCACGCTGGTTGACCCAACCACCGTCACCGCCGAGGTCAAGCCGCCGAGCGGCGCTACGGTCACGTATACGTACCTGACCGACGCCGCCCTGACGCGCGACTCTCAGGGCCGCTTCCGGCTCATCTTCAATCTAGCGCTCGCCGGCGCATACCACATCAAGTGGACCGGCATCGCGGGATCGAGGAAGATCACGCACTACGTCAGCATCGACAGTTACATCGAGGGCGGATTGTAACACTTCCAACCCATCATTGTACAAGAAGAGCCCCACTCCGGTCCGTCCGGGTGGGGCTCTTTTGTGCTACGTGGCGGGCTCTGGCGGGTCCCCGCCACCGCCCATGGATGGCGGGTCGTCGGGCCAGAACAGAACAGCCAGTAGGACCAGTATGTCTAGCACGAGCAGCATAAGCGCGGTCGTGCTGTCGATTGGGAGAATCATTGCAGTAGCCTAGCGAGAGTAGTGGCCACGTCTACGGGCGACATCTCCCCGTTGACCGTGAAGTCGGCCTCAATGAGGTTCATTTCGGTCTCGGACGGGTGAGAAAGTTCCGCGGCGGTAGGTCGCAGACCGTAGGTCCGGTAGTACCGCTCTGCGCGGACCTCCTCAGGTACCTCTAGCCGGCCAATGAGGAACTGGACACCACCCGAGAGGGCGAGGGCCTCGTAGTAGAACCGGCAGTCGTCTACGACGTACGGTCCGGGCCCGTATCGTCCGGAGCGGATGTCCGAGACGAGCCAACGTACCCACAGGTTCCGGTCAAGGGCCTTGACGGACTGGCCGAGTTCCTGTAGGACCTGACGGCCGGAGATTCTCCGCTCCGCTCCGTAGAGGTCCGTCACGCCGTAGGTCGATGTCTTCTCGATTGGCCTACCGCTATTGATGGCGTCGGCCGCGACGTCCTTCAAGTTCCTTGCGAGGCTCACTCGGGTGTATCCGTACACCTTCTCTAGTAGGTCCGCGGCCGTGGTCTTGCCGGACCCGAATCCACCAACCAGTGCGACGTTTCTCATGGAGTCTCCCCGAAGAACTCTTTCGACGTTGCTTCCCAGTTCTCAAACCGGAAGGCCCTATCGTCGATGTAGGCCTCGGCCGGAACCTTCTCGGCCGTGATGTCGTCGAACGGAATCCCGTGCCGATTGAGCCACCACTCGATGTAGTCCAACTGTTCGTATGCCCCGATGGCCGGGACACGCTCCTCATCCCTATGCCACTGCGGTGACAGGCGCGACGTGAACACGACTATCTGGAAGTCGCGTTCCCGCAACTTATCCATGAACCCCTTAGCCCCGGGAAGCGGGTCAGGGTCGTCGAATAGCCCGCCCCATGGCCTCAATGTCCCATCGAAGTCAACGCATACAACGCCCTTCGCCGAGGTCGGCAATGTCTCTGTCACCTACTGGCTCCTTGTACGGCGTCCATGCGGTCGTAGAGTTCGTCAGCCTTGACGATGTCGTCCGCCCCCTTGCTATGGATGAGGTAGGCGCTCTTAGGCGCCTGCGGCAACTTGTTCTGATTCCGGATGGTCAACTCAGGCTCCCCGCAGACGACTACGAGTTCGTGAATGGGACGGTACAGGTAACTACCCTCCGTCTTCCAGAGGCGTGTGTGCCAGTGATAGCCCATCTCAGGGCCGAGCACGCCGGCCCACCAGTTGTAGGTGAAGTATGTCCAACCGTTCGCCTCTGGCGTGTACTTCACGCCCTCAGGGCTCGTGACGTACACGATATGCTGCAACATAGCGAGCGATGGAATCTCGTCGGGGTCTATGCCCAGTGTCCACTCGTGCTTGTGCAGGGCTAGACCCTTGTTGCGGGTGGTGGAGAAGTCCTCAAAGTACTCCGAAATGACGGTGACCGGGACGTTCTCAGGCTTAGACCACGAGGCCATCGTGTCGATGGACGACTGGGGTGAGCCGGTGTCCACGATAACGAACTCGCTAACAATGGGCCGCAATAGCGCGACAAGGGCCGCCATACGGTCCAGTGGCGGGTCCTTCACCATGAAGTGAACGGAGATACCGGGCTCCATCAGACCTCTTCGAGGTACCGGTGGTAGTCCTCGGCCGCTGCCCTAGCGGACAACCCTACCTCCTTGGGCCATGACTTAGCGGGAATGCCGCGTACTCTCTCACCATTGGGTACGTCGTGGGTAACCACGGAGCCGGCCGCTACGGTTGAGTCAGCGCCGATGCTAACCCCGGGCAGGAGTAGTGCGCCGCCGCCTATCTTGGCGCTGTTGCCGACTGATGGGGGCTCAAGGTCGCCCTTGACGCTCATGGAGTTGTCGTTCATGGACAGTACTCCGACGGACCAGAAGACATCGTCGCCGATGACGACGCCCGCCGTGACGTGGCTCAAGTCCGCAATCCGAGACCTCTCGCCGATGCTGACGTCATTCTGAATGGTAGAGTTGCTGCCGATAACGGCATCGTCAGCGATTACGGTGTCTTCGCGGATGGTGACCCCATCGCCGATGAGTACCCTGTCGCCGATGTCCACACCGGCGTAGATGACGACGTTAGCGCCGATAACGGAACCGCGACCGATGGTGACATCAGAGTACCTAGCGCTCGGCTGTATGCGCATGGACTTCACGCCCATCGGGGGGCGCCCGATGACCGCTCCCGGGAAGATGAACGCTCCATCGCCTACGAAGACGGTGCTTAGCGGTGTGGCCCCCTCGAACGTGGTAGGACGCCACGTCTCGTCGATGAACGCGTTACCCACGGTACTCTACCGCCGGATTGGCTACGTTCTCGCCCACCCACACGTCTGTCGGACTAGCGCAGATGACATCAACCGCCGCCCGGAGCAGGTCCATCTCAGCGGGCGATAGAACGCGCGCTGATGGCAACCGAATCCAGATGTTATCCGTGTCATCCATCGTCCGACTTCCTCCGGAAAATCTCTAGTTGCATCTTGTCCGCAATCTGTTGTACCACCATCAGTAGGTTCTCCGCCGTCATGCTGTCCGTTCCGAACAGGTCCTCGACGTCTAGCCTGACCTCCGTGGTAATGACGGGCTTCTTATCGAAGAAGGTCCGCTTGGCCACCCTGACGTACACGATTGGCTTTGTGTCGCCCGAGGGGTTGAGGCCCAGTTCGTTGGACCAGTCGAGGGCTACGAACGCGTTGTCGGCGAACTCCATCCGCTCTAGGAGTTGCCCCAGTACGATCACCCCTTGGGGGGCGAAACGACGGGCCTTTGAGGTTACCGTGCTGCGATTACCGGCCTCGATTACCTGTACGTCCACGCCTACTCCCTCCCTAGGGAGGACAGGACCTCTGACACTGCGTCATACCGCTGACCGTACTCGGTCTCTAGGGCGCTGACGAAGTCACGAGGGTCTGTCTTACCCCATGAGTCCCACTCGGCCGCCGATGCGGCGATGTAGTCTGTCGCGATGGCGTCGGGGTCACCGCCGAGCCGGACAACGACCCGCTTTGAGGGCGGTTCCATCATCGGTGGAATGAGGTCGTGGTTTACGAGCCACTTGAAGATGACCGTACGTCCGCCGGGCCACTTGTCGGCCTGCGCCCGTAGGTCACTCAGCGACAGGGTACTTGGCGAGTTCATCGAGCAATCCAATCTCCTTGAGGGTGCCGCCCGACATCAGATGGTCGGACAGGTCGGTTCCACGAGTGGGAGTGAGGGTGGTGGCGCGCTGTCCAATCGCCTGAACGGCGATGCTGGCGCCACGGTGGCCGGCCTCGTCATTGTCGAAGATGACAATGACCTTCTTGGCCCACAGGAGGTCCACTGATAGGACTTCCCATCGCTCCGGGGAGATTGAGGCGCCTGATAGGCCACCTACCCCAACCTCTCTAACGATTGTACCACTAATCCCCATGGATGTCAAGGCGGACCACGCCGCGTGAGTGTCGGACTCGCCCTCGCAGAGGACCACGATGGGCTTCTGGCGAACGTTGTCCACGTTGTAGATGCCGTAGTGGCTACCGGGCTCGCTAAACTTCTTCCCGTCCCCGGTCCGGTACTTGATGCCGGTTACAACGTCGCCGTCCCAGTAGGGCATCGCGACGGCGTTCTTGCCGTGGTCGTACCCCATCGAGAAGTGACGAACAGTGAGCGGTGACAGTGACCGGCCGTTGATGTAGTCCACGATTACCTGCGGGCGATGGAGGAACAGGCTGGCGGCCAGTTCCTTGCCCCTGTCGGCGAAGTCCACTGACGGCTCGGGGAGGTCCAAGGACCGGGCCCTCGACAGGGCAATGGCGTCGTCGTCGAGGGTAACGCCGAACCGCTCAGCCAGCCCGATGATGTTGCCCTTCGCTCCGCAACCGAAGCAAATCCAGAGCCCGTTGTCGAGGTTGACAGACAACGAGGGGTCCCGGTCCTCGTGGACCGGGCAACGAACCATTACGTTCTTGCCACGTCCAGCCGGACGGGACCCCACAATCGACTCAACCGCTTCCGCAAAGGTGTACACGGGAATGCCCCTAGTCGTTGATTGAGTAGCGCGCCTTCAACTTGTCGATGTTGGCGGTAGCCACTTCCGACATGCTCACCCCTAGGTAGTCGGCCATGTTGGCCACGTACCACAGGATGTCCCCCAACTCGTAGAACACCCGGTTCTCGTCCAGTTCCTCACCCTGTAGGGCAAGGCGGACCCGGTGTGCTACGCCGCCGGCACCTTCGGAGAGCCCGAGCGCGAGGACGGAGAACCGTTCCTCGGGCGTCGCATGGCTCGATGCCGTGCGAAGGGCCTCCATCTGGTACCGGTCGAGCGTAGTGATTTCCACGGGCCTAGAAGGGGACCTCGGCAAAGATTTCCTCGGCCGCCACCGGTGCTGCCGGTGCCAACTTGGCCTCAGCCTCGGCCTTCACGGTCTCGTCAGTGACCTTAGGGGCCGCTGCGAGGCGCTTCCGAATCGGACGGAAGTCGTCCGGCCGGGCCCACCCGTTCTTGTGGATGATGGTGACGTTCATCCGCTTGCCGATGAGGTCCTCAAGTGAGTTCAACTCGATGCGGTCCTCGACGTTGACGCCAAGGGCGGCCGCGAGGAACTTGCGCGTCTTGGAAGGGCGCGGAACGAGGCCACGTCGGGCAGGGTCGAGGAAGGCGAAGAACAGGCGCTCGCCATCGGGCGGGTTGCCGTCCACGTCAACGAGGTCGTCCCCGTTGGAGAAGGAGATTACCCTGAGGCGAACGTTCCAGCGGTCGCCGGGCTTCTCGTCGGGCTTGAACTGGTTGGGGACGTCGTGCTTGACCTCAATCTCCTTCACTTCGACGATGTAATCGTCCTCGGGGAGAAGGGTAAAGTCAGACCCGCGGCGGGCCTCGAACTCGTCCTTGGATTCAAAGATGTAGGTCAACCTAGGTGCTCCTTATATGCTGCTAAGGCTATATTCACTCATTCGGTGAATATGCCACTTCTAGTGAATAACTCAGTCATCAAGTATACCATCCTTGGGACGGTACGACAACATCCACTGCTCCGCGGCTAGGAGTTCCTGATGCCGCTGCTCGCTGATGATGTGGAGTTTCGGGTACTGACGGGCGTCAGGGTTCGTCGGCTCAATGCGGACGAGCGGGTGCTTGTCCGCCAACTTGGCGATGTCCGCTACCTGCTTCCATACCCGCCAGAGGGACCCTATCTTGATGTGCTTGTTCTCCGCACGGTAGTGCAGGCTCGGTACGTCGTACCGGAACAGGTGACCCACCCTACCGGTGGGAGTAGCAACGCCGGCGCCCGGCATCATTGACGGGTCAGGTCCGTCGTGCTCCACCAACCAGCGGGCCAGCCTCCGCTCGGAGGCCTTGGCCCGGTCTAGCCGGCGCTGCGCCTCACTTCTGACTAGGATTCGCGGCAAAGGAGGCGCCTGCCTTCGAGGAACCGAATAGGGTCCATGCCACAAAGTTCAGGCCGAGTGCCTGACCTAGGTCTATCTCCGAGATGTCGAAGATGGTCGCGATGGACGCATTCCACGCTAGCATGAGGACGAAGGAAGTGAAAAGAAGGATGGCAACCACGGCCGCCAGTGCCGCCGCGATTACACCGATGGTGTTAGTCATGTACCGCCTCAGTTGCGTAAAGGTTGAAGCCCCAACGGGACTTCAAGTAGATGTACGTCCGGCACCCGCAGGACATCGTGGACAGGTGTCCATTCATGACCCTGACCGTCGGGTACCCACAGGGCCGGCCGTCGGTTTCGTGCTTCGGGTCCATGCAGAGCGCGCAATCGACGTCCGGCAGGACCAGAAACATCATCGGTGGAGTTTGGCTACGCTCCCCTTGAGACTGTTGAACACGTCCCGCAGGACGAGAACGTCCGCGTCGCAGTGCGTCGCAATCTCGGCGTAGGCCTTGTCGTCGCCCGCCACTGCCCGGTCCCACGTCTTCACGCTCAGCGGGGTCTTCGCGTGAGGGGCATCGAAGTACCTTGAGACCGACTCTAGGCTGCTGCGACCAATCCGCATGGACTGTCCGCGAGCGTAGTACATCAGGTCAAGGTGGAACTTGGGCTCTAGCCGGTTGATGTTCCCGTGGTACGCCTGTCGTCCGTTGATGACAGGGACGTCGAACATCTTGCCGTTCCACGTCACGATGATGTCGTACTTCTTGCAGCCCTCGACGATGGCGTTCACAAGTTCGCTGTCGTCGTACAGGGGGTGCTCGCCGGGGAACTGGTCGCGGCTGAACCGCTCCACGTTGCCCCACGCGTCCGCGATGGCCGCGTACAGGACTCGGGGTTGCGTCGAGAACGTTGTCTCGATGTCGAAGAATCCCATGGTGAACCCGGAGAAGGTGCGGGCGTTGCCGCCGGCCTTGGGAATCGGCTTCCTTGCGGGACCGATGGGTCCCTCTACGATGCTCTTCCGCTTGAACCGGAAGGCGTTGTACGAGATGTCCGGGTACGACTCACTAAAGTCTGCCCAGTCCATCGACACGACCGCGGACTCCTCGTCCTTGGTCCAGAAATGGTTCGTGTTTGGCACTAGTTAGGTGTCCTCCACTATGCGTCGGCTCCGGAGTTCCGACATCGGAATCTCCTTCCTTGCCACCCGACGAAGCCGTCGGGCATTCAGGATGCCGATTCGTCTGAGAGGCCGACCTGACGCCTTCGCGTCCCGGGCCAGAATCTCACTCGCCTCATCCTCTAGAGTAGGGCTCATTGCGCCATACCCTCGGCAGCACGTCTGGCTGCTCGATCAATCCGCTTGTAGGCCGCATGGCCCTCTGTTGACTTCCTTGAGCCCGTCTTACGTGACACGTAGAGGGCCGCCTGTTGCGGTGACATCCCATCGCACCATGCGAGGAGGGCCATCCGTTGTTCGACCGACAACTGGTTGACGGCGGACTCGGCCTCGATGAGGTCCAAGTGGCTGTCGTTGCCGATCACAGAACTGTACGTCCTCAGTGCATCTAGGTCAGTAGACGTACCCGCTAGGATAATGCTACCGCCCGGCGACTCCAAGGCCGCCCTGATCGCGTGTCGTTCGACCATCAGGCGCTTGACGTACTTCGCCAAGTCGTAGGACGGGTCGAGTGGTTCCCCTATCGGGGCACTATTGCTGGCGCCATGAGTATCGGCCACCCTGCATCGTCTCCCACCACACGTATCGGGGACGCGGCCCCCGACAAGTATGTTACCGTAACACTGTCCCCCTTGACAACATTGAGGGCCTTGTTTAGGGCGGACGGGCTGAACCGTACGACGCCCACACCGTCTACATCGGCGACCAGCGAGCCCTCACCACCATTGGCGGCGAGGACGGTTGCCGTCTGCCCGTCCGAACGCAGCGCCACCATGGGGCTTGCACCCCCCAGTGACCGTAGCAAGCCGACCAGCGCTAGCCGGTTGGTCCGTATGGAAACATCCGTGGTTGCCGCCGGCATGGCCGGTAGGCGCGGGGCGCCGGGCAACTGGACACCGATGAAGTGGTAACGGCCTATGGTAGTCTGCACCCTAGCGACCTGCTTAGCCGGGCCCGGGAGGAATCGCATGAGTGCCTCGCCGTCGAGCCCCCTGAGGGCGTGTAGGTAGGTCTTCTCTAGGTGGTGAGCACCGCCAACGGACGTGTGCTCGAATGGACCGAAGGCGGCGGCGTACATGTTGTCGGTGGCCATGAAGCGACCACCCTTGTGGCTAGTCCACTCGACGTACTCTAGCACCAGCGGAACCGCGTTGGTCATGATGCCCACGATAGCGGCCATCCTCTCGACCACGCCCGGACCTAGGCGTACCTCCGCCGTCCACTCCGTCTCGGGAGGGACTGGCCGGAGGAACTTTGGCGCGGGCCCATCAGCGGGACCGATTCTCAGCGAGCCACCGGAGCCGGTTGACACCAGAAGACCCTGCCCATCGAGCGAGAGTTCAGCGGTCCCCTTACCCTTGAGGGTCTTGAACATCTGTAGTACGTCCCGCGCCGGTAGCGGCACCGCCACACCGACCTCACTGGGCCCTACGCTGGCGATTACGGTCCGCGTATCGGCGCCGGCGACCAACTTGAGAATGCCACCGGCCGACTGCGCGAGGATGACGTTCTCCGGTGAGGGCGCCTTCTCACGGATGCTGGCCGTCCGGCCTAGTACCTCGCCAATCTCTCGGGCCTCAGCGAACGAAATCATCGTACCTCAACCAGTGCAACAGGATGGGCTTGGGCTCCTCAACCGGCGTCGGTGCCGGAGTAGGCGCCGGTGTGGCAGCCGGTATCACGACCGTGGGGCTCCCGGCGGACGGCAGGACACGTACACTGTAGAGCCCGGCCGACCGTGACAGACCAAGGGCGGATACCACGCCACCCTGTAGGTCAACTATTCGCTGCTTCGAGGTACCGGTGTAGCAGTCACAGAAGTCCACCACCCGGGCGATGACCTCGACGCCAGTGTCATACGAGTAGATGCTGACGGAGCCGCAGCCGGTGTCGTGGCGTCGGACCCACGTGCAGAAGTTCATGGCCACCCCTGAGCCCGAGGACGAGTACCACGAGGCTATCCCGTCACCCCACACTTCGCAACCAGCGATGCCAGTTGGGGTATTGGGTCCCACCGGGTAGGCGTAGCAGCCTGCGTAGGTACCGCCCGATGCCGGGGCGGACAGGAGGACGAGTGCTGCTACCGCCGCCGCGAGCGCACGCCTAACCCTCATCGGTCTCCCGCACAAGATGATACCCTAGGTCGTTCATTCTCCGAAGGAACTCTTCGGCCGTGTCGAGCATGCTCTTACGGTAGAACTGGTGGGTGTTGAACGAAGCGCGTCGGCCCTGCATCATGGCCGATACCCGGGCAACGGTCTCAATCGTCTCGGCGTCGTACTCCATCAGTCGTCTCCCTCGTTTACTAGTTCGTCGGCCTCTACTAGCCGCCCGGTCCTCATGTCGAAGTTCATTGGGATGTTGGAGAACTCACCGTGCCGGTTCTTGACGACGTTGAAGTCCATCACCCCCGGCGAGGCGACGCGGTCGCGCTTGAGCATGATGGCCACGTCCGCGGCGTCCCTGATGGCACCATGGCCCTTGAAGGAGTAGTAGTTCTTGTCGCCCTCCCACTTGGCCATCTCGTTGGACACCTGAGACAGGGCTAGCACGGTGCAGTCCAGTTCCTTGGCAAGGTTCTGCAACGTCAGGATGGTGGTCCGAGCATCCTTGACCTCGTCGCCCTCAACGTGCACGTTCTGGATGAAGTCCACGGCCATCAGGTCGAGGCCCATGGTCTCCTTCATCTGAATAGCCTTGCTGCGGATGTCGTTCAATCGGTATACGGTATCGTAGACCCGCAGCGGCGCCCGGCGAAGGTACGCTTCGGCCGCTCGAACGTTCTCCACCACGTCGAGCCCGATGTACGAGCGGCTCTTGATGTCGCCCTGCGGTACGCCCGACAGGAGAGATAGTAGCCGGATAAGGTACTGTTCCTGCGTCATCTCTAGGCTGAACACGCCGACCCACTTGCGGGCTCGGAGGGCGTCCTTGACGAGGTTGGTCAGGGCGGCGCTCTTACCGGTGGACGAGAATCCGCCCAGTACCCACAGGTGGCCCGGCATCATGCCGCCCAGTAGGCCGTTGAGCCGTGGGCTGAATCGAATCTGAATGCCCGGTACAGTCTCGTACGAGGCGAGCCGGTCGAGGATGTCGGACGGGTCAGGGCTGCGGTCCTCGGCCGGCAGGGTAGCGCGTACGCCACGGAGCAGGGAGTCGGACTCGCTGATGGCTGAGGCGCTGTCGGACCGGTGCTCGCGGGCTATCTCAATGATGCGCGCGCCGACCGACTGTAGTCGCCGCGAAGTGGCAAGGCCCTTGACGATGCGCGCGGCCTCGACGGCTTGCGGCACGGTCACACCGGTCAATGACAACTTGACGGCTAGTTCGTCGGCGTGAGTGTCACCACCGCGCAGGTGCTCGATGACCGACGGTACCTCGGGCACCTTCCGGTCACCGGCTACATCAAGTACGGCCCGCATAACCGCCCGGTGGCCGAGCGAGATGAAGTCATCAGACAGCAGGCCAACGTCGTTGATGGACCAGAAGTCCGTCGGGTTCGAGAGGATGCCGGCGAGTGCCGTGGTCTCGGCCTCGGTATTGAGAAGGGCTTCGGTCACCGCACTACTCTACCAGACCCCAGTACCGGTCGGCAAACTTGAGCCGCTCAAGGTAGAACCGGAACTCGGCGGCGTGGACCCGAGCGTCGTCGAGCGCACGGTGGGTCTTGCCGGTGATGGGGTAGGTGGACGCTCCGACGAGCGCGCTCATGCGGCGTGTAACGCCAACGTCGTACGCCCAAAAGGACAGGAGGGCGTCGAACCTTGGCAAGAACTTCCGGATGAACTGGCGGTCGAAGTGAGATACGCCAGAGCCACCGTAGGGCGTGTGCATTGGGTCGCCATTGTTGATGGCTAGGAGCCACGTGGACAGGTCGTAATCGGCCTCGCTCGCCGTGACAGAACCGTTCTCGATTGCCAAGTCATTCAGCAACCCGTTGGCCTCGTGCATCTTGCGGACGGTGTCGTTGCGCTCGATGCGGTGCATGCCGGCGACTGAGGGCTGGATGAGGATGGTCCTCTCCGAGACGGTTGAGATGTCCGGCAGGGTCACCAAGACACAGCCGACCTCGACGACCTCGTCCAGTTCAATCTTGTTGCCGGTGGTCTCTAGGTCTAGGATGACGGCGCGGTCATTCCTCGGCATCTGGTTCCTCTCTGAACACTAGGTCAGTCTCGTAGGTGGACCCGCATGACGTACACTCGACCATTACCTCGTCCACCCCGGACAGGATGACGTCGAGCGATACGCTCAGGGTGTCTTTGCCGCACGATGGGCAGGCGTAGTCCTCTACCTCAATCATTGGATGGACCGGAAGTTGCTCGGGTCCGGGGCCTTCTTGCCGATGTAGCCGACGCTGACCTCGGTCTGCTCGTAGTACAGCCCACAGCCGGGGCAGTGCGACCAGCGGGCCCACCAGCCCAAACGAGGACGGTGGGAGATACCGTGGAAGTTGAGCAGGGTCTTGCAGACCGCGCACCGGTTCGAGTTCGACAAGGCTAGGCCCTCCTCAGGCCGCATAGGCAGGCGCCGTGACGGACACGGTGTCCGAGTATGGCGCAGATCGTGACGATCAGGTGGTCGGTCACTTCTTCTTCCTAGTCCGCGGTACGACCCGCTGCACGGCCTCGGGCTCGGTTACCAGCCCGACCTGAATCTCCCCGGCGGCCTTCCGGTAGCATACCTGCCGGACCGGGCAGTACTCGCACTGCCACAGGTCGTCCTCGTCCACGCTGTAGTAGGCTACAGGACGGCCGGACTCACGCTGGCTGTTCAGGACCAGCAGGCGCCGGTCGAGGAATGCCTCGACGTCCGCGTCGGTCCATACCTGCGAGGGCTTGACCTTGAGAATCTTGACGCCTTCCATGGAGACGTACACGACCTCCATGTCCGTCTCTTCGGGCTCTAGTTTCAGGAGCCATCGGTAGAGGTTGACCTGCTGCTGGTGGTTGGTATAGGGGTTGTCCCACTTAGGCAGTGACTTCGCCGACTTCCAGTCGCGAAGTAGGTGGCGCTCGCCAGTCCTTCCGCGGAAGCGTAGTCGCAAACTGTCCGGAGCCCCAGTGATGATGATGCCGCGATGATCGCGTTGGACCCGCTCTTCGGTAATCGCATCATCAGTCTTGTTCTGGTCGAGGATGGTGTGAATGACCGTGCCGCGGAAGGTTGCGAAGTTGTCCGCCGGTGCCACGTAGTAGTCCTCTTCGGCCTCAAGGTACACCTTGCGTGGGCAGGAGAGGGTCTGCGTGGCGCTGAACTCACTCGGCCGCCACGAGGTCACCTGCGCCCGGATACCGGTAAGGATTTCGTAAGGCATGCCCTCCCATTGGCCATCCTTGGCGGCCAGTTCTAGGGCTTCGTCGAACAGTACCTTAGAGCGCGACGATGTCAGCCAACCGACTTGCGGCATATTCCTCCTTGTTCTCAATCAGGCTCAGGCCCGTTGTCTGGTCCGGGTGCATACCGGTAGCGTCGAAGAGGTCCTCGACGACGAGGGTTACATAGATTTGAGTGGTGGCCACCGATGAGTGACCGAGCAACTTCTGAACCGACAACAGGTTGGCGCCCGAGCGAACCAGTGCGGTGGCGTAGTAGTGCCGGAGGGCGTGAGGGTGGATGTCCACCTTCGCCCGTCGAGCGCACTCGTCTACCATGCCATTGACGGCGTTGTAGGTCAGGCGGGTACCGTCCACGTTGAGGGTGATGGGTCCTGAATCTTCCGGACCAAGGGCCTGCACGGCCTCAATGGTTTCACGGAGCAGCGGGACGATGCGCTCCTTCTCACCCTTCCCCCGAACGATGAAGTAGTACCCTCGCCCCTCGACGGGGTGTAGGTCCTCCCACCCGAGGTTCGTGACCTCGCTGGCGCGGAGGCCATTGCAGAGCAGGGCGACCACGACACGCTCACGTGGGGTCTTCGTGGCCGCTACAAGGGCCCGGACATCGTCCCTACTAGGGACACGGGGAACAGGATTGGTGACCCGTCGCGGGGCCTTGACGAGGTCGAATGGGGACGACACCATCAGGCCCCGCTGGACGAGCCACCGGTAGAAAGTGCGGGCCGTGGACCAGAAACGGCCCGCACTGCTAGCCTTGTAAGTCGTGGTCAGTTGCTCACGGTACCGTGAGGCGCCGTCCACGGTTAGGTCGAAGCCGCTGGTGAACCACCGGTCGAGGTCCTTACGGTACTCGGCCTGAGTCCTTGGGCTGTGCTGAGAGCGACAGAAGGCGTCGGCCTCGTGCTCGAATAGGTTGGTCATACGTCCTCGAACCATGTCCAGTTGTTCTTGTTGGCCCGGCGGTAGGCCGTCAGTTTCACGCCGCAGTTCATACAGCGTACCTGATGTGTCAAGAAGTCCACGGAGTAGAACCAGTTGACGCCGTACCGTGCCGGCGAGATGAGGAACTGGTCCCACTCACCGCAGAACAGGCAGGGCGGCAGCCCTTGTGGGCCCGGCAGGCCCGACATCTTGACCGCATCATCGCCCAGTTGACCGAGCGAGCGGCCGACGCTTCTTAGGGCGAGGCCGAGGCTCGTCGCTACTCGCCGCAGGGGCGAGGGTCGTCTTGATTGAGCGTCCAACAACCACCATCCCTTTCCCTAGGCGCTTGCCCAGTTTCCTATCCCTGTCCTGCCAGTTCGCAGGCATGTCCCCTGTCCTCCGATGCTAGTGGTACCAGTGTACCACCGATGTCAAGTTACTCCTTCTTCAAGAGGCGGAACCCGAGTTCCCGAGCGTCCTCCCGAAGGAACTTGAGGCGCATGGCCCGGGAGGCTCGGCGTTCTTGGCGCATGCCAATGGCGAGACAGGCGGCGGGCGTTAGGGCGCACCAGTGCACTCCGATGTGAACTGTCAGGTCCTCTATCCTTGCCATGCTCTACTCCCCTAGTCAGTGACGACAGGGACGAACCCCAACTCGGCCAACTTGGCCTCAGTGATGCGGATTTCCTCGAAGGAATCCGAATCCGGGGACTCAAAGTTCACGGTGATGCCCCTCTTCGGCTCAACGAAGACGTTCCACGCACGGCCCTCACGGCTAGCGAGGCGCACGCCGTCGTAGTTGAATCGTTTGGCCCTGACCTTTACTCCCAACATGTGTTCCTTTCTTCGTGCTCAGAGGCACCTTATTGGCCTTCTCGTGGCCCCACAGGGCCCATCGCAGTCCTCAAACGGTCCTGCTGATCGTGGCCCGGACTGTCCCCATGTCGGGACACCCGGACCGGTGTTAGTCGGCCAAGATGGCCGTCTCAGCGGGCCTCAGGGCCTATCGTGTCATGTACTCCCGAACTACAACTCTCCTCGCTGTCGCTTGTGGTCCTTGCACTGGCACCGGGGGTCCGGGGCCAGCCACCCACACTCGGGGCACCGTCCGCCATCCGCTTCGGGGTACTGACAGTTGGGACAGAGGTCGGCACTGAGCCGGTACGACGGGTGGGTCAACTTGACCGACCACTTGCGTTCCTTCACGACGGTAGTCTCGCTGGTCACGAGTCCTCCTTCTATCTAGTTGCCGGTGACGGTTATCCGGCGCTGGTCGCCTCCTCGTGACGCTATCAGCCGTCTATAAACGCTCCCTGTCCTCCGCGCTAGAGGGTGACTTGGCCTCAGGGCCAGAGGTCCGGTGCCGGGACCGCGAGGCGTTCCACACCGCCCGTACGGGGATCATTGGTACCTAACCAGTGTACCACCCCTGTCAAGTCGTGCTCAGGGGTTGCTCCCACCCCAAAAGTTAGGCGGCATCTCAGGCCTCTCAAGACGGTGCCAGTTGTAGAGAATCTTCCCCACCCTGCCGTTACCGTCAGCGAATGGGTGGATGGTCTCGAACTCGTAATACCGAGAGTCGGGGGTCAGGTTCTCCCAGTTGTCGAGCAGCATGGTCAGCGCGCGCTCGACGTTCTGCGCAGGCATCTTCATGCTGCCGCCGACGAAGACAGGGACGGCCCGGAACCCGTTCCGGTTCTTGTCCCGCTCGACCAGCGCACCGAGGCGCTCGACCTGCTCTAGTGTCGGACCGTCGGTCTGCCACGTCGGAGAGTGTGCGTCGCGCCACTCGATAGCCTGCGACCATGCGTCGGCCATCCACGCGACCTGCACGGGCCCACGCCCTTGGCGCTCGACCTCGTCGGCCATGTACCGGATGATGTCCAGCGAGAGGGCTACCACTCGCCCGCCCCGTCGCCATCGTCATCGGGCTCGGGGTCAATGTTCTCGAACTCGAACGTCTCGCCGCACGAGCAGGTCACGACGACGGACCCATCGGCGAAGTCGTAGTCCTCCACCTTTAGGTGGGACTCATGACCCGGCATGAGGGTATTGAGTTCAATCACGGGGGGCGTCCTCCCTAATCGTTGTTCCAGTCTCGATGATGATGCGTCGGGGCTGCACTTGGAAGTATACACCCTCGACGGGCGTACTGACAAACCCAACTCCCTCAACCCACGTTTCAACCACGATGGGTACGTCGGGGTTGTGCTCGGTTAGGGTCTTCATGCGACCCAAGCGCTCGATGAAGTTACCTAGTCTCACGAGACGCCCGCCTCCCGCAGGTGGCGGCATTCCCCGCGGAACTTCCAGCCGGGGCAGGCGCAGGTCCACTGGCGCTGAATGCGGTAGACCGTGGTGCCGTCACTGGACGTGACGTACCGAACGCCACTGTCGAGGTACTGGTCGGCGGCAAGGGCCCGTTGCGCTGCCACTGCGGCATCGGCCAGCCGTGACAGGGCCGTGGCGATGCTGTCCTTGTTGGTGAACAATCTAGGACTCCTTTCCCGGGGTGACCCGGACGATGGTGAAGGTGAATGGGCTGGTCGGCGAGGCCCACTCAACCCCGGCCGCACCGTGGTTGTCCGACACGAGGACGTCGGCCCCGAGGGACAGGTGCCCGAGTTTGATGGACGCGTCGAGCAGGGCAAGTAGTTCCTTGACAGTCATTCCGGGTCCTCCTGATTGAACTCGTACTCGTGGGCCGCGGCGATTGTCTCGACAACGGATGGCCCCACGTGGTCGGCCCCTCGCCACGAGTTGCCCATGGCGAACCCGATGTTCCGCTCGCCAAGCAGGCGGACATTGAGGACGGCCGTGTGCTCACGCAGGTACTCACGCTGCTCGTCCGGCGTCCCGTACGGGTCATCCGGAGGGAAACTGATGGCCACGAACAGGTCGTCGCCGACCTCTTCGGCACCCCACTGGACGAGGGACACGTAGAACGGGGCGCCCCCGCTGCCGTTGCGGTGTCGTGCGGTCTCGATGACCTTGACGTGCTCGCTCACTCTGCCCCCTCGCTGATGAACGCGTCAAGGTGCAGGTCGTCCACGATGGCCCACGCTGGCACGAGGCTGCCGAACCGGCGGTGACTCGCGCCCTTGGGCAGGCGGACCCGGGCGTCAATCTCCCCGGCCTCGACCTTGCGGACGGCCCGCAGTGCCACGCCCACCATGAACAGGGGGTGAGGCGGGTAGTGGTTGCTGCGAAGGTGCCACGTCAGGGCGGCCCGGAGGCTGGTGCCCCCGGCCTCGACCTCGTCGGCCATGGCCATTGCTTGCATTGAACCCATCTGGTCTCTCCTTCTGGTCTAGGTAATCAGTGTACCAGCCGTGTCAAGCGGTCAGTCGAGCCCCTCTCGGTCTGCCCGGTGACCGGGGCGCACCGACCCGGTGAACAGCGGGCAGTCCTCGGTGTGGCCTGCACTCTCGGCGTTGAGGCAGCACTGCTGCTGCACGTTGGAGCGCAGGGACAGGGACGCAATCATCTCGATGTCTCCGAGAACCGTGGCGAAGGCTCCCGCCCGAGCCGGGCTACCGTAGAGCAGGGCGGCATCGTGTCGCCCGTGCAGGGCCGAGCGTACCCGGGCGAGGGCTCGGTCGTAGCCGAGACGCGAGGCCTCGTCGAGCCCGTCGCGGATGACGGCGTCGAGTGCGGAACCGAAGTCGGTCTTCATGGTCGTTCTCCCTGAATGATGGTCCACGCCCCGTTCTGGTAGTCGGGGTAGCAGGAGTCTTCCTGAGGGCAGTGCGGTGGGGCGAACAGCAGGTGGCCGAGCGCAATGCCGGTGAACAGGACGGCAGCGTACAGGGTGGCCTTCACGACGCGTCCTCTTCCGGCAGGAAGGCCATGACCGTCTTGACGTGACTCGTCAGTCCCCCGGCCAGCGGGCTCGGGCGCTGGTCGCCCTCGTCCCACCGGGCGCCGGACGGCCCGCGATTAGCGGTCACCCGTGCGCCGGTCAGAAAGTAGGGCAGGGAGTCCTTGACCCATTCCTCGATGGCGAAGCGCAGGTCACGGGTCGGCATGTCGAAGTCGTTGCGGCGGCCGGTCACGTCCACGGCCAGTTCGATGGTGACGGTCTGTCGGAAGTTGGCGAGGGGGTTAGCAGGCATCAGTCGTTCTCCGTCTGGATGGTCTCGTAGTCGGTACCGGGGTTGAGTCGAAGCACGAGCCTGCCGTCCCGCTCACCACGCCCCAGTGAGGGCGTGAAGAGCAGCGGGTGGAAGGTGTACGCGTCGCGCTCGCAGGTCAGCACGACCTCGATGTCACCCCGGTAGGCGAGGAGCATGTCCGCCAGTTCGCGAACCGTCATCGGAGTCCCACCTGCGCGTCCTCGAAGGAGCGCGTCCGGAAGTCGGAGACCGGGGTGGTCTGGATTCCGAAGGACGACCAGCGGTCCCGGGTGGGGAACCGGTCGGTGACCATCAGTTGAATGTCGAACGTCCCGTCATTGGTCCGGGTCCACTCGACGACCTGCCCGTAGTCGTAGCGCAGCATGTCGAGGAAGCCACCCATGTCGCTGCTGAACGGGTTGCCGGTCTTGATGCGGACCCAGTGGAAGTACTGTCTGGTCTTCACGGTGTCTCCTTCTGGTCTAGGGAACCATTGTCTCATGCTTGTCAAGTCGTGCTCAGTCTCGGCTGTACTCCTCGTCGGGGTTCACGAGTCGGCCCACTGCCCGGGCATTGCCGAGGCTCAGTTCGAACGCGGCTGACCCGGTGATGGAGCGCAGGTGGAAGTCGTCGGCCATGTCCCTCTCGGCCAGACCTTGCGCTTGGATGGCGGTCTCGGCCACGACGAGCACATCGTCGTAGTAGTCGGAGTAGTAGCCGGTTGAATGGACGCTGACGAGATAAACCTTCATGACTGCTCCTCAACTCGGATGATGGTAATGATGAGCGGGACATCCCCGGCCCACTCCCGGGCCTCGTCGGCAGCCCGGCCCCGGGCGAGGTCGTCGGCCTCACGGGGCGAGGTCGCCTCGACATGGATGGACCGGTGGTCCGGCTCGGAGGAGTACTCGTCGAGCGCGTCGCCGCTCGGGTCCACGACCTCAACGGTGAGGTCAACGATGTACTCGTACTGGCGCACCACCCGGACCCGGGTGTACTCCGTGCCTCGCGGGTCGTGACGGTCATCACGCAGCCGCCAGATGCCCCGGTCCTCCTGCCACGCCTCGCCGCTGCCGGTCTGGATGAGCAAGGGGGTCGGCAGGCCGTCTAGGTGGCGGCCGGTGCTGGTCTCGACGACGGCGAAGGGCTGGCTCACTGGTCGTATCCTTCCGGCCCGGTGAACAGGGCCAATACCTTGGCGTAACGGTCTGCCGAGGCCCGGAGTTCCGGCCCCTCAGACCATGAGCGGGACAGGCGGTCCTCGTACCGGGCCCGTGACTCCAAGTCCTCACGGGCGTAGTCGAGGGCCTGCTTGATGGTCTCGATTTCCGATTGGCGGAGGCTGAGGGTCCGGAGTTCGTCGCCCCCCGCTACCGGCGCCGGGTCGGTGCCGAGAAGGGTGAACTCGGTGCTCACCCCGATGACGGGTGACGCGAGGCTGACTTCGGGGCAGAGGGCGCCCTTGCCGCAGTCACAGCCGGACCCGCTGGCCTTCATGGCGTAGCCGATGGCCTCGTTGAGGGTCTCGTAGGCGTTGACCGAGGCGAGCACGGTTCCCCGTCCGGTCACGCCCACTGGCTGACCAGTCACGTAGTCGCCGTTACCCTCAGCCACGAGGAACATGCCGCCGGGTCCGGCGTAGACCCCGAGGATGTCGTACTCGATGGCCGGGTTGACGATGTGGCTGATGCGTGCGAAGTCCTCGCGGCCGGGTGCCGGATTGAACGGTGGCTGAATCGGAATCATCTGGTCTCCTTCTGGTCTGCTACCAGTGTCTCACGGGTGTCAAGCGCCACTCCAAGGATGAAGTCGGCCGCCTTCTGCGCTTGGCTGGCAGCCCACACCACCATGGACTCGTCGGCCGCAATGGCCCGCTTCCACGAGGCGATGTAGGCGGCCGCGTTGACGAGGGTCTCCTGCTCTAGCCCGACAGTGGCGAGCACGAACGCTGAGGTCATTTCGGCCACGAGTTCCTCACGGCCGTAGTCGTGGCTGCCGAAGGGGTTGCCCTCGACCTTGCGCCCCACCCGGGACGCGTGCCCGGTGGCGTGGCCGAGTTCGTGGAACAGGGTCTCGTAGAATCCAGCCGCATCGTGGAAGGTCTCACGGGGCGGCAGGTGCACGGTGTCGCTGTCCGGCCGGTAGAACGCCCGGTTGCCACCGTCGAAGGTGACGGACGGGCGGGACGGCATGCCCTCGAAGACGGTCTCCGCCTCGACTACCGGGTCGAACCCGGTCGGCACGTCCGGCGGGGCGAGGCGCTTGATGGTCGCCGCGTCGAAGGTGCAGCCCTCAGTCTGCTCCGTGTTGAAGACGGTGAAGTACCGCAGGAACGGGATGGTCTTCTTCTGGCCCGCCTCGTCCCGGTCCTCGACCTGTAGTTGCTTCCAGAACACGACCGGCGTGCCCTTCTCACCCTTGCGGACCACCCCACCTAGGGCCACGGCCTGCTTGTAGGTGAGCCAGACGTGGGACCGGTAGCCCGTGGATGCGGCCACCGCGGCCAGCAACCACAATGTTGATGCCCCGGTAGGTGCGGCCGTGGATGCTGACCGGGAAGCGGTCGCCACCGGCCCACCCCTTGCGCCACGGCACGGTGCCCGCGTCGAGCATGGCCACGATGCGCTCAGTGATGATGGCGTAGACCTTGTTTGAACTCACTTGGAGGCCTCCATTTGCTCGATGAGGGTCCGGATTTGCAACTGCTCCTTGATGAAACCGACGGCGAGTTCAATCGCCTCAGTCCGGGTGCTCAGGTCGTCCCGGTGGAACCCCAGTGACCGGGGGGCGATGTCATCGGTGGCCCCCACGACTTCCCACTGGCGGCCGCGGAACCCGGCCTCGTTGCGGCGGGCGATGAAGGTGCCGTGCCCGTGCACGAGGGTACCGTCCGGCAGGGTCCGGTTGAAGAACACGCGGAACCGGGTGTTGCCCGCGGCGGTGCGCTGTCGGCGTCCAAGGAAGACGTCGGGCTGCATCATCGGATGCCCGTCACAATCCCGGCCGCGTCCACGGTCAGGGTGCCGTACCAGACGCGCTTGGTGTACGCGTCCGGGCCGACCACCGTGTTCTCGCCCGGAACGCTGGACTCCGGGCCGAAGAACGAGGTCTCCTGCACGTGGGCCCAGTAGTTGAGCAGGCCGGTGTCGCCGATGCCCTTGAGGGCGTCCTTGATGGCCTTCTTCGAGGGGGCGGTGTATCCCATCATGTCTGGTCAGTCTCCTACTTCGTTGGTGTCTGGATAGAGTGTCTCACCCTTGTCAAGTCGAGCACGGCAGACCGGCCCGATGCCCTGCTGCCGGGATTCCTCGTTGGTCAGTGCCCGGTTACAGACCCCGCAGACCCCGAGTTCGAGGCCGTAGCGCGCCACGGCAGCGGGCACGTCGGCGAGCACGTTGCGAATGACGGTCGGCCACGCCCCGGCGTAGTCGGCCTCGCCCGGTCGGTGCGCACCGAGTCGGCGGTCCTCGTCGGCGCCAAGGATGGCCCGGACGAACACCCACCCGGCCCACCGTCCCGTTGTAACCTTGTCGAGGCGGACGAACGAGAGCCCGCCGTCCTCGTTGAGCGCCGCGGCCCGGGTGGTGCCGTCGGGCAGGGCGGAGTACAGGTCAATGCCGGTGCCCATCCGGGCCTTGACCTTCTCGTCGGCCCACGCTGCCTCGCGGTCCTTGACCACGGCGAGGGCCTCGACCTGCTTGTAACTCAGTCGGGGGTTCTTGACCTTGCCCCGACCGTGGACGAGCCCATGCTGCACGTTGAGCACGAACGCGTTGCGGCCGTTGTAACTGAGGGTCCACGCCCGGACCTCAGCGGTCCGCGGGTGCGGGCTGCCGCCGGGGTGCTGCTCCCGGTCGGCCGGGGTCAGCGGTGCCCCGTCCTCAGGTTCGAGGTCGTCGGTCCCGCACACGAGGCAGTCGGCCAGCCACGGCAGGGAGTCCACGGCCAGCGTGCCAGTCGGCACGAGGTCGAGGGCCTCGTCGGTCGTGGCGGCGTGCACGTACACCGGGTCGCCCGGGGTGGTAACGCGGTACAGGTGACTCATGACGAGAAGTCTACCGTACCGGTCAACCACTCCCGAATGACGCCCGGGTCCTCGCCGTCCCGCTCCCGGTTCAGGGTCACGAGCCACGGCTCCGGCCGTACGCGCGGGTCGGCCTCGCTGAGGTCGGTCGCGGTCAGGTACATCCGGTCGGCCCGGTCGCCCTCAGCCCGCATGCGGGACCACGCCGCACGCTCGTCGTTGTAACGGGTCATCGGGTCACCAGCAGTTCGCCGTCGGGCATTTCAACGAGGCTGCCGCCGATTGTAACGGCGTGCTTGTGGAAGTCGAGGTCGCGGGCCGCGGCGTCGAGGCGCCATGCCCCGGTGGGGTCGGCGAACGGTATCCCCTGCGCGTCAGCACGGAGCGCTTCGGCGCCGCGACGGTAGGCGTACCGGTCGGCGCACAGTTCGCACCCGGCCAGTTCCGGCGTCACCCGCCAGACCTCGACCTCGACCACGAGGCGCCCGGTCGGCGTCTGGTGGTGCGGCGTCACGAGGATGCGGTCATCGGGGAAGTTGAAACGGGCCGCCCGGTACGCGTCCGTCATGGCGTCGTCCCACGAGTCCATGCCCGCGGTGGTCGGCCGGTAGGTGCGGCGGTAGGTGAAGTGTTGCAGTCGCATTGTAACTATTCCTCCGTTGTAACGGTGAAGTTGAAACCGTGGCCGTCAATCCGGAGACGGCCCGGGCCGGTGATGGTGGCGCCCGCTACGGTGAGCAGGACGGCCATACGGTGCGCGGTCTCCGCGCTGAGCCCGTCGGCGACCTCGACCCGGTGAACGCCGTCCACGAGGATGGCGGACCGGCGCCGCTGCCGGGAGTAGGTGAGGGTCTGAGTTACAACCGTGGTCATCGGTTCTCCTTCGGGGTGGTGCAGGGGCGGCGGTAGGGGTTTGAACCATCGTCATCGTCCCACTCGTGCTCACCGAAGATGGTGCGGCGGATGCCGTTCGAGCAGTGAACGCAGACCGGTTCGGTTTCAACTTCCGGAGTTGTAACTTCCGGGGTTTCAACGGGGGCCTCGTGGCACGGCCCGTCGGCGAGGATGTACAGGTCGCCGTAGGTGCAGTCCCCGCGGTCGGCAAGGTAGGCACGCACCCACTTGCAATCGTAGTCGCGGCAGAGTTCAAACGGGAGTTCATGACCCTCGCGGCCGTGGTACCGGTTCGCGTGGTTCAGGGTGTAGGTTCGGGATGTAAGCATTTCAGTTCCTTTCAACATTTCCACTAGTCTACCGTGCTCCCGCGACAGGTTGACTGTCGCGAGGATTGTCGAGCGTGGCCACCCGGTCCACCGACAGCGCTTGCCGGTTGAACGGTTGACTCCGGCGCCGGAACATTAGGGTTACAACGGACCGGCCCCGGACGATGGCCACGAGGCAATCGCCGTTGGACTGGTCCGACCACGCGGTACCGATGAACGGTGTCCGCGTTACAAGTACCGCCACCGACTCAAACGGTCGGCAGGTGGCGGCGTAGGATTCTACCGCGGCCGCCAGACGTTCGGCGAGTTCGGTACCGATGGCGGCACCGACCCGTTCAAACGTCCGTTCTACCGCGTGCCGCGTTGTAACGGTCACCTTGCACCTTCAACAGTCTCGCCGAACGCCCGGCGGATGTAGTCAAACGTGCCGCGCTTGCACGCTTGCACGCGGCCGATGCGGCCGTGCTCCCGGATGGCCACTAGCCACAATACCGCTTGCAGTTCCCGCGGCGTCTCGCCGACCGCGGCCGCAACGGTCCGGTACGCTTCGGCGATTGCATCATACTCCCGGTCGGTCCGCGGATGGTTCAACGTGCCGCCGGTGGCGCACCTTGTAGCGTGAACGTCAACGGTGACGGCCGTTGTATCGCCCATAATGTTGGCCACGAACGCCCGGACCTTCGGCGCCGAAGATGACCAATCGGCCGCACCTTGCAAGTACCGGAGTGCAAGGTCCCGGTTCCCGTTGAACGTTGTAACGGATGGCGGAGTACCTTCGGCACCGGCCGTTACAAACGTGGCGAGTGCGGCCGTGTCCTGTATGTTCCACCGCCACGGATTACGTGGCGACAATGCCGCCACCGCTAGCGCTACCCTTCGGCGGCCGATGCCGGTCCGCCGGGATATGGTCCGGACCATCCTCGCGGCCGAAGGGTACCAATCGCGGCCGGTCCGGAGTTCGTCCGTTGTAGCGGCGGAGTAGGCCGTTACAAGGTTGGCCACGTACCCATCGAGCGGGAGTTCGGTACCGGCCGCCACGTCCCATATGGCGAGTTGACCATTGCGCCGGCCGATTGTAACGGCCGTTACAAGGTCCGCCACGTGGAGTACCGGGTCAACGTGCACGGCCGTACCCTGTAGCCACGTACCTACCATGGCGCCGGGATAATCCCGGAGTACATCGGCGAGTGCGGCCGCCATAGTGGCCACGTCATCGGCCGGGACAATCCGGTACGTGCCGGGATGAGCGCCGACCATGTAGCCACCGGCCGGACGATACAAACGGCCGGACCTTTCAAACGTGCCGCCACCTTCGGCCGCGGTCACCTTCAAGACGCTTTCAACGTTCATGATCCTACCCTTTCAACTACCCTGTACCCTGTACGTTTGTACCGGTGTACCTACCCATCATCGGCACCGGCGGACGTTTGTCAAGTACCCTGCCGATCCGTGCTCAAACCGGCCGTAATCCCGCGGGAGTGTCATGGTACCGGGACAGGGTACTTCGGCCGTAGCGGCCGTCTGGTGACGTTGTAGGGGCATTGGCGGTAGGTGCTCGCGAGGGTACCGCTACCGTTACAAACGGCCGCGCAGAGTGCAGGGACCGGACCGATACAACGGCCGCCGGACGTTACAAACCGGCCGCTAGCGGTACAACGTCCGGCCGTTACAATCCACACTCGCCGATATCATGTACTAGTGGCCACCGGTCCCCTTTGTAACGCTCCCACTTGTAACACGGGGAGGGGTCCTAGCCACTAAACCAAACACAAGCATTTTCAAACTTCGACTTGAGCCCCCTAACCGGACACCTAACCACTTGCTACTATCACTGATCCCTACTTCTGGTCAGAATGAACCCCTTAGCGGTTCAGATGAGACTCAAAATGAACCATAATCGTGGTTAGGGAGTCTAGTAGAATAGTAGAACGTACCCCTAGAGTAGAACTCCTACTCTTATACTAGTACTAGTATATATACTACGTATGAAAAACAGAGCGCTTTAGAAAGTAAAGTGCCCCTAAGGGGGCCGCCGGCGAAACGTGAAGAAACTGATACCCTTCCGTGCTTGCAGCAGAGGACCTCCGTGTGGTACACTGGTCGGAGTCAGTCACTCCTCGAAAGGGAACACAACTTGTTTCGTAAACTCCTAGCCCGACTCCTGCCGGTAGCCCTCGTAGTGGGCGTCGTTCTCGGCGGACCTCCTCAGGCCTCGGCCTACGTCCTGTTGAGCGGCCACGCTAACACGGCCAATAGCACGCATGGTTATTGCTTCGACAGCGATGTTCCAGCGAGCGTCAAGACGGTGTTCCGAAACGTCGCCGCCAGCCTAACATCGGGTACCGACCTCGACTTGGTTGAGCGGTGCTCTCCGTCAGAGAACATTCCCATCCACTATGACTACTTCTCTGACTCGACGTTGTTCGCCCAGTTCCAGCACGCGGGCACTGACCCGCTCGGAAACTGGTTGCCGTTCACCTACGGCCTCGCGGTCAACTCCAACAGCCTCGCTATGGCGAATACGTGGTGGGATACGTCTAGCCATACCTGCACCGTACAGTCAACCGGTGGGTCGTGGCTCGGCGGAACGGACTGTAAGGCGTCCGGCCGGTCCATCGCTATGCACGAACTGGGTCATTACTTCGGCCTTGGCCACTCGACGGAATCTAACTGCTTGACCGGTGGCCCGTACACCGTCAACGCGACGTACTGCACGACCCTCAGTCGAAGGGCTGTGATGTCGGGCGATGCGTACGACGGCTATCACCGTCCTCTGGACAGCGATACGACGGCAGGCATCAACTCCATCTTCCCCTGAGCACGATGTTGGAGGACTGAGTCCTCCTGTGCTATACTCCTCTGGTTCAATCACTAGAGGACGACCATATGACGACTGACTACCGAAGGGGCCCTTCCGGGGGCCTCTTCGTGCTCTCCGGGGGAATCTCGTGAGGATCATGGTCACCGGTTCCCGCGGGTTCGTTGGAAGGGCCACGGATAGAATCCTCGGTCATGGCTACGGCCATACGGTCCTCAACTTCGACATCCTCGACGGGAATGACATCCGCGTCAAGGAGGACGTCGAGCACTTCGTTCTCGTCCAGAAGCCCGACCGGATTCTGCACCTTGCGGCCATTGCCCGCTTTGACGAGGCGGACCTTGACCCCCTGCGGGCCCATTCCACGAACGTCGTTGGCACGGCGAACATCGTCGCGGCCGCGGAGCGTCACCATGTCCCGATGGTCTATGCCTCGACCGGCTCGGTGTACATGCCCGTCACCATGGAGCCGCCCATCACCGAGGACTTCCCGACGGCCGGGAACTCCGTCTACGCCGTCACCAAGATGCTCGGCGAGGAACTGGTCATGGCCGGGAGCATGCCGTGGATTATCCTGCGCTACGCCCACCTGTATGGGCCTGAGAAGCGGTACCACGGCCTGTTCGGTAACCTCATCAATCGGATGGAGCGAGGATTGAGCCCGCAACTGTTCGGCGGCGGTCAGAGTAACGACTTCACCTACATCGACGACGTCGCCCGGGCTAACCGACTCGCCCTTGAGGCTGAGTTCGACGCGTGGAACCACGCCTACAACATCGGAACCGGCGAGGAAATCTCCGCCAGCGTAGCCCTCAAGGTCGCGATGAAGGCCTTCGGCTCCACGGCAGACATCGAGTACCTCGACAGTCGTTCGGTGGACGCGAGCCGCTTCGTGTACGACGTCTCCAAGGCGGCGCGCGGCCTCGGCTTCACGGCGGAGTTTGGTCTGGCTGAGGGCCTCGTGGACTTCGCGAAGAAGGCCGAACTCCTGTGAGCCGGGCCTTCGACGTGGTAGCCTCCTTCGAGAGGGCCGTAGCGGAGTACACTGGCGCGGAGTATGCCGTGGCCGTAGACTCCGGTACCAGCGCCATCTTCCTGTCCCTCGTGTACGACGGCGTTGACGGGTTCCCAGTGTGGGTACCTAAGCGTACGTACATCTCCGTGCCGATGTCGGTCATCCGCGCCGGCGGAACCGTCAAGTGGAGCGACAACGCGTGGTCGGGCTCGTACTCCCTCTTCCCAACCCGGGTCATCGACAGCGCCTTGAGGTTCCGGCGGGGCATGCACTACGGTGGCCTTACGTGCCTATCCTTCCACGCCCGAAAGATTCTGAACATCGGCCGGGGCGGCATGGTTGTCACTAACGACAGCAATGCGGTAGAATGGTTGCAGCGGGCCCGATTTGACGGTCGGACAGGCAAGGTCCCCTTCATGCAGGACCAAGTGCGGGAGATGGGCTGGAACGCCTACATGACGCCCGAACAGGCGGCCCGCGGACTGCAACTGCTAGAGGCCCTGCCGGACCATCCGCCGGACCTCCGGCCCGAGTACCCCGACCTGAGCCTGTTGCCGGTGTTTAGCCAACCATCATCCTATCTAGGAGCCACCCACCTATGAGGTCAATCGAAGCCCTTCGACTCGCTGTACCCGGCCTGACGGACGAGACTGCTCAGGAGGCCCTCGACATGCTCAATGCGCTCGGTGTCCTCGTCGTCCAGACACAGCCCCACGCGCGCGTTATCCATTTCGCCGAGGACTTGTTGGACAACTTTGGTCTACGTAACGCCTCTGGATGGGCCATCAAGGGGGAGTGGGGCGAGCCCCACGAGGACGGCACCTACGAGCCGGCCTTTACGGCCGAGTACGACGGGTACATCACCATCCATACCGAGGATGCTCCACCCGAGGCGGTACAGCGGGTTGTAGCGGAGATAACCCGGTCTTTCGAGGAACTCCCGGACGGTGAGGGCGTCAACTGATGGGTGAACTCCGGCATGAGCACCTGCCTGAGTGCCGCGGTCGCTGTATCGGTGATTGGTTGATAACGACTCCCACCACCGACCCGGCGGAGAACCTGCTGGCTTTCTTGCGCCCCATGATTCAGGCAGACGCGGCTGATCCCGTTGCCTATGAGGAAGCCGTCCGAGGAACGGTCCACGACGCCCTCGCCGCCGCCTACCAGCGCGGACAGAGCGAGGCGGTGGAGCGGATACGGGCGGCGCTGGATCGCAACGAGGGATACGGGCACTCTGGTCATCTAACGAGGTCCGCCATTGACGCCATCCTCGACGCGCAGGCCGACCGATGACCACTGATCCCAAGTGCGAACCGTGCCGCGACGGACACCACCGAAAGTGCGTCGTGATGATGCGGTGGGTCTATCTGCGGACCAACTACATGCGCTGTCAATGTGACCGCTACGGGCACCCGCCGACAGCCATCGCGCAGGCCGACCGATGACTGATACCGCCGCACTCCGGGCTCCTGTCGGTCACGAAGGACCGTGCTGCGGATCGTGCTATGACGACGCCGTAGCCTACGATAACGGCGAGATTGACTGCGACCACTCGACATACCCGCTGTGCTGCTGTCGGGACCAGCGAACCCATGAACAAGCCGAGTCGGATCAAGCGGCGTGGTATCTGTTGCCTGACGCGGAGAAGGATTACACGGTGTTGGTCGGATGAACACCGCCGCACTCCGGGCGCTGCTACGCGACTTCGATGATCTGGACTATATCGGTCCCTTTGCCGTCATGCAGATTCGCGCCCTGCTCGACAAGGCCGACGCGCTGGCGGCGCTGGTGGCGGCGTGGGACGAACCCGGCGGTATGCAAGATCATATCGAAGGCGTCCACAACTGCGGTGAATGGGAAGATGCCACCGAAGGCATGGCCGACGCTCTCGCCGCTGCCCGCCGACTGGTGGAGGGATCGTGAGCAAGCCGTTTGAGCCCAGGATTCACATTGAGCCGGAATGGGAGCGCGACATCCTCGACCTCTCCGACCCGGCCACCGTGGAGCGGATGGCGGCGGCATGGTTGAAGCATCGGGCAGACCGCAGTTGGGGACCACATACCTGTCATCCCTCAGTATGTTCCCGCGCCATCCTCGCCGCCCTGCGGGAGCCGCTGCCATGAGTGACCTTATGTCAACAACGGAGAACGATCCCATGAACAGCGATGTCCCTGAGGTTGTCAAGCAGGCGACGAACGACTTCATCGAGAGATACGGTGAGGCCTTGGACGCGCTGTCGGGCGTTATCCGCCCGAGAATCTCTGCTGGTGTCGTCACGGGCTGTACGTGCGGCTGGAAGGCTAGACCCGGAGACAGTTGGGTCCTACACGCCAATGCTCGTCACGGGATCGTCGAGAATGCTTGACTTCCGGTGCCGGATTGGCATACACGCATTTCCGTGGCCGCCTCACGAATACCCGTGGAGTTTGTGGCAGGACTACAACATCGAGTGCGCCCGAGGGTGCGGCGCACGAGCCACAAGGACCTGTCTCACCGACCGGCATTGGCAGGACAAGCACCCGGAGCCGGTTGACTACCCGCAGGAGAAGGAGTACACGTGAAGAAACTCGCAACCCTAGTTCTAGGCCTCGTGATGGCGCTATCTATCGCCGGCTGCAATGACGCCGATGTGGTGTCCGAGAATATCTCCACCGCAGCAGACCAGTTCGAGGTATTGCGCCGGGTCGTGTTCTACAACGGCATCACGGGCGAATACATGCTCACCATCGAGGGTTACTGTTCGCTAGGCAACTGGGACGCAACGGGAGAGTTGACCGTCACCTGCAAGACCGGACCCGACGACTACAAGAAAAACTTCCTCGGCCTAAGCGATAACGTAACCTACTTCGTTGAGCAACTGGACGACGCGAATGTCAGTAGCGCTCACTACCGTGTCATCTTCAAGCCCTCGGTCATCCTGCCCGACATCGACGTTCAGTAACCATGCTTCCGCAGACTGACGCTGGCAAGGACGCCGTGAGGTTGCGGGGCCTGTTCGGCGGTGAGACGAAGGAACGTGCGGAGGGGTGGGTCGCACTAATCGAAGAGCAGGCTGCCGCTCCGTACCGCGAGTCGCTAGATTCGCTGGTGAGGGCCGTGGACAAGGGCCTGCTCTACGATGCGCATGAGCAGGGGAAGCACCTATTCGCGCTGTTTGACACTCTATCGGACGCCCGTAAGCGCTCAAACCACGACCACAACTGGCAGACATTTACCGGTCCCCACATCAGCGGAGAAGCGGTACTCTGTGTAGTCTGCGGAGCGATACCATGACCTTTACGGCTCCCGTTGAGGAGACCCCTAAGATTGTACTGAGCCGCAAGTTGTTTCGGCTCATG